>FWWL01001519.1_pt1 | contig 54363 bp, 43 predicted proteins | sample 2228331 | NCBI WGS metagenome assembly FWWL01 (sample SAMEA103939775, study PRJEB20133) | metagenome | reverse complement strand
TGCAAATGGAGATCTTCTCTGGCAGAGGACATTCGGCGGAAGCAGTTATGATGAGGGCAATTCGGTTCAGCAGACCTCGGATGGCGGATACATCATCGCCGGCGAAATTTTTGGCGCTGCTGAGAGGGATGTCTATCTCCTCAACACAGATGAAGATGGCGTTCTCCTCTGGGAGAGGATACTCGGCGGAGGGAGTTCTGATTGGGGTAATTCGGTTCAGCAGACTTCAGACGGCGGATATATCATCACCGGCTATACCGGGTCTTTTGGTGGTGGCTGGGATGATGTGTATCTTCTTAAGACCGATGGAAATGGGGATCTCATCTGGCAGAGGATATTTGGCGGACCAACTTATGACGAGGGCAATTCGGTTCAGCAGACTTCAGACGGCGGATATATCATCACCGGCTGGACTGAGTCTTTTGGCGCTGGCGAGAAAGATGTTTATCTCATCAAGACCGATAGAAATGGGAATATAGTCAGATAGTTCTGAAATATAAAACCCGCCTTTCTCCGAGAGCGCCCAACACAAAGGTTGATATCGCTCTGCCCTATCTATGCTTTCCAGTTCGTGCCGTTACAGCACTCACCCAAACCCTCGTTACCGCTCGGAAATTTCTTTATAGTGGAACCGGTAAGCAATATTCACCGGAAGGCAATAATTAGCTAACTAAAGCCGACTGGTAGTCTGCCACCACCCACTTTTTGCCTTTTTTGATAACCCGGTGTCCTTCTGCCTCTAAGAGCCTCTTCTGATACTCAATCCCGCCCGGATATTTCGGGTTTAACTCACCACCGGACTTTAATGTCCGCCACCAGGGGGTAATATCCCTTTTACCCTCCTGCCGTGCCTCCTCTGCCGCATGGGCGGAAATCCAGGCAAAGATACCGCAGGTCAATGGACAGCCAATTGTCGCCCTGTGCTGGCGCGCCACCCGCGCCCTGATCTCGTTTATCGTAATCAGTTTACCCTTCGGCACCTGTCGCATAATCATCTCCACCTCCCGCGGTGCCGGTATCGCCATTGTGCCCGTGCCCCAGTGGATTGCCCCCTTGCCGGTTATCTTTACAACCTTGGGCAGGTCCTTGCTATCAGCCAGTTTCTCCTGCCAGGACTTTCTTCTTACCTTGCCCAGAACCGCCACCTATTTGATAAACCCGTGGGCCTTGAAGCGGGCGATGATTGAGTCTTTCGGGAAGAAGCCGACATGGCGGGAGAGTTCTTTGCCGGTGGCGTCAAGAAATACTAATGTCGGGATCGCCTGGATGTTAAACTTCCTTGCCAGTTCCTGATTCTCGTCGGTGTTGATGGAGCGAATCTCAATCTGCCCCTGGTATTCGGCTGCCAGTTCCTCAATTATCGGCGCCTGCCTTTTGCAGGGCGGGCACCAGGTGGCAAAGAAGTCCCACAGTTTGGGTAGTTCCGCAGGCTTGTTCTCGCTCACCGCCGGCTGCTCCGCAGCGGGTGCCGGCTCAGCCACTTCCTTTTCACCCGTCACCGGTGCCGGTTCCACTGCTGGCACCGACTCCGCAACCGCTGCCGGTATTGATTCGGTCGTGGTGGTCTCCGGCTTTTCAGTCTTTGCGGCTGGCTTCTGCCCGCCGCAGAAAACAAAAAGCAACACCACAATAGCCACAAGCAGTCTCTTCATCTTTTTAACTCCTTTCCTCTGAGGAAGATTTTAAATACGGGAAAGGGTTAAGTCAAGAACTACTTGACAGGGTAGCTTCTGGTTCTATCATAAGCCGAAAGGATTTTTATGGCTTTAAACATCTTTTTTATTCTGCTGTCCGGCAGGGTCATTCTCGTGCCGGACTCCGCACCGACAATTCAGGCAGGATTGCACCTTGCCGGTTACGGTGATACCGTGCTGGTAAGCCCCGGAACCTACTATGAGAACATCGTCTGGCCCGGTGTTGACGGAATTAAACTCTACTCCATTGCCGGTCCAGAATCAACCGTAATTGACGCCCGGCAGAACGGTCGGGTGGTTGTTTTTGGCTCAACCTTAACCCGGGCAACCGAACTGCGTGGTTTTACCATCACCGGTGGACTGGCAACCGCCGCCGCGGGTATTTATTGCCAGGGCTCGCCCACCATCACCGGCAACCGGATTGTCAACAATCAGGCGACCGGTGGGCACAACTACGGCGCCGGCATCTTCTGCTCCGGTCCCGGTCCCCTCATCCAGGGTAACGAAATATCCCGCAACATCTCTTCCGGCAGCGCAACCTGGAACTATGGTGCGGGCATCTATGTTGATTACAACTCCAGCCCGGAGATCTGTTACAACCTGATTAAAGAAAACGAATGCTCTCAGGGGTACTGGAATTATGGCGCCGGCATCTGGTGTGGCTCACGCTCCAACCCGTTCATCTATCAGAATGTGATAATAAACAATGTCAACACCGGGGGCGACCGCGGCCACGGCGCCGGCATCGCGGTTGAATCTCAGGGGCAGGCGCTGATCTTTAACAACCTTATCATCGGTAATCGCAATACAAGCGGCTACTGGAATTATGGCGCCGGCATCAGAGTGGCGGGCAAAGCCGCCATCATCAACAACACAATTACTGGCAACATCTGCTCGGGTGGCAACTGGGCTTACGGCGGTGGCATCTTTGTTGATTACCAGGACTCGGCGCTGGTCAAAAACAATATCATCGCTGAGAATTCGGCAACCAGCGGTGGCGGTATCTACAACTCCAGCGGTTTTGTCTACAATCTGTTCAACGATGTCTGGAACAACACTGGCGGCAACTACTACGGCTGCGCTGCCGGACCGGGAGACATCTCTGCCGACCCGTTGTTTGTTACCGGCGTTTATGGTAACTACTATTTAAGCCAGCGCGCCGCCGGTCAGCCGCAAACCAGCCCCTGCGTTGACGCCGCTGACACCTTACTCTGGAACTGGCCTGCCAACCTTGATTCACTCCTGCGCTCCTGGACCACCCGGACCGACTCGGTCCCGGATGCCGGTCTGCTGGATATGGGCTACCACTACCCAACCGGGCTCACCGTCGGGATTAAGGATGTGCGGAATAATATCACACCGGCACCGGTGTCCGCGGTGCCGACCGTTTTCTCGGAACGGGTTGTTTTCACCACCAGTCTCCGTGGTCCGGTGGAACTGACAATCCTTGACCCGCTTGGCAGGAAGGTTTACCGGACAAGGGGCACAAACCAGTTTATCTGGAACGGCGCCGGAGTGGCAAGGGGAGTCTATTTCTACCGGTTGACCACCGGCACGCAAACGGCAACCGGCCGACTGGTTAAACTCTAATCCAGCCGGTTGTAACCGACCTTGCCTATTCGCAGGGTCGCACCGGTTTCAACGGCACGGCAGAAATACGCGCCGGGCCTGCATACCTGCTGCCCGCCATTTTTCTGCCCCGGACCGCAGGGGCATTCTGGCTTTCCTTTTACCCGTAACATCGTAAATAACCAGCGTATTAACATCAAAATTTGCGCTCAAACGCACGCTGCTCGGGCCCGCTATCGTCGTGCCGATGGTATCGTGCCAGCGCACCCGCCCGGGGCAGTTGAGAATCCACATCGGTCGGTCACAGGGTCACCGGGATTGTCCTGTTTTACCGCAACAAAGAGTACCTCCAGCAAATCGTCACCATCCGAAATTTACTCTAACAGCACAAACTTTATCACCGGCTCATCACCTCTGCCCCGAATCCGGGCAAAAAATACGCCGGCTGGCACCCGCCTGCCCTCCCGGTCCGTGCGCTGCCAGACTATCTTTCCGGAATTAGCCGGGATAACCGCAACCAGCCTGCCGCCCCGGTCGTAAATCTCGAGCGGCATTCCCAATTTACCACTGCCGGTGAAACAAACCCGGTTCTTTGCCGGATTGGGGTTGACCGCTACTATCCTTGCCGGCACAAGGGAAGTGAGTTCATCAATCCCGACCTGATTAACCGTGGTGCTGTCCAGAATCCAGTTGTCCGGGTCAACGGTAAGCAACAGCGGCTCCCGGGCAAAGATAAATGTATCCAGATGAACCGTATCCCGCGGGTAAAGCGTTACCAGCACACTCTCACCCGCCAGGTTAAACCGCACCGGCAAAGGGATGTGGAAAAATGGGCAGGAACTGGTGTCATTGCGCTGTATAAGCGCGATATAAACCGCAAAGGAGTCACCCACCGGCACCTTTGTCCAGTTCAGATAAAAGCGCGGATAACCCCGGTCATAAACCCACTCATTGAAGAAGGTGTCCAGAGCAACACCGGTAACCTGCTCGACAACCCGCTGGAAGTCCGCGGTCGCCACCGTGCCGTACTTAAAGGAGTCGCCATAGGTGCGCAGCGCCCGGTAGAATATGCCGGGCGTCTGCCAGGCGGTATCACCGGTGAGAAACTGCAGCATCCTCAATATCCAGGAGCCCTTGCAGTAAACAATCCCGTAATTGTAAATCTCATTCCAGGGTGGGTTGTAGATAGGAAAGTCCCGGGACCGGTGCTGATTAAAGTACTGCCTTGCCTTGCCGCGGATGTAGTTCTGGAAGTAGTCCCGGCCGTTAAGATAGCCCATATACTGACACTCCGCCCAGGTGGCGAACCCCTCATTGAGCCACACATCCGCATAACCGACATGGGTAACCATATCCCCCCACCACATATGGGAAAGTTCGTGACAGATGGTCGCCTCACCGCCACCGCCAATTAAACTGGTATGCAGCATCACCTGGGTCTGGTGCTCCATCCCGCCCCAGGGAAACCCGTAATAACCCGGCACCATACCAAACCGCTCAAACGGATAAGGACCAAACCGGCTGGTATCGCTGAAATAAATCATCATATCCGGCACCCGCCGGTAGCCATTTCTTGTTGCCGCGGAATCCTCGGGCCACATATAGTAAATCAACGGCACGGCAGCGCCATTCGGGCAGACAACAACTGTGTCCCAGCGGGCAAAACGGGAAGCGGAAAAGGTCATCAGATAAGTGGAGATGGGATAGGGATGGCGCCACCAGAACTTCCTCTTACCACCCGGCACCACCGTAACCGAATCCAGCAGCCCGTTGGCGCACGCCTGAAATGTGTCCGGCACAATCAGGTTAATCTCGCAACCCCTTTCCGCCTTGTCATAGGGCCAGTCCCAGCAGGCAAACCAGTAGTGATTGTCCCGCGGGCAGCCGCAGGTCATCGCATGGGCATAACGCACCGTCGGCGGTCGGGCAAAGAAAAAGCCAATCTGCTGGGCGGCTGGCTCCCGATGAAAGAAGACATCAATCACCGTGGACTCGCCCTGCGGTAGCGGGACATCAAGGGTGATGGTCAGCAACCCCGGCGGCGTGGAGAAATTGAGCGGGACACCGTTGCGCCTGACCGAGTCACACACCAGCCCGGCAAAGTCAAAACTCAGGGTGTCCAGGAGCGGCAGATTGCTCTTGATTGTTATCCGCTCGTGCGCGGTGTAACTGGCTTCGGTCATCGGTAGGTCAATATCCAGCCGGTAGTGCCGGACATCATAGGAATGCAAAGACTCGGCAAACACCACCGGCGGTGGCAGTTTATTCCAGCCCGGCTTGCCCGGCAAAAACTCATCCACCGGCAAGCCGGCAAAAACCTGCCCAACCAGTAAACCCAGCACCACAAAAACACTCTGCATAACTACCCCTGTTTCGCCAGCACCAGTTCGGCAATCTGCAGGGCGTTGGTCGCCGCACCCTTATAAAGGTTGTCCGCAACAACCCAGAGGCTCAAATCGTTCGGTGTTGCCCCTGCCCGCACCCGGCTGACAAACACCTCATTCCGGCGCCGGCACAGAACCGGTGTCAACGGTTCCTTATCCTCCTTTAACACCACCCCCGGCGCCGCTTTCAACACCCGCCGCGCCCGTGCTAAATCAACCGGCCTCTCAAACCGGCAGGTAACCGCCAGACAGTGCCCGACCGTAACCGGCACCCGCACACAGGTGGAATTGATTAACAACTCCGGCAGGGCGAGAATCTTTTGTGTCTCCAGGATTGTCTTCCTCTCCTCCGCGCTTTTGCCCTCCTCATCAACCTCACCAATCCGGGGAATCACATTGTCGGCAATCTGCGCCGGCAACGGACTGTCTGTGGTATCGGGAGGCTGATGCAGGACAAAAAACTCCGTCTCATAATAAAGCTGCTCCAGCGCCCTCTTTCCCGCACCGGACACCGACTGATACGATGCCAGAAAAACCTCCTTCAGCCCGAACTCCTGATGCAGGGGATAGAGCGCCACCACCAATGGTATCGTCGTGCAGTTCGGATTGGCGATGATGTTCTTATGACCGGCAAGCGCCCCCGGGTTCACCTCCGGCACCACCAGCGGCACATCATCCCGGAGCCGGAACTCGCTTGACTTATCAATCACCGGACACAACTTCGCCACCTCCGGCACAAACTGTGCCGCCAGTTCATTCTCCAGGCAGAAAAACGCAATCTCCAGACCGGCAAAACCATCAACGGTAAGTTCCTTAACCTCATACTCCTGGTCCCGGAAATGGACCTTCGTCCCGGCACTGCGCTGCGAGGCAAAAAGCCTTAAATCCTCAATCTCATACCGGGACGACTCCAAGAGCCTTAAAAGCGTCTCACCCACCAGACCGGTGGCACCAGCAATACCGACCTTCTTCATAATTCTAAATTAATCACCGGGCGCCCAAAGTCAAGTGGCAAATACCGCCACCGCACCGGCGCAAATTCTCTCTTGACATCGGCGAAAGAGATATTAAATTAACTCCTATGGAGCGGGACTTAAGGAAAATCCTTCAGAAAAAAGTCAAGGCAATTGAGGTAAAAACACCCAAAACCATCTCCCGGTTGCTGGCGGAGATGCGCGCCACCGGCTTTCAGGGACGCAAACTGGCAGAAGCGACCGACACCATCGCCGCAATGATTAAAGACCCGGCGGTCACCATCATGCTCGGCTACACCGGCTCCCTCTCCACCACCGGGCAGTGGCAGATAATCAACTGGCTGATAAAAAACCACTACATTGACATCCTCGTCGCCACCGGCGCCAACATCTCCGAAGACATCATTGAGGCGATGGGCTTGAGCTACTACCAGGGCGAACATCGGACGGACGACGCCCTCCTCTTCAAATACGGGCTCAACCGCTACTACGATGTCTATGGCCGCGAGGACGACTACCTGAAGATGACCGAACTGATTGCTGACTTCATTATCACCCTGGACGAAAACCACAACTACTCCTCCCGGGAATTCCTGGCGCTCTTCGGCAAATGGCTGGCAAAAAAGGGGGTAAAAAGCATCGTGGCGGTTGCCGCGGAAAACGATGTCCCGGTCTTCTGCCCGGCGATTGTTGACAGCCCTTACGGCGATGCTGGACTGATTGCCAGAAGTCGGGGCTTCAACCTCATCCTTGACAATATGAAAGACTACATTGAATTTATGAAACTGGGCGAACAGGTAAAAGAGACCGGTGTCATCTACATCGGCGGCGGTGTGCCCAAAGACTTCATCCAGCTATTTGCGGTCACCGCTGACCTCCTCTACCCGGACAAACGCATCCCCGGTAAAAAGGGGCAGAAACGCCTCCTCACCGACGAAACCTACTACCCGCACAAATATGCGGTCCAGATTACAACTGATGCGCCCCAGTGGGGCGGGCTCTCCGGCGCCACCTTAGAAGAAGGCGTCTCCTGGGGAAAAGAACTCCCGGATACCAATAAGGTCGTCTGTTACTGCGATGCCACCATCGCCCTGCCCATCATCGCCCACGCGCTCGCCGAGAAAAACCTGAAACGCCAGGGCAGGAGATTCCGGTTTTAGTCGCGGTAATCTCCTTCGACCCTTAATGGCAAATTACAATCGACACCCGGTCTGCTGATTCACCAGCTTTTTATCGCTCTTCAAAAGATATAAAATCCCCTTCTAGACTCCTTACTTTTCCTACTCCCGTGCTCCAACCGTGCTTATTACCCTTTTTTAAGATTGCGGGACATCTCGCTGACTTCTATTTCCAGCCCTCGGGCACGGCGTGCCGTTATCATCCTGAAAAAACTTATACCAGAATTCACCCCACCATGTCACGTTTCCCTGTCCCATTTTTTCAGGATAGATTCAGCAAGGCAGGAAAGGAGCACCGGGGCGTGACACGAGCGGGAAAAATCACTGCAAAACCTCAGTTTTATATAAAGCAACTCCAGCGCGGGTCCCTGGTGTTATCTTTCGCTGTAGCGTAAGTTAGACGAAATAACCCTAGCCCGGGGGCAGCCCCGGGGCTAGCCCCCTGAACAGATACGCTGACTACCCAGAGGGCAGCGCCCGGAATCACCAGGCAAAGCATCGTGTCTGTTCCTGGTGAAGCAACCCGGAAATCAATCGCGGTTAGCATCTGCCGGCTTGTTGCCGGAGGGGAGAACGCCCTTGCTCCGGTCAGGGTTTTCGCTTCTCTAATCCGGATAGCCATCCGGATGGGTGCGGTGCCACTCCCAGGCGTCCCTGATGATGTCCTCTAGTGTCTTCTGCGGTCGCCAGCCCAGTTCCCTTTTTATCTTTTCGGCTGAGGCGATCAGCACCGGCACATCACCGGCGCGGCGGGGCGCAATCTCATAGGGAATCTCCTGACCCACCACCGCCGCAGCGGTGGCAAAAACCTCTTTCACCGTGTAGCCGGCCTCCGAACCAAGGTTGTAAATCAGGTTTTCGTCTTTCAGCGCCTCCATCGCGAGAAGATGCGCCCGGCACAGGTCATAGATGTGGATGTAGTCCCGGACACAGGTCCCGTCCCGCGTCGGATAGTCGTCGCCATAAATCTGAAATTTTTCTCCGGGACGCAGTGCCGCACGCAAAATCCTCGGGATGAGATGCGTCTCCGGACGATGGTCTTCACCCAGTCCGGCATAGGCACCCGCAACATTGAAGTAACGCAGGATACAGTAGCGCAGTCCGTAGGCACGGCTGTACGCCGCAAGCAGTTCCTCAAAGATACGCTTGGTGTCGCCATAGGGGTTGTCCGGCTTCAGAGGCGCATCCTCGGTAATTGGCACCTTTTGTGGTGTGCCGTAGACCGCGGCGGTGGAGGAAAAGATAAACCTGCGCACCCCGTGCCGGCAGACCGCATTTAAGAGCCGCACCCCGCGCGCCACATTGTTCTCAAAATACACATCCGGCTTCTCGACCGACTCCGGCACAACAATCAAACCGGCGAAGTGCAGGACACAGTCAAACCTGCCGATAGCGAACACACTCGCCAGGAGCGCCTCATCGCCAATGTCACCCTTGATGAGTTTTGCCGGCGACGAGACCGCGGCACGGTGCCCGGCAACAAGGTTGTCCAGAACCGTCACCTCGTAGCCGGCCTCCAGCAAAAGCCGGGTCATCACACTGCCAATATACCCGGCGCCACCGGTAACCAGCACCCGTTTCTTTTCTGAAGACATCCGGACAAATATAGCAGAAAGCTGGTTGTTGACAAGAAATGTTTGACACCACCGGCAATCGTTTATAATATCTGCAAAAGGAGGCTAACTTGAAGAAGGTTTTCACCCTGGGTCTATTGACCGTCGCGGTCTTTCTGCTCAACTGCCCGGGTGGCGTTGAAGACTACTACCCGACAACAATCGGCAGTGTCTGGAACTACAAAATGTTTGTCCTGATGGCCTCACCGACCGATGGCACCATTGACACCATCCAGACGCAGACCAGAGCAACCGTCGCCACCAGAAACGACAAACTGACCTCGGGCGAGGATGTGGTGGAAATTGTCTCCACCAACCTTGTCACCCTCCGCTTCCCGCGCGAGAGCACCTTCACCATCGTTGAAACCTGCTATGTCCGGGAAACGGGCGATATGGTGCTGAGTTATGCCACAAAAGACGACACCGCGCCCGACACCACCCTTGTCCTGCCCTTGAGCCGGGGCAAAACCTGGAATGTTGGCCACGGAATAACCGCTGAGGTGATTGAGCAGGAGGATGTTACGGTTGCCGCCGGCACCTATAAAAACACCTGGAAGATTAAGCAGCGGGAATCGGGCGCAACCGAAGAGATTTTCATCTGGCTTGCCAATCGGGTCGGAATGGTAAAAATCCATTCTGAATGGTCGTCCGGTGGTTACAACTTTACACTGCACGGCGAATTGACTTCAGCATCAATCAAATAGCGACGGTTTTACCTTGCGCCTGCCCGTACTGAGTTAGCCGGTCCGGAGCGGGCGGCAGGTAAAAGGACACAGGTTTACCGGCAGGGTCAGGTAAAAATAAAAAAGGAGGTGTTATGGCACGCCCCACCTTTTTATCTATCGGGATGCTGCTGTTTGTTGCCTGCTCGTCCTTACCGCTTTATGACCGGGCAGAGATAAAACCCGGGCCTGCGGTTTCCGGCGGTCTGGCGCTTGGAACTGGCTGGACAACATCCGGGTACCCCCGGGTGGGCAACCTTCGTCCTGGTTATCAAGACTACTACTGCGATGTCATCGGCACCCTCGGCTTGCGCTATGGAATCTCTCAACGATTCGGGCTGGTGTTGCAGGGCTCGCTTGGTAACGGCATCTGGCTCACCGGGCCTGAAGACTCGTCCCTCAAACCGCTCATCTACGAAATCAATGCTGGCGCAAAAATGCGCACCGGCAGCCGCAGCGCACTTCTCGCCACCCTCGGCTATCCCTCAATCTTTGACCTGAAGTTCCTTTACGACTTCAACCGCTATCTTACCGGCGGCGCTGGTATCGGTTTGCGCGGGGTGACGTTGGACCTGATCGGTAACCTGCCCTTAAACCGGCGGACCACCCTGTTTCTGAGTGGTAACATCACCTCGGGCTGGTTCTGGCTCACCCCGGAACCCACGCCCGGCTTCTCCCTGGGTGCGGGCATCGGTTTCTGTCCTTAAACCTTGCCCGGGGCATCGGATATTATAAAATGAGAGGGTGAGCGAGACAAAAAGCACCGACCAGCCCGGCATAACCCTAAAGTCGCTTGCATTAATCTTTGCCAGAATTGGCACCATCGGCTTCGGCGGTGGCGTCGGGATGCTCGCCCTGATTCGCGAGGAGTTTGTTACCCGGAGAAAACTGCTAGATGATGAAGAACTTGCCACTGCGGTCGCAATGGGACAGATGCTGCCCGGACCATTCGTTACCAATTATGCGGAGTTCATCGGCTTCAAATTCCACGGCATTAAAGGGATGGTTGTTGCCGCGGTCGCTCTGCTTCTGCCCGGTTTCCTATTGATGTGTGTTGCTGGCTTTTTATACTTCCGCTATGGCACCATGCTGGTGATTGAGAAAATCTTTCGTGGCATCCAGCCGGTGGTGGTGGCTATCCTTGCCTGGGCGACCTGGTCAATCGGCAGGATAAACATCAAGAACTGGCGCAGCGCGTTGATTGCTGTGTTCGCTGCGGTCGCCCTGTTCTTAAAGGGCGATGTCCTTCTGGTCGTGCTCGGTTGCGGTCTGTTGGGGATTGTCCTTACCAGCGGCTGGTCAACAAATAAAAATGCGCTCAAAACCATTCTCCCTTACTTTTTCTTAACCGGTAAATCTGCGGCGCCGACCGTCGCCTCGTTAATCTCCCGTGCCGGTGAACTGGCGCTGGTTTTCTTCAAAATGGGCACGGTCATCTTTGGCGGTGGCTTTGCCGCGATACCATTCCTCCAGCAGGAGGTTGTTGTCCTGCGCCAGTGGCTCACACCCAAGGAGTTCATTGATGCGGTCGCCCTCGGACAGATGACACCAGGGCCGGTGGCGATTATGTCCGCATTTATCGGTTACCGGGTGCTGGGTGTGCCCGGTGCCCTCATCGCCACCATTGGCACATTCCTGCCCTCAGCCCTGATGCTCCTTGCCTTAATCTCCGGCTACAACCGGATAAAAGACAACCCCCTTGTCCGGGCGTTTCTTAACGGTGTCCTGCCCGCGGTCTGCGGGATGCTCTTCTTCTCAACCGTGTTCCTTGCCCGCAACGCCATCACCGCACCGATTCCGGCACTGGTTGCGGTCATCGCCCTGATTTCCCTCCTGCGCTTGCGGGTTGAACCGCTCTGGCTGATTGTTGCCGGCGCAATCCTGGGCGTGCTACTCCCTTGACCAGAACCAAACCCTGATTAACATTTTCTATGACGCCGCCTGCTAAAGTTTTTTTCTCTTTACTATTCGCCTTTACCGCTGCTGGCATCCGGGCAAACACAGTCACCGCACCCGACACCCGCCGCGCGCCGGTTGACTCTGCCCGGATTGAACTCCTCGCCACCGATAACAGTGGCGTCACCTTTGACTTCTTTGCCGGTGCGGTTCAGACCACCGCCGCCTCCGGGGTAATTATGCCCGGTGCAGAAAAACTCAGCCTGCCCGGTGAACCGGACCTGCCGGGCAAAATGGTCCTTGTCGGCATCCCCCAGCAGGGCGAGGTGTCTCTGGACTTTTCCGCATTAAAAACCGAAGAACTGTCCGGCATCACCGTTGCCCCGGCAACTGGCTTAACCGAGGCGCCGGTCCTGCCCGCTGCGATGTTCGAAAAGGACGAGTTCTGGCCCGGAAAGCCCGCCGAGATAATTGAAATCACCACCCTGCGCAACTGTCGCATCGCCCGGGTAAGAATCAACCCGGTGCAGTTCAATCCAGTAAAAAAGGTTTTAAGGGTTCACACCCACCTGCGCTGTGTCCTGAAGTTCTCACTGCCGCCGGAAAACCGGCAGAAGCCCGATGCCTTTGACCCGCTCCTTCAGAATATCCTGTTAAACGGTGCCACCGCCATCAACTGGAAAATCGCCGGACCGGAAAAGGATTCCATCAACTTCTTCTCCCGGTTCGGGCAGTGGTGCCGGATAAAGACCGACTCCACCGGCATCTACAAAATCACCCCGGCACAACTTAAAGGCGCCGGCTTTTCTCCTGAAGGGATTGACCCGCGCACCATCCGGCTCTTCACCATTGGCAGATATCGGTTAAACGGACCCTATCCGGACACTATGGTTGAGGTGCCAATCTATGTCCAAGGTGAAGCGGATGGCAAACTGGACAATCAGGACTACATCCTTTTTTACGCCCTGGCGCCCTCCTGCTGGGACGAGTCGCTTGCCACCTATCAGACCAACTACCACACCAACTATCGCACCTACTGGCTCACCTGGGGCGCGGACGCGGGCAAACGCCTCAACGCTGTTTCCGGTGCCGGCGCAACCGCACCGGTCGCACAGGCGGGAAATGTCATCCGGCTGGAAGAGGACAACCTCTGTCCGGCGCGCTCCGGGCTGCTCTGGCTCTGGCAGCGTTACACCAATACCGGCACCAGTCCCGCGTCGTTCTATCAGGAACTCGCCCTGCCCAACCGGGAAAGAATCGATAGATTGACCATCCGGCTCTACGCCGCCACCGACCGCATCGCGGCAACCTACCGGGCTGTCCTCTCCTTAAACGGCTTTCTCCTTGACACCGTCACGCTGGAGGCAAGAAGTCAGGCAACACCGCCCAACACCTTCACCTTTGACAGCCTGCCCGGAGAATGGACCGCCCGACCGGGCAAAAGTGATTCGCTCGGCATCACCCTCCTGAGCGCCAGCGATGTTTACCTTGACTACATTGAGGTCCTTTACCAGGAGGAGTTAAAGATAAGCCGGAACCAGCCGCGTCTGGAGTTCTTCACCACCGCACCTGTGGACCTCACCATCAAGGGCGCGGGCAGCGACTTCTGGCTTCTGGATGTCACCGACCCGTTTAATCCCAGAAGGGTTACCGACTACCGGTTAACCGACGCCGATATCGCCTTCCGCTGGTCCCAGCCTGGTCTCACCCGCTTCTTTGCCACCCGACCCGAGGGGTTCAGAACACCGGTGGCGGTGGAGAAGCGCCAGCCGGGTAACCTGCGCTCGCCGCTGGTAAGTGCGGACTACTATGTCATCTGTCCGGACGAGTTCATCGTCCCGGCGCGGCTCCTCGCCCGCTACCGGGAGAATAACATCCCCGGCATCACCGGTGCCCGGGCGCAGGCGGTGCCTTTAAGCCAGATTTATGACGACTACGCCTTTGGGATGGAAGAACCCGGTGCCATCAAGGCGTTTCTCTCCGCCAAAAGACCGGTTTTCGGGCTGTTAGCCGGCGATGCCACCTACGACTACAAGGACAACCTCCGCCTGGGCAAAAAGCCGAGCGTGCCCGCATACGAGATTGGCTTTGACCTGGACTACGAGGTTTACAACCCCTATGTCAAGGCGCTGGACGCCTGGTTTGCCGACTTTGACGGCGAGGGCTCAAGCCCGGATATGATTCTTGCCCGCATCACCGCGCGCACCGCCCAGGAGTTAAGAAACTTCCTGGAAAAGGTGAAAAACTACGAGACCCAGCAGCCCGGCATCTGGGCAAAGCGCTTCCTCATCCTGGGTGACGACGAATACCTCGGCGACCCGGCAAAAAAGGAGAGTTTTATCCATATCCACGGCTGTGAAGGGGTCGCACCGCTTGCCGGCAAAACCCTGGATGTTGTCAAGGTTTATCTCACCGAATACCCCCTGGAGGGCATCCGCTCCAAACCCAAGGCACAGGCAGAACTCCTGCGTCAGTTAAATCAGGGTGCCCTGCTCTGGTGCTTCTTCGGGCATGGCGCCGGCTTCCAGTTGTGCCACGAGCGGGCGTTTAACATTGAAGATGTGCCGCTGGTGCGCAACGGCGGCAGGACGCCTTTTGCCTTCTTTGGCTCCTGCGGGGTGGGCAGGTTTGAGGACACCAAATACGAGGCGATTGCCGAAGAACTGGTGCGCTCACCTGCCGGCTGTATCGCGACCCTGGGCGCAACCAAGGCAACCTACTCCAGTTCCAACGAGGCGTTTGCCCAGTCACTTTTCAGCCGGCTCCTCAACAACCCCGACCAGCCAATCGGTGTTGCCTTTTACGAACCCTGGGCACGCACCTCCAACCTGTATATCCTGTTCGGTGACCCGGCAACCCTGCTGCGCCTGCCCCGGCGGGACAGTGCGGTTGCGGTTATGCCCGACACATTTTACCCCGGCGGTGCGGTCGCCTGGTCAATCAACTCCCCGCTCAACTCCGGCTTCTTCGAAATAGTGGCAAAAGAGGCGGAGAGGGTTAGATTCTACTCCTCGGATATCGGCACCATCACCTACACCCTGCCCGGTGAAGTCATCTTCCGTACCACCGGCAAATTCACCGCCAGCACCGCGCAGGGCAACTTCATCGTCCCGAGAATCGCCTTTCCGGACACCATCATCGTCGGTAACGGCTACTACACCCGCAGCCGGGAAAACTGCTATGTGTCTGCGCTCCTGTGGGCACCCGACCAGCCCCATCCGGCAAAAAGCCATCTCTCGGCACCGGTGTTCCTCAGCCCGGACTCAATGCCTCGCACCGACACCACCCCGCCGCAGTTCACCCTGCGCGCCGACAACATCACTCTAAAACCCGGTGACACCACCCCTGTCCCGAAAAACTTCACCCTGAGCGCCCGGCTCGCTGACCCCGCGGGCATCCTGCTCTATCCGGACCCATCCTACGGCTTGAGCCTCTACCTTGGTGACCCGAGCACCCGGATCAGTCTCGCTGACCGCTTCATCTACGACGACAACTCCGCCACCACCGGCAGGGTCGCCTGCCCGATTGAACTCCAAAAAACCGCCGACTCCCTGATTTTCATCGCCTCGGACAACAACCTCAACCGTCGTATCGGAAAATTTTACCTCAAAACCGACCTGCGCGGCAAACTTCAGATTGACTCTGCCCTGGTCTATCCCAACCCGGTAAAAAACAGCGCCTTTTTCACCTTCCGCCTGTCCCAGCCCGCCCGGGTAACGGTAAAGATTTACACCATCGCCGGCAAACTCCTTGCGGTCCTCGGTCCCTACAACTGCCCATTTGGCTACAACCAGATTCCCTGGGATGTTCGGAACAAAGACGGCACGCCGCTCCCCAATGGTGTCTACCTATACAAACTGGATGCCACCGCACCATCACCACCCGCATCCGCCTCCTATCGTGACCGCTTCATCATCAACCGATAAACCTCCGGCACTGCTAAAACAACAACTCACCCCATTACCCTTCCTGTCACCATCACATCTGGCGGGAATACCAGCCCCGCGACTGTGTTCCGGGCAAGCCCCCGGGCAGCCCCGGGGCTAGCCCCGGGCCAGAACCGTCATTCTAACTAACCCACGCTGTTATGAGACATACACCAAAAATCCCATTACCAGTTTGTTGCCTTTTATGTAAACTAAGCCCTGCCGGAGGGAAAATTTCCTTAAATGCCATTACCAACGATAGCGCAACTAAATGCTTGACAAAGCGGTTAACTATTATAAAATCTAACAAAAAAGGAGGATTAAATTGCGTCGTAACCTTTATGTGCCTGTAATCCTGACCATTGCCCTGGGGCTACTCTTGTCCCTTTCCTGCACCCGGGAAAACAACTTGAATGTCGTTTCTATCAACCCGATCTACTCTGACCTTACTGACTTTGGTGTCTATCGCGACCCGACCGACCCGGAGGCAGAACCGGAGTTTGTCCAGGCAACCCCGACCGACTCCGTTCCAATCGAACTTTCCTATGTGGAGATTGGACCAGGACTACCCACCTGGCGCACCTATACTGCCCAGATAAATAAAGTTACCGTCACCTTTAGCCGGGTTATGGGCGAGGTGCCGGAAGCACTGCCGCGGATAGAAATCGCCACCTGCATCACCGTCCCCAGTGACCCGACCGGCAAAAAGACCGTGACCGCCAGGGTGCCATTAATCCCCGCGCTCTGGAAAGAGGAAAACTTCGGTAGCGGTGCCGGTGACCCGAGCGAAACCAGCATTGATGCGGTTCTCAACGCCAAAGTCAAATTGAGCGGTGTTGACCTTGCCACCGCGCAGCCGGTTGAAACCGAGGTAACGGTTCCGGTCTATATCGGCAACTTCTGGGACGACCCGACCCGCATCGGGCAGTAAGATTTTCCATTCCCCTCGACTGAGGGGGGTGAGATAAAAACAAAGGAGGTTAGATGAAGTCCCGTTACATCGTTTTGTTTGCTGTCCTGGCTGCCATCACGTTCGCCTATTCTGGTTTTGGTGGTGGCAAAGGGCTGTTTCGTGTCCAGGACGCCCGCACCGAAGAGGCGGGCTTAAATGTCGCCCTGCACCTCCTGGGCAGAAACCCGCAATACCCCAGCGAGCCGGTGAGGAAAGGCTATATCGGTGACCTGCTCGCACCATCCATCCATTACACGCCGTTTGCCACCCGCTACCTCGGTGCGGAAATCTTTGCCAGCTGGGGCGGCATCTTCCAGTACGCGCAGATTGGCGACAAATCCTATGACATCGGCTTGGGTGACCTGAAGGCAGGCGCAAAACTTTCTATCCCCTATCTGCCGGTGTTGAAACTCGGCGGCATGGCATCCTACTCCTTTCTCTTTCGTGACCAGACCAGAACCTGGATTGACCCCAATGCCATCCCGGTTGACACCTTCTCCTGGTCGGCACTGGCAACCCTGCGCTTCCAGGACCTCGTCCCATCGGTGCCCAACTTCATTTTCAACTACGGCAGGGCAGGCAACTGGACCAACTACGGTGCTGGTGTAGAACTGGCGGCCGAAGGGCTGGCGCTGTTTGCTGAACTTGTCTCCCGGCAGGGACCGACCTCCACCGGCATCTTTGACACCGACAACGGCATTGTCCGGCTTACCCCGGGTGTCACCCTTGGCAGCCCCCGGGGATTTGCCCTGTCTCTGGGCTACACCTTTAGTTTGAGCAGGGGCATACCGAACGAAGTCGTCGTCGGGATGAACATCGCCACCCCATTCTTCCGCCGGGCAGCGCCGGTCTTCGGCGAACTTTCCGCCGGTGTGGTTGACGCATCATCAAAAAAGCCGGTTATGGCAACGGTGGATTTCCCGGACAACCCGAAACTGAAGCCCATCACCACCGATGCCAGCGGTCTGTTCTCGCTCAAGCGCCTGCCGGTCGGCGTCACCAAAATCCGCATCAGCGCTGATGGCTACCGCACCCTGGAGACATTTGTCAACATTGAAGCCAGACCCGCGGGTCCGGTTACCTTTGAGATTCATCCGCTTGTCACCTATGGCACCGTTGCCGGCACCGTCACCGACATCCGCACCGGCAAACCCCTGGCAGCAAAAATCGAGTTTGCCGAAGGCGAAATCGGCGCCACCACCAGCGACCCGACCACCGGCGCCTTCCGCAAGGACAACATCCCGGTGGGCAAATACACCATCACCGCGACCGCTGACGGTTACTTCCCGGCCAGCGTCACCATCCAGATCGAAGAAAACCGCATCACCAGCCAGAACTTCGCCCTGACACCGGTCGCGGTCAAGACCGTCGTCACCGGTATCGTCACCGACCGGGGCACCGGCAAACCCCTGCCAGCGAAAATCACATTCAAAGACGCAGCAACCGGCAACATCTTCACCGAAGTCCAGAACGACCCGGGCACCGGCGTCTACACCACCGAACTGCCCGCGGGCGCCTACGCGGCTGTCGCCAGTGCCGAGGGCTACATTGACCAGCCTGCTGCCCTGGTGGTGGAAGAGGGCAAACCGGCAAAGCACGACTTTGCCCTGGTCAAGGTCGGCACCACCATCACCCTGAAGAACATCTACTTTGACTTTAACAAGGCGACCATCAGACTGCCCGAATCCCAGGAGGCGCTTGAAGCCGCCTACAACATCCTTAAGGAAAACCCGACCATTAAGGTGGAAATCCAGGGGCATACCGACAACATCGGCTCGGACGAGTACAACCAGAAACTTTCTGAGCAGCGCGCCTGGGCGGTGGTCAACTACCTCGTCCAGCAGAAGGGCGTTGACCCGGCGCGACTCATCGCCAAAGGCTACGGCGAAACCATGCCCAGGGCGTCCAACGACACACCGGAAGGGCGAGCGCTCAACCGCCGGGTCGAGTTCGTGGTCATCGGCGAAATCGAAAAACGGTAATCCACCGCTACCCCTTCCTGGTAAGGGGCACTTCTCCGGTGCCGGGGCGCCACTTCACGCCCCGGCACCGCTTTTACTTCAAATTGATTTGTTATGCCGGATAGGTTATAATTATTCTCTATGGCACTGGTTACGGTCTATCGGGCAGAAAATGAGTTAATGGCAAACACGATTAAAGACCTTTTGGAGGAAAACGGTATCCCGGCGCTGGTGCACTCGTTTCAGATTCCCGCCTACGACGGGCTGGCACAGGTGATGCGACCATTCTGGGGCGAGGTCCTGGTGGCAAAAGAGGACCTGGCAGCGGCAAAGGAACTCATCGCCGGTTTTCTCACCGCGGTAGAAGAAGGGGAAGAAAACGAAGAGAACATTAACGGTTCTGATGGATAACCTCTCTTTCCTCGGCAGAATGCTGATTCTATTCGGGCTGGTGCTTGCGGTTATCGGGCTGGTGCTCATCATTGCGGGAAAGTTGCCCTGGAAGGCAATCCCCGGTGATATTGTCATCAGAAGACCAAATTTTGTTATTTACATCCCGATTGTATCCGCCATCGTCATCTCGCTTATTCTAACATTAATTGTTAACCTGTTCCGGGGACGATGGCGCTAGAAAACTTTTAGAAAGGATAAATTATGAAAGGAAAATTTGTCTATCTATTCGGTCCGGGTCGGGCTGATGGCTCGGCAAAGATGAAACTGTTACTTGGTGGCAAGGGCGCCAATCTCCACGAGATGTGCCGGCTGGGCATACCGGTGCCACCCGGCTTTACCATCGCCACCACCGTCTGTGTCTATTATATGAAACACCAGCGTTTGCCGGCCGGACTCAAATCCGAAGTTGAAAAAGGGCTCAAATTTATTGAAAAAACAGTGGGCCGCAGGTTTGGCGACCCGGAAAACCCGCTGCTCGTCTCGGTGCGCTCCGGTGCGCCCGCATCAATGCCTGGAATGATGGATACAATTCTCAACCTCGGGCTCAACCCCGCAACCGTCCAGGGACTGGCACAAATCACCAACGACCGCCGGTTTGCCCTTGACGCCTATCGCCGTTTCATTCAGATGTTTGCCGACATCGTCCTGAAAACCGGTCGGGAAGAGTTTGAAGCGGTTCTCAAGGCGGAAAGGGAACGCAGCGGGGTCAAAACCGATGCCGAACTTGACGAATCCGCGCTGGAGCGGGTGGTTGACCGCTATCTAAAAATCGTCAAAACCGCCACCGGTCAGGAGTTCCCCGTTGACCCGAAGGAACAGCTCTATCTGGCGATTGAGGCGGTGCTGAAATCCTGGAATAACCCGCGTGCCCGGGAATACCGTCGGCTCTACTCCATACCGGAAACCTGGGGCACTGCGGTCAATGTCCAGGCGATGGTGTTTGGCAACCTGGGTGCGGACTCTGCCACCGGCGTTGCCTTTACCCGCGACCCGGCGACCGGCGAAAGGAAAATCTACGGTGAGTTTCTGCCCAACGCCCAGGGCGAGGACATCGTCGCCGGCATCCGCACCCCGCTGCCGACCACCGAACTAAAAGAAACCCATCCCGAACTCTACAAACAGTTAGAAAAACTCCTCCTCCGGCTGGAACGGCACTATCAGGATATGATGGATGTGGAATGGACAATCGAGCGCGGCAAACTCTGGATTCTCCAGTGCCGGAAGGGCAAGCGCACCCCGGCCGCAGGGGTGAAAATTGCGGTCGATATGGCGAAAGAGAAACTGATCACGAAAAAACAGGCGGTAATGAGAATTGAGCCAGAAACCGCCGGCACCCTGCTGCACAAAAGCATCCGGGCAGGGACAAAATACTCGGCAGCAGCAAAGGGCATACCCGCTTCACCGGGCGCAGCTACGGGCATAATCGCGCTTACCGCGGAGTCGGCAATCCAACTGGCAGAAGAGGGAAAACCGGTCATTCTGGTGCGGCATCAAACCTCAGCGGACGATGTCGCGGGAATGGCACGGGCTGAGGGTATTCTTACCGCTGCCGGTGGCACAACCTCGCACGCCGCGGTCGTCGCCCGGGGAATGGGTAAACCGGCGGTGGTCGGCTGTTCCGCCATCGGGATTGACCATAGCGCCGGTGTGGTCAAAATCGGTGACCATCTGCTTAAAGCCGGAGATAAAATCACCATCAACGGCACCACCGGTGAAGTGATTATCGGCGATTTGCCAATGGAAGAGCCGAACCTGACCCCGGAATTTAACACCCTGCTCACCTGGGCGGACGGTTATCGCAACCTTGGGGTGCGGGCAAATGCCGATACGCCTGACGATGCCACCCGGGCACGCCGTTTCGGCGCCCAGGGTATCGGTCTCTGCCGGACCGAACATATGTTCTTCGCACCCGGACGGGTGGAGACGATGCAGGAGATGATTCTTGCGCCTGACCGTGCCGGTCGGGACCGGGCACTACAAAAACTCCTGCCGATGCAGGAAGATGACTTTTATCAAATCTTCCGGGTAATGGACGGCCTGCCGGTAACCATCCGCACCCTTGACCCGCCGCTGCACGAATTTCTGCCCCACGAGGACAACCGGATTGAAGAACTCGCCGCAAGACTTGCGGTCCCCGTCACCCGGATCAAGGCAAAACTTGATGAACTGGCTGAGGCGAACCCGATGCTCGGTTTCCGGGGCTGTCGGCTCGGCATCGTTTATCCGGAAATCACCGCAATGCAGGCAAGGGCAATATTCGCCGCAGCCTGCCGGGTAAAGAAGGAGGGCGGTAAGGTCCTGCCTGAAATTATGATTCCCCTGGTGAGCGACGCCGAGGAACTCCTCCGCCAGCGCCAGCTGGTCGAAAAAATCGCCGCCGAGGTATTTAGCCAGACCGGCATCAGAGTCAAATTCCTCATCGGCACGATGATTGAGGTGCCCCGCGCCGCGCTCCTGGCAGACGAAATCGCCCGGGTGGCAGACTTCTTCTCCTTTGGCACCAACGACCTCACCCAGATGACCTTCGCCTTTTCCCGTGACGACTACGGTAAATTCTTTCCCCGGTATCAGCAGATGGGCGTTATGCGGGAAAACCCGTTTGAGACAATTGACCGGAAAGGGGTGGGCAAACTTTTGCAGATGGCGGTGCGGATGGGAAGAAAGGCAAACCCCCGGCTCAAAGTCGGCATCTGCGGTGAGCATGGTGGCGACCCGGCAACAATTGAGTTCTGCCAGCAAATCGGTCTTGACTATGTCAGTTGCTCACCCTATCGGATTCCGGTTGCCCGGCTGGTTGCCGCCCAGGCGGTTATCGGCAAAAAGGAAAGGGAGACGGTATGAACGACTTTTCCACCGCCATCACCGAACTGCTGAAAAAACACCCTGACATTCAACGCAATCCAGCCCGGCGCCAGCTCATCGCCGAGGCGGTTGCCCGCCGCGAGGCGCTGGTGGCAAAGTGTGGCTGTCTCGCCACCTGGACACCCGCAGACTCCACCGGTCGCAGCCCGCAGGACACCGTGACGGTCCTGCGTCCGGAATCAGAGGGTAAAATTGACTGGTGCTCACCCAACAACCTGCCCATCACGCCCGAGACATTCTCCCTCCTCTTTGCCGATGCGATTGAACACCTTGCCCGCAAAAACCGGCTCTACTATCTTGAGCGGGTGGTAGGTGCTGATGCCCGCTATGCCCTGCCTTTGCGGGTAATAACCGACCGGGCGCTCCACGCCCTGTTCTGCGACAATATGTTCCTGCCGATCCCGGATGACCTCCATCGCTCCGCCCTCCACAATCAACCCTTCACCCTGCTTGCCCTGCCCTATGACCGGCTGGTTGAAGAAAGGTATGCCGGCAGATTGCGCCGGCTGCCGAAAACCGGCAGGACAAGCACAATGGCGATTGCCATTGACTATGACAACCGGCTCGGCATTGTCTTTGGCTCTGCCTACTGCGGCACGATTAAGAAACTTATGTTTACCGTGATGAACTACCTCCTGCCCGAAATAAACATCCTGCCCCTGCACTGCGCTGCCAACGAAGGCGAAGCCGGTGATATCGCCCTTTTCCTCGGCCTGTCCGGCACCGGCAAAACCACCCTTTCCACCGACCCGAAGCGCAAACTACTTGGTGACGACGAGCATGGCTGGTCAGACGACGGCATCGCCAACTTTGAAAACGGCTGTTATGCCAAACTGATCAACCTCAATCCGGAAAAGGAGCCCGACATCTACTACGCCTGCTTTCATGAAGCCAACTATCTGGAACACGGCGCAATTGTCGAAAACGCCCTGGTCTATCCGGACGGCACCTTTGACCTCGCCGATGCCCGCCTCACCGAAAACTCCCGCGGCTCTTATCCACTTTCCTTTCTCAAAAACATCAAAACCCCGGCAATCGGTGGCCACCCGCAAACAATCATCTTCCTCACCGCGGATGCCAACGGTGTCCTGCCGCCAATCGCCAAACTTACCCGGGAACAGGCGATGTTCTGGTTTCTTATGGGCTACACCTCCAAACTTGCCGGCACCGAAACCGGCATCATTGAACCGAAGAGCACCTTCTCCCGCTTCTTCGGTCAACCATTTATGCCCCGGCGCCCCGAAGACTACACCCGTCTCTTTGGCGAAAAGATCCAGCGCCACGGCACCGCCGTTTATCTGGTCAACACCGGCTGGACCGCCGGCCCCTATGGCACCGGCAAAAGGATTGACATCACCATCACCCGGGAACTGGTCTGGGCGGCTATCAACGGTGCGCTAAAAGATGTTGACTACGAGATTGAGCCCTTTTTCCGCCTGCAGATTCCCCGCGCCTGTCCCAACATCCCGGACCCTGCCATCCTTAACCCGAAAAACACCTGGCAGGACAAAAAAGCCTACGAGGAACGGGCAAAAAAACTCGCGCTGGAGTTCAAAAACCACTTCCAGCGGGTATTCGAGGGTAGGGGACTGGACCCGGCGGTGTGTCAGGCATGCCCGGGTAGATAGCGAGTGGCTTGAACCAGAAAATTAACCAGTCCTCCGCACTCGGCGCTTGGGTGAGAAGATAAGTGCCAGACAGAATATTAAACTGGCAAAGAGGACAATCACCGCACCAGTTGGCATATTAAACAACCAGGAAAACACCAGTCCGGCAACACAGGAAGCAACCGCAAAGCCCACCGCAAGGAGATACATCGTCCTTAACCGATAGGTAATCTGATATGCGGCAGCGGCCGGACTGACAATCAAAGAGAATATTAATAGCCCGCCAATGGTGTGTAGATTAACGCTCACCACCAGTCCGCAGAACACCACCAGAGTAAAAAATATCGCCTGCTCCGGCATCCCGACCGCCCGGGCAATCTCGCGGTTGAAGAGCACCGCCCTCGTCTCTTTATTAAAAAGAAAGAGAAATACGAAGAGCGTCACCAGTATTGCTGTCAGGAGAACGAGGTCACGCCCGCGGGTAAGCAGGATGTTACCCCAGATAAAAGTCAGCGCTTCGGTGCGCGGTCCTTTTAGCAATCCGATACCTAAAAACGCCAGCCCGAGCATCAGGGCAAAGACAACCCCTAACGCCACCCCGGGCTCAAAGTCGCCGCGCTCGGCAACCGGTCCAATCAAAAACGAGGCGCCAACACAAAACAAAAGCGAGGTAACCAGCGGGTCAATGCCCAGCAAAAGCCCCAGGACCGCGCCGGCAAATGCGCTGTGCGACATCGCCACGCCGACAAAGGGAATGTTGAGTAAAACCACCCAGACACCAACAACCCCGCACACCGCTCCGCCCAGTAATGCCGCTAGTCCCGGCTTTAACAGCACCGCCAGTTCAATCATTACGGAAAAGGCTTTCTAACAACTCCGGACGCAAACCCTCTTCCTTACTGCCGACAAATCCAATCCTGCCCTGTTTCACAAAAACCAGGCGCTGACACACCGGCGGTAGATGTTCAATCTGATGGGTAACCATAACCACCGTCAGTTCAAAACGCCGGTACACTTCACCAATCAACCCGGTCAGCTCAGCCACCGACGGTGGGTCAAGGTTACTCGTCGGCTCATCTAAAAGAAGAATCCTCGGCTCCTGCAAAAGCGCCCTTGCCAGCGCCACCTTCTGCATCTCGCCCCCGGAAACCTGGCCGACCGGACGATTGCGCAAATGGCCTATCCTGAAAAAAGTCATCAGCGCCTCCGCCTTCTTCACCTCAACCTCACCCACCCAGCGAAAAAACCCCAGCCGACCATAGGCACCAATCAGCACCGCCTCCAGACACGAAATCGGCACCCTGGGATCAACCCTTAAACTCTGGGGCACATAGCCAATCCGGCTCCGCCAGAACCTGATGTTTTTCCTGTTGAGCTCCTCACCAAAAATTTTCACGGTGCCGGAATGAACGCGCCCCAGCCCGTTAATCACGGTCAAGAGTGTAGTCTTACCCGCACCATTCGGACCGAGCACCCCGACGAACTCGCCAGCATCAATCTCCAGGGACACATCACGCAGGCCGATATGTTCGTAGTAACTGACCGTGACATTCTGAATTGCAATCGCCTTCACTCAATTGCCCGGATTAACGCCTGACAGTTTTCCAGTAGTGTTTGCTGGTAACTGTCTTTTAAAGGAAAACCAGAAAGCGCCACCTGCCGGATTCCTGCCGCCTCCGCCAGGGGTTTTCCGGCCGCCGCACCTGATTGCAGATTGTCAACCACCAGTCCGACACCGGAATCAACTGTTACCCGTGCCAGATGTACCAGCTCCTGAGCTGACCAGTCCTCTGCCCGGCCATAAGTGGCGACAACCGGAAAACCCAGCCAGACGAGAAAATCACGCTGCGGCTCGGCGCAAATCACCCGGGGCAGTTTTTTATCCTTAAACCACCCCTTCACAACCACGGCCAGGGAATCAATCTCCTTCAGGTACCTGGCGCTATTCTTTCGGAACAAAGTTGAATCTGCCGGTGCCAGCTCAATCAAAATCCGGGTAATCTCCGCCACCGCCTGCTGATGGACATCCGGAACCATCCAGTTACCACCGGTATTCAATCTCACCGCCCGCGCCGCTCGGCGTCCCGCGACGCTGACACCTGCCCGCAATTTCTCCCACCAGCCCTCCCAGCCGTGATTAAGCATCAGGTCCGCGTCCTGTGCCGCAACCAGCGCGGCGGGTTGAATGTCAAAATGTCCCGGACACATCCCGGCTGGAGCAATTGTGGTCACCGCCACCCTTTCCCCTCCCACCGCCTTGACCATTACACCAATCAGCGCCGTTGACGCCACCACCTTTAACCGTTTTGCCCGGGCACGCTCGGACCGACAACCGGCAACAACCAGGGCAAAAACCAGGGGAAAAAGTAAAACCCTTTTCATCCGCTACTCACTGATATCAACACCAACCGTGAATGAACGCCCGGGCATCAGATATCTGCCCGCCGCGGTACCGGGTAGATTGGCAAAAACCTCATACCGGTGGTCAAAGATGTTTTCAACCGCGGCAAACAGTGATAAAGACCTCGCCAGACGTACTCCCACCCGCAGGTCCACTGTCCAGTAGGCGGGCAACTCCTCTTTGGCTGAATCTGCCGCATAATAACGACCAGCATAATGCACCAGCAGGTCGGCAAAGACACGCTCTTTGATTCCTCTTTTCCCTTCACCGATTCCTCCACCCTTTTTCCGGTTGATACCCGCGCTCGCATCCAGTTTTATCCCCGGTCTTCCCCGGGTATGAACACCAAAGTCGGTTACTGTGCCGGCGAACTTCAGGTAATAAAATGCGTCCGGCTGGACAGCTATCGCCGCCTCCACGCCCTTAAAGGTCCATTCTCCTTTATTGACAAATCTCATTAGCGGCGGTGGTGCGGGGTTGTCAGCCAGTTCAATTAAATCCTCTCCTGTAATATAAAAAACCGCGCCATCCAGTGTCAACCAGCCGTCCAGCACCTGATTCACCCCCACCTCATAATTCCAGCTCACCTCCGGACGCAGTTGGGGATTACTGGGCGGAAAGATGCTGGTATAGTTAAACGGTGGGTAACGGAAGCCCCGATTAACCCCTGCCCGCAAAGCGGTCTGTCTGAACAGGTGCAAAACCACGCCTGCCCTGGGACAGAACACATTGCCGGAGATGTTATCCCGGGCAAAACGCGCCCCACCATTAAGTATTAATCTACCCAACCGCTGCTCGTCCTGGAGAAACAGGTCAAGCTGTGTCCTTGACCAGGAAGGCTTATCCTCCTCGGACTTAATCCAGGTGCCTGCCAGCTGTTTTATCTCCACGCCGCCCTGCAGGACATTACCAAACTGAAACTGGCGATGGAGATGCAGGAGGGCGCCGTTGGTATAGTCGGTTGAATGCCAGCCGTCCTTCGGGTCAAACTGATGCTCGCCCATTGTCCGGTAAACCTTTAATAAACCTTCGCCACCGTTAAACCCGAGGGTCATATTGATGTCAACCCCGCCCCGGGTGTACTGATTCCAGCCGGTTGCCACCAGCGTATCCGGATCGGTCGTCCTTTTCGGCTCATGCTTGACACCGGTAAAGAACTTGCCGGTAAAATCCACCTTCACCCGTGAGGAAAGGTCGTAACCGGCGCGCACCGCCACATCGTTGCCGTTGTACCGGGAATTCGGCAGATGCCCCTCGGACAGCGCCTTGTCAAAGGAGACCAGACCGTGCCATCGCCCCTGCCTGGTACCAACACTTGCCCTTGCCTGAAAGGTGTTAAAAGAGCCGTAAGATAGCATCGCATTTAAATCCAGCGGCCTTTTTGCCTGCCGGGTAATGATGTTAATCACCCCACCTAACGCATCAGACCCATAAAGCACCGAAAGCGGTCCCCGCACCACCTCAATCCGCTCAACATTATTCAAGGGCAGGGTGTGGGTGATCGTGCAGCCAAACAAAGACATCTTTTCCGGACGACCATCAACCAGCACCGCAATCTGGGTCCCCTGCGCCCCCATTCCCCGAATATCGACATCGGTCCGGCCGAACTGTCCGGTGCGCTGGACAAACACCCCGGGCAGGGTTGCCAGGGCATCGGTGGCGGTGCGGGCAATCACGATATCATCTTTCTCAACTACGCTCACCGTTGCCGCAACCTCGTTAACCCGGCGGGGCAAACGCTCTGCCGTAACCACCACCTCCGGTAGCACCAGCGCCACCGAATCCCGCCTTCCCGTCTCTCCAGCAAAAACGCCAGAAACTAAAAATAAACAAAAAAAGAGCCTCATCTATTACTCCTTCCTTTGCACTTCCGCGCCTGTCCGGCTCCTGCGCTTCTGCTCTTGTTCCGCTTCTGCGCTCCATACTCATAAGCGCCACCAGCCGGAAGTCCGATCAGACACACCCTGCCCTGCTCCACGCCCTTGATTGCGCTCAGGCGGTCAGCAAGCCGCTGAATCTCCTGCGCCCGCCCGCGCAGGATTAAAACCTCTAAACACCTTTCTTCATCAAGATGGATATGAATACTGGTTACCACTTCCTGATAAAACTGATGCCCGAGTTGATTGAGCCGCCGGGTAACATCCCGCTGTTCATGACTGTAAATAAAGGCGAGCGCTGCCACCGCCGCCCCCTCACCCCTTCGCAACCTCCGCTCCGCTATCCATAGCCGCGCCAGGTCCCGTAACGCCTCAGAACGACAACTGTAACCCGCCGCGGCAATCTCCTTATCAAACTCGGCGATTAAATCGCTCTCAAAAGATACTCCGAAACGCTGGATCTCTTCCCCTTTTGCCATCAGCCCTCCTTATCTTCCCCTGCCGGGAAGAAATTAGCGCCACCAGCCACACCACAACCACCGGCACGAGCATCAAAAGTCCAAGCAGGGCACCGTTTGTTATCAGCCCGTCAGTTCTCACCTCAATAAATGAACCTTCAGTCCAGCAGCCATAAACCTTATCCACCAGAATCATCACCACCGCACCCCAGAGCATCAAACTGAGCAAATCCAGGCGATAGCGCCAGCGTGCGACCACCCCGGCACCTGTTGCCACCACCGCCGCAATCGCAGTTGTAATCAACCAGTCCATCGCCCCTCCGTTCCCGGCGACCGCCTTCGCCCGAAAACCCGTTCTGCCACCAGCACCATCACCCCCCAGAGAACAAATATCGCCACCGTCATCGGCACGCCGACAGTTAACATCTCCTTAAACATCGTCACGATATCCTGCGGATTACCCAGCGCAGAAAGAAACGGCGGGCAGGGCACCACCTCACCATGACTGATATGCTCCACCGCCAGCATCGCCACACCGCCCCAGAGCATTGAATTTAACCAGTGCGGACGATATCGCTCCGGGATGCGCCTTCGCACCGCGGTTGTTACCACCGCCGCGGTTGCTGGAACTAAAAAACACGCCATCACCTCTCCTTTCGTTTACTAAATTAAAACTCTTTTCCTATCGTCAACCCGGCAACAAAAAACCAGCCCCCTGGCTCTAACGCCTCCCGCAACTGCCGGTCGGGCAGATAGACAGCCCGGGCAAACGGACGGACATTCACCAGCCCACCCGCTGCCCAGTTTAACCCCAGTTCGGACTCAATCACGCTCAACGCCCAGCGGTTGACACCAGCATTTTTCTCATTAAACGCCCCGGAACCCAGACCCACGCTCGCCCGGATATCCGCCGAGAAGCAAGGGGAAAACTCCCGGCTAAAAACACCGCTCAACTCACCGTAATAACCCACCGGTAGGGGCAGCGTCAGAAAATAACTATTAACCCCCAGCTCCAGATTACCAAAACACCTGCTCACACCTGCCCCAACCTCCAGTTCCGGCTTATCCTCGCTACCAGGATAGAAATAACCACCCACCATCCCCAGGAGGTTAAAACCAGCCACCTCCCGGCTCCACTCCCCCGTCAGGTCAAACTCATTCAACCCAAAACCGCCATCGGCACCGCTCAGGGTCAGATTTGCCCAGGGCGTCAGCGCGAAATCGGCAAAACAAAAACTAACCGCCGGCTGGAGTACCGCCCCCTCGCTCAGCGCGGCACCGCGGTCAACATACCGGGAAACCCCGCTCAACTCAAAACCAACACCGACCGGCAGGGCAAAAACCACCACCGGCAGCAGCAGCCACTTCACCAGTTTTGCCATATCCACTCCCTTCTGTGTTACTTATTAAAAAATAGTAACACCAAGCCATTCAGAGTCAAGAAAATTCAATCTATCGCCGGCAATTGTCCCCGGACTAAAAATCTTTCACTTTTGGCACCACCTCGACCCGGAACTGCCAGCCATAGGGCTGGTAGCCGACCGCCCGGGCGGTAGCGATGGAGGCAACGTTCCTTTCTGAAGTGATATAAATCGGTACCCGCCCGCTTTTCAACACCGCGCCGGTGGTGCAGGCAAGCACACTTTTTCCAAACCCTTCCTTCCGGTGCTCGGCAACCGTGCCCGGCACACAGATGTCCGCCACCTTATCCGCCATATGCGGCACCGCCCAGGTCCCGGCAACCGCCACCGGCTTGCCGTCAACAAATGCGGCAAAGCAGGTGCCCTCGGCAATACTACTGTCAAGATAGCTGCCGTACAAACCCGCCGCCATCAGTGCCGGTATATCCGCCCGGGTAACCTTCTGACATGGGTGCACCGGCTGATAATGAAATGTTGCCGGTGTAGCAAAAAGTATCGGGCCGATAAAGCCGTTTACCCAGCCCGGACCCCGTTGATACCGACCGAGCACACCTGCCACCGTCTCAAGCAGCAACTTCTGCCCGACCGGGGTCCGGAAATCACCCAGCGCCATCTTCTCCACCACCCGGCGCACCGGCGCCTCGAGGACACGCTGGACCGAGACAACGCAACGGTTACCGCTGGCAATCAACCAGAGCGCAAATATGTTGTCATAGTGCAACTCCACCGTATCCCGGCGGTCTGATGGAACAACCCACACCCGCCCGGGTGTGACATTGGCAAAATCACACTCCAGATAACCGGAGAAGAACTCATCCAGCACCGCCACCGCCCCCCTCATCGCAAACGCCTCCGGGTGGCACCGCTATTCTTTGTCTTTATCTCTTTTACTGAAAAGGTCAAGGAATCGGTCTTCGTAAAGTGAGAAAAGACCCCAACGGTCCAGTTCCTCCTTCAACTCCTGGATCTTACTCCGGTCGCGCTGTGCCTCCTCAAACAGCCGCTCAATGTGCGCCATCAACTCGTGCGGCTCCGGCCGCTCCCCGCCCTCCATCTCCTCCTCGGCAGGTTTTCCTTCCAGCCTTGACTCGGTCTCCCGGCGCAGCGCCTCCAGCGCCTGCGCGACCCGGCGCTCAAACTCGCCCATTATCCGGTCCGCCTCCTGGATGCGTTCATCAATCTCGGTCATATCCACCGCGGTATTAAAAACCTTCTGGAAAACCTCAACAATCGCCTTGGACGCCTTGGGATTGGGCGCCTCAATCGCATACTGGGGAATTGTTGCCAGAAATGACACCGCACCCATCCCCCTTGACTTTGCCAGTCCCAAAAGCAACCCGTTCAAACCTGAAACTCTGCCCTCGGGCAACGGCTCCACACCGAGGATGGCAAAACGCTGGCGCAGACCCGCATCGGTGGCGACGCCAAAAACCTTTACCGGCTGCCGATAACTCATCCCCATCGCAAACGCCGCACCGGTATAAACCGTGCTTACCCCTGCCTCCTGAGCGATGTCCAGAAGTTCACTGGCAATCCTCATCCCCGGCTCACCGGAAATCTGCGCCTCACCCTCAAAAACCAGAAGCGGTGGCTCCGGCACCTGAAAAACCATCTGCCGCGGTGGTGCGGGAATCCTGCCAATCCCGTCCACCACCTCAATCGCATCGGGCAGAAAATACGGCGTGGCATCAATCTCCGCATAAGCCACCCCGCCCAGTTTCATCCGCAGATAACTTGCCGCCATAATCCCGACATGCCCCATTCCGGGCCAGGCGGCAACCAGCGCCGGTGCCTTAAACCGCTCCTCGGTGAGATAGCGAATCGGCATACAATAGAATTTTAACCCAAAACCATTCCGCTTTCAAATGTTACAACCTGTTATCCCCGCGCCGGCGAAGAAAACTCCGCAGCGCTTGGTTCACCTCTGCCACCCGCAACAACCGGGCGACAAAATAGTAAACCACCACCCCCACCCCGCCGGCGATAAAAACCTCTGCCAGTTGCGAGTAAACCCGCGCCACTCCGAAAACCCGCTCCCAGCCCGCAGCCACCAGCCCGGCAACCAGTCCGGCAACCAGCGCAGCAAAAAGCGTCTTCACCAGCACCCGCACCAGTCCCCACCCGGCTAAACCGGGCTGGCGCCGATTCAGGAGATAAAACAACAGCGTAAAATTGAGCAACTGGGTAAAGGACGCCGCCACCGGAAACGAACGAAACCCGATCAACCGCATCAAAACTACATTAATCATAATATTCACACTCACCACCAGCATCGCCACCAGCGCCGGCGTCCTGGTATCACCCAGGGCATAAAACCCGCTGGCGCAGTTACGGGTCGCAGCCGCGGGCCACACCCCCAGGGCATAAAGCGCCAGCGCCTGCGCGGTCAAAATCGTGTCCTGCGCGGTAAACCGGCCATGCTGATAAACCAGCCGCACCACCGGCACCGCCAGCACAAAAAGCAAAACCGCTGCCGGCAGGGTCAAAACCCCGGCAAGTTTCAGCGCATAGCCAAACCGCTCCCGGTCAATCTGACGCTCCTTTGCCACCACCCCGGAATACTCCGCCAGCGCCACCGTGCCAATCGCCACCCCAAAAAGACCGGCGGGCAGGTGCTGAATCCGGTAGGCATAACTCACCCAGGTAACCGAACCCTCGGGCAAAAATGTCAATAAAAATGTGTTGACAAGGAAGTTCACCTGCCAGGTCGCCAGCCCGAAAATCATCGGCAACCAGCGCCGAAAAACCTCCTGCAGGTCCTTATCCCTGATGTCCAGCACCCACTGATAGCGAAAACCCAGCCTGCCCAGTTGCGGCCACTGGACCAGAAACTGCACCAGCGCGCCCGCGGTCACACCCAGCGCCATCCCCAGAATCGGCGGCACCCCCCGCACCTCCAGCAACCGGTAAAGGCACACCGGCACCAGTGCCGAAACGATGTTGAACGCTGCCGGTGCGCTCGCCGGCACAAAGAACCTGCCACAGGCGTTAAGAATCCCCATCGCCCAGGCCGCAAGCGCCACAAACAGAAGCAACGGAAACATTATCCTGGTCATCGTGATGGTCAGCGCCAGTTTCTCCGGTGTTTGCCGGAAACCCCAGGCGATCAACTTCACCACCACCGGTGCAAAAACAATCCCCAAAAGCGCCAAAAGGGTAATAAACACCAGTATCGTATTGAACATATTTGCCGCAAAACGCCAGGTCGCCCGCTCATCACCCGACGAACGCCGGCAGACAAAAGTCGGGACAAATGCCGCAGAAAGCGCACTCTCGGCAAACAGGTCGCGCAAAAAATTGGGAATCCGGAACGCAACATTAAACGCATCGGTGACCAGTCCGGCACCGAAAAGATAGGCAAAAACCGACTCCCGCACCACCCCGAAAACCCGGGAAATCAGAGTGCCAACTGTGAAAAGACCAACCCGGCGGGTAAAACGCAGGTCACCTTCAGCCACAGCCGAGTATAAAAATCCTCCTGCCCCAAGTCAAAACTGCCCACCCGCCCGCTTCTCTTCTTCTGCGCTCTTACCCAATTGATTTTTCCTTTCCGGTTGCTAAATTGGAATATGGCAAAACCCAAACCAGAAACCATCCCGACCCCTTATGGCACAATCCGGCGCATACCGGTCCGCACCCACATCCTCAAAGAAGGCGATGACCTGATTGATGCGGTAAAAAGATACGCCGGTCCCGTACTCCAGCCCGGCGACATCCTCACCATTGCCGAAAGCCCGGTCGCTGCCACCCAGGGCAGGGCAATCCCGATCAGCAAAATAAAACCCGGCATCTGGGCAAACATCCTCTGGCGCTTTGTCAAAAAGGTGCCCTACGGCATCGGACTGCGCAGCCCCTGGTCAATGCAGTGCGCCATTGACGAAGTCGGACTGCCCCGCATCCTCCGCGCCGCCATTGCCGGATTCTGGGGAAAACTGCGCGGGCGCAGTGGTGACTTTTACCGGGTCGCGGGCAAACAGGTGGCGATGATTGACGCCGCCCACACCTCCGGGGTCAAAGAGTTCTACGAATGTGTCATCCTGGGCCCAGAAGACCCGGACGGCGTTGCCCGCCAGATTGGCCAGGCGCTCTCGTGCCCGGTAGCGATTGTTGATGCCAACGACATCTTCGGCTGCACCGTGGTCGGTGCCACACCGGACATCAACCCGGACCTTGTCGCCCAGGCGATGCGCGACAACCCGGCAGGACAGGGTGACGAACTCACCCCCATCGTCATCCTCCGCCCGGTTTCAGAATAGAGCCAGACAGGTAATTTTCGCCACTTTAACCGCCCCACCAGGCAGGAGCGCCCCCTGCGCCTTCTTTCACCAAATCCCATCCCGCCGGGTGCACCCATCCGGCTGTTTGTCCAGCAACCCGGGGATTACCGGCTACTGCTTTACAGTGCCGATGGCAGGGAAATAAAACAACTGTATGCAGGACCGCTGCGCGCTGGTGTCAACACCGTTTCCTGTCCTGTGCTTCCGCCAGGTATGTATTTCCTCCTGATCGATAGAGGCGGTTATCAGGAGACGCTGCCTCTGGTCGTGATGAGGTAGTTTTATAAAAAAGCGGACACTCAAATAACCCGCTACAGGCTAACACATTTATTTATAAATAGTTACAGGGAAATACCGACCTGAAATTTCTTGAAAGAGTGCTGCATAGGGGGTATGCCCCGGGCTAGCCCCCGGGCTGCCGGGGGGCTTGCCCCCTGGCTGTCTCTCAACCCCGAATCCGGTTTAACCCCTTCTGGCTTTTCACCCCCCGACCCACCGGCTAAATAGCCGGTTAAATCACCCGCCCCATCAAACGCAATCCGCATCATCACCTGCTATGTTATTCCGAACTTTTATCCGGATTGGACCCCGATTTTTGCCTCTGGTTGTAGTCAGGATAAAAATTTGTTGACCAGGAGAAATTTTTTGTTATAATGTTTTGAGCAGGGAAGTAAGGGGAAGGAGTGAAAACAAGGAGGGAGTAAAAATGAAAGATATGGCTACCGGGGGAGCCAGAACAGATAGCACCCCAGAAAGTTTAACCCACAATCAAATATCCGTGCCCGCCTTGCCGGCTCGTTGTGAGCCATAGGTTAAGGCTTGCCGGAAAATAAACGAAGGAGGGAAAAATGGGTCAGGCTCGTGAACACCCGGCCCGCAACAACCGCACCATTGCGGTAATTGGTGTTGGCACCTGGGGGAAAAACCTCGCCCGCGTCTTTGATGAACTCAACGCCCTTAACACCGTCTGCGACACCTGCGCCACCAACTTTGCTGGCGTAAAAATATCGCCGGCGGTGCGGCAGACCACCGACCTCAACACCGTGCTTTCTGACCCGGAAATTACCGCGGTCGCCATCGCCACCCCGGCCGCCACCCACTACGAAATCGCCCGCGCCGCCATCCTTGCAGACAAGGATGTGTTTGTGGAGAAACCGCTCGCCCTCGAACTCGCTCAGGCAGAGGAACTGGTCCATCTGGCCGAAGAAAAGGAGCGCATCCTGATGGTCGGTCATATCCTGCGCTACCATCCGGCGGTAATAAAACTGAGCGAGATGATTGAGCAGGGTGACCTGGGCAGAATTGAGTACATCTACTCCAATCGCTTAAACCTTGGCCGGCTGCGTACCGAGGAAAACATCCTCTGGAGTTTTGCCCCGCACGACATCAGCGTCATCCTCGCGCTCGTGGGCGAACGCCCGGTTATGGTCGCCGCGCACGGTGAGGCTTTTTTGCAGAAAAACATCCCGGATGTCACCTGGACCACGCTGGAGTTTCCCTCGGGCATCCACGCCTACACCTTTGTCTCCTGGCTCCATCCGTTCAAGGAACAGCGCCTGGTCGTGGTCGGCTCCAGAGAGATGGCGGTTTTTGAGGACGGTGGCGAGGCAAAACTCGCCTGTTACCCGCACGACATCCGCTGGCAGGGTGGCAAAATCCCGGTTGCCCTGAAAGGCGAGCGCCGCCTCATTGACATCCCCCGGGATGAGCCGTTGCGTCAGGAGTGCGAGCACTTCCTGGAAAGCCTCGCCACCCGCATCCCGCCCCGCACCGATGGCTATGAAGGGCTGCGCGTCCTGGAAGTCCTCACCGCTGCCCAGGAGTCGTTAACCCGGGGTGGCAAAATCGTCAACCTGAAACACTCCCGTAACGGCAACACCCAGAGAACCATCATCTCCGCCCGTGCCGCGGTCTATGCACCGGTTGCCACCCTGTCCACCCGGGCACAACCCGCTGCCGGGGGTTATCCCGCCCCGTTGTTAAACAGTATTGAATCGGAAACGGTCCCGCGGCGCGCATCCGCGCCGGCAACCAGCCCGACTCCGAAAAAAGACACCGCCGGCAGAACCGCACCCCAGCCCGCGCTACCGGAAACCTTCATCCACCCCACCGCGGTTGTTGATGAAGGTGTCACCATCGGCGCCGGCACAAAAATCTGGCACTTCACCCACATCTGCCGGGGTGCGCGCCTCGGTCGTAACTGCGTCCTGGGACAGAATGTGTTTGTTGCCGAAGGGGTGACGGTCGGCAACAACTGCAAGGTCCAGAACAATGTGTCGCTCTATAAAGGTGTCACCCTGGAGGAAGATGTGTTCTGCGGACCATCCTGCGTCTTCACCAATGTCATCAACCCCCGCGCCTTTATTGAGCGCAAAGCCGAGTTCAAGCCGACACTGGTCAAAAGGGGCGCCTCAATCGGTGCCAACGCCACCATCGTCTGCGGTCACACCATCGGTCGCTACGCCCTGGTCGGCGCCGGTGCGGTGGTGACAAAAGACATCCCGGACTACGCCCTGGTTGTGGGTGTGCCGGCGCAAATCATCGGCTGGGTGTGCAAGTGCGGGACCACGCTCGTGGTTGACGACCAGCGCGCCCGCTGCCCCCGCTGTGGCAACGAATACCAGCCCAGCGCCGATGGCGATGGCTTGAAACCAATCAAGGAGGTATAGATGAACATCCCGATGCTTGACCTGAAAAGAGAGTACCTTTATCTGAAAGAGAAAATTGACCATCACATCCAGGTCGCCCTCGAGCACCAGAACTGGATAATGGGTCCGGAGGTGAAGGAACTGGAAAAGAAGGTTGCCAGTTACATCGGCACCAGATACGCCCTGGGCGTTGCCTCCGGCACCGACGCCCTGGTGCTTTCCTTGCGCGCGGTGGCATTCCAGCGTACCGGCAGAGACCTCTTTCACCCGGAAGACGAAATCATCACCACGCCCTTCACCTTCGCCGCGACCGCCGAGGCGATCCTCCGCGCCGGTGCCACACCGGTATTCGTTGACATCGACCCGGTAACCTTCAACCTCGACCCGGCGAAGGTCATCGCCGCCATCACCTCCCGCACCGTCGGTATCATCCCGGTGCATCTCTACGGTTTACCCTGCCCGCTCGACCAGCTCAAAACCATCGCGGAAAAATACAACCTGTTTATTGTTGAAGATGTTGCCCAGGCGTTCGGAGCCGAATACCGGCAGAAGAAGTGCGGCGCCTGGGGTGACGCCGGCGCCTTCAGTTTCTTCCCGAGCAAAAACCTCGGCGGCTTTGGTGATGGCGGGATGGTAACCACCAACGACCCGGTAATTGCCGGCTTTGTTGACATCCTGCGCCGGCACGGTGGCAAGGATAAATACAACATTGACTACCGGGGCTACAACAGCCGCCTTGATACAATTCAGGCGGCAATCCTTCTGGCAAAGTGGGATACGGTGGATGAGTTTAACGAACGGCGCCAGAAAATCGCCCACCAGTACCGGACATGCCTCAACAACACCGCCGGTATCACCCTGCCCTTCACCCCGCCCCACTGCACCCATGTCTTCCATCAGTTCACCATCCGCCACCCGGAACGCGACCGGCTCCAGAACTGGCTGAAAGAACAGGGCATCGCCTCAATGGTCTATTACCCCATCCCGCTCCATCAGATGAAACTGTTCACCGGCAGGGCACGCCGCGGCACCGGACTGGTCCATGCCGAACGCGCCGCCGCCGAGGTCCTCTCCTTACCGATTGAACCGCTCCTGACCCCGGACGAAATCGCCTATGTAACGGAAAAAATCAAGGAGTTTGCCTCAACCCGGGTCGCAGTCACCGCCTGACGACCTATGGCATCGCTCCACACCGGTTATTCCCCAACCCGCCCTGCCGGGTCGCGAATCTGCCCCCTGTCCGCTACACCATCCTCGCCCCTTGCCCTGCCACTGTTAAAGATTGACCTCCACCGTCCGGTGGTGAAAAGCCTTGTCCTGGTTACATTATTATCCGGCACCTCCAAAATCCTCGGCTTCATCCGCGAAATGTTAATCGCCCACCACTTCGGCGCCCAGAGCATTGTTGACGCCTATCGGGTCGGCGAAACTATCACCACCGTGACCGCCGGACTCTTCGCCCACCCCTTTGAGGTCGCCGCCATCCCGCTCATCGTTGAGCAACTGGTGAACAAAAAAGAGCCCCGTGCCCGGGAGGTGTTCGCCTCGCTCTGGACCCTCGCCGCCACCATCGCCGCAATCCTCGGCATAGTCATCTTCGCCACTGCGCCCCTCCTCGTCCGCAGCTTTGCGCCCCGACTCCCCGCCGACACCGCCCGCCTCGCCACCAGCATCACCCGCATCCTCAGCCTTGTGCCCTCAGCGGTTATCTTGATCACCGCCACCGCCGCCTGCTACAACGCCCGGCGCCGCTTCACCCTGCCCCGACTGATTGACCCGGCAATTAACACAACCGCCATCGTCCTGCTCCTTTTCACCGTTCGCTACTCCGGAATTACCGCACTCGCCGGCGCCTGGACCACGGGACACATCATCGGTGCCCTCATCGCCATCACGCCACTCATCATCAGTGGCAACCGCCTCCTGCGCTCGCTTAAAGACCCGGCGGTAAAGGAGTTTTTCCAGCTTTCGCTACCGCTCCTGGCGTTCTTCCTCGTGCGACCGCTCAATCTCGCCCTCACCCGCGCCTTTGCCGCCACCCTGCCACCCGGCAACATCGCCATCCTCGCCTATGCCGACCGCCTCTTCGCCTTTCCCGCCAACCTGCTCACCGCCTCAATCGGTACAATCTTCTTTACCCGGGCAAGTGAACTTGCCACCACCAGCAACCTCCCTGCCCTCCGCTCCCTGACAACAAAAATCCTCGGCTATCTCGCCCTGGTCCTCATCCCGGCAAGCCTGGTGTTAATTCCCCTTGCCCGTCCGCTTGTCAAACTCATCTACCAGCATGGTAACTTCCCGGCCGCAGCCACCAGCACCACCGCCCTGACCCTCACACTCCTCGGCTTTGGGCTATTCCCGTTCACCGCCACCGCTTTACTCACCGCTGGGTTCCGGGGCAGAAAAGACACCAGAACCCCGGTCATCGCCACCATCCTGGGCACCGCGACCACCGCCGGTTTTGCCCTCACCTTTGTCCACCGCTGGGGAGTTCCAGCACTGGCACTTGCCTCAACCCTGGGCTTTACCGTCAGTATGCTGGTTCTACTTGTCGCCTTTCTTCGCACCGCGCCGGGGGGCAGGTAAATGAACTCGCTCACCATAATCCTCTTCGCCCTACTGATTTTAGTTCTCCTGCTCCGCTACCCCGAGGTGTGTCTTGCCCTATTTCTGTTCTCCGGCACCTTCAAGACAGAAATTACCCAGCTCTCCCCCTGGCTCCCGGACATCACCGTTACCCTGGCGCTTATTCTTCTCGCCGGCATACTATTCAACTATCTAAAAGCACCATCGTTCCGCAACCGGCTCATCCTTCGCTACCGGACATTCGGGCTCACCTTCGCTCTGATTCTTCTGTTTATGACCATGTCCGCCATCCATACCACCACCGAAAATCGGTATGCCCTGGAAAAGACCATCCGCTTCGCCACGCTTACCGGTCTGGCAACATTTGCTCCGCTATTTATCATTCAGAATCACCGCCAGCTCTCCCGCTTCCTCATCGTCTCGGTGATCCTGGGTGCGCTTATGACTTTCACTGGCCAGATGACCAGCGAAGGCCTCACCGCCTTCGGCGCCAACCACATCGCCACCGGTAGAATCATCGGCTTGGGCTTACTCACCATCCTGGGACTGATGCTTGTCCGGAGCGCCGGCGCTGTGTCTCTGCTCCTTGCTCCCTCCTCACTCCTCTATGCCGGTTTAGCCGCTCTCCTCTGTTATGGACTGTTCGCCTCTGGTTCCCGGGGTGCGCTGGTAGCGCTCCTGGTTGCCATCGCCACGATGCTCCTTGTTGGCAGCGCAATTAAACGGGCGCGCAAAATTGTCCTGACCGCAACGCTGTTTTTAATCGCCGCGGTCCTGACCATCACCATTATCAGCCCCCAGGCATCGGCAACGATGAATCAGCGTCTTACCACCACCCTCGCCGCACCCCTGGACCAGACCGCCCACACCCGTGTCATCCGGGCACAGGCAGCAATGGAGATGTTCACCCAGCGCCCGCTAACCGGTGTGGGCGTGGGCGGCTTTGACTTGCTCTTCAACCCGTTTGAATCCGAAAGGGGTGACTATCCCCACAACCTCTTTCTTGAGGTGGCAGCGGAAATGGGCATTATCGGCTTAATCCTTTTCACCGCGCTGGTCTTTTTGCCCATCTACTACGCCCTCACATCATTCCGGCAAACCGGTAACTGGACAACGCTACTTGTCATTGCCGTTACCATCTATCTCCTGGTCAACGCCCTGTTCTCCGGTGACCTCAACGACAACCGCCTCCTCTTCACCGCGCTCGGACTCTGCCTCACCCGGAAAATCCCCGCCACTTCACCAGCAGTCCAGCCAACACCATCCTTTATCCAGGCACCGGAAAAGAACAACCTACCCGGAGTGGTTTTATGAATATGAAAAAGGTTTGCCTGGTAAGTTCCGCCCATCCCGTTACCGACACCAGGATATTCCACAAACAGGCATGCTCGCTAAGCAGGGCTGGTTATCAGGTGTTTGTTGTCGGCAGGAAAGGGGTAAATGGAGAAAAGGCACCAGAAGATATTCATATCCTGCCGGTGGTTAACTACCGTTCCCGGCTCCAGCGTTTCCTTATTAACCCGATTTTTATTTTTAGAACTCTGCTCAAAGTTCGGGCAAAAGTCTATCACCTGCACGACCCGGACTTGGTCCCGCTCGGCTTGATCTTAAGGTGCCTCAATCGCCGGGTGGTGTATGATATCCACGAGGATTACCCCAGCCAGTTACGGGATAAACCCTATCTCCCCCGTGCCCTGCGTCCGCTTATCGCCGCTATCTTTGCCCGCTGGGAAAAATTCGCCTGCCACCACTTCAACGCCACAATTACCGCCACCGACCACATCGCCCGGCGCCTCTGCCATCAGGCGTCCGCTACCAAAAACCACCATCCGCACCAGCAATGCCGTCACCACATTGTCACCGTTAAAAACTACCCATCACTGAAAAACGGTGCTACCGTCACCGGCGCAAACGCCGCCCCGGGCACGACCTTCCGCCTTATCCATCTCGCCAGCATCCTCACCCCGCAACGGGGAATATCACTTCTTCTCCAGGCGCTGGATGCGCTTCCCGGTTGCGAACTCATCCTTGCCGGTAGATTTGTCACCCCGGAATATGAAACGGAGATTCGCCGGCACCCATCATTTTCCCGGGTGACCTACCTCAACATAATTCCCCATCAGGAAACCTTCCGCTGGTATTCATCCGCCCATGCCGGGATAATTCCGTCACTACCGGTCCTCGGGTATGAGTTCGCCCTGCCGGTAAAGATGTTTGAGTTTATGGCTGCCGGACTGCCGGTCATCGCCCCGGACTTTCCTCCTATCCGGGAAATAATTGATGAAAGTAACGCTGGTGTAGTATTTCAACCCGGAGATGTCAACTCTCTGATTCAGGCGATTAACTACCTTGCCTCCCATCCCAAACAGGCGCGGGCAATGGGCGAAAATGGCGCCCGGGCGGCCGCCCGGAAATACAACTGGGAAGAGGAAGAAAAGAAACTACTTAAGATTTATGAACGGCTTATTTAAAAAGGTCCTGTTCGTCGGTGCTCACACCGACGATGAATTTGGTTGTTCGGGCACCCTTGCCCGTCTCAAAGAAGAGGGAAAAGACCTCTTCTATGTCGCCTTTTCTACCTGTGAAGAGTCGGTCCCCAAGGGCTTTCCGCCTGATGTCCTGCGTCAGGAATGCTTTGCGGCAATCACCACACTCGGCATCAAACCGGAAAACTGGCGCCTCTTCTCCTTCCGGGTCCGTCACTTTCCGCAGGAGCGCCAAGCAATCTTGGAAGAACTGGTAAAAATCCGCCGGGAAATCAATCCGGACCTCGTCTTTGTCCCCGCCTCATCCGACATCCATCAGGACCACCGGGTCGTTTATGAAGAAGGGGTCCGCGCCTTCAAGCACGCCTCCATCCTCGGCTATGAACTACCGATGAACACCCTGACCTTTCGCCATGTCTGTTTTGTCCCGCTCCAGGATCGCCACCTCCAGCGTAAAATCGCCAGCCTCGCCTGTTATGCCTCCCAGCGCTTCCGCGCCTATACCAGCGAAGACTTCATCCGCGGTCTGGCACGGGTGCGCGGTGTGCAGGCGGGTGTGGAATTTGCTGAAGCGTTTGAAGTCATCCGGTGGGTGTGGGTATGATGTGCCAGCACCAGTGCCGCATCGGACCCGATGTCATTATTGATTGCCCCAGGACGAATATCGCCCCGGACTGCTCCGTCGGCGTAAAAACCGAGGCCAACTTCCGGCGCTATGGTGGCGTCTTAATCCGCTGTCAGGAACTGGAACTGGGTCCTGGTTGTATCATTGACCGCGCGGTTCTGATCACCGGTGGCAAAATCAAACTCGGTCCTAACTGTCGCATCGGTGCCGGTGTCACCATTCGCGTCACCGAATCTCTGGAACTGGGCAAAAACAGCGTAATTGGTGAAGACACCCTGATTGAAGGCAGAAAAATAAAAATCGGCCGGGACTTATGGTGCGGTCCTTATGTCCGGATTGGTGGTGGCTCCTGCTTTGAACCACAATCCGAACTAATCGCGGGTTACTGGCTCCACCTCGGGATGCGTGTCTTTATCAACACCGCGCGCCGGGTAACCATCGGCAACGAAGTCGGTCTTGGCACCGGCACCGCCATCTACACCCATGGTGCCTACCAATCCGCTCTTAGGGGCTATCCGGTATCCTTCGCACCGGTAACCATCGGTGACAACGCCTGGATTCCCGGCGCAACCATCAACCCCGGCGTAACCATCGGTGCCGGTGCGGTCATCGGTGTCGGCTCGGTTGTAACCAGAGACATCCCGGCTGGCGCCCTGGCAGCGGGCGTCCCCTGTAAGGTCATACGGGAAAACGCCTTTCCCCGCTCCTTAAACCAGGAAGAAAAACTCGCCTTCTGGAAACAGTTTCTGCCCCTTGCCGGTGAAATCCTCCAGCACCACTTCTACCACTCTCTTCCGCGCTTCTCCTCTACTGACGCTGCCACCGCACTCGCAATCGGCGACCTCCACATCACCTACTCCCCGGAAAGTGAAACCCTTACCGTCACCCATTCCCCTCTTGGAGAGGGGTATGCCCAACCTGAGCAGCCCGCTCCCCTCTGCACCTTTCATCTCGGGGAAGGAAAGATTACCGGGTCTGTCTCACCCATCACCGAAAAACTCCGCGACCTCCTCCGGCGCTACGGCATTCGCTTCAAAAGCGACCCTGACATCCACACCGGCACCTATCAACCCTGGAGCGAAGATGTGTAGCCTCACTATTACCCGTCCCTGGACACCCGCAGTGTCAATTATCATCCCCACCTACAACGAACAAAACCACATCGCCCGCACCCTCTCCTCCCTGCTAAACCAGGACTATCCGGCCCAACTCACCGAGATTCTTATCGTGGATGGTGGCTCCACCGACACCACCCTCAACATTATCCACTCCTGTCTCCATACTCGGTCACACACCCCCTGCATCCGCATCCTCAACAACCCGCACCGCACCACCCCCCATGCCCTTAACATCGGCATCACCGCTGCCCGGGGTGAGGTCATCTTCACCCTGGGCGCCCACACCACCTACTCGCCCAACTACATCTCCGGTTCCATCAAAATCCTCCACCAGACCGGTGCCGATGCGGTTGGCTCAACTGCGGTTACGCTCCCCTCTGCTCCCACACCGATCGCCCGCGCCATCGCCCGTGTCCTCGCCTCACCTTTCGGTGTTGGCAACTCCCTGATGCGTATCACCCGCACCCGTACTATCCGGCACTACACCCTCAGCATTCCCGACCCAATCCCTGCTGACACCGCCTCCTGCCCCGCCTATCGCCGTACCGTCTTTGAGAAAATCGGCACCTTCAACACTGCGCTCACCCGCAACCAGGACATCGAATTCAACCTCCGGCTCCGCCGTGCCGGCTTAAAACTCCTCCTCACCCGACAGATAAAAACCTACTACTACGCCCGTGCCACCCTATCCCAGCTATTCAAAAACAGTCTGGAAAACGGCTACTGGGTCATCAAAAGCCTCCGCTACGCCCGACGCCCCTTTGTCCTGCGCCACCTCATTCCAGCCGCCTTTGTCACCGCAACTCTCATCACCGCTCTCACCACTCCATTTCTCCCCATTGCCAGAATCCTTTTCGCGGTGATTAGCGGACTCTACATCACCGCTGACATCATCTCCTCCATCCTCACCGCCCACTCCCTTCGCCATCTCCACCTCTACATCATCACCTATCCGACCCTCCACATCGCCTACGGCATTGGCTCACTACTGGCTTTACCCGCCATCATAAAACCCGAGCTGCGCAGGGGTACCGGCAGCGGCACCACCCGGGGAAACTGGCAGCCGGACAAGCGCATCCCGGAAGCAGGTATGGAAGGCAAAATGCCGGCAATATCTTAACCCATGTCAAACTCCATCACCCTGATTCCCGCGCTCCTCTTGACCCTCACCCTCTCCCGCTTCCTTAACTCCCTCATCGCCTCCTTTGCCCTGGCCCGTTCCTGGTGCGATACACCCGGCACCGCTAAAATCCACACCCGACCGGTTCCCTGGACCGGCGGTATCGGTATCTTCCTCGCCTGGACAATCACCCTGGCAATTCTTATCTTCCTCATCCCGCCACCGCCGATTCTCACGCCGCTCCTCATCGGTGCCGGCGCTGCCTTACTCCTTGGTTTCCTTGACGACATCCGCTGGAAAAATCGGTCCCTGCCCATCCCCAAACTAACCCTCCAGGTCATCCTTGCCCTCATCGTCTCGTTCCTTCTCCTCACTGCCGGCACCCGGCTTATCTCCTATCACCCCCTAATCCACCTGAGCATCACCGCCAGCCTCATCCTCACCTCAATCAACGCCCTCAACCTTGCTGATGGGATTGACGGGCTTGCTGGGGGCGAGGCGACCATCTCCATTCTCGGACTGGCAGTTTACTTCTTTAACCAGCCCGAAACCCCGCCCTTCCTTCCGCTCGCTCTTCTCTTCCTTGTTGCCGCAATTATCGGCTTTCTCCTCCTCAACCTTTGCTCGCCCTCCCGTTTGTTCCTGGGTGATGGTGGCACTCACCTGCTCGGCGCCATCCTTGGCGTCCTGCTCACCACTGTCCTTGGCCGGAGCACTTCACTCCCTTATTCCATTATCGCCGTCGCCCTCATCCTCGGTATTCCGCTCTTTGACATCATCTGGGTGCTCGGCCTGCGCCTCTACTATCGCCAGCCGCTGCTCGCCCCGGACCGCAACCACATTTACGATAAAATCATCGCCCTTGGTATTTCACCCCGTGCCACCACCATCCTGCTCTGGTTTCTCCACGCCCTCACGGTCGCCACCGGCGTCACCCTGCTCCTCCTGGAGGTGAAATGAAAATCCCCCTGGCGGCACCGGACATTACCAACCTGGAAATCCGCACCATCGCCCGTGTCCTGCGCTCCGGCAGGCTCGCCCTTGGCCCCTACGCCACCGCCTTTGAGAAAAAACTTGCCCGGGTGGTTCACCGGCGCTATGCGGTCGCCCTTTCCTCCGGCACCGCCGGGCTCCACCTCGCGGTCCGGGTGCTCGGGCTCAAACCCGGTGACGAGGTCATCACCACGCCCTTCTCCTTTGTCGCCTCCGCCAACTGCCTCCTCTACGAGGGCATCAAACCGGTCTTCGTTGACATTGACCCACAAACCCTCTGCCTTGACCCGGCAAAGATTGAACCAGCCATCACCCCCCGCACCCGGGCAATCCTGGCGGTGGACATCTTCGGTCACCCGGCTGACTGGCTCACCATCCGCCGCATCGCCCGCCAGCACCACCTGCACCTGATTGAAGATGCCTGCGAGGCGCTGGGTTCAGAAATTATCACCCCGCTACACCGCTACCGCTGTGGTGAATTCGGCGACATTGCGGTCTTTGCCTTCTACCCCAACAAACAGATTACCACCGGTGAAGGTGGTGCGCTCGTAACTGACAACCGCCCCATTGCGGAACTCTGCCGCAGCCTTGCCAACCAGGGACGCCGCGCCCGCGATGGCAAATGGCTGGAACACATCCGCCTCGGTTACAACTACCGGATGGACGAACTCAGCGCCGCCCTAGGCTTCATCCAGTTAAGGCGTCTGGCAACCATCCTCCGGCGCCGCGAAAAAGTCGCCCGGCTCTATCACCGCTACCTGCAAACAATTCCGGAGGTCCAGCCACCTCCTGCCGCACCCTGGGCAAAGGTCAACTGGTTTGTCTATTGCATCCGCCTGGCGCCGGGCATCAACCGGCAAAAAATTATCGATTATCTCAACGCACAGGGTATCGGCTGTGCCCCCTATTTTCCGCCCATCCACCTTTTGCCATTTTACCGGCAGTTCGGGTATCGCCCGGGTGACTTTCCAATAACCGAAACGGTGGCAAGCACCACCCTTGCCCTGCCCTTTTCTGCCCGTATGAAGGAAAAAGAGATTTGTTTTTGTGTTGAGCAACTAAAGAAGGCAATTAAACAAAGGAGTTAAAAGATGCGTGAAGAAATTGCCACCGGGCCGCAATCGGCACCACTGCATCAGCAGGTGCCGGAATCGGCACATCATGGTTTCACTTATTACCTTGACCTTATCAGCCGCCGGCTCCACCTGTTTCTCTCGGTCCTCATCATCACCGCGCTCCTTCTCTTCATTACCGGCGAAACCGCCCGTCCGGTTTACCAGTCCAGCGCCACTATCCTCGTCAACCGTCACCTTGACCGTGCTGGTTCTGACCTCCTCTTCAACCCATCGACCGGCAACCTCGCCACCCGCCCCTTCCTTGCCAACCACATTGAAATCCTCAAAAGCCGCACCCTGGCAAAAATGGTCATTGACACCCTGCCCGAAGAACTGCGTCAGGAACTTCTCCGCAGTACCGGCACCGCTGGCGCCGGCAGCGCTAACGACCGGGCGGTGGAACTACTTGCCGCCTCGGTCACGGCGCGCGCGGTGCGGGATGCCGACATCATCAAAATCTCGGTCAACGCACCCTCCCGGCGCCTGGCAGTAGAACTTGCCCGCGCCTATGTTGCCGCCTACCAGGCCTGGACCCTGGAGCGCAACCGCGCCGACATCCGGGCGATAAAAGAATTTGTCTTCACCCAGTTACAGAATGTTACCGCTCGCCTGGACTCGGCGGAACGCGCCCTCGAGGACTACAAACAAAACATCGCCACCGCTGACCTCTCCACTCAGGCAAAGGCGTTGATCGAACGCCAGAGTGCGGTGCTTGCCCTTTACGAACAGACCCGCACCCAGCTTGCCGGACTGCAAAAAGAAATTAGCATCCTCGCGCCACTGGTTGACTCTGCACCCGCTGCCAGCAATCCGCTTGCCCTCGTTACCACCCTGAATCAGGAACTTGTCCGCCTTGAGACCGAGCGCACCAGCCTCCTCCTTCAGGGCTATGACTCACTGCACCCGCGCATCGTCCTTCTCAACCAGCGCATCGGAGAAATCCAGCAGCAAACCCGTAACCTCATCCCGGCCGGCGTTCTACCCGCGCCGCTGAATGTTGCCCTCCCTCGCTATCTGGAAATCACCACCGAAATCGCCCGGCTCAACGCCCAGGCAAACACCCTGCGCCAGTCCATCGCCACCTACGAACAGGAACTTGCCCGCCTGCCCACCGCGGAAAGGCAACTCGCCCGCTACACCCGGGATGTTGAGGTCGCCCGGCAACTACACTCCCTCCTGGAACTAAAGTTTGAAGAGGCGCGCATCCAGGAAGCGGGACGGCTCTCTGCGGTCGGACTCATTGACGAACCCGCACCGGCAAAAAAGATTCGCCCCAGCCACCTGAAAAACCTCCTCACCGCCCTCTTCCTCGGTTTCGCCCTCGCCTTCGGCACCACCGTGGTGGTTGAACGCCTTGACACCCTGGTTCGCCACCCCGAGGACCTGGAACGCCGTGCCTGGACCATCATCGGCTCCATCCCGCGCATCAACCCCGGTGCCACCCTCAACCCCGGCGAAGTTGCCGAAGAGCAGTTCCGCATCCTGCGCACCAACCTCTCCTTCCTCTCCGTGGACAAACCCCTGCGCACCATCGTCGTCTCCTCACCCAGCCCCTCGGAAGGCAAATCCACCATCGCCACCAATCTGGCGCTCACCCTTGCCCGCTCCGGCAAAAAGGTCATCCTTCTCGACTGCGACCTGCGCAAACCGGTGCTCCACCGCATCTTCAACCAGCGCCGCAAACCTGGTATCACCGATGTTGTCCTGCTCGGTGTTCCCTTAAACTCTGCCCTTTACCAGCCCGGTCCGGACCTGCCTGACATCCTCTTTGCCGGCACCACCCCGCCCTCACCGGTTGACTTCCTCACCGCCGCGCCCTTTATCAACTTCCTCAAAAACCTCAAAAACACCTACGAGTTTATCATCATCGACACCCCGCCCATTCTTGTCTCCACCGACGCACCCGCGGTTGCCACCAACACCGACGGCATCATCCTGGTCAGCCGGATGGGACAGACCGACATCCGCGCCCTGGCAGAGGCAAAAAAGGTCCTCCAGCACGCCCAGGTCCGCATCCTCGGTGTTGTTGCCAACGGCTTGAAACCCCGGCGCCACTACGGCTACTACCGCTACAAATACCGCTACTACCACTACCGCTATGCCGCAGAGGGAAGCACCCGGCGCTGACAGGGCTGATCTCGCTCCTGCGCTTCTACACTTGTCTGGCGGTTGCGCTCTTATATAATATGCTATCAGGCGCGACTTAAACTCCTGCACCGCATCATCAGGCCGCGGGTTATTACCACTCCGTATTCCCGCGGTCATCCTCGGTCTGGTCTTCCTTTTCCTTGCCGGTCTTACCAACTACACCGGCACCAACTTCTTATTTGCTGAACGCTGGCTCCTCACCGGCAAACCGACCATCTTCCTCCACCTCCCGACAATGGACCAGCAGCAATTCCTTGCCATCCCCTACATCTGGTTCATCCTGTTTATCATCGTCACCTTGGCGGTTTTTCTTTCCCCTTTTCCCGGCTTTCGCCGCGCGCTCCTTGCCCCCTGGCGCCAGCCCCGCTTTGCCATCCCCCTAATCATCTGCCTTATCTTCCTCATCTACACCCTCTACCCCTGGGACTTCTTAACCGCCAAACAGCACGAAATGGGCTCCCAGTTAATTTTCTACCTCCTCTGCGCCTTTACCGGCTTCCTCCTTCTCTTCCTGGGCACCTATCCCATCCTCGGCTTTGCTGACCGCCCCCTAACCCGATTGTTCAACTGGCTCCTGCAACTCAAAACCACCCACTTCCTCCTTCTCACCGCCGGCATTTTCTTCCTCATCGCCAACCTCATCTCCCTTCTCGTCTTTGAACACATCCCCCACATCCAGGACTCCATCTCCCAACTATTCCAGGCGCGCATCTTCGCCACCGGCCGCATCCACCTCCCCTCACCCCCATTCCCGGACTTCTTCGACTACACCCACATCATCAACAACGGCCGCTGGTACTCCCAGTACCCCTGGCTCCACTCTTTTATCCTGATGCTCTTTGTCTTCTTAAAAATCCCCTGGATTGTCAACCCGCTCCTCGGCGCCCTCACCGTCCCTTTAATCTACCTCCTGGGTAAAGAACTCTACGACGAACCCACCGCCCGGCTCGCCACCATCCTTGCTGTCATCTCACCCTTCCTCTTCAACATGTCCGCCGAATATATGAACCACGCCTCTGCCTTCTTCTTCGCCACCCTCTTCCTTCTCTACTACTTCCGCACCCTCAAAGGCAAAAAACCCCTCACCTCTGCCATCTTTGCCGGACTGGCGCTCGGTGCGGTCGCCAACATCCGGCCCTACACCGCGCTTGCCCTCGGCCTGCCCTTTGCCCTCTATGCGCTCATTAACCTCATCCGCTCGCCCCGGCGCCACCTCCTGCCCCTTCTCCTGATGCTCCTTACCGTCACCATCAGCACCAGCCTGGTATTTGTCTATAACTACCTTGCCAACGGTCATCCCCTCCTGTTTGGCTATGTGGTGAAATGGGGCCCGGGCCACGAAGTCGGCTTCGGCCACTCGGGCTGGGGACCACCCCACACCCCCTACGCCGGACTCCTCAACACCGGCAACGACCTCAACCTCATCAACAAATTCCTCTTTGAATGGCCCATCCCCGCCCTCCTCTTAATCCTCATCCCCTTTGCCCGACCAAACCGCTTAAGCGGGTGCCGGCACCGGCACTACCGCAACAAAAACGACTGGCTCCTCCTTGCCGGCTTCCTATCTTTAACCCTTGCCTACTTCTTCTACTGGTTTCACAATGTCTGCTTCGGACCCCGCTTCTTATACGAATCCGCTGCCTGCCTTATCCTCCTCACCGCCCGCGGCATAAAAGAACTACCCGAACTCCTCAACACCACCTTCCGGCAGCGCCTGCCATCCGGCACCCTCACCCCCATCTTCACCCGCGGCACCATCCTCATCGCCCTGTTCCTCGTCACCATCAGCCTGCCGCCCCTGTTCAAAACCTATCACACCTATGGCGGCGTCTCCGCAACTGTCAACAAAACGGTCCGCCGCGCCGGACTCAAAAACGCCCTGGTGTTCTGCGCCCACTTCGGCAACGGCTTCTCCTACAACCGGCTTGACCTCCAGGGCGATGTTGTCTATGCGAAAGACCACGGCTACTTAAACGCCGCGCTCACCCTCGCCTACCCCGACCGGCGCTACTACTTTGCCAATGCCGACACCCTGCGCGAGTTAAAGGACATCACCTACGAAAAATCCCTCCTCAAACAGACCCTGGAACAACTTACCCTTGCCCTGCCCGACACCAGCATCCTCAAAAACTACAAAACCATCCTCATCCCCTTTGCCGACATCCCGCCACTGGACAACCCGACCATTGCGGAAAAGTTCACCGACTACCGCACCATCTCCCGGGAGATATTCCAGCAGCGCAAAAGCCTTTACGACTACACCCCGGCGCTTGCCCTCTGGCTCTTTGGCGACTCCCGCGAACACCTCAAACTATTCTCAATGATGGACGAACCCGAACACTTCCTCGCCGGCGGGTTCAAATTCACCCTGCGCTATGTTACGCCCAACAACCTCGGCGCCATCTACGAAATCACGCCGGAATAGACTAAAAACTACTCCTCGCCGCCCCGGGTCAACTCCTCAACAATCTCCTCAATCTTATCCTGCAACTCCTCCTCGGTGATAATTCCCTTCTCAATCAACAGATCGGTAACCGCCATCACCTGCAGAATGGTATGAATAAAATCATCACCCCCACCCTGCTCCTCATTATGTCCCTGCTCAAAACTCACAAATCCTCCTTTTAAGATACAGACACTTAACGACCGCGCCGCGCCCAATCGCCGCCATCTCCCGCCTCCCTATCGGCACACCATTCTACCACCACGGCAAAAGAAATCAATGCGCGCCGTGCCGGCTCGGCACTACCGGGCAAAACACAATTAAACTTGACAAAACCTGTTATGGCTATAAGGTTTTAACATGACAAACCAAAACCGGTATACAAACGAAAAAATCCAAAAAATATTTTCAATTCCTGAGGTAAAACACGGTCTGCATTTATTTACTAAAGAAGAATTAAATTTTATTGAAGAGCTGATAATTGAAAAGGATGGTAAGTGTTTTATTAAATGCCAGATAAAAGATAAATACAAACCTGCAAAACCAGAAGAAATAATAAGACAACTATTTATTCGCAGAATGATTTCTGAATACGGTTATCCAGAAGAACGAATTGATGTCGAGAGAACTATTTATTTCGGTTCAAGAGATTCTGGACTTGCAGATATTGTCATTATGCATGAAGATATGACTCATCCATTCATTATTTTTGAAGTTAAAAGACCTAAAAGGAGCGATGGCTTAGAACAATTAAAAAGTTATTGTAATGCTGAAGGAGCACCTATTGGAGTATGGTCAAATGGAAATGAAATTATCTTACTTCATAGAGAAGAACCAAATATCTTTACTTCTATTCCGCGCCTTCCAAAAGCAAGCGAAACCTTGCGGGATGTTTTAACAGAACGCTGGAATATTAGATGGTTAGAAGAGAATGACGAATTAAAAAAAGGAAAAACAACACTGAAAAAGATTCTTCTTGATTTAGAAGAATTGGTTTTAGGGAATGCAGGGGTTGACCCATTCGAAGAAATATTCAAGCTTATTTATGCAAAACTTTATGATGAATGGAAAGGTATAAATGACCCTCGCTACCAATTAGAGTTTTTTGTAGGCGGAAGAAGTCCGGAGCAAGTAAAAAGAGCGATTGAAAATCTACTTGAGGGTGCCAAAAGACAATGGCGTGGAGTTTTCGAACCAACAGATAAAATTGAGTTAAGAGACGAACATCTCAAGGTTTGCGTATCTTTTCTTGAAAAAATAAAGCTATTCAACTCTAACCTTCAGATAATTGATGAAGCATTTGAATATTTGATACCTCAGGTATCAAAGAAAAAGGAAGGACAGTTTTTCACGCCAAGACCTGTTGTTGATATGGTGGTTAAAATGCTTAATCCAAAGTATGATGAGGCAATAATTGACCCTGCTTGCGGTTCTTGCGGTTTTATTCTCCATTCTATATTATGGATTGCTGGTGGGGAATTAACCGCTAATGGTTTACCACCAAACGCAAGAGATTTTGCCCAGAACAGGGCTTTCGGTATAGATTTTGCCAAAAAAGCGGTAAAAATTGCAAAAGCAATAAACCTTATTGCCGGAGATGGCAGGGCTCATGTTTATAAAGCAAACTCGTTGGCTCCTTTTACATGGGATGATGAAACAGGGGGAGGATTAAGGGAAAGACTGCTACAATTTAAAGATAGCACAAGGAACAGAGAAAATGAACAGAACTTTATTTACTTTGATTTTGATATTTTAATGACCAATCCACCTTTTGCTGGAACGGTAAAAGAAAGAGAAATATTAAAACTTTATAAGTTAGCGGAGAAGGGAGGTAAGCTTGTAAATAAAATCGGCAGACATATTTTGTTTTTAGAAAGGTCTTTGCAATTTATACGCCCTGGCGGAAGGATGGCAATAGTTTTACCACAGGGCATACTAAACAATACTAACGCCGAGTATATCCGCAGGTTTATTATGGAAGAAGCAAGGATTTTAGCGGTTGTTGGCTTGCATGTAAATACCTTTAAGCCTCATACAGGAACAAAAACAAGCGTCCTTTTCCTGCAAAAATATACTGAAGAGGAAAAAGAAAGAATCCAGCAAATTAAAGTTAAATATGAAAGCGAATTTGAAAGATATTTTACTGAACTCCAAAAAACTTATAGTAAATACAATTGGCAGACAGCCGTAGATGAAGAACAACTACCAGAAGAACTTAAAGCATTTTTGGATTCTTACTTTGCTACTCCAGAAGAAATAGAAGAGACAGAAGGAGAATCCGAAGTAGAGGAAAATAAAGATGAAAAGAAACTTTCGTTAAAAGAATTGATTGAAGAGTTTAATAAGATTGAAGAGGTTTTAAAAGAAAGAACTGAAGAACTGCAGAAGGCGGACAGTCAAAGAGCAGGAGAAATACAAAGAGAAATAAGAGTATTGGATAAAAAGGCAAAGAGACTTCATCGTGAAACATCAGAGAGGACTTTGGGCGGGCAAATCTGGTTAGTCTTAAATGATGAAAGAATTAAGGCAGAATTTAAGAAATTCTGGCTTGATGGGCAGGTTGTAAAAGAAATAGATTATCCAATCTTTATGGCAGTAAATAAAAAACCTGTCAAAGATAATAGCGGTGAATACAGATATAAAAAACTCCCATCTGGTGAATACGAACTTGACGAACACGGACACCCGGTAATAGACCATGATTTAGACGAAATTGCAGAAGCCTTTATTAAATTCGCAAAAGAACAAGGTTTTTACTTCTGGAGAGATTAAAATGGGTGTAATAAGTGTTGTAAAATTATCAGAACTTGAAGGAGCAAAGAGAATTGATGCTGAATATTATCAGCCGGAGTATTT
>FWWL01001509.1_pt1 | contig 54642 bp, 49 predicted proteins | sample 2228331 | NCBI WGS metagenome assembly FWWL01 (sample SAMEA103939775, study PRJEB20133) | metagenome | reverse complement strand
GAAGATACTTGGCGGGTTGCTGCCTGGGAAAATAGCTCAGTGCCAGGGATTTTATTTCCCGAAGGGGAGGGATATACATATATCCCTCCCCTTCTGTTTTTGACGTTGAATTTTGTTAATTAGGGCTTGCTGAAAAAAAGCGAAATGCTTACTGGACAAAGCTTATAGAAGTATTGCCAGCAGACAAAGGACAAGAAAAAGGGCAAGGGCATTGCACACTGATGGTATGCTATAGAGACCCCGTTGGCAATGGCTCTCTATAGAGAGTAAGTCATAGGTACATTTTTATGCCTTAAATAATAAATAACTAATCTGACTGAGAGTTGCAACATTAAGAGAGATTTAGAATATTCTTTTTTTCTGTGTAACCGAGCCACGTAATGTCTTAGTCTTGTATTTTCCCCTTCCACACGAGTCATATATGTTTTACTAATAATATGATCGGCTTCGTCAATAAATTGGCGATAAACAACATAACGGTCTGTTACATAAAAAAATGATTCCCATCCTTTAAGGATTTTCCATAATGGTTCAAATTTTGCCGTCGAACTATCCCCTATTACATAAGCTAAAATTCCAGCCAACCCTTTGTTTACAGCAGTCCACAGCCAGATTTTATTTTTTTTTACCTATATAAGTCTGTAATTCATCTATTTGAGTCACTTCGGGAATTTCCTGATAATCTGCTTGTTCTGGCAAGCTTAATGCGGCGGCTTTTATCCAATTAATAACTGTGTTATGACAAACGCCAGTTAATCGTTCTATGCGACGAAGACCATTTCCCTCAACATAAAGATGAAGGCAATGTTTCTTGACATGATCTGGATAGCCTTTTGGAGAATAGCTATCAATAAATTGACGACCGCAATCCTTACAATAATGATTTTGTTTTCCTCTTTTATGGCCGTTTTTCTTAATGTTTGTAGATTGGCATGCAGGACAAATCATCGCCATGTTTTCTTTTAATGTTCATCCTTAGCATACCACAAGTGTGCAACGCCTTATCATACCATAGATGGGCAACGCGTTTTATTCGGTGGTGGCTTCGCAGATTCTCGCTCTTACTTATGCGGTCAGAGAAAACCCAGACCAAAGTGCCAGTATTCTGTTTGATGAGTCTGAGGCGATTCTGTTACAAAAAGTATCTTCTAAAAAAAATCATGTCTATACGTGATGCTGTCTTAGCTTTGGCCAAAATTGTCGGCTTTGCATTTACCAAAAAGCAACCATACCCTGGGGTTAAAGTCCTAGCTACTGCAATCGAAAGATTTTTCTTTATTAAGCTTGGTTCTACTGCATGAATCAAAACCCCTCCAAGATTAGCCTTTTTCAGGGGGGTTGGGGGGATGGAGATATTTATTTTGCCAGAATTGTCTAATGCTTATCTTTGCCCTGTTTGATGGTAATTTGGGATAGTAATTTGCGATAGTAATGTGGTGTAAATCATGCGAATTCTCTTAGTTGAAGACGATCCAGAACAACTCGATCCCCTGCATTTTGCTTTAACTCGTTCAGGACATATTGTGGATGCGGTTAACGACGGGATAGACGCAGAATGGTTAATGGGAGAAAAAGATTACGATTTATTAATTTTAGATTGGATGTTACCCGGAAAAGATGGGGTTTCTCTCTGTCAATTTTATCGCCAGTCGGGAAAAAATGCCCCGATTTTAATGCTGACTGCGAGAGACACTACGGCTGATAAAGTGCAGGGTTTAGATGCAGGGGCTGATGATTATTTGGTGAAACCAGTCGATCTAGATGAATTGTTAGCGCGGGTGCGAGCATTGCGGCGGCGATCGCCTCTTTGGGTTGGCGATATTCTCCAATTTAACGATTTATCTTTAAACCTAGATACGATGTATTTAAATAAAGGAGAAAATCGGATCAAGTTGGCCAGTCGGGACTTTCAAATGTTAGAATATTTTATGCGAAATCCGAGAAAAGTGATCGGACGCGATCGCCTAGAACAAGCCCTGTGGGAATGGGGCGAAGAACCAGAAAGTAATGCGGTAGCAGCCCGCGTAAAACGGCTTCGCAAGCGGTTACAAGAATTGGGAGTAGACCACTGGCTAGAAACCGTTTATGGCATGGGTTATCGTCTGGAAAATCCCGAAAAAAACTAAAGATTAAAATCAGGATGTTAAGCCAAATTAATTACCCATTATTTTATGGAAAGTAGTAAACAAAGAAACTTTTTTATGTCTTGGTGGCATCAACGGCCAATTCGGATTCGGGGAACCCTAATTATTGCCATTCCGGTAACTTGTCTGTTTGCGGCTTTATCCGCTTTTGCGTGGTTAAAAGCCAGCCTAGTGGAAGATGAAAAATGGGTACAACATACGCAAAACGTTCGGTTAGAAACTAAAAGATTACTGAATGCTTTAATTGATGCGGAAAATGGGGTGCGCGGTTACGGTTTGACCTTACGACCGGAATTTTTAACCCCTTATGAGAATGCTTTTAAAATTATTCCTGATTCTTTAAATAAATTAGAAAACCTAGTCACGGACAACCCACAGCAAACCCGCTTGTTGCAAGATATTAAATATGTCACTAATGAAAACTTAGGGATATTTTATCAAAAAACCACCCTACAAAGCGAACTGAAAAGAATTCGCGGCAGGACGGATTCTTTAGTTCCCGCTGCTTCTCTCTATGAATGGCTAGAAGAAGGTAAAGCGACAATGGATGAAGCGAGATTGTTAATCGATCGCTTCGAGGAAAACGAAGAAAATTTACTAGAACAACGCCAAGAACACCAGAATTTTTATCGCCAAGTGACTTGGACGATTTTATGTATTGCGGCTGGATTAGGTGCGATCGGCTTTTATTTGTCTATGCACTTATTTTACCAACTAGAAAAAGAGTTAGCCAACCGAGAATTGAATTTACAAGCCAGTAATCAACAGTTACAATTAGTTTGCCAGCAACTTCAGCGGTTTACCGCCAATGCTTCTCACGAATTGCGTACCCCATTAGCCGCAGTTTTGAGTAATGCCCAAGTCGGATTAATGGCATTAGCAGATTTAGAAGAATTAGAAGAATTAGAAACATCAGAAGATTTAGAAGAGGGTTTAGCTGCTCTGCGAAATAGATTGCAAAAAATCGTTAAATTGGCCAAAAATATGAGTAACTTGGTGGGGCAATTACTATTTTTGGCTCGCCATGAAGGGGGGCTGTCTCCTGAATCTTTCTAGCAGATTAATTTAACGGAAATGGTAGCTAGTTTGTTGGCTGATTTTCTCCCGGAAGCTGAAGCCCAGCAATTACAGGTGAAATATGATGGGGTTAAGGATGTCATTACGATCAATGGTGAAAAGAGTTTATTGCCACAAGCGATCGCTAATTTGTTAAATAATGCTTGTCGCTACACTCCTCCTGGTGGTATCATTGAAGTAAGTTTAATCACCGAAAATCGTCGGGCGATCGTGGCGGTAAAAGATACAGGAATTGGGATTCCCGAATCAGAAATTGCTCATATTTTTGAACGGTTTTATCGTGTCGATCCCAAAGGCGATCGCCATCAAAAAGGCTTTGGCTTAGGGTTAGCTATTACCCAGCAAATTGTGCAACTACATGGGGGCATTATTGAAGTATTCAGTACCCTAAATCAGGGTTCAACCTTTAAAATATCCTTGCCTTTATCTTAGGGTGTAGGGTGTGAGGCCGCCATCGGGAGCAGAGGAGCGGGGGAGCAGAGGCGCGGGGGAGCAGAGGCGCGGGGGAGCGGGGGAGCAGAGGCGCGGGGGAGCAGAGGAATTATACCGCTTATTATCTGGATGAAGTACAGAGGTTTTCTGGATTCCCGCATTCGCGGGAATGACAGTTTTTTTGTAATAACACTGAGAAAAAATGACTAATAACACCAATATTTTACCGTGGGGTAAACTTTTAGAAAAAGATGCGGCAGGATTTATTGTTAATGATTGCCATGAGGATAAAATATTGCCCCCGTGGACAAACTTAGTGGCAGAATTGCGCGAAACTTGCGATCGCATTTGGTCAAGTCGTTTACAAGGGCTTTATTTACGCGGTTCGGTGCCTCGCGGTTTGGCAATGATCCAAGTTTCTGATTTAGATAGTTTTGCGATTTTGTCCGGGGAAATTACTGACGACGATCTTAATTTAGCTAAGGATATTTCCGACCAACTGAAAAAACGCTATCTATTTTGTAAAAAAGTAGAGTTGATTCTCTTGAATTTACCAATGATTCAGGAATATGATTCGATTTGGCCGGGAATTATTCAGACGAAAAGCTTAAAAATTGCCGGAGACGATCGCAATTTAACCTTGCTAAATTTGCCCCGGTTTAAGCCCGGATTTGACCTAGTTAACTATGCCTATACTTGGGAAACTGATTTAGCCAAAACTTTGGATATTTTAGCACAGCTACCACCCCATCATTTAAGGTTTTCCGCTGAGGTGAAAAAACAATGTGGCTGGATTGCCCGACGCATGGTGCGAACTGGTTTTGAGTTGGTGATGGAAGTAGACCAAAGCTATACCCCGGATTTATATTATTGCTATGAACGTTTTTCGGCTTATTTTCCTGAAAAACAAGGGGCGATGAAAAAGGCTTTAGAACTGGCGATCGCTCCTTCGGGAAATCGTCCGGGGTTAATCTTATTTCTCCGAGGGTTTGGTCGTTGGTTAGTATCGGCAGTAAACAGTAAATTTAATCTATAATTTATTCAGAAATAGAAGCAGAATCATCTACCAATAAAATTCCCTGAGTGACTAAGCGAGTTAACAGGGGAATTACTTCGGTTTCCAGGTCAAGAAATGGCGACCATTCCGCTAAGTCTAGCAGGGTAAATCCTTCAGGACGAAATAGTTTTTTGACTAAATCCGTGGGTAAACCTTTAATGGTGGCTTGTTTAGCGGCAATAATAATTTGAGTTTGGTTTTCTCCAGTGGGTAAAGTTTTGGGTACAATTTGCACCGGATGTAATTGAGAGCAAATAAACCGGGTTTCTAGTCCTTGAGCAAAAATTTGGCTACCGAGTTGATGGGGAAAAGAAAATGGCAGGGGTGGTCGATCGCAATATGCTAAATAATCCAGATAACCGTCGATCGCTTCTGGGGTTTGTAGCCAGGAAATCAGGCGATCGCGCAACTGTTCTAAATGAGCTTTAGCCGCTGTTTTATTTCCCTGAAAAATCACAGGTAAATTTTCTCGCCATGCTGGATTTTCCGGCAATTGTTGTCCTAACCAAGTCATCCAATCTAACCCCGTTTGACAGTCAATTCCTAATGTTAAATGCAGAGAAGGAGCATATTCTTCATCCGCAGAATTGCCACAGGCGATCGCATAATGCCAATGTCCCCTGGGAATATATAAAACATCTCCTGGTTTGAGAATACATTGCAAATAAGGAGGCACATCTGGGGGAATTTGTTCTGCCGATCGCATGGTAGAAATCGGAGAGGCGATTGTTTCTGGAAAAACAAACCATTCTTTCTCCCCATCAATTTGTAAAATCAGCACTTCATGGGTATCATAATGACAATTAAAGCCTTTTTCTGAGCTTGGGGAACAATAGAGATTAATCTGACTGCGATAACCTGTTTCTTGGCGAACATCAGCCACCAATTTCTCTAATTCGGGAATCCGACTATGAACGCTATTAATAATTAAAGTAGCCCCTTGCTGAAGCAGTTCTAACCAGCGATCGGTTTTAGCCGCAGGGAGGGATTCTCCATCGCGAGCAAATCGCAAATCGGGATAAGGAATTTGATGATAATTTAATAAGTGGTTGAGATGCTGCCAAGTAAATAAATGCTGGAATTTATCCCGATGATTTCCGGTAATCAATACTGCCCGTTTTGCCCAGTTATCTTTAAAAAAAGTATCAATAGAATAAGGATATAATAGAGAGGATAAAACTTTCATAAACATTTTTATAACCACTTTCATAAATACTTTCATAAACAGATCCCCTTGCATCTTACCGCCAGTCGGGACGCCAAGAAATTCCCCCTTTTTTAGGGGGATTTAGGAGGGTTAATAAATTGCGATCGCTTATGCTTGACGATTTCTACGGGCTTGATTTTGATCGGAATCTTGAGTTTGATCGTAATCTTGAGTTTGATCGTAATCGGCATCAGCCATTAGCATTACATCCCCAGTGCGATCGCTGGAATTTACTTTCAGGTTCACCACCTCTACTTCTATGGGAGAATTGAGAGCGGTCTGCGGTGAAGCCCCACCGATCGCCGCTTCAACGGGAGAGATTAACAGAAAACCGGCTTTAGCACTTAAAAGACAAGCCATGAGTAAGTTAGAAGACTTGAGGTAGGACATAAAGTAAGATTCCTCGTTAGGTAGATTGGTTTTTTGCTGAACTTTAACTCATCTTAGATCGAGATTATGACCACAAGATGACAAATCCTGATGCGGGGTTCCCATTTAGTCATTTTCTGGTCATATTCTTTTTCTAAATTAGATGCGAAAGCCTAAAACATTGTAAAACGCTATGAAACCAAGAATTACCGCAATTTTTACTTCAGCTTTTACTTCAGCAATATTGGCTGTGGGAATGAATCCCGTCATGGCGCAAATTTCCATTCGCGACTTGCAGCGAAATCAGGGACTAACTATTTCTGGGGTCATTCGTTCGGTGGTCGGCAATGAGTTCATTCTCGATGATGGGACGGCTCAAGTAATTGTAGATGCGGGTCCGCTTTGGTATCATCAATTAAACTTCCGCGAAGGAGAACGAGTGATGGTGGTCGGCGAATATGAAGGATATGATTTTGATGCCTTCACCATTACTCGTGAAAATGGGGACATTTTGCAAATTCGGCCTGCTGAAGGCCCGCCCCCGTGGTCAGGAGATCGCAAGAACCGCAACCGGAATCGATAATTATTATTGACTCAAATATGTGAATCATTTATCATCTCTTTGCCTTGGCGAACCAAACCTACCTAACCATCCGCGCACGGGAATAGTTAGGTAGGGGTGATTCACATTTCAAATAAGCATAATTCAATTAAACATAATTCAATGCCACCCTTAAAATAACTATAATGCCCGATCGCTGATATTTTGCTGAGACAAATCCTATTCACGTTTGGCCAATCTTAAGGCATTTTCTACAAATTCATCTTTGCCTAAAATAAAATTTTTTTCTGCCCGAATCTTCGCTTCCCAGGGACTTGCTTCAAACCAAAATTCAGCCAGGACAACCGCATCATCGTAGGTATATCCCTTTTCATAAAAAAAGCAAACACTCGGTTCTGGATCCGATAAAGCTTTAACTTGAGCATCAACTTGATACTGTTCTAAGTAAGCAAGGGATCGCTCGCCTGCTAAAATTTTTTGACCGATCAAAACTTTGGCGTCAACCACCGATTGACCCCAATAGTTGCCTAAAATTTTGGCGTCACAATAAGTATATTTTCCCGAACTAAAAAAAGCATCTAATTTTTCCTGTAGGGTTTGAGCTAATAATATCTCTGCTATCTCTGCCGAATTATCTGCGATCGCCGAAATATTTTCTATCTCTGGGGCTGCTTGGGCGGCGGCTTTTGATGTGGTAGCAGCGACGATTAAAACTGTGGAAATAAACCAGGTAATAAACAGGCTGAAAAGTTTAGTATTTAGCATGATAGATTGTGCCTCACTTTTTTAGTTAGACTAACATACCTCAACCGGATGGCTCAGGCAAAAATCGGCGGCATAACAATTATTATAACAATTACAGCCTGTTCAAAAATAATCCTATCTAATCTCAAAGTCCCTCTCCCTTTTTGGGAGAGGGATTTAGGGTGAGGGCAATGTGTTAAACGACTCGTGAACAAGCTGTATTATAACCATTATTATAACCATTATTATAACCGATGCATCAATCGTCGGGGTTAAGGGTGATTTTGGCTCAGGCGGATTCATCGACCTGTTGGGACGGCAGCTAAAATTTCCAGCGGAACCAGAATCTTAAAAAATATTTGATAATTTAAGAATGCGATCGCCAAAGTCAATACAATGAGCGATCGTAAGAAAAATACCCAAAATCAAACCGATCGAATGAGTTTAAATCGTTTACAAGTTGTGGTGGTTGGCGGGGGGGCGGCTGGCTTTTTTGGCGCGAACGCCTGTACACAAGCCAACCCAAAAGCGAATGTAATTTTATTAGAAGCAGGACGGCAACCCCTGACTAAAGTGCGGATTTCTGGTGGGGGTCGTTGCAATGTCACCCATGCTTGCTTTGAACCGGCAGTTTTAGCCCAAAATTATCCCAGAGGGGGCAAAGCGTTACGGGGGGCATTTACCCGGTTTCAGCCTAAAGATATGGTGGCTTGGCTGAACCAGCAGGGGGTGGAACTGAAAACCGAAGCCGACGGGCGAATGTTTCCGATTACCGATAATTCTGCCACGGTGGTGAATTGTTTGTTAACTGCGGCGAAGAATGCGGGGGTGGAACTGCGGACAGAAAGCCCGGTGATGGCGGTGTATCCTAGGGACAAAAACCCTGGGTTTGAAATCGAGTTAAAATCTGGGGAAATGTTGGAATGTGACAAACTTTTGCTGGCGACAGGTAGCAGTCCACGGGGCTATCAGATCGCTAAATCTTTGGGTCATACTATTGAACCGCCAGTTCCCTCTTTATTTACTTTTAAAATTCGGGATGCGAGATTGGAAGATTTGGCGGGAGTGGCGGTGAAAACAGCGCGAGTCCGCTTGCCAGAGGCGAAATTAGAACAAACTGGCCCGGTGTTGATTACTCATTGGGGACTTAGTGGCCCGGCAGTGTTGAAACTTTCCGCTTGGGGGGCGAGATTTCTCCACGATCGCCGATATGATACGCCCCTGATGATTAATTGGTTGCCGGAATATAAGCTAGAAGTTTTGCAAGAACAAATGCAAGCGGTGCGATCGCAACTTCCCCGAAAAGCGATCGCTACCAGTTGCCCTTTTCCCGTTCCCCGTCGTCTCTGGGAAAGGCTGCTTAATGTGACGGAAATTGACCATGAAAAGCGTTGGTCAGAGTTATCTAATAAAGGAATTAATCAATTAATCACCGAACTAACTCAAAGTCGCTATCAAATCGTCGGCAAAGGTGAATTTAAAGAAGAATTTGTCACCTGTGGGGGCATTTCTTTAAAAGAAGTCGAGTTTAAAACAATGGAAAGTCGCCGTTGTCCCGGTCTATTTTTTGCGGGAGAAATCTTAGATATTGATGGAATTACCGGGGGTTTCAATTTCCAAAGTGCTTGGACAACTAGCTGGTTAGCAGGTCAAGGGATGGCAAATTAGTTAGTTGTTGTTGGTTGTTGGTTGGTGGTTGGTTGATCGTAGCCCCTAAAATTCGTAGGGTGGGCAAAAATTGTCACCCACCCTACCATATATGATGGTCAACTTTTGCCCACCCGACAATATAAATATTTATTGTTGCATAAACTTTTGTAAATGGTATTAGTTAGTTGTTGGTTGGTGGTTGGTTGATCATAGATACCGGGTTTCTTAAAGAAACCCGGTATCTGCCAGATATCGGCAATAATCAAACTAATTCAATAAAATATTACAAATATCGATCATTTCAGACATTTGGTTTGAACTTTGCTTGAGTTGAGCTTCTTGAGTATCAAGCCAATCTTTCTCAGCTTTGACCATTTCTGGGGATTCTTGACTATATCTTTGATGTTGTTCCAGCAAGTAATCATAAAACGATAAAATATCTTCTAAAATCACTGTGGTGAGTTCTACTCGTTCGTCAAATATCGATTCAATGGTTTGTGAAATGAGTTGAGAAATCTCTTGCTCAAAGCGATCGTAAGCTTCAATTTGTGTATTTTTTTGCGAAATTGATTTATTCATGGATTTAAACTTGTCGATCGCCTCTTTTTGAAACTTGCTTAAATAGACTTTAATAATGTCACTATGATTTTCCCAAGAGGCATTTAATTCACGTTCCGCTAAATTTAAACTAGATTGAAATTTTTCTTGGCTTTTCGGATCCTACCAAAACAGATATTCAGTAATTTTTTGCCGATTAATTCCGCGATCGTATAAATCGAAAATTTCCTGTAATCGCTCCAGGATTGTCTGAGAACAAAATAGAGAAATATCGGCGATCGCCTCAGTAATTTTTTTTTGCAAATTAGGGATATCGAACCAAGATAAAGACTTAGGATTTCCTTGAGAGTCTTTTAAGTATTGATCCTTGATGAGAATAAATTGAGAATTACATTTAGTTTTCACGGCATCTACTGTGAGGATTCTTAATCGGCTTCTTTCTAATTTAATTTTTTGAATAAATCCACTAACTTTGCCAATTTCCTCCCAAATCTCTAGGGGATTAATTTCACAGATTCTTTGTTTAGCTTTCCAAGTTTCTCTAGCCAGATTTATTTTCAAAGCTAACCGATAAACTCTCTTGGATTTGACTGATTGATTCCTGGAATATTGTTAAGACAGGACGCAGCGATTCATCAATTTCTTGGGCATATACTTTTAACTCTGAAGAAACTTCAGGCTCCGCTTGAACTTGACGCAGTGATTCCGTAATTCTACGGATAGGGATGAGGGGATTGGTAGTCATTGTATTAAAAACATAGTGGGAATAACTATCGATCTATAATACAATAAGAATTAGCCAATATCTAGACTCAAGAGCAAAAACAATGAACTACTATTTCAGCGCAGCCAGTCAAGCTTTGCTCCACGCAGGCAAGCTAGTGCAAGCACATACAGCAGATGGAACGTTACTACCGATATTGCGAGATGTCACCACAGGTCGAATGGTCGAGATAGCTAAAGCTACTGCCGGATTTTCCCTGGAATCGATCGCCGCTCCTGCCCAACTGATCATGGGGCCAATTCAGATGGTTCAAACTCACCTGGGATTCCAAAAAACCTATCAAATGCTGGACACTTTGCAGAAGAGTGTAGCAGTGTTGCAGGGGACAACTGCGGTGATTGGGGTGGGGACTTTTGCCGGAGTCGCTTTATCTGGCGTAAATTTATATCAAACTCTGAAAATTAGAGAAAGTCTCCAAAAAATCGATTTAAAAATCGATCAAGTTTTAGATAAAATTAGTTCAGAGTCGGAGGATATCAAACAAAGAATCGATCGAGTGGCGCAGGATGTTGAATTTAAGATGCACCGCACTATATTAGATCAAGCTTATGGGCGATTTCAGCAAAGTATTTTTAGTCTTAAAAATATTTTAGAAATCCAAGATAGTCATTCTCGCCTGAGTAACTTGGCAACCATATACGGAAATTTAACTCAGGTTTTAGCTGACTACAAAAATCCCCAAATATACAGTCAAAACACGAATGCTCCAGGGCGACTAAGACGGCATGAATGTGCATGGCAAATGGAACAAGCAGTGGCAATGACTTTTATCTGGCAAGGTGAGTTTGGGGCAGCGAGTAGTCAAATGCAGCAGTTGCGGGACAATATTTATCAAGATACATGGGATATCTTGTCTTGTTGTAAAAGCGAGGAAGAAGTTGATTTTATTTATCCTGAACTGATGCGAATTCACACTCAAGATTTACCCGCGATCGCTGGGTGGCACGCTCAAGTGGATTATTTGAAAACCGCACCGAAGGAAGAATTAGAAGCAATTAAAAATCTGGTAAATACCGAGGAAAGCCCGCAAGAAACCTTAGCTGCATCTCCAGACAATGAACTAATCGAACAAAACAATGAACTAATCGAACAAACTCAATATGAACAGTTGAAAAATACATCTCATTTTCTGGCTTTGCGCGACCATCTGAAATTTACCATTAATCGCCAAGCGCGGCAGGACTACGAAAGCTATATTTCTGCGCGATCGCCCCATCACGGATATCGAGCCCTGGCTGCATCTAACTGGCAGGAAATCTCCGATATTACCGTGGCTAATTTGTATTGGTATTTGAAGTCTAAAGACAAAGATGAAAAACAGACAATAGCATAATCTGGGGTAGCAAAAACCGGGTTTCTTATTTAAATCTTGGTTATGTTGCCAAAGCAACGGAGAACCCGGTTTCTTGGTGAAAATAACAATTTTTATTAAAATTAAGCTGATTTCATTAGATAATTAAATGCCAATTTTTTTGAATTTATTAATTTTAGTGCTAGACTAATTAGAAGAAAGTAAACCATAAAAAATAAGTAATCGTGCTCCAACTCCAATTTGATATGAATCTGCCCGATATCGCTAATCCTGTTAATCCTGTTTTTGCCCGCCATGAGACATTTCACCCTCGGTTTGGCTGGATTAAAAAAGGGTTTAAAGATTGACCGAAGGTTTAGTCGTGGAAGGAAAAAAGAAAAAAATGTCCCGTGTTGCTGAACTATCAGACAACGAAATTGAGGGGATTATGCTGACCAAACCCTTTGAAAAATTTGAGCGGCGCAAATTTGTCCGCCGTCTTAAAGAACTGACAATTTTAAAATTTTCAGAACCTCTATGGCGTAGTCTAACCGCTCGAGATAAAGCCGAATTGCAAAAAATGGCTGAGGCAGCTTTGCAAAAATATTATGCGCGATATGCGCGATATTAGCAGTAGTTATCGGTACTCAGAAACCGGGTTTCTCATTTAAACCTCGATATTGTTGCAAAAATTATCCGAGAAACCCGGTTGCTTGGTTGCTTGGTCGCTTGGTTGCTTGAGTCGTTGAAGCGCGATCGCACTTCCATGCGGCCAAAATTGTCAACACGGCTTCTTGCCAACTAAAATAAGAATATAAAAGCATTATTGTTGTAACAGCCATGACTCAAGCAAATCGATCGCCCTCTACAACGACCCTAGAAACTCTCGTCAGTCCAGAAATTAAAGCCCTTTGGCAAAAAGCAGCAGAATTTGAAGGCCAAACATTAACTGATTTTGTCATTGCCAGCGTTCAAGAGGCAGCTTGCAAAGTAATTTCGCAACATCAAACCCTGAAACTAAATCTTGAAGATAGCGAGGCTTTTGTTGGTGCACTGCTAAACCCTCCCGAACCGAATGATACCCTAAAAGCAGCCGCTTTACGCTATCAACAAATAATGCGCGATCGCCCCTAACTCAGAAACCGCGGGTTTCTTGGTTAAATCTCAGCTATGTTGCAAAAATTATCCCAAAAACCCGGTTTCTTGATGTTTACAAAATTGTTAAGTAAGTTTCCGTGGGACTAATGGGCAACGGCTTCAATACTTGACGATTTAAGTCAACTTCTAACCCCAAAGATTCTAAAGGAATTACCCCCAAAAGCGGGTCATGTCCTCCCGGTAACTCCAAACACTCAAAAGTTCCTTCTCGGTCAAATATGGATATTTTTGCATCTTGGAAAATGCGGGCTTTACTAATCCCCATTGCCGTAGCTACATCGACTTCTTTAAGGATTTTTAAGCCTAATTGCGCGATCGCCTCTGGGGGTAAACATAAAGTCGTTGCCCCGGTATCGACTAAGACATTTTCCAAGGTCAGCGAGCGCACTTGCTCTGCGGTTTTTACCCCAGCTTCGGCCAAAATTTGGTCAGCGCGATTAATAATTGTCAGAGTCGTGAAAACTTTACCCATATCCTGCTGATTTGTTGGTTGCATCAGAGCCTCCTGAAATAGTTGGGGTGATTTCTTATATTTACTTTAGCATATTTCTTAGATAAAAACAACAATAACTTCAAGAATTTCGAGCTTATTTAAAAGCACAAAATTTGGTTTATATAAAAAGAAACTTATTGAAAATAATTTGTTGAAAATAAATCACCAAGATAAATATGATAAAAATCAAATTGCTGTATGATATTGCTGACTTAACATAGGATGTTATGTTGAAATATAAATACAAAGAAATTATCTTCAATCCGGCTGAAAAATTCCCCTTGGTATTATGGCAAAATCTCTGGAATACCTACTAAAACACGATCGCACCATTCGAGTCATTGGCTTTGACGATGCCCCATTTCAACGCGGCAGTAGGGAAAAAGTAGCGCTTGCGGGGATTATTTGTGGATTAACCCGATTTGAAGGGATGCTGTGGGGAGAAATCGATCCCGATGGTTGGAATGCCACTGAAGTAATTTATCAGTTACTTGCAAACAGCAAATTTTTGCCCCAATTACACCTAGTCCTCCTCGATGGGATTGGCTTTGGGGGATTTAATATGATTGACTTGCCCCAACTGCATCAACGATTAAATCTGCCTTGTGTGTCGGTGATGCGAAAATTTCCCGATTTAGTCGCAATGAAAGAGGCAATGTCTCGTTTACCGGAAGTAGAAACGCGCTGGGAAATTGTCCAACGGGCGGGTCAAATTTATCAAAAACCGCCCTTTGTCTTTCAAGTTTGTGGGGAACAACCAGAAATAATTGCCGCCACCTTATCCCGATTAAGCGATCGCGGCAATGTCCCCGAAGCATTACGACTAGCCCACTTAATTGGTTCAGCAGTAATTAAAGGAGAAAGTGGCAATTGCGCCTAAATTTGGGTGGGTCAGACTGAAAACCCTGCCAAAAGACAGCGCCTTCGGTCTGACCCACCGATTAATTTAGATCGCTTTTAGATCGCTTTTAGATCGCTTTTAGATCGCTTTTAGATCGCTTTTAGATCACGCCATGCAATTGCAGGGTTTGGTGCAATTCCACCAAGCGACGCCATTGGTCTTGGCGAAGCACTTCCCAATTATTGCCAAAACCGGATGCCTCCAGAACCCCTGTTTCGGGATTGACAAAACTCATCACCCGCGCTTCTAACACCGCATTAATTCCGGGAATGCCGCGAGCGCGAGCCTTTTTTAAATTCTCCACATAGCTCATTCCCGCTGCCGGTGCTTGGTTCAACAAATCCGCACCCGCAACCAACTCCAATGGCGAAAGCTTCACCCTTTGCTCTTGAGCTTGACCCAGGATCGTTTCCACCTGTCCCTGCAATCGTCGCAGTTGACGCCAATCAGCCTGTCTGGGTGTAGGGGCGCCATGTTGGTAGCTGAAAGTCCCCAAATTATGTGCCCCATTCCCAGGGTCTGTATGACCCCAATAACTCGAAGTCAACTGACCGCTGGCTGTCACCGTTCCTTCTGCCGTCCCAATCGCCAGCACCCCAGGAGCATCAGGAGTAGCAAATAACTCAAACAGCAGACTATTTTCCGACCAATCTTTCTCGATCGCATCGGAATTTATCTCTGAAATGGCTTGTGGCTGCGGCATCGGCGGCAATTCCCGATATGGAACCACAACCGGGGCGCTTTCTACTTTTTGGCTATTCTTTGCCACCGTTGCCCGTTGAGCCTCTGAGCTTTGAGCCTCTGAGCTTTGAGAGTCTAACACAGATTGTGTTTTTTCCGCAGACCCAGATGGACTGGGAGACTTAGGCTGACTTTCTGCCGATGCCACCGGAGACTTCACCGTAGTAGATGCTGGGGCATCTTTTAACTGAAGCAGTTCTACCTTAGAGTTATTCCCAGAGTTATTTGCAGAGTTATCCGCAACAGCGCTTATTTCTGATTTCGATGCGGATAACTTTTCTCCTGGGTTCGTTGAACTGGTGGAACTGTTTTTTTCCGTCGATATCTCCGCTGAGGATAATTCTGGTGTTTGGTTAGCAGAATTATTTTTTGTCGCCGGTATCTTCTCTGATGCCTGGGTAATTGCTGTTTCTGTTTGAGATTTAGCCGAGTTTTCGGTCGTTAAATTACTAAATACTTTGGTTATTGGCACATTCTGCTGGCTGGCATTCTCAGCATTAGCAGTGGTCAACCGTTGAACCGTGACAGCCCCAGCCAGCGTGAAAATAACAGAAATAATACCAAATTTAATTAAGTTACTTTGACTCAAGTTAAATCTCCATTTCTCTCTCCAAGATCATAGCCATCAGGTCAAAATCGCAAATCCCTGACATATATTTCCGGCAGATTATTTTTTGATCGTTGATGGGGTTTGTGGCCCGGATGTTTCTGCATCAATGATCGGATTTCGAGAATTTTCGGTGGAAAATTGTCGGGCCGATGGACTCACGATCGCACCCAACGCGCTCACCGCTGCCATCAGCAAAGCAACATAACCCACATATAAATGAAACCGGGTAAAGTATAATCCGCTAAACGTCCAGAAAGGTTTACTTTGTGGCAGAGACTTGACGGGATCTTCGCCGGGTAGGGAATCCGCCAGTTTAGCCCCATCAAACCCTAAGTAATCACCAATCCGACGCACAAACCCTTGGACGTAGATTTTCTCCGGCAATCGCTGGAAGTTGCCTGCTTCTAGGGCTTGGATTGCCTGCAAGGGGACGAGGGTTTGGGCATGAATTTGGTAGATGGAAATGCCTTGGGCAGTTCTAATTTCCTTAAATTCTTGAGTGATTTCACGGAGGCGATCCTCCCAGGTTATCGCTCCCCTGTTCAGGGGAATTTCCACTGGTTCCACTTGGTGATCGTTGGTAGAATATACCTCAGTTTCCTCGGTGGTGGTCGGCTGGTTGACCGACGAATCAACCAGGGTTTTATCTGTCAAGGGATTTGATAATAAAGCGAATCGCATATTTGCTTCTGACATAATTGGTCTCTGTATCTTTTTAGATGACAGCGTTGCATGAAATTATGCTAACTGTCAAGGGTTGTATTCACTGATAGTAAACATGAAAAATTCTTCACCAAATCTTGACAGACAGCAACAGATTTGCTTGACTCGACTTAAGCGTCTTCAGGCTCGCAAATCTGCACAGGTTTGAACTGTGAGATTTTTCCTGCTTAAAGTAAAACTACAGTAGAATTTAGTCGAGCCTTGAGTTGTTTTGGCGGCTTTCTTCCTGATTATATATGATTATATATTAGTTATTTGTCACTGGTGATTCGGTGTTGGTTGTTGGCACCGGGGCATCAGGGATAAATAATCACAATCATCCCAGGATTCTGCCAAGGACTATGCAGCTTATTTGTCGGCAAAAATCAGCAAAAAATCTGAAATTTGTCTGGATAACCACGATTTGGGATTATGAGTCAATTTCACAAGTCTGAAACTTTCATTTGGTTCTGTTGGTTTGGTTGCTTGATGCTGATTACCTTGTTTGTCTGGGTCTTGAGAGGGTTACAAGTTCTCCCTGGTCTGACATCAGGGGTGATTTGGGTGTTGCTGCTTTTATCCATCAGTTTGGGAGTGGTAAGCCTTTTTTCTGCTAGCAAACGCTATTAAGAATGGTTGCTGCCAGCTTCGTTTTTAGGTTTAGTTAGTGCTTTAATTAGTAAATAAACAGTAACCAAAACAGTAACCAATAACTTTAGGAGAGCTTGAGGCCAAATATTCCCGCCCCCGGTTCAGCCCGTCTTTAAGGTGGTAAAATTTTTCTAAACGCTTTTTAAAATCTTTAATTTGCAAGGTTATGAGTCAGGATGTCGCCCAATGGTTAGCGGAAATTAAATCTTTACAACAACAAGTTGCTCAACTACAACAAGAGTATGAGGAGGCGCAATCTCGAATCGATCGCTGGCGAGAATTGTATAACCAAGAAGCGGAACAGCGGCGCAAAGAAACCAAGGTCTACCAAAACAAAATCGATACTTTACAATCAGAAATCCAATTGTTGAAACAGGGGGGAAAATCTCCAGAGGAGCGAGCCGCCAATGAGCGGCAGCTTTGGCAAGAGTTAACCCGTATGGAAACGGACGAAATTAAACAGAAATTCTTAGAGGCGATCGCGCAAATCGACCAAGCCAAAGCCGAAGCGGAGCGACTGCGGGAAGCCCTCAGACAAGAGCAAATCGCTCACGAGCAAACCCGCAAAAGTCTTACCACAGCCTTGGGTGATACGGTAGAACTGCTGACTGGGGCGGCTGTTGCCGCAAAGAAGAAACGTCCAGAACCAACGCTCCCCGGATCTTCTGTTCCTGCCAGTCCTGCCAACACTCGGCCTGCCGCTGCCTTGGAGTCGCTTAAAAACCCATTGCTTCAGCTACCGCCTTTAGATTAGGCTCAATACCTTGTTTAAAGGAGTTGTTATTGCTGTACTTGATGGCGGTATCAGGATCTTTGAGTCCGTTGCCCGTCAGGACACAAACGATGGTCGCCCCTTGAGGCACTTGGTCTTTGACTTTGAGTAAGCCAGCCACCGATGCCGCAGACGCGGGTTCGCAAAAGACCCCTTCTTCGCAAGCCAACAGGCGATAAGCTTCCAGAATTTCGGCATCCGTGACGATGTTAAATTCACCTTTGCTGGACTGTTGCGCTGCCACAGCCTGTTGCCAACTAGCCGGGTTGCCAATCCGAATCGCCGTGGCAACGGTTTCTGGATGTGCTACGGGAGCACCGTTGACAATGGGCGCCGCTCCGGCGGCTTGAAATCCCATCATGCGCGGCAAGCGATCGCTTTTTCCTAATTGATGATATTGACAAAAACCCATCCAGTAGGCGGTGATATTGCCTGCATTGCCCACGGGAATGCAAAGCCAGTCGGGAGCATCACCCAGGGCGTCTACCACTTCAAAGGCAGCTGTTTTCTGTCCTTCCAGGCGATAGGGATTAACCGAATTAACCAGAGTGACTGGGTAGTCATTGGCCATATCCCGGACAAATTGTAATGCTTGGTCAAAATTACCTTTAATCGCCAGCACTTCGGCACCATAAAGCAAGGCTTGGGCTAATTTGCCTAAAGCCACATAGCCATCGGGAATCACCACAAACGCTCGCATCCCGCCCCGTCGGGCGTAAGCAGCCGCTGCCGCGGAAGTATTGCCCGTACTGGCACAGATCACCGCTTTGGCTCCGGCTTCTTTGGCTTTGGAAATCGCCATCGTCATGCCTCGGTCTTTGAAACTGCCGGTGGGATTCAGGCCATCGTACTTGACAAACACTTTCACTTTTTTGCCAATGATTTCGGCGATCGCCGGCACGGGAATCAGTGGGGTGTTGCCTTCTTTTAAAGTGACGATTGGCGTGTTTTCACTCACCGGCAGATACGAGCGATAGGCTTCAATTAAACCTGGCCATGCGGAATGCGCTGATGTGGCACCAGCGCCGAATGTAGAAGTAGATACGTTAGATTCAGTCGTAGATAAACTCAGGGTCACTGTGGTTCATGTTGGGGGTCGAATTCACATAGACTCGATCGCGATCCAAGTCTATTTTTAGTGTACCGCGATCCAGGGGTTTATCGCCGAAATCTGCCATAAAATTTAGGATAAATTTTAGAATTTCCATTTTTGCCACATTTATTTTATATTTTTTTCCGGGTTTCCCCTGAAGCCTGGGGCAAAAAATTTGGCAAAGTGACAAATTTGTTGCACAATATTTCGCGGATCGCTGTAGAATGGTCAACTATCGTCAATAAGTACAAATTACTATTAAAACGCTAATGTCTACCGTTGTCTTATCAAGCAAAGAAACTTCACCCGCCCCTAGGACACAGCACTACCGACCCGGTTCTGGTCATGCTACCGAGGGCGAGCGGCTAATTCACTTAATGAGATCCGTTTACCAAGCAGATCATCAAGTTAAGTTGCTCCATCTCCACGCTGAAGCCGATACTTTGCTACATCAGCTACAAGTGACTCTCAAGCAACGGCAAAATTGAATCATATTTTAAATGGGGAGCTTTTGGGGCTTTTGGGGCTTTTGGGGCAGGGGGAGCGGGGGAGCTTTCGGAGAAAAGAGGAAAGAGGAAAGAGGAAAGAGGAAAGATCCTCTCTCTTCTCTCTTCTCTCCTCTCTCCTCTCTCTTCGCAGGGGTGCTTTCGGTGCAGGGGTGCTTTCGGTGCAGGGGAGCTTTCGGTGCAAGGGGGAAAAGTCCCTCATCTCTTCCGCTCCGAAAGCCCCTCATCACCTCTGCCCCGGAAGCCCCTCTGCCCCGAAAGCCCCTCATCACCTCTGCCCCTCATCACCTCTGCCCCGAAAGCCCCGAAAGCCCCCCGCTCCCGCAGAGTTGCCTTCAAAAGTAAAAAATTAATTACCCGCTGGTTATCCAGTTATGGTATAAAAGTTAAAGCTTGAACAACTTTCTCACTTTAGTTAAAAGAACTTAAGTGAGTAAACTTGCCGAACCAATTTCTGAACCAAGAATAAAAGGCTAAATCTATGGTATATATTGCCTGCGACTAATTTTAGCCTACAGAAAATTCAGGCAAATTGCCTAGTTTAAGTGAGATAAAACCATCGGAGTTGGCAGGATATACATAGACTTACCCTTGGACTAATTTACAATTCTTAAGGAGAAGATTCCTTTATCCATGACAGCATCAACGTTAAAACCTCAAAATCTTGAATCATCCGCAAATGATTTTAATTGGCGGATGCGAGATATTATCAAAAGCTTGCCCCGCGAGGTTTTTATTAAAGATTCCCGGAAAGCCTGGACAACCGTAGCCGTGAATGTGCTGATGGTGGGCTTAGGTTACTGGGGTTTAGCCATTTCACCCTGGTTTTTATTACCCGTCTTCTGGATTTTTACCGGCACAGCGTTGACCGGATTTTTTGTGATTGGCCATGATTGCGGTCATCGTTCATTTGCTAACCGTAAATGGGTTAACGATTTGGTGGGGCATTTAGTGATGCTGCCGTTAATTTATCCCTTTCATGCTTGGCGCGTTGGCCATAATATCCACCATAAGCACACGAATAAGCTAGGGGTGGATAATGCCTGGGAACCTTGGCTACCAGAAGTTTATGGCGAGTTAAGAAATCCCTTGTTGGCTTGGTTTTATCGTCGCCTCCGCGGACGGTTTTGGTGGTTAGGTTCGATTACCCACTGGGCAGCGTTGCATTTTGCTTGGTGGACTTTTGAGGAAAAATATCAAGCGAAGGTACGGTTATCGGTGATCGTGGTGTTGGTAGGAGCGGCGATCGGTTTTCCCACTCTAATTGCTACTACCGGCATCTGGGGTTTTGTCAAGTTTTGGCTTTTACCCTGGCTGGTTTACCACTTCTGGATGAGCACCTTTACCATTGTTCACCACACTGACCCTGATATTCCTTTTCATTACCCGGAAAATTGGAATGAAGCCGAATCACAGTTGACTGGAACAGTCCATTGTGATTATCCTCGTTGGGTGGAATTTCTCTGTCACGATATTAATGTTCACGTCCCCCATCATATTTCCTCGGCAATTCCTCACTATAATCTCCGCCAAGCCCATCAAAGTCTAAAAGACAACTGGGGTGGTTATATGAAGGAAAGCAAGTTTTCCTGGTCTTTGATGAAGAAGATTAGCGATCGCTGTCATTTGTATGACGCTCAAAAATACTATCAAAGCTTCCAAGAGTTTCACAGTCAAAATAAAGCTTAAAATGCTTGATTGGTAGAGACTCACTTGTTTTGCCAATTCCCGGCTATTTGTTAGCTGGGATTTTTTTTGATCACTTTAATGGCAAATTTGTGGAGATGAAAAAAATTGTTTTTCCTCTTATTTCACGAGCACCTATAATTCCTAGGTAGGGTGCGTTAGGCGGCCAAAAATTATCGCTATTCACCCAATTTTTTAGATCCGCCATAATGCACCAAAAGCCCATCCGCTGCCAAATATCCGCTGCCGATCTAAAAATAAAATGTGATTTTTTTTACCACAGAGACACAAAGGACACAGAGAGAAAAACCATTATCCCATCGGTTGCCAACCACTATTTATGACTAAAACAGTCAACCCATCCGCTGCCAACTATCTGCGGCCAACTGCCTAGGAGTTGCCAATTTTTACCCGTCCCATTAAACCTCAATTATCATCATCAAAATCAGACTCCTCATCTAGGTTTTCACTCTCATCGGGTAATCCCTCAAAATTTTCTAGCCAAGCATTAAATTGCTCTTTAGTCATGCTAAACCAGAACTTACAAAATTTACTCATTCGGGTTTTGGCATTTTCTTCAGCCTTTTGTCGGCGAAGAACGCTGTTTCTTAATTTAGGTTGGTTTTTTTTGATAATTTTTTCTTCGTCTTTTACCAAAGCGTCTAAATACAATTTTCTGGCTTGAGTTAAAAGACGGGCGATCGCCTCTTTTTCTTCCGGGGTAAATTCCTCGCTTCGAGAAACTTGCATAAACTCTAATAAGAGATACCGGAAATAGACCGCATCAGCGGGAGATAGTGTGGTAAAATCTAAAAAAGCATAGTCTTGTTGGCGAGCGAATATCTTAATCCGATCTAATGATAATTCTAAGGCCAAATTCCAAGACCCAATCCAAACTTCAGCCCGTTCTTTAAAAGTCTTGGCATCATAACCTAAATCATGTTTTAGACTCGCCAAAGTGAGAACCGCACCAGACAAAAAAGCCTGAGTAAACAGTCGCTGGTAAATATTTTTGGCAGTTTTCAATAATTCATCATTAACTTCTCGTTTCCGGTTAAATAATTTCTTGGCACGTTCCTGCTCAAACTCTTTTTCTTTATATTGAATAATTTCCCAAGCTTTTACGGTTTCAGTTTTATCTTGAACTGTACCACCATCCAAGGGAGCCGTTTGATTATTTTTTAACCATTGCTGGTAATCTTCTTTAAGGGTCCAGTAAATTCCTAACCCTTTGAACATCGCATCATTTGCCAAAATAGCATGAGCCGCCCCAGCAGTCCAGTTATTTTGTAAGTCTTTTAAGGCTTCAATGTGACATTTAAACGGAAAAAATTCAGCAAAAATATTCATAATCACACTGCCCCAGCCATCCCAAAACTTTTCAATTAATGTTTTTAACTGTGTCTTGGGAAAATGCTCATTCGTTAAATCATTTCTCACAAAAGCGATCGGCCCATTCATTCCTTCATCGACGATTTCTGAATCCAGCCATTTATTAATTTCTAATTCATCCTGAAGTCGCCGGTCTTTGTCACTTTTTTTCGCGGTGCCTTGAATCGTTTTATTCACATCTTTAATATACTTATCTGGGCCGCGTAATGCCCATTCTATAGCACTATTGAGCATCAAAATGCTGGCTAAAGCCGTCTTGCGAATTGGCACCCCTTCCCCTTGTTCGTGGGGATAATCGTATTCAATGGCGTGCAAAGGAAACCGCGCATCTTTTGTGCGAAGATGATTTAAAAATTCCCTGACAAAAATAGACGTTAACTCGAAATCCGAAAGCAAAATCAATCGAGATTTACTGGGGGTTCGCGCATTCTTATTTACATCTACAAAAAGCTTCCGCGCCGCTTTATGAGGATTTGGCCATAATGAATTGTCAGAGGTAGGGTGGGGAAACCAACAAATACAGACCGGAAATTCGATATTTTCCAACAAACCAGGGGGCGGATTATTTAATAACTCGTTAATTCGTTTCTCATAAAAATAACGATAAGCCTGACCAGTCCCCGCATCCCAACTGCGATCGATAGTGCGACGAATCGCTAACAATGCCATTGCCCGATGTTGCCCATCAATCACCACCAGTTTGACACGGCTGGAGTTAAAATCTAGACGACCTAGGGGAATTTTATGCAGCATTTGCTTATTCGTATCCCAGAATTTTAACACCCGGAATGCCTCTCCATATTGCGTTTGTTCCCAGGGACTTCCATCAACCTGGGTAACTGAAATATCTAGATTTTCAGGATAACTATCGATTGGATTTGGCCCATCAAACGGTAATACTGCTGCGAGAATCGGCGTATAAAATGCCGGACCGACAGAATTGGGCTTAAGTAAATAATCGACTAAATCTGTGGCTACCCGGTAATCATCGAGATCCCGTTGCAGCAATTGGTTAAAATCCAGATCGTCAATATTTAGAACCTCGCGAACTGGGGCTAAATATTTAGTCAGAATGCCTTCGGGAGTAGTATCTGCTTTTAGCTTGGCTTTAGTCATTAAATAAGAGACTTTTCCGGCAAGGGTATGGAATTCGCCATAAATTCCTTGAGTTTTAACTTCCCAATCCTGGATTGATGGACCTAGCATTTTTTCCTTGACTCCTATATATATAGATCGATAAACAAATCTGTTGTGAGAGAAAGAAACCGGGTTTCTTTTCGGGAAACCAAAAAACCCGGTTTCCCGACTATCCTGACAATCTTTTACAAAAACTTACTCAAATCAAAAGAAAACTGTCCGCCATCTTCCTGCTTAAACCGCTCAGAAATCAGCATTAACATAATTTGCTCGGTGTAGTCCACGGCGCCGCGCAATTCATCCCGCAAAATTTCTAACCCCCCATTAGCATATTCTTCAAAAATCTCGATGCGTTTTTCTGCCATTTTTGGGTCTAGAGTCCCCAAAATTTTCGCGTCTTTGGTATCGGTGATCGCCAATAATTTGATCGCCGTATCATAACCGCGAGTCACAAACACATCCAAGTTAATTGGACCGGGATCTTTTTTAGAAATTTGTCCCAAGGGCGATCGCTTCTTGCGTTTTGCCCCCAATGCCGCAGCAAACACCACCACATCCGCATAAGTGGGAAAAGGAGAGTTATTATTTTCTGAAGTAGTTAAAGACTTAACCAACTCAGCTTTATCTTTAGCAATCTTAATTTTTAAAGCATTCATAAAACGGTTAGGCTATAATTAACGGCTATGATAACGGCTATGATGAACAATAAAAAAGCTCTATACATCATTATCTCATATTTTTTGGCAAGCGACGCAAAATCCCCGCGACCAAAAAATTAATCCAGTTATTCCGTATTTTTACGGAATAACCGTCGGAACTGGCAGTAATTCTAACTGATAACGATACAAAGCCACCGGATGACCCGCGGCATTAAAATAATCTGGGTCTTGGGGAGATAAATAAATCGCCGTAATTTGGTCAGCAGCAATTCGCGGAATCGCCCCGGAATCTTGTAACTGATAACGGGTCGTAGTTTCCACTTCATTTAAATAAATATCTGTTTGACCATGAAAGATTTGTTGGGTAATTTCTGTCGCCACAAATTCATCCGGGGCAATAGTTTCACTTAACCGTCCTATCACCACAGAAACCAATTGGCGATCACCTCGCAGTCTTGTAATTTGCCGATTAGGATTTTCTGGATCGACTTTCACTGACAATATGCTATCATTCCCTAAATACGCTTGGGCAATATTCAACCCATTAAAAGCGCGGTCTGCAACTACCAATTTTTCATTAATATCCTGACTTTTTACTAATGGCATCGGTACAAGTTTAATCTGAGATGTCTTAGATAAATTACGCGGATAAGTCGGTTCGCCAAACTTAACTAAAAACTTGATTGTTTGATGCAAATACTGACGATTACTTTCAAATCCGGGCGTGATTAATTTGGGGGCTAAAGGGGCAACTAAATCCACCAACGTACTGCTGACTTCCCAAGTTCCAGCCATCCATTCAGGATAGCGTAAATCTCCCTGGGCTATCTCAACCGGGGGTTTACTTTGCCAATTGGGAAATTGGGCAATACGCTGGTTCAAAACACCGGCGATCGCCGAGTCATTACCCCACAACACCAGCATCAATACTAAGCAAACTTTCCAGCCAACTTTTACAATTAATTTCATAATAATTTCATAATAGTGGCATAATCTAATTAAATAATCTAATTAAAATTTTAGGTTATATCCTTGGCACAAAACCCAACCTAAACCATAAAAATTCGCAGGGGCTTCGCCCCTACTGCCCATATAGCCAATAAATCACGATAAATCATTGGCGAAAAGAATTACGACTGGGCGAGCGGTTAACTTAAATTGCTCGAATATTTCGACTCCGGGAGCGAAATTGACAGATCGGTCAGAAATTTTCCCAGAGGCACACAGACCTGAACATAAACCCGTAAAATAGAACAAAGTAAAAATAAACCTGCAATTCCTCTATGTCTATATTGGCAGCGATCGCGGTTCTTGCCCTACTCATTTTCGTCCATGAGCTAGGACATTTCCTAGCCGCTAGACTCCAAGGCATTCATGCGAATCGTTTTTCCATCGGCTTTGGCCCAGTGTTGTGGAAATACCAAGGCCCCGAAACCGAATACGCCATCCGAGGCATTCCCCTGGGGGGTTATGTGGGATTTCCCGACGACGACCCGGACAGCGAAATTCCCCTGGATGACCCAAATTTACTCCGCAACCGGCCAATTCTTGACCGGGCGATCGTCATTAGTGCCGGGGTAATTGCCAACTTAATCTTTGCCTATGTGCTGCTAGTCGGTCAAGTCGGCATCGTTGGCATCCCAGAATTTCGCTACCAACCGGGAGTTATTGTCTCGGAAATCATTTCCCAAGACTCTGCGGCTTATCGGGCTGGACTGCAAGCAAAAGATATTGTGCTTGAAGTCAACAACCAGAAACTTGAGGCTTCCGAAGAAGCCATGCAACTATTCATCCAAGAAATCCAAAATCATCCCAACCGAGAACTTTCTCTCATAATTCAAAGGGATGAAAATATTTATCCCATAACCATTATCCCCAGCCAGCAAAACGGCAAAGGAATTATTGGGGTTCAGTTAGCCCAAAACCGGGAAGTTTTCAGACATAAAGCCGCAAATATTATTGATGCTCTTGTCTCTGGGGCGAATGAATTTCAGCGCCTCACCATGTTTACCCTCAACGGATTTGGTAAGCTAATTAGCAACTTTGGGGAAACCGCTGAACAAGTGGCAGGCCCAGTAGCAATTGTGGCGATTGGTGCCAATATTGCCAAAGATAATGCGGCCAACTTATTCCAATTTGCCTCTCTAATTAGTATTAACTTAGCCATTCTGAATATCCTGCCCTTGCCTGCCCTGGATGGCGGACAATTAGCCTTTCTCTTAATAGAAGCATTACGGGGCAAACCCTTACCCACCCATATTCAAGATGGCGTCATGCAAACCGGGTTAATGCTATTACTGGGACTAGGAATTTTCCTGATTATTCGGGATACCACTCAACTGGATTTTGTCCAGCAGTTATTCCAAGAATAGCCAGAATAAATTGAATAAATTCCGTGGTAGGATGCGTTAGGCTGATCAGCCTAAATTCACCAATCAGCACTCCCGTAATGGTAAGTGGTAATAGTAGTAGAGTGCCTTAGGCTGACCAGTTTAGACGCACCAATCAGCAATCCTGTGGTAGTATTAGGCTTAAAAATGTAGGTTGGGTTGACGAAAGAAACCCAAAACCAAAAATAATGTTGGGTTTTGTTCCCAGGGTCCAACCTACGAATCAAGCTACTGCTCAAGCTAACTTTAATCATTCATCTAATAGATTCCATGAGTATTACTCGAAAATGGGCCGCCAAAGAACAACGCGCTATTGAAATATTGATTCGCTTAAAGCGCCTTTATCCCGATGCAAAATGCAGCCTAAACTATGAAACTCCTCTACAATTATTAGTCGCCACAATTCTATCCGCCCAATGTACCGATGAACGAGTCAATAAAGTAACCCCCGCATTATTTGCACGGTTTCCTGATGCCCAAGCTTTTGCTGAAGCTGATATCGCAGAAATCGAAAATTTAGTTCGTTCAACGGGCTTTTATCGTCATAAAGAGAAAAATATTCAAGGGGCTTGTCGAAAGATTGTGGAAAAATTTAAAGGTGAAGTGCCTAAACGCATGGAATTATTGTTAGAATTACCCGGAGTAGCCCGCAAAACTGCGAATGTGGTATTAGCCAATGCTTATGGCATTAATCAGGGAGTTACGGTTGATACCCATGTCAAACGTTTAAGTAATCGTTTGGGCTTAACCACTCATCAAGACCCAGTAAGAATTGAAAAAGATTTAATTAGATTAATTCCCCAAGAAGATTGGGAAAATTGGTCAATTCGCTTAATTTATCACGGACGGGCTATCTGTCAAGCCAGAAAACCTATGTGCGATCGCTGTGATTTAGCTGAACTTTGTCCCTCGAAAAATGAATGAGCAAGCGCCAGCCACCAACAAATCACCACCAACAAATCACCTACTCAACCGCTAACCGACCAGTACCAGCTTGGCATAAAATATTTAAGATGATTGAAATATTTCGGTTAGAGCAGAAAAAATCGCGATAGCCTTATCAAAAAATAGCGATAAAATAGCGATAAAATTTAGTAATGATTATAAAAAAATAATGATTTTATTATCACATAATTTTGAGCAAATTAATCTTAATTTATTAATTTAACAAAATCGATGATTTCTGGTTGCTCCGCGAGGGTAAAAAATAGTAATTATGCTTAATCAAAGGCTAATTAAAGCCTAATTAAAATTTCTGTCATAAATTTTACCAATAAAATTGATAAAAGCAAAAAAATCTCAAGTTTTGAGATTTTCTGAATTGAGCGGCGCCGGTTTTTGGTTTTTTGTGTTTTACGAGTCAAATTATGTCACAATAACTGACATGATTAGACCCATGAGTGATTTAGGTCAATCCCAGCCTAAGTCGATTCATGTTAACCCGATGAAAACATCACGTTCCATCTTATGACAGTATCCAGAACGATTTGCCTAGGTTTTCTGGCAATCATCAGCGTTGGTACGCTTTTACTCTTATTGCCTTGGTCAACCACAGAACCAGGTTTTAGCGACCCGATTACAGCTTTATTTACTGCTACCTCAGCGGTCTGTGTCACTGGGCTAATCGTCGAAGACACCGGCACTTATTATACAGGATTTGGACAATTAGTGATTGTCATTTTGATTCAGTTGGGGGGTTTAGGTTATATGACCGCCTCTACGTTTCTCCTATTATTGCTCGGTCGAAAGTTTAGACTCAAGGAAAAGTTAGCCATTCAACAATCTTTAGATCGACCAGGAATGGCTGGGGTGTTGTACTTAGTCAAGTCAATTATTGCCACCACTCTAATTATAGAAATTAGCGGCATTATGTTACTCATGCTAGTGTTTAGCCGAGATTATGGTCAACCATTAGCCCTTTGGCTATCGGTTTTCCACAGTATCAGCGCCTTTAACAATGCTGGATTTAGTGTATTTTCTGATAGCCTAGTCCAGTATGCGCGCTCGCCTTCAGTCAACCTAATAATTACCTTGTTAATCATCCTCGGTGGAACTGGTTATCAAGTAATCATGGAATCTTATTACTGGATGCGCGATCACCTAGCCGGTAACTCAGAACGCCGCGTATTTTCCCTTCATTTTAAAATTGCCACCACCACCACAATTTTTTTACTGTTGGGAGGCACTATAATCTTTCTAATTACGGAATTCAACAATCCTCATACTTGGGGCAATTTCAACTTAGGCGAAAAGATACTAGCCGCTTGGTTTCAATCAGTCACCACTCGTACTGCTGGATTTAATACCGTTGATATTAGTCAGATGACTTCTGCTGGATTATACACTACCATTTTTTTAATGCTTATCGGGGCATCTCCGGGCGGTACCGGCGGCGGCATTAAGACCACCACTTTTAGAATATTACTGAATACAGCTCAAACTGTTGTACAAGGGCGGCAACAAGTGCTGATTTACCAAAGACAAATTCCCATCGAGTTAGTTTTCAAAGCGGTGGGAGTCATCGTTACTTCTATTTTGATAGTTATAACGGGAACGATTATGATTTGCATTAGCGATCCAAATATTCCCGGTATTGAAGTTTTGTTTGAAGTGGTTTCGGCTTTGGCCACCGTGGGTTTGTCTACAGGAATTACTGGGAGTTTGTCTGCTTTTGCCAAACTAACTTTAATTGTCATTATGTATGTGGGTCGGGTTGGTTTATTATTAATACTCAATGCCATCCTTGGAGAAGCGAAACCCACGAACATTCGTTACCCCGAAGAAGAACTCTTAGTCGGTTAATGGGAGTGGGTTCATGGGACAGTCAAATTTCCCTAATGCCAGCTAAAACCAAGAGAATTTATTAGGAGAATCAATGGTAAATTTATCCTCACTCAGTTTTTTGCGTAATCTGCGTAACGATAATAGACAATTTGCCGTCATTGGTTTAGGGCGGTTTGGTCGGGCTGTATCATCAACGTTACATGGTTTAGGATATGAAGTTCTCGCCGTGGATACCGATGAAACCAAAGTTAATCAAGCCTTAAAGGATCAAATCGCCTCTCATGCGATGCAACTGGACACCACAGATCCTGGGGCTTTAAATGATGCAGGGATGTCTGAATTTGATGTGGTAATTGTAGCCATTGGTAATTATTTAGCCCAAAGTATTATTACCACTTTAAATTTAAAAGAATTGGGTGTCAAGCACGTGGTGGCTAAAGCTTCTTCTGAAATTCACATGAAACTGTTGGACAAAGTGGGGGCTAATCTGGTAGTTTTTCCCGAAAGAGAAATGGGATGTGAACTTGCCCGCAGTCTGACCAAACCTAGACTCTTAGATCAGTTTGAACTCGACCCCAATCATAGTATTGTGGAAATGTTGGTTCCCGCCCAATTTCATGGGAAAAGCATTGCTGAATTAGAACTGAGAAATCGGTTTGGTATTAATGTGCTGGCGGTAGGGTATGATGATAATTTGGAAATTAATCCGCCGCCAAATAAACGCATGGAAAAAGGAACAATCATGGTGGTGATTGGAGCTAATAAAGATATTGATCGCATCCCTTTGTAGTTAATTATACCTAACAGTAGGGTGGGCATTGCCCACCCGATATTTAACTAATTGCTGGGTCTAAAACTATCTCATTTCGATAGATTAAATCCTCAAAACATACGAGAAATTTAGCCCGAGAATAACCCGCCGCTATGTTTTTTATTAAAAACCTTTGCATTTGGCTAGTCATTTGCCATAAAATTTGACGGGTGGGTTTAATCAAAGTTTGCCATAAATAAAACAATGTTCCTTCAATAGACGCCTTGGTTTTTCGCCAATCATCAAACACAATCCGACCCATTAATAGGGTTGGTTTTATCCCTGGAAAACCCTGGGATTTACTTTTAAGCTGATGCCAAAGTCTCAGCAGATATGGTTTTCTTTGTTGCTGGTTCAGCAAGACACTCATTGTTGCCCGATCTGTTACCTCATCCCTAACCATTTCTGGTGAAATTAATAAGGGCATTGGTAAACTCAGCCATAACACTAAAAACCCAATTAGAATTCCCCGAAAAATTCCCATAGCAAAACAGACCCATAACTAGAAAAAGAAATGGGACTTATTTAGTCCTGTAAGCAAGTCACTTGATTTGCTCAGGATGGCTGTGTTTAAGGCGATCGCTTTTCACCGCCATGCCCAGTCCAGATAGCCCCCCTGTTGACTCATAGACGCTCAACATCTATTTGCCGACTTTTTCCGTCGTCATCTGCGTTGATTAGACCAGGTAAGGCTATCTGGACTTCTGTTTATTCCTGTGCCTTCTGGGTGACAGAAGCAAATTACCTACTCAACTTACCCTCGGTAAGTTTTTGTCTTACAGATATCCAAGTCTCATCGTTTCTAGTTCCAGATCCGATGGCCGGATGTCAAGCCCGTTGCTTTGATTATAACCGATTTTACAAATTTATTGGGATCGTGGCAGCAAATTTCTGCAAAATTTTTCTCCTGCCAAAATATATGACCAATCTTGCCACGGCCTACGGTGAACGGGAGCTTGAGGGGTTTAGTCGGCTGTGGAAAACTGCGTTTGTTACTGATAATTAATCATTTATCAAGCTTAATGTAAAGAATTGTAACAATAATAGGGGGTTTCACCCCTCATGTGATAAATTAGTGTCATGTAGATGCACCCTGATGGCAAACGCCCTTTGCGGGCGTTTTTTTTACTTTTATGCCAGGGAAACCAGACCAGTCAGAGGTCACGGGTAAGCTAAAGTAGAAATCTATAGTCTTTAGAGTCTTTAGCTTTCAGAAGCATTGGATGACAGAGCCCCAAACCCCTAAATCAGTTTCCTCCCAAAAGCGATCGCCTCGTGGCTTAGAACCTCGTGGCTTAGGACTAATTGCCGGAGCGACCTACCCGTTCCGCACTCTGATATTTTTGCGGCAAAACCCGAAACTGTTGCAATATATCGTCATTCCCATCCTGGTAAATTTCATTACTGGGATTCTGCTTTATCTAGGTTTGTTGTTTCCCGGCTTAAATCAGATTGATGCCCTGGTGCGGGGTCTGTCCGGTTGGCTCGAAAGCTTAATCGCCAATCTTCCCCCTTGGTTAGGGGTTTTGACGATGATTACGGTGGCGATCGGTTGGTTACTCCGGTTAGCCCTGGTGGCAGGATTGCTGGTGATCATTGGCTTGCTGGTGTTGCAAATTGGCAGCATCCTCGGTGCGCCTTGGTACGGTCAACTGTCTGAGCAAATCGAGAAACTGCGGACAGGTCAGCTAAATGAAGCGGGAATGGGTGCTTTGCTGCGCGATATTTGGCGAGCATTGATGTTTGAAATTAAAAAATTGCTGTTTGCTGGGGGATGCGGTATCCTGTTATTTTTGCTGAATTTTTTCATCCCCATTGGTGGTACGGTGGTGGCGACGATTATTAGCGTGGGGGTGGCGGCAACCTTGGTCTGTTTAGATTTTTTGGATGCACCTTTGGAACGTCGCCGTTTAAGTTTTCGGCAAAAATTGAAGATTATTTTCAGTCATTTACCGGCTAGTGGAAGTTTTGCCCTGGTTTGTCTTTTCTTAATTAGTGTTCCCGGATTAAATCTGTTGGTTACCCCTATTTGTGTAGCGGCGGGAACTTTGTTTTTCTGCGAGCGCATTTGGCCTAATTTGGTGGCAAATCAGCCAGAAGCTAAATAACATCGATGGTTGAGAAACCCTTTATTTTCGGATGAATAGAACAAGTTCAGCCAGGGTATCACTCGAAAAACCATAAGATTTATCGGGTAAACCCTATCTGTTTTTATAGTTAATTACCAAAAAAATAGTCAGGTTAATTGATGAATTAACCTGAGCAAAATTTCTGATAATTTAAATATCAAACAACCAGATGTTTAAATATCTAAATCAGTGAAATTGAAGTGTTTACTGTGTTGTTCAATAAACTCCCGACGCGGCCCGACGCGATCGCCCATTAAAATGGTAAAGATGCGATCAGCTTCGGCAGCGTCTTCAATTTCGACCCGTTTCAGGGTGCGAGTTTCCGGGTTCATGGTGGTTTCCCAAAGTTGGTCCGGCATCATTTCCCCCAACCCTTTAAACCGTTGAATTGTGTAATTCGCATTCGGCGGTAATTGGGCTAAATATTCTTGCAACTCGCGCTCGCTGTAGCAATACACATGATTGCGACCTCGTTCTACCTTATACAAAGGGGGACAAGCAATATACACATAACCTTGGTCTACCAAATCCCGTTGATAGCGATAGAAAAAGGTCAATAATAAGGTACGGATGTGGGCTCCATCTACATCAGCGTCAGTCATAATTATGACACGGTGATAACGCAGTTGTTCGGGGTTAAATTCTTCCCCCTTAATCCCCAAACCTATAGCAGAAATTAGCGATTGAATTTCGTTATTTTTGTAAATTTTCGCATCGTCCGTTTTTTCGATGTTGAGGATTTTACCCCGTAGCGGGAGAATCGCTTGGAATCGGCGATCGCGCCCTTGTTTAGCGCTGTTGTGAACAAATACCCCACTGGCTAAAGCAAAGTTATGGCTATTAGGAACTTCCACATCATAGACATCAAATCGTTCCTGCATGGGTTCCACCGAAATAATCTGATGGTTGTAGTTGCGAATAGCATCCCGCGCCCGAACATCATCCCCGTCAAAATAGCGCTCGCAAAATGTTTTAAACGTCAACAGAGAGTGATCTTTTTGACGCTTACGGTATGACTCGTAAGTTTCCACATCCATATAACCGCAATAGTCATAAACCTTCTTTAAAGCTTCAATAGTTTTGCGGTAATAGGTTTTATCTAACGCCTCACGACGCTTGCTGCGAAACTCTGGAGTCCATTGCTCCTTGGTTTTTTCCCGGCGCCATGCCAGCAAATCCTCGTCTTTCCATTGCTCCTTAGCCATCTGTGAATACTGTTCCCGCAGATGGGGATGATCAGCAAAATACTCCCGCACTCGCTGGGCTTGCTCCTCACGATGGGCTGGATCGCTCCAATACTCCCGCTGTACTCGGTCAAGTCGTTCCCGATTTTCCAAGCGGTAGGATTCGTTACTATCATAAAACTCTCGCCACTTAGCCATCATATAGGCTTTATGTTCTGGGGATTCCCACAGAGCCTTTGAGTTGGCTGAAAGCATCTCTCGCGTGTCCGGTTGAAGCATCCGCTCGCTCATCATAGCCCGAAACTCTGGACTCTGATGAATGCGTCGGCTCTTTTCGATCACATCTGGACGATGCAATGTTTTTTCCAGATGAGCCCGATGGAGGGCTAAATGTTCTTGCTCTGGAAGTCGCCGAATATTGGTCGGATTATTGTTCAGCTTGTTGAAATCTACATGATGTCGGTGGTTGCCATCTGAAGCTTGATAAACCCCATGTTCCAGATTATAAAAATCCGCCAACAAATGAGTATAGATCCAATCATTGCGCTTCGGATTCCAAACCATTTCATACCCATTCAACCCCGTGCCGTTCTTATTTTTTTCAGAAAGACACTGGTAAAAAGGCATCAAATGATCGTCCCGTGTCAGGGAAGCTGCTGGTTTATAAGTTCCATCGCGCAACATAAATGGATGATCGGGAGTGCAGATGATCGTTTCCCCACTGTCCAATGTCACTTTAACTACTTCCGCATTGGCCTTAGTCATCCGAGCGTTAATAATTCGCTCCACGCCAATGTTACCATCATGTCGAATGGTGTAGCAGAAATGTTCTTTTCCCGCTGCCTGCTCTTCAACCAACTCTTTCAAGCTCAAACAACGTCCATCAGTCAAAACAAGTTGCGTATCTGCAACACAACAACCAGATGCTGAGTCGCCTTCCACCAAAAATATCTCAGTTTCTGAGGCTTCTTTGGAGCTACAATCGGCCAATTTACCGGGCAGTGGAGAGGACTCCAGCACTGATTTGCGGCGAACTTGTTCCCGTGCGAGACGTGCTGCTTCAGCGGCTTTAAATGCTTGAATCGCTTTATCTAAAATGGCATCGGCAATATGGGGGCGAAAATCCAAATACTCGGTAAGCACTTGAGCCACCAAGGAATCAACAATCCCCCGAACTTCTGTATTGCCCAACTTAGTCTTGGTTTGACCTTCAAATTCCGGGTCTGGCACCTTCACGGAAATCACCGCAGTTAAACCTTCCCGGATATTTTCTCCGCCCAGGTTGGCATCTTTCTCTTTTAGTTTGCCGCGTTTCCGAGCGATGTTATTCATGGTGCGGGTCAATACAGCCTTGAGACCTTCTAAGTGAGTGCCGCCATCAATAGTGCGAATATTGTTGGCAAAACCCAGTAGGTTATCGTTGTAGGCATCGGCACACCATTGCAGCGCCACTTCTACTTGAACATTGTTGCGCTCGCCGGAAATATAGATAATCTCCTCATGTAAGGGAGTTTTTTCCCGGTTCATATAGGCGACGTATTCTTGAATGCCCCCTTCATAACAGTAGGTTTCGCTGTGGGGTTTGTCGCTGCTCAACAACTCTAAGCGGTTGTCTGTAAAAGTAATTTTCACTCCGGCATTCAGATAAGCCAGTTCCCGCATCCGTCCGGCAATGGTTTTATAATCAAACTCAATGCCGGTGGTGAAAATTGTCCGATCTGGCAGAAAGCATACCCGTGTGCCGGTGCGGTTTTCTTTGTACGGCTTGCCTTCCAGTTCCCCAACGGGTTTGCCTCGTTCGTAGCGTTGATGATGGACTTTGTTGTCGCGCCATACGGTGACTTCCACCCATTCCGATAAAGCGTTGACTACGGAGATGCCGACCCCGTGCAAGCCACCAGACACTTTGTAGCCGCCACCGCCAAATTTACCGCCGGCATGGAGTACAGTCATTACCGTTTCCAGGGCAGATTTGCCGGTTTTAGGATGGGTATCCGTGGGAATCCCTCGACCATCATCGGTGACGGTGACAGATCCATCGGCATTGAGATCCACTTCTATATAAGTGCAATAACCAGCTAGGGCTTCATCAATAGAGTTGTCCACTACTTCGTAAACTAGGTGGTGGAGTCCGCGCGGGCCGGTTGAGCCGATATACATTCCAGGTCTTTTGCGTACTGCTTCTAAACCTTCAAGCACCTGAATTTGATCGGCGCTGTAACTACTGGTCATAGTAAAATTGCTCCAATTATGAGGCGAATAGCCTATATTAACCGTTGGGATATGAAAAACTTTAAAAAGTTTAGCACAAAACGGTTATAGGCGATGATAGAGCAATTTCCTGTAAAATTTATCAGGGGGGTGCAGGGTCTATTGTTGCTGTAAAATTCAACTCAGTTGGCAATTAGAGAAAATTTTATGGGCGGATTAATTGTAATTTGTGGGGCAACGGCCACAGGTAAGTCGGGACTGGCGATCGCGATCGCGCATCGTTTGCATTCTATTATACTTAGTGCCGATTCGCGCCAAGTATATCGAGATTTTAACATTGGCACCGCTAAACCGACATGGGAAGAGCAACAGCAAGTCCCACACTATTTAATCGATATCTGCGATCCCAGGGAGACTCTTACTGTTGCAGATTACCAACAACAAGCACAGTCTTTGATTGCTGCTACCGCCTACGGAACAGGCAACAGAGCTCTGGTGCAGAGGAGCAGAGGCGCAGAGGAGCAGAGGGGAAAAATATCTCCGCTACCCCCCCGCCCGATGGCGGTCCCCCCGCCCCCCCTCCTCGTTGGTGGGACGGGTTTATATATTAAATCTGTGGTGAGGGGGATGAAAATTCCGCGAGTGCCACCACACCCAGAATTGCGATCGCAGTTAGCTGATTTGGGGCAATCTCAATGTTACGCTATGCTGCAACAGGTAGACCGGGCAGCAGCAGCGAAAATTCACGCCAATGATTCGGTGCGAACTTTACGGGCTTTGGAGGTTTATTATGTGACGGGGTGCCCGATTTCCTCTCAACAAGGAGAAAATCCACCGGACTATCGGATATTACAGATTGGGTTAGACTGCGAAATCCAGGCATTGAGCGAACGCATTTCTCGACGGACGCAACTGATGATTTCGGCAGGTTTTGTGGGCGAAGTGGAATATCTTTGTGAAAAATATGGTAGAGACTTACCGTTGCTGAATACCCTGGGTTATGCGGAAATTAAAGACTATTTGGCAGGAAAGATTAGCTTAGAAGAGGCGATCGGGCTGACTATTTTACATACTAGACAATTTGCCAAACGGCAACGTACCTGGTTTCAGCGCGATGCAGACATTGAATGGTTTAATACCGATGACCCTGATTTAGTAGAGCAAGTCTGGCAACGGATTCAAGAGTTTATAGAAAAGTTATCATAATCATCAAGCCTGTTTAACCTGGAGGTGTTGGTATGCCTTCTCCGTTTCCTGGGATAGATCCGTATTTAGAAGCTCCCCAAGAATGGCCTGAAGTCGATCGCCGATTCCCTGAAATATCCTACCTCTAGTTGATTTGCCAAGTTGAGCAAGTTGTAAAATTTGGCAGGCTATGACAGCAGCGATGGACTATGGTTTATCGCCGGTTCCCCCACTTTCAGAAGCCGATGCAGCATAGGCAGATGTGCTGTTGCGAGAAAAAGGGCGGCGTTAGTTGGACGGTCTGATGTCTAATGTTTATGGTAATGTTGCTGTATGATTTAATCAAGACAAAATCAAAGAAGTTCATTTACTAAATTTACATAAAAATTGTATGAGTAATTTATTAGAAAGTAAAAGCAATGATTTATCATCTCATTTCGAGCCCATAGTTTCTATTATTGTGTTGACTTACAATCAATTAAATTATACAAAGCAATGCTTAAACAGCATCCTCAGGCAAACAACAATCCCTTACGAAATAATTGTGGTCGATAATGCGTCAAATGATGAGACAGATTACTACTTACTAGAATTCAAAAGGGAAGTTATCGACCAGAGAAAAAACCAAAATGGGTTGCCAGCTAATTATTGCAGAAATGTTCAAATAATATTAAATGGTGATAATAAAGGATTTGCCGCCGGGAATAATGTAGGTATCGCTCAAAGTAAAGGCCAATATGTTCTTTTATTAAACAATGATGTAGTGGTGACCGAAAATTGGCTAGAACAGCTATTATTGGTTGCAGAACATGATGAAACTATTGGGATTTTGGGGCCGGTAACAAATTATATATCGGGTTGGCAATTAATTAAAAATGTTAACTACGATACTAATTCTTTGGAAGGATTGGATCGATTTGCAAATGAATGGAGAGCGACTAACCAGGGAAGTATTATAAATTCGTGGCGGGTTGTTGGATTTTGTATGCTGATTAAACGGTCTGTCATTAACAAAATTGGTGGATTAGATATTAGATATGGTCTGGGAAATTTTGAAGATGATGACTTTTGTATAAGAGCCGCGATCGCTGGTTTTAAAACTGTAATTGTCAAAAGTTGCTTTGTGCATCATTTTGGTAGTAAAAGTTTTCTGGCTTTGGGTGACAAATATCGAGAATTATTAGAGAATAACTGGGAAATTTTTAAAGAAAAATGGGGATTACCATCAGCTATTGGATATAGGGATGACTACGATATCTCACCGCTGCTTAATCAGCCATTTAAGGAAGAAGATCATTATTGTTCAATTGTCAATGTCGATAAATCCGCTCAAACCACAAGAGAATTAGCAAAAAAAATGGAAAAAAATATAAAAATTGATATTTTTCAGAAAAATTATGATAAAATAAAGGTAGATATCGGATGTGGTGCTAGAAAACCAGAAGGCTTTATTGGAGTAGATATTTATCCTTGGCCTGGGGTTGATATTGTCGCCGATTTGACCAAAGTTTTTCCTTTTCCAGACAATACTGTGGACGAAATTAGAGCTTACGATTGTCTTGAACATTTGCCCAATATAATTCATAGCATGAATGAAATTTGGAGAATTTGTAAACCGGGGGCTACAGTGGATATTTTAGTCCCTTCAACGGATGGGCGGGGTGCATTTCAAGATCCGACTCATGTAAGTTTTTGGAATATTAACTCTTTTATGTATTATAGTATTGAATTTCCGCAGTATCTTCAGCTTTGTCAAAGTTATGGATTTCAAGGAGCATTCAGCATTCTAAGTTTGGAACATCAAGAATCCCCTGGTCAAGTGATTCATGTCAGAGCTATTTTAAAAGTCATTAAGTCAGATGATACAGAAATATCAGTTGACATCGATGATTATGATGAAATCGGAGATGATTTAAAACTGCGAGAAATAAACTTAGCAATATTTCCAGATTGGAACCAGCCAGAAGACTCACTTATTTCTGCTTTGGAAAATGTTTTGTTAACGGTTGGTCAACATCCGGATCGAAATAAAATAACTCTATTAATCAATAGTGTAAATTTTCCTATTCATCCTGAGTTAACAGCGGATTTATTGTTAGCTAATCTGGTTTTAAACATCTTGGTAGATTATCAAATTGATTTAGCTAATGAAGGAGCAGAAATTGCTCTTATAAAGCAGGATTTTTCTGAGAAAAAAATTAGCAAATTAATCGAAAAAGTCAACTACATAATTTCTCTAGAACAAGAAGATCGAGAACAGCTAGACAAATATGCCCAACAAATCGAGCGATGCGATTTAGAAAGTTTAAAAACGAAAAAATTTGTTCGTTTACAACAAGATAATAAATTTTATTTACAGTAAAAAAATCGGCGCTCGCCCGCCTATATGCTAAATTACTTTTGCTTGAACAATCGTTTGATAAAAAGCTTCTAGGGCTTTGACACAAGTTTGGTCATCAAATAGTAAATCGTGGCGCTCGCGCATTTTTTCAGAAATCTGTTGGCGCCATTGCGGGTCTAATCCTAATTTAACCGCAATCTCAATATATTCCGCTTCGGTTTGGGCAATTGTCTCCGTGACACCAATCATTTTTAGGAAACTATCCGCATGACGACCGCGCATAAATTCTCCTGGACAAGTAACAATGGGAAGATTACACGCGATCGCCTCTAAAGAAGTATTCCCCCCAGACCAAGTAAACGTATCCAAAAACACATCGGAGATTAAGTTTAATATTAGATAATCAGAACGGGCAGGAATTTGCCGATGTAAGCAATAATCACACGCTTTCAAACCCACTGCGGCAAAAGCCTGATTTAGCCGGGTTTTCAGTAACTCTCCGCGCAAAAAGACAAATTTGGCTTGAGGAACTCGCCGAGCAATTTCTGGGAAAATATAATCGTATTGGGGTAAATATTTGAACGGTGCTTGACAACAAAAGTAAATTACCGCATCTTCTGGCAATTCAAAATCTGCTCGGTTTTTAGCGATCGCGGGGATATCTTTTGGTTTCGGATAAGCTACCTCAATATTTGGCAAACGAATCAGGGTTTCACTATAATGTTCTTGGGCATTTTCTGGTTCCATCAACTCACTGGATATAAAATAGTCAATGGTGGGAATTCCTGATGTCACTGGGTGTCCCCAGGCAGTGCATTGTATTGGTGCTAAACGCAACGCCGCTAACCGCAAAGTGGGGGGATCCATGCCTAGTTCGGGAAACACTAATATATGTAATTGATCCGCAATAATTTGTTGACAAACTTGTGCCAAATCCCCTGTAATATGATGAAATCTATGGCTATATTCTCGAAACTGTTGCGTTACAGCATCGGGAGAATTCCCCGTATAGTAACAATATATTTCAAATTTTTGGCGCTCGCAATACCGCAACCAACCTATCAACCATAGAGTGCCGCTGTAGGAATGTAAATAATTAGAGACATATCCAATTCTAATTTTATCTTGCACAGGGGGCATTGGTAATGGCTTAACCCACTGAGGATAATTAGCAGCCATAATTTTATGTAAAAAATTGCCATAAATTCGTTGCTCTTTTACCACATTACGCGCTTGATAAGCTAAGTAAAAATTGCTAAAACGACCTACTCCTAAAAAAGCTTGGGTTTTTTCTTCGGGACTACTTAAGGAGGTTTGATCGATTAAATTTTGCAACCCGGTTTGAAATCGTTGATGATAAAAACTAATTTCTTCTGGGGTATGGTATAATAGAGGAACAATTAAATTTTTCATCAGGGTAAAAGTGTAATCTTCTGGCAACTGTCGCGAGGCATTTTCCGCGCTGGCGATCGCCTCCGAAGTTCTGCCCTGGTAGAGCAATTTAGTAATTAAAGAAAAGTGCAGAGTGGCGGCAGTAGGATGAATGTTAATTCCTGCTTGCAGGGTATTAATTGCGGCTGCTGTTTGATTCAACTTATCAAAACAATCGCTGAGTTCTTCATAAACAACGGCATCCCCTTGACTCACTTCTAAAAACTGGCGATATTTGACAATGGCTTTTTCATATTGTCTTTGCCGATAAAAGCGTTTGGCAAATTCTAGATAGTATTTTTCTGGATTATTTTTAATGTCTTGGACTATTTCTAGATTATGTACAATATCAGGATTACCGGGATTTAGCTTCAAGGCTATTTGATAGTGAGTGATCGCTTCTTCTACCCGCTCTTGTGTTAATAGCAGATTACCGAGATTTAGGTGACTACCAAAATGATTTGGGTTAGAGGCGATCGCTTTTTGATAGGTTGTTTCCGCTTCAGCTATTTGACCTTTTTGTTCTAGCAGACTGCCTAAATGGTGATAAGCATCAATCAGATTCGGGTTAAGTTCCAGCGCTTGTTGGTAAGCGGCAATCGCCCGATCTATATGATTCATTTTTGCCAAACATAAGCCAATCAAATAGTGGAATTCACCACGTTCGGCATCAATTTCTAGAGACTTTACAAGTGCCGTAATCGCCTCTTGATAATTGGCGGATTCATAGTAAACTTGCCCTAAATTAAACCACGCATTTGCATCGTTACTTTGCCAAAGCAGATATTCTTGATATTTTTTTGTGGCTAAATCTAATTGCTGCTGCTGATGACAAATCAAAGCCTCTTGATAAACTCTATCGAGAGTTTCTTCAAGTTTCTGTAAATTTTGGATAGCTTGAATCACTGGTTGCTGCCGATGTTCTTGAAATGTTGCCACAGAGTAGCGATCGCTTCTTTCTAAATCCCAGCTTAAAACCTGAAGTCCATTGCCAAAACCCGATGAATTTTCACCCCAATTAAATAATTCCAAGATTACTTGACATTCACCATGAATTGCCATAAAATCCCAGATAGCTTGTTGCACAGTGGGGGAATTAGCATGAGCCACAATAATCAAAGCTTGATTAGCCAGGGATTTCCTACTTAATAGTAATCCTAACAATGTGGAACGATAATCGGGCAAGCCATGATAAAAATAAACTCCGATTCTCTATTTTCTGGCGATTTCCTGGAGTTCCCCAAAAAAATCCTCAACCTCTTGATCGCAAAAAATAACTTGTTGTTCTAGGTTAAAGTTTTGTAAACTTTCTAGCAGTTCTTCTATGGGATATTCTTCATCCTCGGATAATTTGTCTACTACATAAGCCATACAATCTGGATGATCTAAAATTGCTCCTAGCAAAGAAGTGCGATCGATTCCGATTTGGCAATATATCTCATCAGGTTCCATACAATGTACCGCCAAATTGAGCAACTGCATCAAATTCGCTGTAGCTGTATTGTTTCCTTGTTCTTGCTCAACTAACTGTTTAAATTTGCCGTTTTTGGCTGCTACAGACTCTTGTCCCCAATTGTCATATAGCATCGGAAGCTGTTGGGAAAATTTTTGATAATCCATTAGCGTATGTTAATCAAGGTTTGATATCTTATTTTACAGCATTTTACAGCGGTTTTCTTGTAAATGCAATTCTGTATTTAGGGGCTTGAGTAGGGACTTGAGATTGACCGCAGATATTTTGCTAATTAAAAACAGGGACTTAATCCGCTTATGCTTCGCCCCTAAGAACCTATTTACTTTCATCGGGATGCTCTCGTTATTCTCGCCTAAGATGGAATCTATATAAAAATAGACCTTTTCTGAGTTTGAACCGCTATAAGTAATTATTAATTTTTTCTATATATGCTCTAGCTTGTGAGTGATTTGGTTCCCAATCAATCACTTTCTCAAAAGCTATTCTAGCTTCTAATAATCGTTCTAAAGTTAGATAAGCAATTCCCAATTGATAAGCGGGGTATATTTTGCAAAAATTTACATCGAAGGGTTCTTTTTTATAATAGCTTTCTTCCTCTCCTAACTTTAGACAGTTTTGAAAATAAGCAATAGAGCCTAATGCAAAACCTAGATGCAGCAAAATCTCTCCAGCCAGATAATTCAAAGGCGGAAAATTAGGACACCATTCTAAGCCCCGCTGACAAAACATTCTAGCAGTTTCATAGTCTTTTTGCTGGAAAGCTTTTGCAGCGAAAAAATGCAACATAGTCGGCACTCTCAAAAATTCATCGGGCTTATTTCCCTCCAAAACGTAAGGCAACAGCCGGTCAAATAATTCTTCGTAATATAGCTGAGATTTTTCTGGATAGCCAAACTCAGCACACATACTAGCTAAACAGTATAGATTTTCCAGGTTTAGTCCCTCCTCCTCTCGCATTCTCTCTAAAATTGGAATATTCCGATTTATAGCTTTTTGTTGAGTAAAATTTGGGTCAAGGTAGCCATAGTGTAGAATCTTAAGACTATCTAAATAGACTCGACGGTTGTCACGGATTTTTTCTCCTTGGTAGACCAACTTTTCATGTAAGCGCCCTTGATATTTAATCTCTGGAACGTTTCGGAAAATTCTCTGAAACTTGCCACCTACTTCACTGTCTTCTTCTCCCGCATTCAGTAAATCAACAGAATAAACCAGCACTTTTGGATCCGAATCTAGTGTTTCTCGAAATGTTGGCGAATTAACAATCAGTTCTTCATCGGCATCCAGGGTTAAAATCCATTTTCCTGATGCTTGAGCAATTGCATAATTGCGAGCAGCGGCAAAATCATCGCACCAGGGAAAGTAAAAAACTTTAGCCCCTTGTTGTCTTGCGATTTCCGGGGTTTCATCTTCTGAACCCGTATCGACTACAATCATTTCATCCACATAAGGTCGAACACTGTTCAAACACCGAGTAAGATGTTTTGCCTCATTTTTGACAATGGCACAGAATGATATCAATGGTTGGGTCATATTATTTTAGCGATCGCTCTAGTTAATTTTCACCTATCTTTGACGTTATAACACTTGTCAAAAACCTGGTGTGAAGTAGGGAAAAGGTAAGGAAAAGGATTTCAATTACTACCCAAAAGGTTTGTATTTTCCATAATTTTTTCTGCGTAATTAAAAAGCGTTTCTTAACCGTGGCATTGGGAAAATTGAACCCAGTGAATGTTTAATCTATATCGCGATCGAACATTAATTTTCAAGGTATCTGCCAAGGATAACTCACGGGAAATGCATTAATATTTTCTTGATTAACAATCTTTCAAAGTCCAAGTGTTCCCATCAACTTGAACAACTCTCTTATTGCTCAAGCTTTTTATATCATAGAGTTCCAGATTTTTCATTTCTATGCTTGCTATAGTATCTGCATTTTCATAATCCCACTGAATTCGACCACAAATTTTTGAGGAAATGCTTTGCCACTCAATTTGACTCATTGGTGGCAATATAGCGACTTCAACTCCTTCATTTAAAATATCTATATTTTCTTCTAGCATCAAGTTAAGTGCAATTTCAGAAATAATTTCTTCTGGACTAATTTCATAGTCTTTCGGAAAGTTACTTGTGTCTACCAGTAACGTTATATTTTCTCTGTAGGGATGATTTCCGATGCTTCGGAGTACATCATTTAAGAATTGTATGATTGCTTGTTCCTGTTGAGTCCAGTCTATAGAAATCAAAAGATTAACTTTTCTCAGATTCAATTTATCGAGCAAAGCCTCTAAATACTCTTGATTTTTATTGTTATGCTTAATAACTTGTAACACGGCTCGGACATGAACAACTCCATCGCTGGATTCTTGTTGAGATAAGCTAATTAATTTATATGCACCCTGAAAACCATAACTTTTACATAAATCTAAATACTCAGGAAATTCAATTGAGTAATACTTGAAAGAATTGATATTCCAAAAACTGACATGAGTCGGATCTTGAAAAGCTCCTCTACCATCTGTTGAGGGCACTAAAATGTCTACAATAGCTCCTGGTTTGCAAATCCGCCACATTTCATTCATTGTATGAATGCGATCTGGTAGATGCTCTATAATGTTATAGGCTTTTATTTCATCAACACTACTATCGGGGAAGGGAAATCTTCGGGTTAAATCTGCAACAACATCAACTCCTTCCCAATCATGAATATCTACTCCCACAAAGCCTTCTGTTTTGCGCAGACCACATCCTAAATCTAAACGAAGGTTATCTGTAATATCGTCGCTTGCTTGGCTAACCTTTGAAAGCATATAATTGACAATATGTTCGTAAGTATTATTATTAATAATATCTTGATGAAGCTGCTCGGCAATTTCTAGCCGTTCTTTTTCATGAGATAAATAGTAATCAATTTTATAATTGAGTTCTTCAATCGTTTTGTAAGAGATTTCTTCATGTACCGATGTCACCCTGCGCAAGTCTGATTTCCAGTCAGTTAAAATAAATCCTCCTGCTGCACCCACATCCATAACACGGTTTACCACTGCATCATCAAATTGCAAAGAAGTAATGTTTAAATTAATTTTAGAACTTGCATAAATCGATTGTGCTTCAGCATAGTTTTGGGTGGGAGGATGATAAATAACTCCTGATTTTTGGATGACTCTTTGGTCTGTCATGCCAAACATATATCCTGGATCTCCACCCACAATATGGATTTGAGAGGTTTTCAAGCTATTAATAATCTCACCTCTAAAAGCTGGATTTAACATACTAGCTAAATAAATGTATTCAAACTTATTTTGAAAAGCGCTTGTTTTATCGAAGATATCTTTACTTTTAAAAAATACCTGGTTATAAGAAGATTGTTTTAGCTTTAAATTTAAGTTAATCATTCGATTCCAAAAACCAGCACTCACTTGATGAAAAGCAGGAAGCGAGACAAGACCAGGACTACTTTTATATATTTCTCCAAATCCAGGCAAAATATGCCCAACAAATGATATATTATATTCGTACTGGTCATCGCTGCGGATTTTGGTGAATTCAGATGCATGAAAAATGTGATAAACTCGCTTTATTCCCAGCAACTTTAAATCAATTATATCTTCCTGTTCTATACAAAAATGCCAGCTTTGATGGTTAACTCTATAAATTGCCTCAACATAAGAAGCAAAGGCATTTTCAGCTACAAAAAAATTATAGCCAATAGAATCATGATGAATAAAGATTAACTTTAAACACAATAATTCAAATACATAATGGTTGAGGGATTTACAATAAGACTTTAAAAACACAGAGTTTGACAATATCAGGCAATAATCTATTTCTTCAATTTGCGTCATTTTTATCAAGTTTTGAATCGCATCATTTTGACTTGAATAGTGACTGCGATTAAAATAAATCACTTGATGTCCTTGTTTCTCTAAAGCATCCTTAAATCCTTTGGAAATACGTTGATAAATAGGTGTCAGCGATCGCTCAATTAAAAAAACGTATTTTTGTTGATTTTTGGAAACATTCATCCCATCATCCTCTGATTTACTATTTGCTGGCGATATCAGTATGATCACTATTGAAATTTTAACTATTAATTTGAAAAGATTATCAAACACAAATATTATGATTTAGTAGCAATCACATTCAAACTAATCAAAGTATCTAAAATGCGAATGCTACTACAGTCTTCAAACAAATTAAACTCGGAAACTTGCTCATACTGTTCAAACCCAACTTCAGCTAAATACATGGCTAAAGTATCAATATCAAAACCTACTTTATGCACGTCATACTCATTGGTATGAGCGCCAAAAATAATTCTCATTAAATGCAGACGTTCTACGGGCAGAATATTAGGATGCAAATACAACCAACATAAAGTTTTGAGATCCGGAACGCTAATCATGAGTTTGCCGCCAGGTTTCAGCACCCGATGCCATTCGGTTAAAGTATTAATTAGTTCATTGTTGAGGCTATGATGAAAATGCTCCAACACATGACTAGCATAGATGGCATCTACTGAATCATTTTCAAACTGACTTAAATCAGAAGCATTGCCCACGTAGTCCACTTCCGGACGAGGTTCAATATCTAAAATTTTCCAATCAGGGTGAGGTTGTTTTCCTCCAATATGCAATTTAATTTTAGTCATTTCCCCTCTATTTAATCTCATAATCTCAGTTATATTATAAAGCAAATTGTTACCGCTTTATGTTGATATTGCAAAATTTAACATAAATTAATTAATTTTTAAATCTGGCAAATTATTAATCGAAATCATATAGGTCGGGTGATAATTTTTGACCTAATTAAAAAATTCATAATTTTCTGGTAGTTGCATATGGTTGAGCCGCTACAATTAATTTAATTTGAGCATCAAGATGTATAATAAGAATCATCTTATAAATTTTTTAGGATGTGGTTGATATGCCTTCTCTGGTTTGGAATTTAAAAAACAACGGTCATTTAGATTCGATTCATATGACAGTCTGTACTGTTGGCTCTCGTAAATTGTTAAATGAAGATGACTTTGGCAGTCAAGGTTGGAGTGTATTTGCCCCTAATCTAACTATATATGGATTTGATGCTGATGCAGATGCTTGTGAAGCGGCTAACGCAGAACTTGAGGCAAGACAAATCAATTGGACTGAAAAACATATTCCGATCGCCTTGGCGAATTGTCCTGGAAAACGGACTCTTTATGTCACCAACGATCTCCAATGTAGTTCCTTGTATCCACCCAACGAAGATTATTTGAAACGGTTTTGTGAGCCGTTTCAGAGTCAAATGAAACTCGATTTCAGTCTAGAAATAGAAACTACCACTTTAGATGATTTTTGTGACCAGGAAAAAATCGAAGCAATTGATTTTTTGCAAACAGACGTTCAAGGTGCAGATATGCAGGTATTGCAAGGGAGTTATCGTCTGCTGGAACGGAGCCTGCTAGTCGTGAAAGCAGAGGTTTGTTTTTCCCATTTATATGTTAATCAGCCGCTATTTGGTGACTTAGATAATTTTATCCGGCAGCAAGGTTTTACTTTATTTAAGCTGACAGCCTCTTGCCGTGCTCGTGCTCGATCGCCGATTGTTTCATCTGAGCATCCGGGACAATTTCTCTGGGGAGATGCTTTTTACATCCGAGATCCACTAGATCCAAATGTGCCGATCCACTTTAAAACACCGGAGCGAATCCTTAAAGTCGCCTGCATTGCCGATCTGATCGGCTTTCCCGATTACGCCCTTGAGTTGTTAGAGTATCTGACCCTCAACTATGGCCACGATCCCAAATATAATTGTGCCAACAATATCGTAGAAACTTTATCAGAGTTTCCCGAACTGGTCAAACAAGGCTTAGGTTCCCTGCCAATAGTGGAGAAAATTCGCGATTACCTAAGTGGTAATGCTCTGGAGTTATTGCAAAAGAATCAAGACCAGTCTTAATCCGGGCATAAATTAGGGCTTAACCAGCATTGTTTTGGACATAAATCTCCCACATTTGCTCGTAAGCTTTTTCCATCTCACGGGTAAATTGCTTGGCATTCCACAGGGGGGCGGTTTGCCGTCCTTGCCGTAGTCGCCAAGAAATATCTTGGCGTAGTTTTTCATCTTTTCCCAGACGGATGCCCCATTCCACATATTCCTCATCAGTCCAAGCAATTCCCTCCGTAATGCCAGCATTGATCATCATTGTATAGCTGTTGCGGGCAGCAAATTGCTGACCCACCCGCGTCACCATTGGAATGCCCATCCACAGGGTTTCCATCGTGGTGGTGGCTCCATTATAAGGATAGGTGTCCAAAACTACATCGGCAATGCCCAAGTTTGCCCGGTGAGTGGGTTCTGACGGAGCGTTTGGCAAAAATCGCAGGCGTTCCGGGTCTACCCCCTGTTCTTCCGCAAGTTGGATAAAAAAGTTTTTGATTGATTCTTGATCGGCAAACCCTTTAATCAATAAGTAACTATTTGGCACTTCCTTGATAATTTTCATTTGGAGTTTGGACGTATCAGGGTGTCGCTTGTATCCCTTCTGTCCAGTGAAATAAAGTACAGCATCACTGGGAATATTTAAATGTTGCCGTTTTAGATTCGGTACAGCCACCTCAAAGCCATCGACGGCAATATAAGTTTGAGGTAGTCGCCAGATTTTTTCTCTGTAGTAATCTTGAGCGGTATCCGGGAGCACATAAGGATCGGCGATAAAATAATCAATCGTCGGTAATCCTGAAGCATCCCAACCCAACCAAGTAACTTGAATGGGTGCAGGTTTTAGTGCCATTACCTCACAAGTTAAATCCATAGTGATGCTGTCAAGATCAATTAAGATATCAATGTCATCCTGATAAATTTGTTCGGCAATTTCCAGATTTTTAGCTCCAAGTTTGCGCACAAATTCTGCTTGACTGAGGTACCAATTTTGTAATGGATCGTTGAGTTCTTTATAAGTGAGCAAATAAGCGTAAATCTGAAACCGATCGCGGTTGTGATATTCAAAGAGCCACCTCGCCAACCAGCCGACGGAGTGACTTTTTAAACAATGGGATATATATCCAATTTTTATCCGTCTATTTGGTTCGGAAAAATTCAGTTTTTTCCGTTTTTTTTGCTGATAGTAACGTTTAACTTGCTCAGTCTCATAGGTTTGAAATTGAAAATAAAACTGACATTGCTGGGATAGCTGATTGATCGCCTGTCTATTTTCGGCGGCGCGATCGCTAAAATATGGGAAAAAATATGCTGAAGTAAATAGACGTGCTACCGTAGCTTGAGGTAATTCACTTGGTTCTTCAGCAACGAGGGCAGCAATTAGTTGCTTTTGTTCTTGAATCGCAGCATCCACCTCTTCCCAATAACCGCCTGCGCTCATCATCCCTCGCAACCGTAAGTGATTAGCAAAAATTTTCTCCGGCAAACTTTCCACCAGAGCATAACATTCTTTGGCCAATTCGATCCCTCTGGCGTAATCTACCCCATTTTGATAAAAAGCAGCGAGATGTCTTAATACTTCAGCATTACTCGGATTTATTTCCCGACAGATTTCCAGCAGGGATATAGCCATACCGACTTGTTTAGTCGAGTAACCAATTTCTATGGCTGAGGGTAGTAGTACAGTAATCAAATCAACCTGATGCTGTTTTAGGTGTGGTACACAAGCAGCAGTAAATTCTATCACTAATGGATGCAATGGTGTGCGCTCGAGCACTTTTTTTAATACTTGTAGTAGCTCATTTTGAGCCACAATATCTAGTTCTTCGGTTGTCAAAAGTTGAATAATTCCCCAATCGCTGAATTCCTCTCCTGTAAATCTATTGCTCGCGATCGCCAATTGAATCAGCTTTAACAGGTTTAGTAAATTTGTGGGCTGAATTTCTCTAATATGTCCGCGAATTAACCAAGCTAAAGAATAGTCTCCTAGTGTTTCTTGTCTATTAGCTTCAGTTTGCAGAATTTCCAACAATTCTGTTGTCCACAAATCCACTTGTTCCGGTGTGCCGTCAACCATTGCCAGCAACCAGGTGGTTGTTGCTTCCTCCTCTTTACCTTGTAACAGCAACATTAATCCTAAATGCCAGTAGTAAGACTTAACATCCGGTTCAGCTTGGAGCGCTTGTTCATAAAGATTCGCGGCTTGAGCATATTCGGCTTTAAGTAGGAATTGGTGAGCTTGCTGCTGCCATGAATTTATATCAGTTTGATTCTGGGATGTCATAAAAATCAGCCAAGAATATTTCTAGATGTAGGGGTTATAGAAAGAATAGTTAATTTTCATGTATTTTATTAAGAAAATTTGCCCACATTTGCTCGTAAGCCTTTTCCATCTCCCTGGTAAATTGTTCCGCATTCCATAAAGGAGAACTTTGCCGCGATCGCCATAGTTTCCAGGATATATGTTTTCTGAGGTCTGGATCTTGCCCCAAGCGAATCCCCCATTGCACATATTCCTCATCAGTCCAAGCAATTCCTTCCGTAATCCCCGCATTGATCATCATGGTATAGCTGTTGCGAGCCGCAAATTGTTCTCCCACCCTTGTCACCAGAGGAATTCCCATCCACAGAGTTTCTAGGGTTGTGGTAGCTCCGTTATAAGGATAAGTATCTAAAACCACATCAGCAATCCCCAAGTTAGCACGATGAACAGATTCTGCCGCGACAATGGGTAAAAACCGTAGGCGATCGCGCTCAACTCCCTCTGATGCTGCTAACTCAGTAAAAAAGCTACTGATTGCTGCTTCATCGCCCAACCCTTTAATCAAAAAGTAGCTATGCGGCACTTCTTTGATGATTCTCATTTGCAGTCGGGTTATATCCGGGTGACGCTTATACCCCCGCTGACCACTATAATAGACAACCGCATCACCAGGAATATTCAAATCCTCGCGCCGCAGAGTTGGGACACCCACCTCAAACCCGTCTACTGCAATATAAGTTTGCGGCAATCGCCAGATTGTTTCCTGATAGTATTCTTGGACATTATCTGGCAAAACATAAGGATCCGCAATAAAATAATCAATTGCCGGTAATCCTGAAGCATCCCAGCCCAACCAGGTTACTTGAATTGGTGCCGGTTTAAGTGCCATCACCTTACAAGTATTACTAAGAGTGAGGCTATCTAAATCAACCAATATATCAATTTCATCGTCATAGATTTGCTCGGCTATTTTCTCTGAATCCGCCCCTAATTTGTGACAATGTTCTGCCTGATTCACATACCAGGCTTGCAAAGGATCTCCTATGTCCTGATAAAGCATCAAATATAAATGAATTTCAAAGCGATCGCGCTTGTGGTGCGCCAACAACCATCTAGCTAACCACCCCACCGAATGACTTCTCAAGTAATGGGAAATATACCCAATTTTCAATCGCCTATTTCTACCAACCGTTGACAAATTTCTCCGCCTTACAAAACCCTGAGCATAGCGTTGCACTTGTTCTCTGGCACAACTTTGAAAATTTTCCTGACATTGCTGAGATAATTGATTAATAATCTGTCGGTTTAGCTGCGCTTGCTCTCGAAAATATGGGAAAAAAGAGGCGGCACAGACTAAGCGTTCCACCGTAGCTGACTCTAGTTTTATCACTTCTTCTGTAGTCAAACCCAAAAGTAATGACTCTTGTCTGGAAATTGCCAAACAAATTTCTTCCCAACAGCCACCGGCACTCATCAAACCACGCAACAGCAAATGATTATAACAAATTTTTTCCGGTAGAGTCTGCGCCAGAGAATAGCATTTCTTAGCTAGTTCTATTCCTCGCTCGTACTGACCCCCATTTTGATAAAAACCAGCCAAAGTTTGGCAAACTTCCAGGTTATTTGGCTCTACCTGAACACACAACTCCAGAAGAGAAGCGGCAATATTGGGATTCAAAAGCAAATGACCAATCTCTATCGCTGCTGACAACAACACAGACAGCAACTGTGGATGTTGTTGTAAATGTGGTAAACAGGAGCCAGCAAATTCGAGCGTTGACTGGTGCAATGGTTCAATTTTGAGCAGTTTCTCTAAAATTACCAGTAACTCATCTGTTTGTTCAACATCCAAATTACCCACTGGTTCTGCATTTAAAAGTTCAATAATTCTCCAATCCTGAATATTTTCTACCGTAAACTTTTCCAGAGCGATCGCCAGTTGTACCAGATGGATCAGATTCTTCAAATCTGTGGGAGCAATTTCTCGAATATGTCCCCGAACCAACCATGCTAATAAACTATTGTCTTCTGATGCTTCAAGTCTAATCGCTGCTTGTTCCAAGATTGCCAACAGTTCTGCTGTCCACAATTCCACCTCTTCCGGTGTACCGTCCACCATTGCCAGCAACCAGGTACTCGTCGCCTCCTCTTCTTGTCCTTGCAGTAGCAACATCAATCCCAAATACCAATAGTTCGACTTCACATCTGGTTCAGCAGAAATCGCCTGTTCGTAGAGTAACGCAGCTTGGCGATAATTTCCTGACAATAGGAATTGAAGCGCTGGTTCTGCGTCCGAAGCAGAACTGGTTCCGAAAAAATTAGCTGTCATTCAAATCGCACCATACTCAAACTAAAAGTGCCAATTTTATCACCAGAGCATCACATCTATCCACCTAATCTATTCATCCCATTTAGGATTCTCCAAAATAAAAGCTGCATAGGGATGCACCACAAAATCCATGTAAAACTCAACAAATGAGTGGATAGCAGATGCTACCCACTCTACTTCCGCTCAAATTAACTGGAATTGGTTTAAATCCGAACAAATAAAATTCAGACTCTTAGTCACCCAAAGTTTTCATCGTACCACAGGATTGTGCAGGAGCAGCGACCGTCGGACCTCCAGGAGTGTCTTTTGCTTTAGGTTCTTCACACAGAAGGGCGCGGGTTGTGGCTTGCGAGGTTGTAGTGTCTACTTGTGACCAAACTAGACCTGTATAGGGCTTAAGTCCTTTCGTGAGGGTGCTTGCCAGAGCCGCCACACCAGTGTTAGCAGTGGTGAGAGTTGTTGGGTTGAGCTCATACTTGTAGTTGGTTGTTTGGGTCTGAATACCAAGACCGATTTCAGTATAAGCGCCAAAGCGACCGGCTTCCAAGAAATAAGCTTGCTGGGCTCTGTTGATAGCACCAATATTATTCCGGGCTTCCACCTGCTTGGCTTTGTTGGCTTGGCTGAGGAGGGAGGGCAGAGCCACCGCCGCCAGAATACCGATGATGATCACCACGACGAGCAGTTCAATCAGGGTGAAACCGCCTTCTCTTCTTTTTTCGTTCAGGTGTTGCAGGAACTTGACTTTTAATTCAGTCTTCATATTAAACCTCTCCTTGAGATGTGGGATGCTTGTTTTTTAACTTCTAGAGATAACTTACCCACAGTTTCCAGGTTTTATATCACCCCCCGGCAAAAATTTTTTCACCTCTCAATCACAACGCTCCAAAAGCACATACAGAAAGGCTTCCAGGCTAGTTAATAATTCCTTAATCTCATCAAAAGCTCTCTGTTGACTAATTGACTCCAGAGTCATCGGTTCCACAGGACGAATCTGGAGCCAACGTTGCACCAAGGTGGTCACTGGCTGAGGTTCATCCCACAGGGGAACCAGACAAGCTGCTAAACTACTGCCCAGGTTCACCGGATTAACTGTGGGCTGGGAAACGTCCCGACTAATTTGAAAAAGTCGCAGGGAGTTAACACATTCCCTGAGATATTCTTTTAACTTAGAGTTTCTTAGCTGAGGATGTAAATGTACCCGCGCACTTTGCCAGTCTGTGTCTTGCCACTCGTTAACAGGAACAAAGGATGAGGCAGCGTTGGGATGACCGCACCAAAAGTCTAGCAGTCGATGAATGGGATGAAGTAATTCAAACAGATGTAATCGCTCTGCCACAGAGAGTTCTGGCAGACTCAGGGCAAGAAACACTGGCAGATTTTCGCCGTCTTCAAACAAATCCATCAGTTCCCACTGGCGCCAATTCACCATACTGATGAACTCTAAGTCGGCAGTTTGGATGGCAGAGAACATTTCCGGTATGGTGTAACCTTTGTCTCCTTGGAATAAATAATTCATCATAAAATATTCTGAATTGTTTTCGCCCGATTCTACCCAGGTGGTTAACTTCAGTTGAACGTTATTTTTCAAGGCTTTCATTATGTCACGGACGATGGAGACTTCCAGTTCCCCTGGGTTGTCATCCATCAAACCCATCATTTTGAACATTTCTTGCGCCCGATAGTAATAAACCCGTTGCAGAGAACTGTGGAGATTAGCGCGAATAATTCCTGCGGGCTTTAAAACCGATTTCATCGCCCGGAGTCCGAGCGCGGGTTCCGGCAACAGATAGAGCATCTCATCACAGTTGA
>FWWL01001508.1_pt1 | contig 54642 bp, 51 predicted proteins | sample 2228331 | NCBI WGS metagenome assembly FWWL01 (sample SAMEA103939775, study PRJEB20133) | metagenome | reverse complement strand
GCTGCGCTCGCAATGACGGAAAGGTCGATTTGACCTTAAACCACAATAACCTTCGTGCCGTTGGGCGCCCTGTTGAACAGGTCGATCACGTCGATATTGCGCATCCGGATGCAGCCCGACGACGCGGCGCGGCCGATCGTTTCCGGCTCGTTCGTGCCGTGGATGCGATAGAGCGTGTCGCGGCCGTTCTGGTAGAGATAGAGCGCGCGCGCGCCGAGCGGATTATCCGGGCCGCCTTCCATGCCGCCGGCCCGCGGGGCGAGATGGGGCCAGCGCGCGATCATCTCGGCCGGCGGCGTCCAGCGCGGCCACTCGGCCTTGCGCTGGATGATCGCCTCGCCGGTCCAGCCGAAGGCCTCGTCGCCCGTGGCGACCCCATAGCGGATCGCCTTCTTGTTGGGCAGGACGTAATAGAGATATTTCTCGCGCGTATCGATATAGATCGTGCCGGGAGCCTGGCCCGTCGGGTCGGCGATTTCATAGGGCAGATGGGTGATCTCGTGCTGGAACGTCGGCACCAGCGCGATGTATTCGGCATCGCGCGCCGAGAGCGCGGGCGCGTTCACGGTCTTGTACTGGCAGGCGCCGAGCAGGCTCGAAAGCGCCAGTGCGAGGACGATGGACTGCTTCATCTGTTTCACCAGCGCCGGATCGGAGCGCCCTTTATGATGAATCCGGGGTTAACGCTTCGTGTCCACACACAAGCCCTGCGGAACGAAGAAGATGCGGATTTCCTAGGCCCGAAACCTTTATGGCGCAATCCGGTTCCCTTTATGGCGGCGATTTCGCAAAGAACCCGCCACACCGTGGCAATCGCGCCACGCGGTCATCGTTTGGCCGCCCGCTTCCGACGCAGAATAAGGCATAGCTTCTCGTGACGACGCTTCTGATTACGCATCCGGCCAGCCTGACCCACGCGACGCCGCCCGGGCACCCGGAGCGCGCCGACCGGTTGCGCGCCGTCGAACAGGCGCTGGAAGACGAGCGATTCGCCCCTTTGAGTCGCATCGACGCCCCGCTCGGCACGCTCGATCAGGTCGCGCTCTGCCATCCTCGCGCCTTTGCGGAAGCGCTTGTCGCGGCCGCGCCGAGATCCGGCCTCGTCCAGATCGACGCCGACACGCTGATGTCGGCGGGCACAATCGAGGCGGCGTTGCGCGGCGTCGGCGGCGCGGTCCATGCGGTCGACGAGGTGATGGGAGGGCGCGCCGCCAACGCCTTCAGCGCCATGCGCCCACCGGGCCACCATGCCGAGAGCATCAAGGCCATGGGCTTCTGCTTCTTCAACAGCGCCGCCATCGCCGCCCGCCACGCGCAGACGGCGCACGGCGCGGAACGCGTCGCTGTGATCGACTGGGACGTCCATCACGGCAACGGCACGCAGGAGATTTTCTGGGACGACGAGACCGTGCTCTACGCCTCGACCCATGAGATGCCGCTCTATCCCGGCACCGGCGCCCCATCCGAGCGCGGCCAGCATGGCACCATCGTCAATGCGCCGTTGCGCGCCGGCGAGGGCTCGGACGAGTTCCGCGACGCGTTCGAGAGCGCACTGCTGCCGCGCATCGACGCCTTCCAGCCCGATCTGATCGTCATCTCGGCGGGCTTCGACGCGCATTGGCGCGACCCGCTCGCCAACATCAACCTGAAGGAAGCCGACTTCGCCTGGGCGACGCAGACGCTGATGGGGTTGGCGGACAGGCATTGCGCCGGCCGAGTCGTCTCGGTGCTGGAAGGCGGCTACGATCTCGAAGGGCTCGCGAAATCGGCCGCCGCGCATGTGCAGGCGCTGATGCGGGGATAGGCGGGCAGCCGGGCCTGTCACAGCATGAGCTTAGGCAGGCCGTCGGCCAGCGCGTCGATCGCGAGCCGGGCTTTCAACGGCAGGCGCGGTGTCTGCTGCCACAGCGCGTGGCAGTCATAGGGAAACGCCGGCTGCTCCGGCAGAAGCGCGATCAGTGCGCCCGCTTCGACCCGCTCGCGGATCAGCCAGCTCGGAAGCCAAGCGAGCCCCATGCCCTGCGTCGCCGCGTCGGCGATCGCGTCTAGATCATCGAGACGCAACCGGCTGACTGGGTTCACTTCCAGTGCCGGCTGGCCATCGCGTGGAAACAGCCACGGCGCGGCGCGGCCGGCTCTGGCGTAGAGGATCGCGTCATGTCCGGCGATGTCCCCGGTCCGCGGCGGCGCGCCGCGCTTGGCGACATAAGCCGGCGAGGCGCAGACGATCATGCGTTGGCGCGCGACGCGGCGCGTCGTCACCCCGGCCATGTCGGACAGGGCTCCGGTGCGAATGGCGAGGTCGACGCCGCTTTCCGTGAGGTCCCGGAGCGCGTCGCCGAATGACAGCTCGAGCTTCAGCATCGGATGGCGCTGCGCCAGCGCCAGCAGGATCGGCGCAACACAGAGGCGGCCGAAATGCACCGGCATGGTGACGCGCAGCGTGCCGCGCGGTTCCGCGAACTGATCGGCCGCAAGCGCCTCGGCCGCCGCATCCTCGGCGAGAATGATCCGGCAGCGTTCGTAATAGGCGCTTCCGAACTCTGTCAGCGCCTGCCGGCGCGTAGTCCGGTTCAGAAGGCGCACGCCGAGACGCTCCTCTAGGAAGCGCACATGCTTGCCGACCATCGGCCCGGACAAATCGAGCGCCGTCGCCGCTGCCGCAAACGAGCCGAGCTCGACGGCCCTGACGAAGACGGCCATGCTGGTGAGGCGGTCCATTCGAAATCCTTGGTTCCGGCTGCTCTTCTTGAGCCCCGATTTATCCGTATTTGTGGCACTGTCATAGCTGACTGCGATCGGATGCTTAGGAGTTTGCATGGCGCGCGTCATTCGCTTTCACGAACATGGCGGACCGGAGGTTCTGCGCATCGAGACGTCCGACGTTCCCCCGCCCCGCCGGGGCGAGGTCCGGGTCAAGATCAAGGCGCTTGGCCTCAACCGCGCCGAGGCCCTGTTCCGAGCCGGCGCTTACATCGAGACGGCCGTCTTGCCGTCCGGGCTCGGGCTGGAGGCTGCGGGCGTCGTCGAGGCGCTGGGCCCTGGGGTCGCGGGCCTTGCGCCGGGCGACGCCGTCAGCATCGTGCCGCCCATCTCGATGGTACGCTGGCCGGCCCATGCCGAGCTTGCGAACTTCCCCGCTGAGTTTCTCGTCAAGCATCCGGCTTTGTTGAGCTTCGAAGCGGCTGCGGCGACCTGGATGGCTTATCTGACCGCCTATGGCGCGCTTATCGACGTGGCCGGCCTCGGCCCGCAAGACATCGTCATCGTCACCGCCGCGTCGAGCAGCGTGGGGCTGGCGGCGATCCAGATCGCCAACCGCGTCGGCGCGACGGTTATCGCGGTGACCAGAACCTCCGCCAAGAAGCAGGCCTTGCTCGCCTCAGGCGCTGACCACGTCGTCGTCTCCGAAGCGGAGGATCTGCAGACGCGGCTGGTCGAGTTCGCAGGCGCCAAAGGAGCGCGCGTCGTCCTCGACGCGATCGGCGGCCCGATCTTCCTTGCGCTCGCCTCCGCGATGTCGCGCGGCGGCATCCTGCTTGAAATAGGCGGCCTGAGCTCGGAGCCAACGCCCTTCCCGCTATTCGCGGTGCTCAGCAAATGCCTGACTTTGCGAGGCTATCTCGTTCACGAGATCATCGGGCAGCCAGAGCGGCTGGAGGCCGCGAAGGCCTTCATCCTCGACGGGCTCGCCTCGGGTTCGTTCCGACCCACGATCGCTCGGATCTTCCCGTTCGACCAGATCGTCGAGGCGCATCGCTTCCTCGAATCGAACGAGCAATTCGGCAAGATCGTCGTGACGGTCTGAGCATCCGGCGGCGTTAAAGCCGACGGGGCGACCTGACGTCCTACTCCAGCGGCTCGGTCCCCGCGATCTCGATCCCAAACCCGCTCAGGCCCACGAAGGAGCGAGGCGACGAGGCGAGGTTGACGATCGAGCCGACGCCGAGATCGCGCAGGATCTGTGCGCCGAGTCCGACCTCGCGCCATTGCTGCGAGCGAGCTGCGTCCGAGCCGTCCTCGACGCTCTTGATCGGCACGCCGGCCGAGCCGTCGCGCAGATAGATCAGCACGCCCTTGCCCTCTTTCTGAAAGCGCTTAAGCGCGCACTGGATCGCAGCCCCGCCGCCGAGCACGTCGCCGACGACATCGGCCCGGTGCAGCCGCGCGGGCACCTTCTCGCCATCGCCGAGCCGGCCCATGACGAAAGCGAAATGCTGCGTATCCTCGAAGGGCGTGACATAGACATGCCCGGTCATCTCGCCGAACGCCGTCTTGACCGGGAAGCTATGGACCCGCTCGACCAGCTTTTCACGGGCCTGGCGATAGGCGATCAGGTCCGCGACGGTGATCTGCCGCAGGTTGTGCTTCTGCGCGAAGGCCGTGATCTGCGGGCCCTTCATCACCGTGCCGTCATCATTGGCCAGTTCGCAGATCACCCCGACCGGCGGCAGCTCGGCGAGCTTGCACAGATCGACGGCGGCCTCGGTATGCCCCGAGCGCATCAGCACCCCGCCATCCCTGGCGATCAGCGGGAAGACATGGCCGGGCCGCACGAAATCGGCCGCGCCCATATTGCCGTTGGCGAGCGCACGCACCGTGTTGCAGCGCTGCTCGGCCGAGATGCCGGTGGTCAGCCCGTGCTTGACGTCGACCGTCACCGTGAAGGCGGTGCCGAGCGGCGCGTCGTTGCTGGACACCATCGGATCGAGCCTGAGCCGCCGCGCCTCGCCCGACGTCAGCGGCGCACAGACGATGCCGCAGGTGTTGCGGATGATGAAAGCCATCTTTTCGGGCGTGCAGAGCGAGGCGGCGACGATCAGGTCGCCCTCGTTCTCGCGGTCGTCATCATCGGTGACGATGACGATCTCGCCGCGCGCGAAGGCCTCGATGGTCGCGGTGACGTTGCCGGCGTTGGCGTGGGCGGACATGGCAGGCTCCTTCGGCGGGCTGAGGCCGAGAAAATCATTGGGGGTGACCGCGCCGCCGGTCGCTGCCGCGATGCGCTCGGCGCTCTCGCGCGAAATCCAGGCGGAGGGGTCGTTGCAGAGCGCGGTGACGCTGGCCGGCGACAGGCCGACCTGCCGCGCAAAGGCGCTGCGGCCGGTGTTGGTCTGCTTGAGCCAGGCGTCGAGTTTCATGCGGCACAAGCTAATGCGGAAACTCTTCAGTTACAATGAAGATGAGTAAGATTTTCAGCCTTGCTGAAACGGCCACCTCGGCTCTACCACGCCGATCTGCGCGCGATGCCGCAAAAACTGATCCGCCAGCACGCAGGCCACCATCGCCTCGCCGACCGGCACGGCGCGAATTCCGACGCAGGGGTCGTGGCGGCCCTTGGTGAACATCTCGGCCTCGCCGCCGGTGCGCGTCACCGTCGCGCGCGGCGACAGGATCGACGAGGTCGGCTTGACCGCGAAGCGCGCGACGATAGCCTGCCCGGTCGAGATGCCGCCGAGAATGCCGCCGGCATGGTTCGACAGGAACAGCGGCGCGCCGTCATTGCCGGCCCGCATCTCGTCGGCGTTGTCCTCTCCAGACAGCTCCGCCGCCCCGAAACCCTCGCCGATCTCCACGCCCTTGACCGCGTTGATGCTCATCAGGGCGGCCGCGATCTCCGCGTCGAGCTTGCCGTAGATCGGCGCGCCCAGACCCGCCGGCACGCCCTCGGCGACGATCTCGAGCACGGCGCCGATCGAGGAGCCGGATTTGCGGACGCCGTCGAGATAGCGCTCGAACAGCGCGGCAGCCTTGGCGTCGGGGCAGAAGAACGGGTTGTTGCCGACCTCGTCCCAGTCCCAATTGGCCCGGTCGATCTTGTGCGGCCCCATCTGCACCAGCGCGCCGCGCACCGCCATGCCCGGCACGACCTTGCGCGCGATCGCGCCAGCGGCGACCCGCATCGCCGTCTCGCGCGCCGAGGAGCGCCCGCCGCCGCGATAATCGCGGATGCCGTATTTCACGTCATAGGTGAAGTCGGCATGACCGGGCCGGTACTTGTCCTTGATGTCGGAATAGTCCTTCGAGCGCTGGTCGACATTGTCGATCATCAGGCCGATCGAGGTCCCGGTCGTCACCTGCACGCCATCGCTCTCGCGCGCAAAAACGCCGGAGACGATGCGGACCTGGTCGGGCTCCTGCCGCTGCGTGGTGAAGCGCGACTGGCCGGGCCTGCGCCGATCAAGCTCGATCTGGATGTCGGCTTCCGTCAGCGGCAGCAGCGGCGGGCAGCCATCGACGACGCAGCCGATCGCCGGCCCATGGCTCTCGCCGAAGGTGGTGACGCGGAAAAGATGGCCGAAGGTGTTGTGAGACATCGAGAGGCCTGACGCGGTGACGTGGCAGGCTCTTAGTCGCTGCGGGCGACCGCGGTCAAACGCGGCGGTCGCTCCTCAATGCGCCGCAGCCGCAGCCGGCACCGCCGGCGCGCCCTCCCAGCGCGTGTTCGCCGGCAGGTTCTCGCCCTTCATGATCACGGTGAGCAGGCCGATCTGGGCGTGATCCCCGACATGGGTGTCATAGAGCACGGTCGCCGCCGCTCCGACGCAGACGCCCTTCCCCAGCTTGACCCGCCCGACCTTCATCACCCGGTCCTCGTAGAGATGCGTCTGCAGCGCCGAATGAGCGTTGATCTGGCAGTAATCACCGACGGTGACGCAGTCGAACTCGGTGATGTCGGTCATGTCCATCCACACGCCACGGCCGAACTTCGCCCCGAACAGGCGCAGGAACCAGGGCAGGAACGGCGTGCCGCGCAGATACTCGAACAGCACCTTGCCGCCGAGGCCGGAATACAGGACCGCCACGGATTCGGTGCGCATCGCCCACCACGACCACATCGGCTTCATCACCGGCCTGTAGACGCCCATGGCGAGCCATTTATAGGCGACGCAGATCAGCGCCTGCGTCACCGCGATCAGGATCGCGCAGCCGATGAAGGCGACGACGAGACCGCCCCAGTCGCCCTCGTTGATTTTCCGCTGCAGCACGAGATCGACCGCCAATGTGCCGAAGGTGATGAACAGCATCGCAGGGAAGGAGGTATGCAGCGCTTCGAAGCCGGCGCGCGCGAGCTGCTTGCGCAGCGAGGGCTGGTAGGTCCAGTTTGCTCCGAGATCGACCTTCTGCCGCGTCGGCAGCTTGATCGGCGGCGAGCCGAACCAGGTGTCGCCAGGCGACATCAGCGCGTTGGCGGGCGGCTTCGACTTGATGCCGATCAGCACGCGGTCGGGAATGATCGAGCCCGGCGGCACCACCGCGTCGTTGCCGACGAAGACCTGGTCGCCGGTGCGGGTCATGTCGAGGCGCATATAGCCCCTCCGCATGTCCTCGTCGCCGAAGACGACCTCGTCGGCGATGAAGTTGCCCGCCCCGATGCCGGTGATATCGTAGCGGCCCGAGAGGTTGGTCGAGATCTCGGCGCCCTTGCCGATCCGGGCGCCCATCATGCGATACCAGGCCCGCATGTAGATCGTCGCAAACAGCGAAGACAGCGTCTCCAGCGTCACCTCCGTCGCGAGCCCCACCGTCCACTTCCGGGCGTAGAATGCCGAGTGGATCGAGTAGGTGCCGGAGCTGACGCGCGGCAGGATGGCCCAGCGGAAAGCCGCCATCAGGAACACCGTCAGCGTGATCAGACCGATCGCGGTCGGCCAGGTCAGGATCGGCAGATACCAGAGATAGCTGACCTCCGACCAGGTCGAGATCCAGTCGTCGATCTGGTCGAACAGCCAAAAAGCCGGGAAGATCGGCAAAAGGCTGATCGGCGGCAGCACAAACAGCATCAGGATGTAGAACGCCGTCATCGCCGAGCGGCGGCGCTGGCTGGCCTCGGCGCGCGGCGGCAGCGCGGCAAGATCGACCGTGCCGACCTTGCGGCCGGGCGAACCGTCCCAGATCTCGGCCGCACCGACGCTGGAGCCGGGCCGGATCGTCGTCAGGTCGCCGATCTCGACATTGTCGCCGACGGAGCAGCCATGGCCGAAGACCACGGATGCTCCCGCCGAGACGTCCTTCCCGATTGTGATCTTTCCGAGGATCAGCTTGTCGCCCAGCGCCTCGCCATTGGCGAAGGTCGTCTTGGAACCGAAGGATGCGCCGTCGCCGATCTCGATCAGATCGACCGCGCCGGCCTCGTAATCGGACAGGATGACGTCGCGGCCGACCTTGGCCCCAAGCAGCCGCCAGTAGAACCGCATCACCGGCGTGCCCTGCAGCCATTTGATATGGACGAGCCCGGCGACGCGCGAGGCGAACCACCAGCGGAAATAATACACGCCCCAGAGCGGGTAGACGCCCGGTTTCGTGCGGCCGAGCACGATCCATTTCAGCGCGACGGAGATGAAGCCCGTGACGATGGTGATCGCGACATAGACGCCGAGCAGCGCGAAGACCTGCGCTGGCAGCGACAGTTCCTCGCCCGAGAGCAGCATATAGGTGACGAAGATGCCGAGCCATTGCGCGGTCGACAGGCCGATGATGACCGGCAGCGCCGCCGCCTGGGCGAGCCCGCAGAGGAAGCGGCGCAGGAAGGGTGGCGGCGTGAAGGAGAGATCTTCCGCCAACGCCGCGCCGCGCGCGTCGAGCAGTTCCGCCATCCCGCGCAGCGTGCGCGCGCCGTAGACGTCCTGCAGCGTGATGCCGGCATAGGCCTGCGTCTCGCGCACGATCGAGATGAAACGCGCCGCCAGCAGCGAATGGCCGCCGAGATCGACGAAGAAATCCGCCTCCAGCGGCAGGGTCTGCGCGCCGAGCACGCGCTTGGCGGCCTCCAGCAGCGCCGCTTCCGTGGCGTTGCGCGGCGGCTCCTGCTCGCCTTCGGCTGCCGGCGCGGTCAGCGGCGCGGCCTTGAGCATTTTCCGGTCGACTTTGCCCGAGACCATGCGCGGCAGCGAGCCGACGGCCTCGAAATGCGCCGGAACCATGTAAGGCGGCAGCTTCTCGCGCAGGGCCGCCCGCAGGGCCGCGGCGTCGATGCCGACGCCGGGCTCGGGCACCACGAAGGCGACGAGCCGCTCGATGTCGTTGTCGGTCCGCAGCACCACCGCCGCCTGACTGAGGCCGGGCTCGTCGGAAAGCTTGGTTTCGATCTCGCCGAGCTCGACGCGAAAGCCGCGAATCTTGATCTGGTCGTCGATGCGGCCGTGAAAGACGATGTTGCCGTTATCGTCGAGGCTGACCGCGTCGCCCGAGCGGTAGAGCACCGGATCGTCGATGCCGCCGAACGGGTTGGCGATGAATTTCTCCGCCGTCAGCTCGGGGCGGCCGTGATAGCCCCTGGCGACGCTAGGCCCGCCGATCAGCAGCTCGCCCTGCTGGCCGGGACCGACGAGGCGCATCTCCTCGTCGACGATGTAGGCCGTGTAGTTCGCGATCGGCCGGCCTATGGTGACGGTCTCGGCCGGAACGACTTCCGCGGCGGTCGCCACCACCGTCGCCTCGGTCGGTCCATAGGTGTTGAGGATGCGGCGGCCTGGCCGCGACCATTTTTGCACGATCGCCGGCGGCAGCGCCTCGCCGCCGAGCAGGATCAGCCTGAGCGAGGGAATGTCGGCAGGCAGGATGCCGAGCAGCGTCGGCACCGTGTCGATGATGGTGACGCCGGCTTGCGTCAAAATCGCCGGCAGCTTCTCGGCGTCGCCCATCGTCTCAGGGCTGGCGACGAACAGCGTCGCGCCGACGAGATAAGGCGTCCAGATCTCCTCCATCGACAGGTCGAAGGCGACGGACGCGCCCTGGAAGACGATGTCGTCGGGGCCGAACTCGTAGAAGGCGTTTCCCGAGCGCAGGAAATGGCAGATGTTGCGGTGACTGATGACGATCGCTTTTGGCGTGCCGGTCGAGCCCGAGGTGTAGATCAGATAGGCCGGATGCTCCTTGGTCAGGCCGGGCGCACGGGCCGGCGTCGCCACGCCGTCATCGGCAACGTCCAGCGCCTCGGGCGTCCAGACCGTGCGGCCGGTCGCGATCGCCCGCGCCTGCCAGCCGAGGCAGGTGACGAGGCCCTTGGCCTGCGCATCGTCGAGGCAGGTCGCGATGCGCTCGACCGGAGCTTCCGCGTCGAAGGGAATCCAGGCCGCGCCCGCCCGCGTGATCGCGATCTGCGCGACCAGCAGCGCGATGCCGCGCGGCATCCACAGGCCGACCATGTCGCCCGGCCCGACGCCCGCCAGGACGAGCGCCCTCGCCTGCCGGCCGGCGGCGGTCCACACGGCCTCATAGCTCAGCGACTGCCCGCCATCGGTCAGCGCAGGATGCGCGCCGCGCTCCGCGACCGTAGCCGAGAAAATTTCGCCGAGCACTTCGTCGCGCAGCAGATCAGGCCGCTTCTCGCCGGCAAGCATGGCGAGCGGCTTTGCGCCGAGCCCGGGCGAACCGACCGGGAGGTTGCTGATGTCGTTCATCGTGCCCCGCTGCGCGTGAGCTTCAGCCGACCAGACGGGAGGCGCGCCGGCGCCAGCCTCCTATCGTCCAGCCCGAAAGACTGCCGCGCACCTTCTCCCGAACCCGGATCGCCGCATCTGCCGATACGCCTCTCCGGCTTTGCCCCCCGGCCAAGCCAAGCCGCAAAACCTGCCGCCGCCGCGCAACGTCCTGCTACCATGGGACTGGTGCAAAAGCACGGCTGAACCATGGATGAATGCGGAATTGGTTACGGCTGTCGCGTCGATCGGAGCCGGTTCAGGCCCATTCGGCTTTGCCGCGATCGACGATGAGGATCTTGCCCTGCCAGATCTCGACCAAAGCGGCCTTCTGCGGCGAGACGCCGGCGCAGAGCGCCAGCACGGCCCGCGCCACGCCGCCATGGCTGACCATGACGGTTTCGCGACCAAGGCCGGCCAGAACCGGCCTGATCCGCTCGGCCAGCATCGCATAGCTTTCGCCTTCGGGCGGCACGAAACCCCATTTGTCGCGCATCCGCGCCCGTGACTGCTCGGGCTGCGCCTTGCGCATCTCGCGCCAGGTGAACCCCTCCCAGGAACCGAAGGTGAGTTCGCGCAAACGCTCGTCGATGGCGTAGTCGTCCGCGGCCAGGCCGAGTCTGGCCCGCATGATCGCCATGGTCTCGCGGGCGCGGTGCATCGGCGAGCACAGGAAATCGACCGCAGCGAGATCGGGCACGAGCGCCCGCAACCGGTCTGCCGCCTCGGCTGCTTGTGTTCGTCCCAGCGCGTTGAGCGGAATGTCCTGCCCGCCCTGCAGCCGCCCCTCGCGATTCCAGTCGGTCTCGCCATGGCGGACGAGGATCAGGCGATGGGCGAGGGCGAGCGGGACCATGCCGGGCTCATGCACGCTGATGTCGATGACGTCAAAGCCCGCGGCCGCCGCTGGACCATGCGTCGCAGCCATGCCTCGCAGCCGCGCTTTCTGTTGGCCTGCCCGCCGCGCCCGTATAGAGGAAGCGCAACTGGTTCCGAAGATCGACATCCATGCCCCCGGCTCTCACTCTGCCCGACGGCCGCAGGCTCGTCCTCGACGCCGCGCCGCTGCTGATGGGCGTCGTCAACATCACGCCCGATTCCTTTTCCGATGGCGGCATGCTGACGAACGCGGCCGACGCAATCGCCCATGGCCGCAAGCTGGCGCAGGACGGAGCCGACATCATCGATGTCGGCGGCGAATCGACACGACCCGGTCACGCCCCGCTCGACGCCTCCACGGAACGCGCCCGTGTCATCCCGGTGATCGAGGGGCTTGTCGCGGGCGGTGCGACGCCGATCTCGATCGACACCTACAAGGCCGAGATTGCGCAAGCTGCGCTGGAGGCAGGCGCCTCCATCGTCAACGACGTCTGGGGTGCGCAGCGAGACCCTGCCATCGCCGACGTCGCCGCTCGCCATGGCGCGCCGATCATCCTGATGCACAACCGCGAGACGACAGATCCCGCGCTCGACATCCTCGCCGACGTGATGGCCTTCCTCGAACGCTCGATTGCGATCGCGCTGAACGCAGGCGTCCCGCGCGCGCAGATCGTCGTCGATCCCGGAATCGGCCTGTTCGGCAAGACGCCGGAGCAGTCGCTGACGCTGATCCGAAACCTGGCGCGGCTGCGCGAACTTGGCTGCCCCATCTTGCTCGGGGCCTCGCGCAAATCGGTGATCGGCGTCGTCACCGGCCAGTCGGTGCCGGCGCAGCGTGTCGCCGGCAGCATCGCCGCCCATCTGTTCGGTGCGTCGCAGGGCGCTTCGATCATTCGCGCCCATGACGTCGCCGAGCATGCGCAGGCGCTGAAAGTCTGGGCCGCCCTGACCCGCCATGCGGAGCCGATCCAGTGAGCGAGACCGGCAGCATCCTGATCGAAAAACTCGACATCTACGCCTATCACGGCTGCTTCTCCGAAGAAGAGCGGCTGGGCCAGCGCTTCACCCTGGACATCGCGCTCCAGACCGACATCCGCGCCTCGGCGATCAGCGACCGGCTCACGGACACGGTCGATTACGGCAAGGTCGTCGCGGTGGCGACGGATGCCTTCACGGCGAGGCGCTTCAACCTGCTGGAGGCGGCGGCGCGGGCCGTCGCTCTTGCGATCCTTTCGGAGTTCCCGCTGGTGAGCCGCGTCGAGATCACGCTGCGCAAACCCGCCCCGCCGATCCCGGCGACTTTGGCCGCTGTCGGCATCAGACTGGATTTCCGGCGTGAGGATTGAAGCGGCGCTGGGCTTGGGCGGCAATCTCGGCGATCCGGTCGCGGCGTTCGCGGGCGCATTGCGCGCGCTCGACGCCCATCCCGAGGTCGCGGTGCTCAGGCTGTCGAGCGTCTGGCGCACCGCGCCCTGGGGCAAGCTCGACCAGCCGGAGTTCCTCAACATGGCGGCGCTGGTGGAGACCACACTGTCGGCCCGCGCCCTGCTGGCTCTGGTGCTCGATCTCGAACGCAAGGCCGGCCGCGAGCGCGTCGAGCGCTGGGGCCCGCGCACGCTCGATATCGACATACTGAGCTATGGCGACGAGGAGATCGACGAGCCCGGCCTGCAACTGCCGCATCCGCGCATCGCCGAGCGGGCGTTCGTGCTCGCGCCGTTGGCGGAGGTGATGCCGGGGATGATGGTCGGCGGGCGGCCAGTCGCCGATGTGTTCGAGGGCGAGCAACGAGCGGACGTCAGTATCGACGAGGCCGAGACAGCAAAGCTGACTGCCAGGCTCTAACCGCGCTCGATTGCCGTTGCCGCCGGCGGCAGGAACCCGTCCTCCTCCGCGCTCGCCCTGCTGAACGCCGGCTGACGCGGGAACGTCTTGATCGCGAGGCCGGTTTCGGCGGCCGCGGTCTCCCGCGCATCGGCGTAGTCCTTGGCGAAGAGTTCGTCGCGCATCGGCTTGAGCCCCGGATTGTCCTCGATGACCCGGCGGATCTCGGCTCGTGCGTTCACAATCGAAACGAGCCAGCTCCTGCTCTTCATCGATGGCTGATGCGCGTATTTGAGGAGGTGCAGAGCGAGGGTCTTGTAGTGCGAGCGCAGCGCGTTTCGCTCGGAGCGTCCCGACGTCTCGATCTCCTCCGCGAGGTTGGCGATGTCGAGGTCGTCGAGCCGGCCTTCCCGAAGCAGCTTGGCCTGGGACATCGCCCAGGAATAGAAATCGGCCTCGTAGTCCGGTTTCGCGACCTTGTCCTGGAGCAAGGCGCCCATGGCGTCCCCCATGTCCCCGTCGATCAACGTTTAGGATAACATCCTGCTTGCCGCAGTGCCAAATGGCTGCGGCCGAGGCCAGGGTTCCCGGGGCGGGCGAATGCTTTGCCCGCCCGCCTTCACTCGCCCTTGTCGAGCGTGATGTCGGGCGCGGTCGGCACCTTCATGCCCACGACATGATAGCCGGCGTCGACATGCAGCACCTCGCCGGTGATGCCGCGCGACATGTCGGAGACGAGGAACACCGCCGTCTCGCCGACCTCCTCGATCGTGACGGTGCGGCGCAAGGGCGAGTTGTATTCGTTCCAGCGCAGGATGTAGCGGAAATCGCCGATGCCGGACGCGGCCAGCGTCTTGATCGGCCCGGCCGAGATCGCGTTGACGCGGATTTTCGACGGTCCGAGATCGGCAGCGAGATACTTCACGCTCGCCTCCAGCGCGGCCTTGGCAACGCCCATCACGTTGTAATGCGGCATCCATTTCTCGGCACCGTAATAGGTCAGCGTCAGCATGGCGCCGCCGTCGCTCATCAGCTTCTCGGCGCGCTGCGTCACCGCCGTGAAGGAGTAGCAGGAGATCAGCAGCGACTTGGTGAAATTGCCCTCGGTCGTCTCGACATAGCGGCCCGTCAGTTCGTCCTTGTCGGAAAAGGCGATGCAGTGGACAACGAAGTCGAGCTTGCCCCAGAGCTTTTCGACCTCGGCGAACACGGCGTCGATCGAGGCCCCGTCGGTGACGTCGCAATGGCCGACGAGATGCCCGCCGACCTGTTTGGCCAGCGGCTCGACGCGCTTCTTCAGCGCATCGCCCTGATAGGTGAAGGCGAGTTCCGCCCCGGCGTCGGCGGCGGCCTTGGCGATGCCCCAGGCGATCGAGCGGTTGTTGGCGACGCCCATCACGAGGCCGCGCTTGCCCTTGAGCAGGTTGGCGGTCGGGGCGGCAGTGCTGGCGTCAGGCATCGGAGACCCTGGAACGAAACAAAAGGAGCGGTCTCTTAGAACAGGATGGCGCAAAGGGGAAACCGGATTTCGCGGTAACCGGCTCGGCCATGGGTGGGCGATCGCTTCTAAAGGGAAAGGGATCGATCCCCGCCCGACTGATCGGATGACGCCGTCAAGCAATCGATCGGACAGAGCGCGAAGAGTGAGGTCCGGTCAGGCTCTTAGAACGGCCGCAGCCCGCCTGCTCCCCGCCCGAACCTTTCCCGAACTCGCCTCGCCAGCCACACCCTCCCCCAGCAGCCCCACGAACTGCCGCATCGCCTCGCTCTCATAGGCGTCGCGGCGGCGCACGAACAGCGTCGTCGCTTCGCCGCCTTCGCCATCGAGCTTGTGCCAGCGCAGGGCCTCGCGCTGTGCGGCCTGCGCCACGACCGCGCGTGGCATCAGCGTGATGCCGACGCCGGCGGCGACGCAACCCAATATGCCGTCCAGCGTGCCGAATTCGAGCCGGGCGTAAGTCGGCTGGCCGAAGCGGGCGAGCACCTGTTCGAGCCGCTGGCGATAGCTGCAGCCCTGCCGGAACGTCAGGATCGTCGGCCCCTCACGCCCGAGCGCCGCAGCCAGATCGCCCTCGCCGATCGAGGCTTGCGTGACCAGCCCCAATTCCTCCGAAAAGGCCGGCAGCGCGGTCAACTCGCCATGCTGGATCGGGCCGGCGACAAACGCTCCGTCGATCTCGCGACGCAGCACGGCCTCGACGAGTTGCGCGGTCGGCCCCGCCTGCACGCTGAGCCGCACGGCAGGACAAGCCTGATGGAAGGCCGCCAGCAGCGGCGGCAGGCGGATCGCGGCTGTGGTCTCCATTGCCCCGATGCCGAGCGGCCCTTGCGCTGCGCCGTCCTCGCGCGCCGCCTGGCTCGCCTCGCGCAGCAAGGCGAGCACGCGCTCGGCGTAAGGCAGCAGGCGCTGGCCGGCCTCGGTCAGCGCCATGCCGCGGCTGCGGCGCTCGAACAGCGGCAGGCCAATCTCATCCTCGAGCGTGCGGATTCGCGCCGTGACATTGGACTGCACGGTGTTGAGCTCGCGCGCGGCGGCAGTGATCGCGCCGGCGCGTGCGACAGTAAGGAAGGTGGTCAGTTCGGTGACGTCCATGCGGGCGCTCTCCGGCCAGCGGCAGATGTTTCGCATTCTGTCTGACAGATATTTGATATCTATATAAATCATTTTTTTGAAATGAACGGTTGCGCTAGCCTGGCTTCGCCGATCATCCTTTCCGCGAGCTTGCCATGACCCTCGACACGCGCCTGACGCGCCTTCTCGGCGTCGAGCATCCTGTGATGCTGGCGGCGATGGACATCGTCGCGGACGCCAGGCTGACGCAGGCCGTGTCGCGGGCCGGCGGATTCGGCATTCTCGGCGGCGGCTATGGCGACGCCGACTGGCTGGCCGCGGAACTGCCGGCGCTCGTCGCCGCAAAGGCGCAATCAGGGCTGCGCTTCGGCGTCGGCTTCATCACCTGGAGCCTGGCCAGACAGCCGCATCTGCTTGATCAGGCGCTGGCGGCCAAGCCCGACGCGGTCTGGCTGTCCTTCGGCGATCCCGCGCCGTTTGCCGAGCGAATCAAGGCCGCCGGCGCGCGCGTCATCTGTCAGGTTCAGTCGGTCGCGATGGCGGTCGACGCCGTCGCCAAAGGGGCCGACATCGTCGTGGCGCAGGGCTCGGAGGCCGGCGGCCATGGCGCGTCGCGCGGAACCTTCGCACTGGTGCCGGCGGTGGTCGACGCGGTCGGAGACAGGGCGGTGGTGGTCGCGGCCGGCGGGGTCGCGGACGGGCGCGGTTTGGCCGCTGCGCTGATGCTCGGCGCGGAGGGCGTCGTCGTCGGCACGCGCTTCTATGCGAGCATCGAGGCGGCCGGGCACGCGGCAGCCAAGGAGCGCATCGTCAGGGCGTCGGGCGACGACACGGTGCGCGGGCTCGTTTTCGATATTTCGCGGCGCAATGTCTGGCCGGCGCCCTTCACCGGGCGCTGTCTCGTCAATGCGCATTCCGAACGGTGGACCGGGCGGGAGACGGCGCTGATGCAGCATGCGGCCGAGATCGCGCCGCGCTATCAGGCGGCGCGCGAGGCCGGCGATTTCGATATGGCGGCGGTGATCGCCGGCGAGGGGGCGGGGCTCGTCAAGGACATCCCGCCGGCTGGCGCGATCGTGCGCGATATCGTCGAGCGCGCCGAAGCGCTGCTGGCCATCGGGCAGGGCGAGTCGGTCAGGCCGGCATAGGACTCAGTGGCGCGTGCCGGCGGTGAACGCGCCGCCGCGGATCTTCTCGGGCAGGGCCTCTGAGAAGACGGCCGTCGCCTCCTCGCCATAGGTCCCGACCAGCGTGCGGAACGCGGCGAAGAGCGCGGCATGGGCGAGCGCGTCGGAGTCTAGCCCGTCGGACTGGGCTTCAGCGAACGCGTCCTCGACATAGCCGTAGGCGACGCGGCGCTCGTCGGAGCGCTCCTCGCTCACACTGGCTTCGAGCGGCAATTCGTCGGAGAAGCTGGACATCGCGGCTCGATACTCTGCGGCATGGTCGCGCTGGCTGGGCAGCCCCAGGCCCCAACGGGCCGAGTCGCTTTTGTCAGCATCGTGATCATACTGAGCCGGCGGCAGCGCCGCCACCGCCGCCTTTAAGAAAGGTTAACGCGGCGCGGAGAGTTTTGGCGAAGATTCGGCTTGGTTCGGCGCAGAACTATCCGCCATAGCGGCCAGCCAGCGTGGTGGCGAGGCGCTCGCCCTCGCCGGCGAGCCGTGCCGAGGCCTCCTGGCTGCCTTCGGTGCAGAGCCGGTGCGTCGCAGCATAGGCTCGGAAACCCCGGTTATAGGCGCTGGTCAGGCGCTCGCGGCGCTGGGTGGTTCGGCCTTCCGCCTCGATCAGCGCCGCCATGCGGTCGCGCCAGTCCTGCGCCTCGCGTGCGGCGCAGAGCGTGCGCAGATAGGACAGCGAGCCGATGATCTCCGCGAGTTTCAGGAGTTGCGGCTCGTAAGGCGGGGGCGGCGGCTCCGGCGGCGGGGCGGGCTCCTTGGCTGGTGCGGCGGGGCGTGTCGCTGCGGGCGGGCGCTGAGATTGCGGCAGCGCCGGGCCTGCGGCGGTCAGGCCGGCGAGCAGCAATACAGCGACGGAGATGCCGCGTCTCATTTGCGCGTGGCCTCGTCGAAGATCGCAGCCGCGCGGCGCAGCACGTCGCCGAGTTCGCGCGTCGTCGGGAGGCCGCCGAGCCTGTGCGGATCGGCCCACATCACCGCGCCGGCTTCGGGACCGGGTCTCGCCTCGCCCGAGAGCCATTCACCGACGAAGCTCGCGACCACGAAATGATGTGTGACCGCTCCCGTGTCGTCGCGTCCGAATATCTCGACATGGCGGTTGAAGCCGATCAGGCGCGCCGTGACGCCAACCTCCTCCTCCAGCTCCCGCAGCGCGGCTTGCTCAAGCGTTTCGCCGGCCTCGACCTTGCCGCCCGGCAGCGACCAGAGCCGGTCGGCCGGCGGCTTGGTCCGCGTCGCCAGCAGCACTTTGCCGTCGCGGAAGACAGCGACCGAGGCCGCGAGCACGGGCCGCGTGGCCGCCTTGCCCGGCGTCGGAAACGCGATGATGCGGCCGCTCGTGCTCACACGTGCTGCCCGCCATTGATGTGGAGTTCCGCGCCGGTAACGTAGCTCGACGCGTCGGTGCAGAGGAAATGGATCGCCTTGGCGACCTCGGCGGTCTTGCCGAGGCGGCCGAGCGGCAAGGTCGCGACGATCTTTTCGGTGCCGGGCGACAGGATGGCGGTGTCGATCTCGCCGGGAGAAATCGAGTTCACGCGGATGCCGAGCGGGCCGAAATCGGCTGCCATCTCGCGGGTCAGGCTGGCGAGCGCCGCCTTCGAGGTGGCGTAGGCCGCCCCGGCGAAGGGGTGGACGCGGGAGCCCGCGATCGATGTGACGTTGACGATCGTGCCCTTGGCGACGGTCAGCTCGTCGAGCAACCCGCGCGCCAGCATGATCGGCGCGAAGAAATTGACCTGGAAGACCTTGTGCCAGTCGTTGAAGGAGGTCGTCGCGGCGCCGAGACGCGAGCCTTTCGGCCCCTTTGGCGAGATGCCGGCGTTGTTGACCAGCGCATTGAGCTTGCCGCCTTCGGTCGCAAGCCGCTTCTTGATCTCGGCGATGCCGCGCATCGTGTCCTCGGGGTCGCCAAGATCGATCTGGACATGGTCGTCAGCCCCCGACGGCCACGGGCATTTGTCGGAAAAGGCCTGGCGCGAGCAGGACAGGATGCGCCAGCCCGCCATGGCGAACTGCATCACCGTGGCGTGGCCGATGCCGCGGCTTGCGCCGGTCAATAGCATCACCGGCCGTTTGCCGGCCTCGGTCTTGGGGAAATCGAAAACCGGCATGGCCATGGCGGGATAATCCTCAAGGGTAAAGTCGTTCGCGGGTCCAGGGCTCGGCGGCCGAGGACCTGCGGAAGACGACGCGATCATGCAGACGGAATGCGCCGTCGCGCCAGAACTCGATATAGACAGGCATGATCCTGAAGCCTGTCCAGTGCGGCGGGCGCGGAATCTCGCCGAGCCCGAAGCGCGCGGCATGGTACGCCACGGCCTTCTCCAGCGCGAAGCGGCTCTCCAGCGGCCGCGACTGCTGCGAGGCCCAGGCGCCGATGCGGCTGTCGCGCGGGCGCGACCGGAAATAGGCGTCGGCCATCGCATCGTCCACGACCGAGACATGGCCGCGAATGCGGACCTGCCGGCGAAGACTTTTCCAGTGGAACAACGCGGCCGCCTTCGGCTGGCCGAGGAGTTCCCGGCCCTTCTGGCTCTGCGTGTTGGTGTAGAACACGAAGTCGTCGCCATCGCGGCCGTTCAGCAGCACCATGCGGCTGTTGGGCATGCCATCCGCATCGACGGTGGAGAGCGCCATTCCGTGCGGGTCGTTGGGCTCGCTGAGCTTTGCTTCCTCAAACCATTCCGCAAACAGGGCGAAGGGCTCGTCGGCCTGCGTGAAGTCACCGCTCGTTAACCGGTCCACGTGTTTAATCCTCGGTGGTTGAAGACGGCGTCGGGCGAGCGCGATCTGTGATCCTGGGACTTGCAGTGCATCTATATAGGGTAGCGTCAAAGGCGAGCCAAAGCCTTCCGCAACGCAGGACGCCTGTGCGCGGACTATGCGTCGGCGGCGTGATGCTGCTCGCCTTCGCAAGCGCCGGCTGCTCGGTCTCGTTCCCGATTCTCGGGTTGTCGTCCAAGGCCGAGGACGAGGTCGTCACCACCTCCTCGGTGCTGCCGGCCCGCACGACGGCCAAGGGCGCGCTGACGTCGCTTTCGGCAGATCTCGGGCCCGAGGACATGCGCCGGGCCGAGGGCGCGCTGTCGGTCGCGCTCGATCCGCAGGGCAATGGCGCGCCGGTCTCCTGGGACAATCCCCAGAGCGGCATCAAGGGCGCGTTCACGCCTGTCGGCGGCCCCTATGTCAGCGCCGACGAGATTTGCCGCAGCTTCATCGCCAGCGTCCATCTGCAGACGAAGCTGACCCGCCTGCAGGGCAAGGCCTGCCGGCCGACCGGCGGGGAGTGGGTCGTCAAGGAGACGCAGCCCTGGAAGGGCTCCGTCTAGGGCGCGCCCGCAGAAATCGCGGCTCGAACCCGATCTGGATGTTGCATTCCCGCCACAGCCTTCCCAGATACAGGCTCAATCAGATATCTGGCGCGCCTGAAGCCCGGCCGCGAGGCGTGAGGCCGGCGCGCCGCATCAATGGGGTTCATGAATGCGCGACCCGTATCAGGTCCTGGGCGTCGCCCGCGCCGCCAGCGACGCCGAACTGAAGAAGGCTTATCGCAAGCGCGCCAAGGAGCTGCATCCCGACCGCAACCGCGACGATCCGAAGGCACAGGACCGGTTCTCCGAGCTGAATACGGCCTACGAGATCCTCGGCGACGAGGCCAAGCGAAAGCAGTTCGACAGGGGCGAGATCGACGCCGAGGGCAAGCCGAAGTTCCAGGGCTTCGAGGGCATGGGAGCAGGACGCGGCGGACGCGCGGGCGGCTTCGAGTTCAATTTCGGCCAGGGAGGCGGGTCGCCCTTCGGGCGCGGCGGGCCGGAGCCGGGCTTCGACCCAGCAGACATCTTCGGCTCGCTCTTCGGCGATGCGGCGAGGCGCGGCCGGGCGAGGCCCGAGCCGCAGAAGCCGGCAGACCAGAGCTTCACGCTCGAGGTGACGCTCGCGGAGGCCGCCAATGGCGCGTCGCGGCGCGTCAGACTGCCCGGCGGGCGCGAGGTCGAGGTTACGATCCCCGAGAACGTCTCGGACGGCAAGGTGATGCGCCTGCGCGGGCTGGGGCAGCCTTCTGCGCATGGCGGAGAGGCCGGCGACGTGATGATGACGATCCGGGTCAGGCCAGATCCGCGCTTTGCGGTCGAGGGGCGCGACCTGCGCACGCGCGTCGCGGTGCCGCTGGCGGTCGCCGTGCTGGGCGGGCCGATCCATGTGCCGACGCTGACCGGCGCGGTCGAGATGAAAATCCCGCCCCTGACGGGCACGACCAAATCCTTCCGCCTGCGCGGCAAGGGGTTGAAAGGCGAGAAGGGCGAGGTCGGCGACCTGTTTGCCGCGATCGACATCGAGATGCCGGCGAGCGACGAGGAGTTGGTCGCGCTGATGAAGGCGCGGGCGGTTTAGGTTTGGCAGACGGTCGGTGATCGTGACAACGAGAGCCGATGAGGATTGTCGGGCGGAGACGCCCGGAGACTGACTGGGTCTGCCGAAAAGGGTTCTCCTGCACCTGCCACGAAGGCTGGCGCCTGACGCGCATAGAGATACTCGCGCCCCAGCCCCGACGTTTATGGGGCAGCCTTGGGCGCGCGATCCATTGCGTCGGCCTCCTCACATGGCCCGCTCTAGCGCCTCCACGAACCGGGCCGGCTCGCCTTGGCTCGGCGTTGCCAACTCCCCTTCCCACATGACCTTCCGCCCACGCACGAAGGTCCCGACGGGCCAGCCGGTGACGGTCACCCCGTCATAGGGCGTCCAGCCGCATTTCGAGGCGATCCAGTCGTTCGTGATCGTCTCGCGCCGCTTGAGATCGACGATGGTGAAATCCGCGTCGTAGCCCGCCGCGATGCGGCCCTTACCCTCCAGCCCGAAGATGCGCTGCGGCCCTGCGCTGGTGAGGTCGACGAGGCGCTCCAGCGTCAGCCTGCCGGCATTCACATGGTCGAGCATCACCGGCACCAGCGTCTGCACGCCCGGCATGCCGGAATGGCTTTCGGGATAGGGGTGGTGCTTCTCCTCATGGGTGTGGGGCGCGTGGTCGGATCCGAGCACGTCGACGATGCCCTGCTCCACCCCCCACCAGATTCTTTGGCGATGGCTCTCATCGCGCAGCGGCGGATTCATCTGGGCGTAGGTCCCCAGGCGCTCATAGCAATCGGGCGCGACCAGCGTCAGGTGGTTGGGCAGAACCTCGACGGTCGCGACGTCCTTGTGGCCCCTTAGGAATTCCATCTCGTCCCCGGTCGAGATGTGCAGGATATGCACCCGCGCCCCGATCTCGCGCGCGATCCTGACCAGCCGTTTGGTGCAGGTCACCGCCACCTCGGGCGAGCGCCAGACCGGATGGCTCGACGGATCGCCCTTGACCCTGAGAGGCATGCGCTCGCGCAGCATCATCTCGTCTTCGGAATGGAAGGCGGCGCGACGGCGCGTCTGCCGCAGGATCGCGGCGACACCCTCGTCGTCCTCGACCAGCAGGTTCCCGGTCGAGGAACCCATGAACACCTTGATGCCGGCCGCACCCGGCAGCCGCTCCAGTTCCGGAATATCGGCGACGTTCTCATGCGTGCCGCCGACCCAGAAGGCGAAGTCGCAATGCATGCGGTGCCGCCCGCGCCGCACCTTGTCGGCCAGCGCCGCCGCGTTCGTGGTCTGGGGATTGGTGTTGGGCATCTCGAAGACGCAGGTCACGCCGCCGAGCACGGCCGCGCGCGAGCCCGATTCGAGGTCCTCCTTGTGGTCGAGCCCCGGCTCGCGGAAATGGACTTGTGAATCGATCACGCCGGGCAGGATGTGCAGGCCGGTGCAATCGACAACCTCCCCGGCCGAGGCGCGAGAGAGATCGCCGAGCGCGACGATCCTGCCGTTGGTCACGCCAAGGTCGCGCTGCACGCGCCCGTCCTGGTTCACCACCGTGCCGCCCTTGAGGATCAGGTCATAGGTCTGGGGCATGGGCCTTGGTCTCCGGGTTGAGCGGCGGGCTGAGAGCGCCTAACTATCGGCCGCAACGCCGTTTGCAAAACGCAAACCGTCATTGCGAGCGCAGCGAAGCAATCCGCACTCGCGGCATCCTTCTGGATTGCTTCGCTGCGCTCGCAATGACGGGAAACGACAGCAGGACCAGTCCCACCATGACCGCAGTGCAACTGATCGACCGTGGCGTCATCCGCGTCGGCGGCGAGGAGGCGGCGGGCTTCCTGCAAGGCCTGCTGACCTGCGACATCGACAAGGTCACGCCCGGCCAGGCCGGCTACGGCGCGCTGCTGACACCGCAAGGCAAGATCATCAGCGATTGTCTCGTCGTCGCCGTCCCGGGCGCGGATGGCGGCGGCTTCCTGCTCGATGCCCCGCTGCTGCAGACCCCGGACCTGATGAAACGGCTGAAGCTCTACAGGCTGCGCTCCAAGGTGACGCTCGACGACCTCACGAGTGACAGCACGGTGATCGCGGCTGCGGATGGCGGCGCTCTGCCGGAGGACTCAGGCCTCGTCTATGCCGATCCGCGCCTGCCGGCGCTCGGCGACCGCGCCATCACCGACCGCGCCACGGTCGCCGAGATCGCGACGACCGATACCGATGGCTACCACGCCCGCCGCATCGCGCTCGGCGTGCCCGATGGCGGCAAGGACTTCGCTTACGGCGACGCGTTTCCGCATGAGGCCCTGCTCGACCAACTCAACGGCGTCTCGTTCAAAAAGGGCTGCTATGTCGGGCAGGAGGTGGTCTCGCGCATGCAGCATCGCGGCACGGCCCGCACGCGCATCGTCCCGATCGTCTTCACCGAAGGGCTCGTCACCGAGATGGGCGTCGAGGCGACCGCCGGGGAGAAGACGCTCGGTCGCGTAGGCTCCTGCGCCAACGGGCGCGGGCTCGCCATGCTGCGGCTCGACCGCGTCGCCGATGCGATCGCAGCCGGCGAGCGGCTCGATGCCGGCGGCCTCGCCTTCACGGTGGAGAAGCCGGCCTTCGCGCGCTTCCCCTTCCCCGGCGAACCGGGTTTTGGAGCGGCCGCATGACGTCTGGCGACATGAGCGGCCGCGCCGCCGTCGAAGGACCGGACGGAAAATTCCGCTGCATCTGGCCGGGCACCGACCCGCTCTATCTCGCCTATCACGACACCGAATGGGGCGTGCCGGAATATGACAGCCGCGCTTTGTTCGAGAAGCTGATCCTCGACGGGTTTCAAGCCGGCCTGTCCTGGATCACCATCCTGCGCAAGCGCGAGGCCTTTCGCGCCGGCTTCGCGCAGTTCGAGCCGCAGGCGATGGCGCGCTTCGGCGAGGCCGACGTCCAGCGCCTGCTCGGCGACGCCGGCATCATCCGCCATCGCGGCAAGATCGAGGGCGCGATCAGGAGCGCACGGGCCTATCTCGCCATCAGCGAGCGCGAGCCCTTCGCCGACTTCCTCTGGAAGCATCTCGACGGACGCGTGACGCAGAACGCCTTCCGCACCCATGAGGAGGTGCCGACGCAGACGCCCGTCTCCGTCGCGATGGGCAAGGAACTTAAACGCGCCGGCTTCACCTTCTGCGGCCCCACCATCGTCTACGCCTTCATGGAGGCCTGCGGGCTGGTCAACGACCACCTCACCGGCTGCTTCCGCCGCGAGGAATGCGCGGCGCTGGCGTGCGATGTTCGGGCGGTCGCCTGAGCATGCCCATGACTCCCCCCGCCCCGCGCGCCTGGCAGCGCATGCTGTCGGGCCGCCGGCTCGATCTGCTCGACCCCTCCCCGCTCGACATCGAGATCGCCGACATCGCCCATGGGCTTGCCCGCGTCGCGCGCTGGAACGGCCAGACGAAAGGCCCGCATTCCTTCTCCGTTGCGCAGCATTCGCTGCTGGTCGAGGCGATCGCCGACTGCCTCAACCCCGACTGGAGCGACACCCCCGAGCGGAGCGATTCCTGGCGGCTGATGGCGCTGCTGCACGACGCGCCCGAATACGTCATCGGCGACATGATCTCGCCCTTCAAGGTGGTGATGGGCGACGCCTACAAGGCGGTCGAAATACGACTGCTGGCTGCGATCCACCTGCGCCATGGGCTGCCCGCGACGACGCCGGCCGCGCTGAAGCGCAGAATCAAGGACGCCGACAGGATCGCCGCCTTCCTGGAGGCGACGGAACTCGCCGGCTTTAGCCGCGAGGAGGCGCTGCGCTATTTCGGCCGGCCGCAGGCGCTGCCGCGCGCGGTTCTGGCATTGCTCGAACCGCTCTCGACGGAGGCAGCCCAGGCGCGCTTCCTCGCACGCTTCACGGCGCTCCAGCCTCAGCTCAACGCTCAGCCGGTGAGATAGGCCTTCGACACCACCTTCTGGAACAGCGCGTTCATCGCCTGCGAGATGCCGTCGGTCGGGGTCACCTCGAAGAACAGGCCGGGGCTGGCGCAGGCCTCCATGTTCTTGCCGATCTGCGACTGGAACGGGCTGATATAGGTCTTGTACCAGTCGTTCGTCGGCAGCGGCAGATAGGTGGTGTAGAGCACCGCGATCCTGATGCCGCGATCCTTGATCGCCTTGCAGAAATTCGTATCGATCGGCTCCTGGCAGCGCGAGCCGACGAGCGGCTTGGAGCAGCTCGACGGGTTGTAGAAATCGCCCACCCCGTCGGCGACGAAGTACAAAACCTTCTGCGGCTTGCTCGGGCTCGAACCGTCGCCAGGCGCCTCGATCTCCTTGTCGATCGCGGTCAGGTTCTTGTCGAAATCGGTGCACTGGTCGTTGTCAAAATTCTGCTTGGGGATCGACATCAGGTCGATCTTGCCCGCCGCCGCCTTGACCGAGGCGAGATCGGACGAGATGCCCTTGATCTGGGTCAGCTTCTTGCCGTCGCAGGATGCGCCGAACGTATAGGCCGCCATCCGGAACTGGTTCTTCAGCGTCTGCGTGGTCGAGGCTGTGTCCATCAGCTGCTGCGAGGCCTGCCGCACCACGTCGATGCGCATCTGCACGCCGAGCTTCTTGGCGAGGTTGTAGTAGTTGTTCTTGTTGGACTGGTCGTGACAGGCGAAGGCGCATTTGTCCGAGGTGTTGGCGATCATCTTGTTGATGTCGGCCGTGGTCGCGCCGACGCCCATCGAGGGCGAATTGTCGAGCAGAAGGTAGAAATCGATATAGGGCGGGTTGGCCGCCGACGAACGCGCCCAGCCGCTGACGGACACGGTCTTGAACCCCGCGATCTTCATGAACGCGGTCTCGACCTTGGCGCTGTAGCTGACCTCGACCGCGCGGGTCGCGCCCGTCTGCGTCACGCTCACGCTGCGCTTTTCCAGCGTCGCGCCGGCATGGGCGACCTGCGCATCGAAGATGCGTTCGGCCTGGGCCTGCGCCTCTTCCGCGGTCTGCGTCATCGCCGTCTTGGAAACGGCGGCCAGCGCGGCGGCATCCGCCAGCGCGTTGAGGTGCTGCCGGCTGTTCGACGCGGTCGCGTAGTCGATCAGCGCTCCGGCACCCAGCACGATCGGCAGCAGCGCGAAGGCAAACAGCATGATCACGTTGCCGCGCTCGTCGGCGACGAAGCGCGAGGCGGCGTCACGCGGGCGGCTGTGCTGGTCTGGCGTCATGGTCACGGCTGCGGTCCTGGCGGCTGTTCGATGCCCAGAACGCGACGATTGTCTTTAATTGCGCGTGAAGCCGGCTGCGGAAACACCGGCCTATTGGCCAGTTTCTCGCCGCCGCGACCGGCAATCCCGCCGGTATCCTTGCCAGATCACTAAGGCGATGCGCCGGCAGGGCACAACCGAGCGCAGCGCCAGGACGCGTGATCTTTCCCGTTTTCGAAAAGCTGAGCCGCCATTCGAGACGATTGCGTCGAAAGCGCAGCGCGCGCATTGTTCGCGCCAGCACAGGAGACGATCATGTCCGCAGTCGAGAAGCCGTCCGCAAACCTCCCCAAGGGCGTCGTGATCAAGGGCGCGATGGGCGACCGTTTCGACGAGATCCTCACCCCTGACGCGCTCGCCTTCGTGGCCGATCTGCAGCGCCGCTTCAACGAGACGCGCAAGCGCCTGCTCGCCCTGCGCGCCGAGCGCCAGAAGCGCTTCGACGCCGGCGAGACGCCGGACTTCCTGGCCGAGACGAAGCATATCCGCGAGGGCGACTGGAAGGTCGCGCCGATCCCCGCCGATCTCCAGGACCGCCGCGTCGAGATCACCGGCCCGGTCGACCGCAAGATGATCGTCAATGCGCTGAACTGCGGCGCAAAGGTCTTCATGGCCGATTTCGAGGACGCCTCCTCGCCGGTCTGGGCCAATATGATTGAGGGCCAGATCAACCTGAAGGACCGCTGGGCGAACAAAATCGACTTCACCGACGCGACCACTGGCAAGGCCTATGCGCTCAAAGCCAATCCCGCCGTGCTGATCATCCGCCCGCGCGGCTGGCACCTGCCCGAGCGCCATATCGAGATCGACGGCGAGGCGGCCTCGGGCTCGCTGGTCGATTTCGGGCTTTATCTCTTCCACAACGCCAAGGCGGCGCTGGCCGCAGGCTCCGGCCCCTATTTCTACCTGCCCAAGCTCGAGAGCCATCTCGAGGCCCGGCTCTGGAACGACGTCTTCGTCGCCGCCCAGAACGCGCTCGGCCTCAAGGTCGGCACCATCAAGGCGACCGTGCTGATCGAGACCCTTCCGGCCGCCTTCGAGATGGACGAGATCCTGTTCGAGCTGAAGGACCACATCGCCGGCCTCAACTGCGGCCGCTGGGACTACATCTTCTCCTTCATCAAGAAGCTCGCCCGAAACGCCGATTACGTCCTGCCCGACCGCTCGCAGGTCGTGATGACCAAGGCCTTCCTGCGCGCCTATTCGCTGCTCCTGATCAAGACCTGCCACCGTCGCGGCGCCTTCGCCATGGGCGGCATGGCGGCGCAGATCCCGGTCAAGAACAATCCTGAGGCCAATGCGGCGGCCTTCGCCAAGGTCAAGGCCGACAAGGAGCGCGAGGCCGGCGACGGCCATGACGGCACCTGGGTCGCCCATCCCGACCTCGTTCCCGTCGCGATGGAGGTGTTCGACCGGCTGATGCCGCAGAAGAACCAGCTCGACAAGGCGCGCGAGGATGTCAGCGTCACCGCGAAGGACCTGCTCGAAGTCCACCAGGGCACGCGCTCGGAGGAAGGCTTCCGCGAGAACATCCGCGTCGGCGTGCAATATCTCGAAGCCTGGCTGCGCGGCCGCGGCGCGGTGCCGATCTACAACATGATGGAGGACGCCGCGACTGCCGAGATCAGCCGCGCCCAGATCTGGCAGTTCGTCGCCTACGGCGTCGAGGTCGACGGCGGCACGAAGGTGACGCCCGAGCTGTTCAAGCGCTGCCTCACTGAGGAGATGGAGCGCGTGAAGGGCGAACTCGGCGCTGAGGCCTACGACAAGGGCCGCTTCCCAGAGGCGATCGAGCTGTTCTCAGGGCTTTCGCTGGCGCCGCAGTTCGAGGAGTTTTTGACGGTGCCGGCTTATGGGAAGTTGTGAGGGAGCGGGTGAGAGCGACGACGTCTGATATAAGCGACCCGCTTGTCTCGCTAGCGCAACTTGTGGCCATCGGCTCGCCGCCAACAATCCGCCGTTCCATGCCACCGCGGAATCTGGCGCGGTAGGCACCCGGCGAGGTCGGACATACCGGTCGACTGCTACTCGTATGGCCAAGGTGCAAAGACATCTCTGATCCGCGAATTCGGTTCGGCAGAGCGCGATCAGGCCAGCCAGCGCGCATAGGCGCGGGCATCCAGCGCCGGCACCGTGCCGACCGCTTGCAGGCGGGCGATCAGTTCAAATAGAAACGCCGTGGCTGCCTTGCTCTGTTCGTTGGCAATGATCGCTTCGCCGTTACGCACGAAAAAGCCGGCGGCGGCGAAGCAGCCCATGTCGAGCTGGCTGTCGGCGTCGGCCGCAAGCAGCGATGTCCGAAAAGGACTGCCGAACGCCGGGGTCCAGTCGCTTTCCAGGGTTAGAACGCCGGCCAGAATAGGCTGGGGCTCCCGGCCGGGCATCACCACGCCGCCGTTGACGACCGGCGCGCTCGTGCGGTGCAGCTTGCGGACGCTGGCGGCTTTCTCGTGAGCTTGGCGAAGATTATCCGCATTGGCCGTCTGCTTGGCTTCGAATACGGCATAGACGCTCTCAGCCGGGATCACCTTGACCGCGCCCATGGCGAAAACCGGCGGGGTGTAGAGCTCGTCATAAATCACGACGTCAAGCTGTAGGCTGAACGCGTCGTTGCTGTCGACGACATGGGCCTTAGCCGCCCGATAGCGGCGCGGCAGGTAGGTGTTGAGAAGGTGCAGCCAGACGTCCTCGCTAGCGTCGCCCTTGGTCGTGGGATGCGCGAGTGCACGGCGCGCCAGATCGAGTTCGGCATGAACCTTCTCATGCACCCCTTCGAAGAGACTCGGCAGCGACCAGTCTCTCATCTCACGATATCGCACCAATAGTGGGTCGCCCGCGCACGGCCGCCGGCGGCGCTGATGCGCTGCTTGCCCGCCTCGGTCAGATCCTCGGAAATTATGTTATTGGTGTTGGCGGGATCGACAAAGCGCGCGCCGACGAAATTATCGCGCAAGAATTCGAACACCTTGGAGACGTTCGCGGCGAGATCGCCATAGGCCGAACCATAGCTCAGCGCGCGCAGTACGGTCAGCTCCAGATAGAAGGAGGGCCAGTCCAGCCTAAGCTGATCACGCCATAGCTTGAGGATGCGGATTTCTTCCGTCCGCCCTGAAGTCGAGACGAGCTTTGCGTGGGTGGCGACATTGGTCTTAGTCCAGCTGTCGGCCTTGCGGCGGTAAAGGCTGTGATCCTCCGCGACGAGGTTCTGGCGCTTGGCTGGAACGAGGTCCACCGAATGGCCGCCGACGGTGATGTTTATCGAGACGTTCTGGCGACGGGTGACATAGCCGGCGTTCTGCAGGGCGCGCTCAAGCTTATCGTAGGCTTGGCGCAAGGTCTCGCTGACGTCCTGTGAGACGGAGATGAAGAGGTCAATGTCCGTCCCGCTGCGGTTGGCGGTGCCCTTGGCGAATGAGCCGCTAGGCGTGACGCTGAGGAGATGGCCATTAGCCCAAGTCCAGATGGTAGACCACAGGGTTTTCTGGACCAATCGCAGCGGCGAAAAAGGTGAAGTATCCACCGCCTCGCGCTGCAGGATGTTGCGCAGATAGCGGTTGGCGTAGCTAATCGGCGGTGGCGTCGGCGCAAGAGCGTTTAGGATTGCCGCCAAGGACTGGTCAGGTGCAGGCGGTGGGAATGCGCCGAACGCGAGGCCGCCCAGCAGCCCGTTCACCGCGCCGAACCCACCGATGCCGGGCATGCGGTTGCCACTCGAGCCCCCAAGGCCTGAGTTGTTGGGAGACCAATACGGAGTGTGGTCCGTCATCCTAACCCCACCCAAGAATCGCGCCGCTGCAAAACTGGTAAATCCTAGCATATTTTCAAGATGCTGTGTGTCGCTGTACAGGCGAAACAACATGTGGATCGGTAATCGTTTCGGCCGTGGCCGTGGCGTCCCCGCGCTCCGAAGCGGACGTCGCGAACCTCCGGTCTGGGCCAGACTGGACGAACCCAAAGTAACTTATCCCCACCCACCCAAACCTCCCATATGATGCACCCACCTCATCCCCGAGGGGCGGCCGTCCGGAGGCATGCTGACGACCGGGATGGGGGCGGCGCCTGCGGCCAGCCTTGCACGCTGGACTCGGGAGGCTTCGGGGCACCGCCCTGGGGGTACTACGGCCCCTGTGCGAGGAGCTCGCTGGAACGGTCGGCGGCATCACGCCTTCGTCCCATGCCCGACTAGACGCGACAACCCGATGAGGGGCACTGGCGTCGAAAGGGCTCGCGGCGGAGGCTGGCCAACGACCTAACAAGCGCGGCCCGGAGACGAAAAACGCCGACGAGCGGAGCGCCACGGGGCGTGCGGGCAGTGGCTCAACCTGCCCGCGCCGCGACCTGGCTCAATGGTTGCGGATTGACACCCTCGCGCCTCGCGGCGCTCCGCTGCCCCTCATGGACAACCGACGCTGGGAAGCGGGCGGAGGAAGGCGCGTGCGTTGTCCCGTCATGGTCGCCCTTGTGGCGACCATCCACGTCTTTGAGCCGTTTCCGGAGGAGATCGGCTTTCAGTTTCGCGCAACGCGCCATATGGCGTGAAGACGTGGATGGTCGGGACAAGCCCGACCATGACGATGGAGGACCCCATGCCGAACCCCTTCCTCCCCCGCCTCGAAACCGCCGTCGCCCGCTACCGAGCCGAGGTCGCCGACCGCTACGAGCACCTCGCCCTCCTGCGCTGGCAGATCGCGCAGGGCCACGCGCTCGACTCGCGCGACACCTATCCAGGCCATCTCACCACCAGCGCGATCGTGCTCTCGCCCGACCATGCGCAAATCCTGCTGATCGACCATGTCGTGATCGGGCGCTGGCTCCAGCCCGGCGGGCATTGGGAGGAGGCCGAGAGCTTCCACGCATCGGCCGCGCGCGAGGCAGTCGAGGAGACCGGCGTGCAGGGGCTGCGCCTGCACCCCTGGCACAAGGGAGGAGACCTGCCCTTCGCCGTCGACAGCCACGACGTGCCGGGCAAGGCGGCGCGGGGCGAGCCGGCCCATATCCACCACGACCTGCAATATCTCTTCCTCGCCGACCCGGCCCTGCCGCTAGTGGCGCAGATCGAGGAGGTCCATGCCGCCGCCTGGAAGCCGGTCGCCGAACTGGCGCCGATCGCGCCGGTCGCCACGGCGCGGCTGGCCGGCCTGTCGCCGCCGGGACGGTTGTGACCGCGCCGCAACAGCGCGCGAGATCGCGGCGGCGCGCGGCGGCCGCCTCTCGCCAGCCAAACCGGATCGGGCATCGTCGCAGTCAGGCCCTGCCGAGATTCTTGTTGCGATTCATTCGCATTTGCATAAGATCGGCGGGTGTCGTGCTGGGGAATCCGCCATGTCTCATCATCGTCGCGGCCTGAGCGTCGCCCTTGTCGCGGGCAGCGGCCTGTTCGCGGCCTCGCTCGCCTCCGCCGCCGATCTTCCCTCGCGCAAAGGCCTTGCCGCCATCGCGCCGCCGCCCTCGGTCTGCTCAGAGAGCGAGGGCATCCCGACTGACGCCTTCGGCTTCACCACGGGGTCCGACGTGGCCGAAAAAGGCTCGTTCGGCCCGAGCCTGACCTATCTCGGCAGCTATGGCGCGCGTGGCGGCCGCTTCCACGGTCATGTCGGCCAGTTGCAGGGCTCGTACGGGCTCCTGCCCTGCCTCGAAATCGGGCCGTATCTGCTCGGCGGTTACGCCGATGGCTCCATCCTCGGCTTCGATTATCACGCGCGCGGCTGGGGCGCGGGCGTCGAGACCAAATACAAGCTGCTGGGCCGCGACGTTCACGGCATCGGCCTGACCGTCGTGATCGACCCGAGCGTCACCCGCACCGACCCATCCTTCGGCGGCCCCTTCACCGGCTACAATACGGGCCTGCGCATCTTCGCCGACACGACGCTGGTGCCCGGCAAGCTCTATGCGGCGCTGAACGTCTCGCATGACCTGACCTGGACCGGCCCGACGCCTTATGCACGCTCCTCGACGCTCACCATCGGAGGCTCGCTCGCCTGGCAGGTCGTCGAGGGCATCTACCTCTCGGGCGAGGTCCGGCACCAGCGCAGCTACGATACGCTCGGCTTCAGCAAGGAGGCGGGTTACGCCACCTTTGCCGGTCCGGGCGTCTACTGGCAGGCGACGAAACAGCTCGCGCTTTCGGCCGCCTACAATGTCCAGCTTGCCGGCAAGGCCAAGGGCCAGCCGGGCGATCTCGACCTCGTCAATTTCAGCCAGCATCTGGTGAAGGTGAAGGCGGCGTACAGTTTCTGACGCTCTGTCGTTCCGGTTTCAGGCCTTTGGCCTTGCCCTGGACTGACAATGTGTTCCGTTGACAAGACGGTTGCCGACCGGCCCTGATGCGGCGGCCGACGCTCAGTCTCGGCCGCTCATGCCGAGGATCAAGACCATGAAGACACGCGCCGCCGTCGCCTGGGAGGCTGGCAAGCCGCTGACCATCGAAACCATCGAGATCGGCGGGCCCAAGCCCGGCGAGGTTCTGGTCGAGGTGATGGCGACCGGCATCTGCCACACCGACGCCTACACGCTGTCGGGGCTCGATTCGGAGGGCAAGTTCCCGGCGATCCTCGGCCATGAGGGCGCGGGCATCGTGCGCGAGGTCGGCGCGGGCGTGACCTCGCTCAAGCCCGGCGACCATGTCATCCCGCTCTACACGCCCGAATGCCGCGCCTGCAAAAGCTGCCTTTCGCGCCGGACCAACCTCTGCACCTCGATCCGCTCGACGCAAGGGCAAGGCGTAATGCCAGACGGCACCTCGCGCTTCTCCTGCGACAGCGGCGAGATTTTTCACTACATGGGCTGCTCGACCTTCGCGAACTTCACCATCCTGCCCGAGATCGCGCTGGCGCAGGTCCGCGAGGACGCGCCCTTCGACAAGATCTGCTACATCGGCTGCGGCGTCACCACCGGCATCGGCGCGGTGATCTACACGGCAAAGGTCTGGCCCGGCGCGAACGTCGTCGTCTTCGGTCTGGGCGGCATCGGGCTCAACGTCATCCAGGGCGCGCGCATGGTCGGCGCGGACAGGATCATCGGCGTCGACATCAATCCGGCCAAGCAGGAGATGGCGCGCAAGTTCGGCATGACCGACTTCGTCAACCCCAAGGAGGTCGGCAACGACAAGGTCGTGCAGGCGATCGTCGATCTGACCGGCGGAGGGGCCGACTTCTCCTTCGACGCCACCGGCAACACCAATGTCATGCGCCAGGCGCTGGAGTGCTGCCATCGCGGCTGGGGCGAATCGATCATCATCGGCGTCGCCGAGGCCGGCAAGGAGATTGCGACCCGTCCGTTCCAGCTCGTCACCGGTCGCGTCTGGAAGGGCACGGCGTTCGGAGGCGCGCGCGGGCGCACCGATGTGCCCAAGATCGTCGACTGGTACATGGAAGGCAAGATCAACATCGACGATCTGATCACGCACAAGCTCTCGCTCGACGAGATCAACCACGGCTTCGACCTGATGCACGAGGGCAAGTCGATCAGGTCTGTCGTCGTCTATTGAGCAGCCGCGCTTCTGCCGCCATCGCGTCCTAGACGCATCGCGAGATTGGATAAACAGCCTCGCCCGTCATGCTCGCCCTCGTGGCGAGCATCCACGTCTTGGTCATAGCGCTCGAATGCGCAGGACGTGGATGGTCGGGACAAGCCCGACCATGACGGAGAAGGCGGTTGCCGCATCGCATGCGGGCGGCAGCCGACAAGCCGAAAGGACCCCAATATGGACCTCCTCTCCTCCTCAAAGGCCTTCGGCGGCTCGCAGCGGGTCTATCGCCACCAGAGCGAGACCTGCGCCTGCCCGATGACCTTCGCGATCTTTCTGCCGCCGCAGAGCGAGGAGCGGCCGGTTCCGGTTCTGTGGTACCTCTCGGGCCTGACCTGCTCGCACCAGAACGTCATGGACAAGGGCGAGTACCGCGCGGCCGCGGCCGCCAATGGCGTCGCCATCATCTGCCCCGACACCTCGCCGCGCGGGGACGGCGTGCCCGACGAGCCGGAGAACTGGCAGTTCGGCTCGGGCGCGGGCTTCTATCTCGACGCGACGCAGGAGCCTTGGGCGAAGAACTACCGGATGGAGAGCTACATCCGCGACGAGCTGCCGGCGCTGGTCTCGCAGCATTTCCCGCTCGACATGGGTCGCCAAGGCATTTTTGGCCATTCCATGGGCGGCCATGGCGCGATCACGCTCGCGCTGAAGAACCCGCACCGTTATGGCTCGGTTTCCGCCTTCGCGCCGATCAGCCAGCCTTCGACCGCCGGCTGGTCGCGGCCCGCGCTGGAAAAATATCTCGGCCCGGATGAGGCGGCCTGGCGCGCTTACGACACGACGCTGCTGATCGCCGACGGCCATCGGATTCCCGATCTTCTGGTCGATCAGGGCACGGCGGACGGCTTTCTGGAAGAAGGCCTGCGCCCGCAACTTTTGGAGGTGGCTTGCGCCGCAGCCGGCATCCCGCTGACGCTGACGATGCGGGAAGGCTATGACCACTCCTACAATTTCGTCTCGACCTTCATGGCCCAGCACATCGCCTGGCACGCGGAGAAGCTGACGGCGTGAGCGCCACCCCGTCATTGCGAGCGTAGCGAAACAATCCAGCGTCTCGCGCAAACTTCTGGATTGCTTCGCTTACGCTCGCAATGACGGAATGGGCCTCGCAGATTTTTTGACGCGCATGTCGAAATCGCACGGGACTGGACGTCATCATGGCAGCCGGGGGATGGTTCTCCGGCATCCATGACGAGGCCAAGCCATGCAGTACATGCTGATCTTCCGCGAGAACGCGGCCGAATTCGACCTGCGCGACGATCCCGAGAAGGCTCCGGCCTATTGGGGCTCCTGGATGGCCTATATCGGCGCGCTGAATCAGGCGGGCGTCGTCGTCAGCGGCAACGGCCTGCAGCCGCCGTCGACCGCGACCATGGTGCGCATCCGCGACGGGAAGCGCCAGGTCCAGGATGGCCCCTATGCCGACACCAAGGAGCAGCTCGGCGGCTATTTCATCATCGAGGTGCCGGGGCTCGACGAGGCGCTGGACTGGGCGGCGCGCAGTCCTTCGGCGGCCTATGGCTCGACCGAGGTCCGCCCGGTGCTGCCGCCTCCACCGCAACCGCCGGCCTGATGGCGCCGACGGCCAACCATGACCAGGAAGCGCGCGCGGCGGCCGCGTTCGCTGCCCGCGCCTCCTACGGCCGGCTCGTCGCGCTGCTGGCGCGGCAATGGCGCGATCTCGCGGCTGCCGAGGACGCGCTCGCCGACGCGTTCCGTGCCGCGCTGGAACATTGGCCGATCTCCGGCGTGCCGGCGCGGCCGGAGGCCTGGCTGCTGACCACGGCGCGGCGCGTCCTGATCGACCGCGCGCGCGCGCAGACCGTCCGCGCCGACGCCGAGCCGACGCTCACACTCCTCTCGGACCAGTTCGCTATGGCGGAACCCGCGCTTTTTCCCGATGATCGGCTTAAGCTGCTCTTCGTCTGCGCCCATCCCGCGATCGACGCGTCGGCTCGGACGCCGCTGATGCTGCAGACGGTGCTGGGGCTCGATGCTGCCCGCATCGCGGCCGCCTTCCTGACCTCGCCTGCGGCGCTGGGCCAGCGTCTGGTCCGGGCCAAGGCCAAAATCAGGGATGCCGGCATCGCCTTCGCGGTGCCCGAGCAGAGCGAACTCGCGCCTCGCCTCGATGCCGTGCTGCAAGCGGTCTATGCCACCTATGGCAGCGGCTGGGAGGATGTCGCAGGTGCAGACCCGAAGCGTCGCGGCCTCGCGGAGGAGGCGATCTGGTTCGGCCGCCTGATCGCGGGCCTGCTGCCGCGCGAACCCGAAACGCATGGACTGCTCGCGCTGATGCTGCATAGCGAGGCGCGGCGCGCAGCAAGGCGCGACGCAGCGGGCGCGTTCGTACCCCTCGCCGAACAGGATGTGACGCTCTGGTCGCGTGCGATGATCGGGCAGGCCGAAACCACGCTCGGCGAGGCCGCGAAGCTCGGCCGCATCGGCCCGTTCCAGCTCGAGGCCGCGATCCAGTCGGTCCATGCCGCGCGCGCGGTCTCGGGCCGCACCGACTGGCAGGCGCTGGCGCAACTGCACGAAGGGCTTGCCCGGTTCGCGCCCACGACAGGCGTGCTGGTCAGCCGCGCCGCGGCCTTCGCAGAGGCCTTCGGGCCAGAGCGCGGACTTGCGCTGCTGACGGAACTGCCCGAGGCGGAGATCGCGTCCTATCAGCCGTTCTGGGCGTTGAGGGCCCATTTGATGCAGCGGCTTGGCCTGGAGGCCAAGGCCCGCCTGGCGTTCGACCGCGCGATCGGGCTGGCCGACGACCCGGCGGTACGCGCCTTTCTGGCGCGGCGCCGCGACGCGCCCGCCGGTTGATATCTGCCGGCGCAAGGCGCGATAGTCGCGCGGCCTCGTCACGGATATCGCGCCATGCCCTCGCCGACCGACCCGATCACCGACCGATCGCTCTTCACACGGATGTCTCAGGCCACGGCGCGTTGGGCCGGCAAGCCGCAAACCTTCTTCGTCGCAGTCGCGATCATCGTGATCTGGGCCTTGTCGGGGCCGTTCTTCGGCTTCGGCGACACCTGGCAACTGGTGATCAACACCTCGACCACCATCGTCACCTTCCTGATGGTGTTCATCATTCAGAACAGCCAGAATCGCGACACTGCGGCGATGCAGATCAAGCTCGACGAACTCTTGTACAAGATCGAGGGCGCGCGCGAGGAACTGATGGATCTCGAGGAACTCGACGAGGACAAGATCGAGGCGATCCGCGCCGAATTCGAGGCCCGCGCCCGCAAGGCGCGCGAGGGCCGCGCCTGAGCGCTCAGACCACCGCCGTCATGCCGCCATCGACCATCAGCAGATGGCCGTTGACGTAGTCCGAGGCCGCCGAGGACAGGAAGATCGCGGCGCCGACCAACTCTTTCGTCTCGCCCCAGCGCCCGGCCGGCGTGCGGCTCGCGACCCAGGCGGTGAAGGCCTCGTCGGCGAGCAGTGCCTTGTTGATCTCGGTCGCGAAATAGCCGGGGCCGATCGCATTGGCCTGGATGTTGTGCTTGCCGAGTTCGGCGGCGAGCCCGCGCGTCATCAGCTTCACCGCGCCCTTGCTGGCGGTGTAGGGCACGATGGTCGGCCGGCCGAGTTCACTCATCACCGAGCCGATATTGACGATCTTGCCGCGCTTGCGCGGAACCATGCGCTTCGTGACGGCCTGCGTGACGTAGAACACCGAATGCAGGTTCGTCGCCATCACCTGATGCCAGTCTTCCACCGGGAACTCGATGAAGGCCCCGCGCTTCTGCATGCCGGCATTGTTGATCAGGATGTCGATCGGTCCGGCCTCGGCTTCCACCGCCGCCACGCCGGTCTCGACGGCCGCTTGGTCGGTGACGTCGAAGGCCGCGATCGAGACCTTGCGGCCCGCCACCGCGATCGCTTTCTGCGCCGCTTCCAGCTTGCCCCTGTCGCGCCCGTTCAGCACAATATGCGCGCCTGCCTGCGAGAGGCCTTCGGCGATGGCAAGCCCGATGCCCTGCCCCGAACCCGTGACCAGTGCGACCTTGCCTTCGAGGCTGAACAGGGAGAGCGACATCGGCATATCCTCGCTTTTTATCTGACCGGACGGTTTTGGTTTGCCCGGTCGGGGTCGGTTTCGCTAAGCATCATTCAAACGATTAGACAATCGCAAGGGCGGCCTATGCCGCCAAGCCTTGTGCCGGGAGAACCGCCATGCGCGCCGTCGTCATCCATGCCGAGAAGGATCTGCGCGTCGAGGAGATGACCGCCCCTGATCTCGGCCCGCTCGATGTCCGCGTCCGGATCGAGGCCGGCGGCATCTGCGGCTCCGACCTGCATTACTACCTCCACGGCGGCTTCGGCACGATCCGTGTCCGCGAACCTATGATTCTGGGCCACGAGATCGCCGGAACCGTGGACGCCGTCGGCGCAGAGGTCTCGCGGGTCAGGCCAGGAGACCGCGTCGCGGTCAATCCCAGCCGCTCCTGCGGCCGTTGCCGCTATTGCCAGACCGGCCAGCAGCAGCACTGCACCGACATGCTCTTCTACGGCTCGGCCATGCGCTTTCCCCATGTCCAGGGAGGCTTCCGCGATATCCTCGTCGTCGAGGAGCGTCAGGCGGTGAAGGTCGCCGCAGGCGTCAGCGCGGCGATGGCGGCCTTCGCCGAACCGCTCTCGGTCTGCCTCCATGCCGCCAAACGCGCCGGCCCGCTGCTGGGCAAGCGCGTGTTGGTGACGGGCTCCGGCCCGATCGGCATTTTGGCCGTGGTCGCGGCGAAGGCTGCGGGCGCAGCCGAGATCGTCGCGACCGATGTGGTCGACGGACCGCTGCCGACTGCGCTGACCATGGGCGCGACCGCCGCAATCAACACGATGGCGCAGCCGGATCGGCTAAAGTCCGACTACGGCGCCGAGAAAGGCGCTTTCGATGTGATGTTCGAAGCCTCGGGCAACCAGCATGCGCTGACCGGGGCGTTCGATGTCGTGCGGCCGGGCGGAATCATCGTCCAGATCGGCGTCGGCGGGAATTTCACCCTGCCGATGAATGTCCTCGTCGCGAAAGAATTCGATCTGCGCGGCTCGTTCCGCTTCCACGAAGAGTTCGACTGGGCGGTGGCGATGATCGGCTCCGGGAGCATCGACCTGTCGCCGCTGCTGACGGCGAGCATCCCGGTCGAGCGCGCGGTCGAGGCGTTCGATCTCGCGGCGGACAAGAGCAAGGCGATGAAGGTGCAACTGGCCTTCGCGTAGACGCATGTCATTCTGGGGCTTCGCGCAGCGAAGAACCCGGAACCCACGACCGGGCGAGCGGCCACTTCGTCATGCTCGGCCTTGTGCCGAGCATCCACGTCCTGGTCATAGCGCTCGACACAAGAAGACGTGGATGATCGGGACAAGCCCGACCATGACGGAAGAAGGTGTTGTCGGTTCCGGGTTTGCGACGTTGCCGCGTCCCGGAATGACAGGCGTCAGAACAAACCCTCGATCCGTCCCGCTGGGTCGATGTGGATCCGCTCGGCCGCCGGCTCGCGCGGCAGGCCGGGCATCGTCATGATGTCCCCGCAGATCGCCACGACGAAGCCCGCGCCGGCGGAGAGCCGCAGCTCCCGCACATTGACGGTGTGACCGCTCGGCGCGCCGCGCAAAGTCGGATCGGCCGAAAAGGAGTATTGCGTCTTGGCGACGCAGATCGGGAGTGCGCCATGTCCGGCGGCCTCCAATTCGGCGAAGCGCGCGCTCACCCTCGCATCGGCCGCGATGCCGCCCGCACCATAGATCTCGCGCGCGATCGTCCCGAGTTTTTCGCGCAGCGGCATGGCGTCGGGATAGAGCGGCGCGAAATCGGCCTCGCCGCCCTCCGCCAGCGCCACGACCTTCTGCGCCAGTTCCTCGGTGCCGGCCGAGCCCTCCGCCCAGTGCCGGCAGATCACCGCCTCGACGCCGAGATGGTTGCGGCAGAAGCTCGCGATCAGCGCATGCTCGGCGGCGGTGTCGCTGGTGAAATTGTTGATCGCGACGATCGGCGGCACGCCGAACTTTCGGATGTTCTCGACATGGCGGGCGAGGTTGGCCAGTCCCGCCTCCAAAGCCTGCAGGTTCTCCGTCCCCAGCGCATCCTTCGCGACGCCGCCATGCATCTTGAGTGCCCTCACCGTCGCGACGATGACGGCGGCCGCCGGCTTCAGCCCCGCCTTGCGGCACTTGATGTCGAAGAATTTTTCCGCGCCGAGATCGGCCCCGAAGCCGGCCTCGGTGACGACGTAGTCGGCGAGCTTGAGCGCGGCTTTCGTCGCGATCACCGAGTTGCAGCCATGGGCGATGTTGGCGAAGGGCCCGCCATGGACGAAGGCCGGCGTGCCCTCCAGCGTCTGCACGAGGTTTGGCATCACCGCATCCTTGAGCAGCACGCTCATCGCGCCCGTCGCCTTGAGGTCGGCGGCGGTGACGGGCGTCTTGTCACGGGTGCGTCCGACGACGATCTTGCCCAGCCGCGCCTCCAGATCGGCGAGGTCCGTCGCCAGGCAGAAGATCGCCATCACCTCGGAGGCAACTGTGATGTCGAAACCGTCCTCACGCGGAAAGCCGTTGCTCGCCCCGCCGAGCGACGAGACCGTCGCGCGCAGCGCCCGATCGTTCATGTCCATCACGCGCCGCCAGGCGATGTGCCGGGTGTCGAGATTTAAGCCATTACCCCAGTAGACATGGTTGTCGATGAGCGCCGCCAGCAGGTTGTGCGCCGAGGTGATGGCGTGGAAATCGCCGGTGAAATGCAGGTTGATCTGCTCCATCGGCACGATCTGCGCGTAGCCGCCGCCGGCCGCGCCGCCCTTGACGCCGAAGCAGGGCCCCAGCGATGGCTCGCGCAAGGCGATCATGGTGCGCTTGCCGATCCGGGAGAGGCCGTCGCCGAGGCCGACCGTGGTGGTGGTCTTGCCTTCGCCAGCGGGCGTCGGGTTGATCGCGGTCACCAGAATCAAACGCCCGTCGGGCCTGTCCGCGAAGCCGGGGATCGCCGAGGTGTCGACCTTGGCGATGTGCTTGCCATAGGGATTGAGAGCGTCCTGCGCGATGCCGGCCTTCCCGGCGATGGCGGCGATCGGCTGAAGCGTCGCGGCGCGCGCGATCTCGATATCGGTCGGCATTCCTCTCCCCTGGCATGGTCCGGACGGTGGGCGTCACTGTCCGGATCGAACCATGCTCAAATAGTGCTCCGACGCCTTTGGCCGGGATGGCAGGCGCGGATTCGTTGTCGCGACATTGCCGCGAAACCGCAGCTGCTGCCACTGCTTTCCCGACGACGATCAGAGCCCGGAATGTCTTTTGATCGGTCTGGCGAGCGGCGCGGCTGCTATGCAGGCGGAAACGGCGGTCCACGGCTTGCGAAAGCCTTCGCATTTTGTCACGGACCTTGTCGCTGGCTTGCCTCGTCGCGGCCGGAAGATCACGGGCGCAGGGGATAGCGGCCATGAAGGAAACGAACTGGCCGGTGGCCGGCGGCGAGGTCGGCGCCATGCTGCGCGGCTGGAGCGGGGGAGAATGTCCGCTCGGTATGCCGGCGACCTGGCCTGCGCCACTCAAGGCCTCGCTGCAGCTCGTCCTGGCCTCGCCCGCTCCGATGGTGATGTTCTGGGGCGAGACCGGCATCCTGCTCTATAACGACGCCTATGCCGTGATCGCCGGCGCCAAGCATCCGCTGATCCTCGGCCGCAGCCTGTTCGACGCCTGGCCTGAGGTGACCGAGCTGCACCATACGGTGATGGCCACGGTCTATCGCGGCGGCGAGCCGCTCTCATATCGCGATCTCTCGGTGGTGCTGCATCGCAATGGCATTGCCGAGGATGTCTGGCTGAACGTGGACTACAGTCCGATCTTCGCAGAGGACGGCAAGGCGCTCGGCGTGCTCGCGGTCGTCTTCGAGACGACCGGCGTCATCAATGCGCGGCAGGCGCGCGATGCGGCGGAGCAGGCCCTGCGCCGCCGCGAGCAGGAACTGGCCCAGGCGCAGAAGATCGGCAGGGTCGGCGGGCTCGAGGTCGATCTGCGCGACGGCTTCCGCAACCGGCGCTCGCCGGAATACCTGCTGATCCATGGATTGCCGCCCGATGCGGTGCAGGAAAGCCATGAGGACTGGGTCGCGCGCATCCATCCACAGGACCGCGCCGCGACGGAGGCGCATTTTCGCGAAACGGTGCTGGGGACATCGCGCGACTACCAGGCCGAGTATCGCATCATCCGCCCCAGCGACGGGCAGTTGCGCTGGATCTCGGCGCTGGCACAGATCGAGCGCGACGAGACCGGCAAGGCGATACGCCTGATCGGCGCCCATCTCGACGTAACCGAGCGCAAGGAAGCCGAGGCGCGCCAGGCCCTGCTGATGCAGGAGCTGGCGCATCGCGTGAAGAACTCGCTGGCGATGGTGCAGGCCATCGCCTCTCAGACGCTGCGCAATGCACCGTCCCTCGAACTGGCCCGCGAGACCTTTGGCGCCCGCCTGGCCGCGCTATCTCGCGCGCACGACCTCCTCGTGGGCGGCGACTGGGCCAATGCCTCGCTCGCGGGGATCGTCGAGAGCGTGATCGGCATCCAGGGCGAGCCTGAGCGCTTCACGACAGCGGGCCCCGAGATCGCGCTTGGCCCCAAGGCTGCGCTCGGGCTGACGCTGATCCTGCACGAACTCGCCACCAACGCCGTGAAATATGGCGCGCTCTCGAACGCCACGGGCCGGGTCCGGCTGAACTGGCGGATCGACGAGATCGAGGGCGAGCCGCAGTTCAGGCTGCGCTGGCAGGAGAGCGGCGGACCGCCGGTTCAGGCCCCGACGCGGCGCGGCTTCGGCTCGCGGCTCATCGAACGCTCGTTCCCCTCGACCCTTTGCCTGATCGAGACCGCCTATCTGCCGGACGGCGTGCTGTTCACGCTGGATGCCCCGCTCGCCACGCTGCGCGAGCGCGAGGCGGAAAGCCATGCCTGAGTCGGTCGGCGACACGCTCCGAAACGAAAAAGGCCCCCGCCGAGGCGGAGGCCTGACGACAATGTCCGAGACGGAGAGTCTCAGAAGGTGCTGAAGCGGTAGTTCAGGCCGACGCGGACGATGTGGCCGTCATTGTCGAAGCGCGAGACATAGGATCCGGGAGCGAGCGCAAGGTTCTGCTGCACGACCGGGACCTTCTTGGTGCCGAGATCGTAATAGAGGTACTCGGCCTTGAGAGAGAGGTTGTTGGTGAAGGCATATTCGAGGCCGGCGCCGACAGTGTAGCCGACTTCGACGTCGCTCGAGCGGCCGATATAGTCGACCTGCGTCGGAACGGCTGCGTTGAAGAAGGTGGCGCGGTTCGAGACGTCGCCATAGGCGAGACCGCCGGTGGCGTAGACCATGAAGCGGTCCATCGCATAGCCTACCTTCAGGCGGACGGTGCCGAGATAGTCCATCTCCTGATTGAAGACGGAGTTGGCGCCGCTGGTGCCGACGCGCGAGGTGCGCGAATTGATGTCGGTGTACTGGATGTCGGCCTCGGCGCCGATGACCAGCGCGCCCATCTGGTAGTTGTAACCGATCTGCGCGCCGCCGATGAAGCCGACCTCATCGTTGCCGATCGAGGACGGGCGGCGCTCGGCCAGAACGTTGCCGATGGTGAAGGGCGCGGTGCCTTCGGTGCGGATGGTGTTGTCGGTGAAGACGGCGCCGGCGTTCACGCCGACATAGAAGCCGGTCCAGGTGAAGATAGGGGCGACGGGGGCGTAGACCGGGCCCTTGCGCGACGGCAGGTCGGCCGCGAAGGCGGTGCCGCCGAGAGCAACGAGCGCCAGGGTGGCGAGGATACCTTTGGTCATGGGAACTCCGAAGAACTGCTGGCGCTTGTCAGGCGGTGGTTGTCGCGTGCCAATCTGATGACGCAGACCGCGTCCTGGCGCTATCGCATTCGTGCAACACCCGCAGGCAAATGCGTCGATTTTGAGCTATTGCGCGAGATCACGCATCCGTGATCGTCCCAGAAATGGACTATTCACGCCAGTTCCTAAGAACTGTTAAGTTATTCGGATAGCTCTTGCCACGATTTTGACATATTTCAGCCCGCGCCAGGCCATGGCCTGATCGGCGGGATGTTAACGAACTCTTGCGGACCGCACAGCGACGGCGGGCCGGTTTCACGAATCCGACGTGGAGAGCTTGACCATGGCAAAGGACGACCCCGACCGCAGGCACCTGATCGCCAGCCTCTCGGCCGCCGGGCTGGCGGCGCTGGCTTTGCCGCGCGATGCGAGCGCGCAAGCCGAGCCGCTGCCGCTGCCGCTGACCCCGTCCTGCGGCGCTCCCGCCGCCGCGACGAAGCGCCAGACGGAAGGGCCGTTCTTCGCGCCGGCCTCCCCGGCGAAGGCCGATCTGCGCGGCGACGGACCGGGCGACCTGCTGGTGCTTTCGGGTTTCGTGCTGACGCGGACATGCCGGCCGGTGCCAAGCGCGCTGATCGATCTCTGGCATGCCGACAGCGCCGGGGAGTACGACAATGCCGGCTTCCGCTTTCGCGGTCACCAGTTCAGCGACGCGCAGGGGCGCTATCAGTTCGTCACCCGCGTGCCGGGGCTCTATCCGGGTCGGACACGCCATTTCCACGTCAAGGTCAGGGCCGGCAACGGGCCGGTCCTGACGACGCAGCTCTATTTTCCCGACGAGGCCGCCAATGCGCGCGACGGCATCTTCGACCGCAGCCTGCTGATGCGGCTGAGCCCGGCGCAAGGGGGCCGGCTCGGCCGCTTCGATTTCGTTATCGCCGCCTGACGCGAGGAGCTTGCGACCGGCGGCGACCGAAACGACGTCTCAGGCGACGAGATGCGCGTTCTGCGGAAAGAGGATTCGTCGCGCCTCGTCGTCGAATTCCGTCTTGAACGCGAAACGGTCCTTCAGCGCCACAGCGCGCTGCGCCGCCGGCCGCGCCGAAATCTCGTCGAGATGGCGCTTCACATGCGGGAACATCGCAGCCCAGTCATCGCCGATGGCGAAGGCCAGCCGCGTCGCCCAACCCCAGACCGACATGTCGATCAGCGTGTAGGCGTCACCCAGCATGTAGCGGCGCTTGGCCAGTCGCGCATCGATGATGCCCCAGTGGCGCTCGGCCTCGCGGGCGTAGCGGTTGATCGCGTAGGGCAGTTTCTCCGGTGCGAAGCGGGAGAAATGCACCGCCTGCCCGCAATAGGGCCCGATGCCGGTGGCGACGAACATCAGCCAGGACAGCATCTCGCCACGGGCCTTGGGCGTGTTCTCCGGCAGGAACTGGCCGGTCTTTTCGGCGAGGTAGAGCAGGATCGCGTTGCTGTCGAAGATGGTCGCGTCGCCGTCGGTCAGAACGGGCGTCTTGGCGTTGGGGTTGAGCGCCACGAACTCCGGCTTGAACTGATCGCCCTTGCGGGTATCGACCGGCACGAGTTCGTAAGGCGTGCCCGTCTCCTCGAGGAACAGGGCGATCTTCGCGGGGTTCGGCGAGGGGTGGTAATAGAGCTTTATCACGAGCGTCGTCTCCCAGACCCGGCGCCATCCGGCCGGTTCGCCGAGCAGCATAGGCAGCGGCCGATGCTTGCGCCCATCAAGAATGCGTTGCCGGCCATGCCGGCGGCGCAAGGCGCGCCTGTCTCGCATGCGCGGGAAGCCTGTGCTATCGCGCGGCTGTTCCGGAATGCCATGCCCTGAAGGTCCGCCATGCCGATCCGCCCTGTGATGCTGATGATTCTCGATGGCTGGGGGTGGCGCGAGGAAGCCGAGAACAATGCGGTCAGGCTGGCCCATACGCCGCATTTCGACCGGCTCTGGGCCTCGTCTCCACATGCCTTCCTGAAGACGTCGGGGCTCGATGTCGGCCTGCCCGAGGGGCAGATGGGCAATTCCGAGGTCGGCCACCTCAATCTCGGGGCCGGCCGCGTCGTGATGCAGGACCTGCCCCGGATCAACGCCGCGATCGAGGATGGCTCAATCGCGGCGCGCGTGGACGCCTCCGGGCTGATCGACGCGCTGCGCGCCAGCGGCGGAACCTGCCATCTGATCGGGCTGGTCTCTCCCGGCGGCGTCCACGCGCATCAGGACCACGCGCTGGCATTGGCCCGCGTGCTGACGCAGGCCGGCATCCCGGTCGCAGTGCATGTCTTTACCGACGGGCGCGATACGCCGCCCCAATCGGCCGCCGGCTTTCTCGCGAGCTTCGAACCCGGACTGCCGGAAGGAGCGCGCATCGCCACCGTCAGCGGCCGCTACTTCGCGATGGACCGCGACCATCGCTGGGAGCGCGTCGAGAAGGCCTGGGCTGCGATCACGCTCGGCGAGGGCCGTCGCTTCGCCGATGCGCAGTCGGCGATCGCCAGCGCCTATGCGGAGGGAACGACCGACGAGTTCGTCATCCCGGCCGCGATCGGCGGCTATTCAGGCGTTCGGGACGGCGACGGGCTGCTCTCGTTCAATTTCCGCTCCGACCGCATCCGCGAGATCCTCTCGCCCCTGCTGGAGCCGGATTTCGCCGCCTTTGCGCGCCCTCGCATGCCCAAACTCGCCGGCGCGGTCAGCATGACCTCCTATGGCGCAGAGCTCGACGCGCTGATGCCGCAGCTCTTTTCGCCGCAGAGCCTGGCCCACGGGCTCGGCGAAACTGTCGCCAGCGCCGGGCTGCGCCAGATCAGGCTGGCCGAGACCGAGAAGTATCCCCATGTCACCTACTTCTTCAACGGCGGCGACGAGGTTCCCAATCCTGACGAGGAGCGCGTCATGGCGCCCTCCCCGAAGGTTGCGACCTATGATCTGAAGCCCGAAATGTCGGCGGTGGCCTTGACCGACCGCGCCGTCGAGGCGATCGAGTCAGGCCGCTTCGACCTGATCGTGCTGAACTTCGCCAATCCCGACATGGTCGGCCATACCGGCGTGCTGCCGGCCGCGATTACGGCCTGCGAGACGGTCGATGCCGGGCTCGGCCGTATCGCGGCGGCGATCGAGCAGGCCGGCGGGGCGCTCCTGGTCACCGCCGACCACGGCAATGCCGAGTTGATGGTCGATCCGCTCACCGGCTCAGCCCACACCGCCCACACAACCAATCCTGTGCCGGTAATGCTGATCGGCGGGCCGTCTCACGCGCTGGCCGAAGGCAGGCTCGCCGATGTCGCGCCGACGCTGCTGGCGTTGCTGGGCGTGATGCAGCCGGCCGAGATGACAGGCCGCTCGCTGCTGCGCTGAGCTTGTGAAACGAAAACGGCGCGGGCTTTAGCCCGCGCCGTCATGGTCATCGGCGTCCAGAAGAATCAGTATTTGCGGACCACATGCGGGGCCGGCGCGTAGGCGACCGGGCGCTCGACCGGGCCGCAGCACTCCGGCTCGCCGAAATTCCAGCGCATGCCGATCTTGATGTCGTGGCTGTCGATTTCCTTGGCCTTGAGCGGCCCGTAGCTCTCGTTGCGGAAGGCGTTGCGGATCGGGCCCGACTGCGCGTCGCCGAGATTGAGGTAGCGATAGCCGACTTCGAGGGTGAGGTTCTTGTTCACCTCGTAGCCGACGCCGGCCATCAGCGCCCAGGCCACGCCCGACTTGTCGCCCTTCGAGGCGGTGCCCAGCGTCGGCTGGATGACCGAGGAGAACGCGCCGGTCGGATCAGGGTAGTTGATGCCCTGGTCGGTCAGGCCGGAGATGGTGTTGCTGGCATAACCGATACCGGCGCCGATATAGGGCGTCAGGCAGTTCCAGGTGCCGAGATCGACATAGGCGTTGAACAGGGCGACCATCGAGGTCAGGTTGCCCTTATAGGTGTTGGTCAGGCGGCCGGGCCGGCCGAAGCTGTTGGTGAAGTCGATGCTGTCGCTGACGCCGACGGTCGAGCCGCCGCGATACTCGAACGTGCCGTCGACGCGGAACCAGTTGTTGAAGCGATAGCCGACACCCGCCCCGCCGAAGAAGGCGCTGCTGCGCTCCTCCTTGCCGAAGAAGGTGGCGTTGGCCTGACGCGCCTCCTGCTGGTCGTATTTGCCGACGGTGACGGCGCTGACGCCGACATCGCCGCGCAGATACCAGCCGCCGCCGATCGAGCCCTTCAGGCCGAGCGGTTCATGCGGCGGGGGCGGAGGCGGAGGCGCATAAGGGTAATCGGCAGCGTTGGCGAGCGCGGACGCGCTGACGGCCATCGCGCCTGCCAAAGCGAGGGTTTTCAGGCTGCCCATGGCAGTGTCCTTCGTGTTTGCGCAGCGCAAGAAACGCAAGCCCGCGCGAGTTACCGACGAGAAGGACGATGCCAGTGATTTCTTAAACGAGACTTAACCCTAACGCTTAACCTCAAAAAAGCGTTGACGGCTGCGTTATACTTAACGAGCGGTGAAGACGGCGCTGTGGTCAACGTATTCGGCGCGGGGCATCTGGTCCGGCAGCCGCCTCTCAAGCCGCCGCCTTCGTCACCGCATCGACGACATCGTCGACCGCGCGCTCGACGAGGTCGCGGTCGTCGCCCTCGGCCATCACGCGGATCACCGGCTCGGTGCCCGATGGGCGGATGACGAGGCGGCCCGCCGCTCCGAGCATCTGGGTCGCGGCCTCGATGGCGTTGACGACCGGCTGCTCCTTGAGCGGCTGCCCCCGGCCGTAGCGGACGTTCTTGAGGATCTGCGGCAGCGGCTCGAAGCAGTGGCAGACCTCCGAAACCGGCCTGTCCAGCCGCTTGACCACGGCGAGCAATTGCAGCGCCGCGACCAGCCCGTCGCCCGTGGTGGCGTAGTCGGACAGGATGATATGGCCCGACTGTTCGCCGCCGAGATTGAAGCCATGCGCCCGCATGTGCTCCAGCACATAGCGGTCGCCGACCGCCGTGCGCGCCATGCTTAGCCCCAGCCCCGCGAGATAGCGCTCGAGGCCGAGATTGGACATCACGGTCGCGACGATGCCGGGCTGCGAGAGGCGGCCATCCTCCTGCCAGGAGCGCGCAATCACCGCCATGAGCTGGTCGCCATCGACGGCCTGGCCCTGCTCGTCGACGATCAGAACGCGGTCCGCGTCGCCGTCGAGCGCGATGCCGACATCGGCGCGCAACTCGCGCACCTTCTGCGCCAAGGCCTCCGGATGCGTCGAGCCGACATCCTTGTTGATGTTGAAGCCGTCCGGCTCGACGCCGATGGCGATCACCTCCGCGCCGAGCTCCCAGAGCGCCTCGGGCGCCACCTTGTAGGCTGCGCCATTTGCGCAATCGACGACGATGCGCAGGCCTTCGAGGCTCATATTGCGCGGCAGAGTGCGCTTTGCGAACTCGATGTAGCGGGCATGGACCGAATCGATGCGCTTGGCCCGGCCCAGCGTCGGCGAGGTCGAGAGCTTCTTCGACAGGTCGGAATCGAGCAGCGCCGAAATCTCGGCCTCGACTTCGTCGCTGAGCTTGTAGCCGTCCGGCCCGAACAGCTTGATGCCGTTATCCTCGTAAGGATTATGCGAGGCCGAGATCATCACGCCGAGATCGGCGCGCATCGAGCGCGTCAGCATGGCGACCGCGGGCGTCGGCATCGGCCCGAGCAGCATCACGTCCATGCCAACCGAGGTGAAGCCGGCGACCATGGCGTATTCGATCATGTAGCCCGAGAGCCGGGTATCCTTGCCGATGACGACGCGGTGGCGATGCTCGCCCCGGCGGAAGGCGATGCCGGTGGCCTGGCCGACCTTGAGGGCGAGATCGGCGGTGATGACGCCGTTGGCGCGGCCGCGAATGCCGTCGGTTCCAAAGTATTTGCGTGTCATGCTCGTCTGGTCCGGGCGCGGGAAACCGCGTGATTTGCGCCCGTTCTATAGCCGGAATTGGTTTCCGCCTTCTCACGAATTGTGACGAAGCGTATCGTGGCCCCGCACGAGGGGCGGACATGGTCAATGCAAATGTAAACGGCCGGCGCGCGGTGAGGCTCGCCGCGGCCATCGCCGTAACGGCAGCGAGCTGGCTTTGGGCCGCACCGCCCGCCGCCGCGCAGGCCGACGACAAGGCGCGCGCCTTCCCGAAGAACGAACAAGGCTGCTTCCGCCGCGTCTACGATTCCGACCACCTCGCCCGCAACCGGGGCCAGGCCGTCGCGGAGCTGAACCTGCTGCGCGGCAACGCCGAGTTGGCCCGCGAGGCTATCGATGGGCCCGAAGCGCCGGAAACCGGCCTGCGCCTCACCCTGCGCCTCAGAAGTGGCGCGCGCGCCGGCCCGGAGACGTTCGACTGCAACTCCCGCGACGCCGACGAGGGCGGCCACGACAAGGCCTTCCTGCAATGCGCCTCGGTCTGCGGCCGGGGCTCGATCGACGTCGTGCCCGGCGGCGACGGCCGGCTGACGATCCGAATCGGCGGGCCGGTCGATGGCCGCTTCGTCCCCGACGCTGCCGGGATCGGCCGGCGCTGCGACAGCGATGCCGGCGTCTACTGGCTCGGCGATGCGACAGGCGACAGGCTCTTTGTGCTCGATAGGGCGCCGGTGAAGGAGTGCCGCTGATGCGCAGGCCCGTCTGGCTCGTGGCAGCGCCGCTTCTCCTCGCTGCGTTTGGGTCCGTGCGCGCGCAGCCCGCTCCCGGCCCACTCGACCAGGTCTTTCCGCCGGGAGAACCGCTCTGCTACGCCCGTCGCTATGACGCGGCGCATCTGCGCGCCAACCCGCGCCAGAGCGTGACCTCGGTCAGGCTTCTGCGCGACTTTCCGAGCCTGCGGCTCGATGCCGGCTGGAACCGGCTCCATCAGGCCAAGGACGGCCGCACCGCATATGCGACGCTGATCGTGACCTATCGCGATAGCGGCGCGAGGCGCTTCGTCGGCGGGCCGAATTGCACGATCCGCGACGGCGGCGAAATCTACTGCTCGGCCGGAAGCTGCGATGGCGGCGGCTTCACCCTCACCCGCGAGGAAGCCGACACCATCCTGATCGGCAAGAAGGGCGGCAACCAGCATTTCACCGTCTCGGGCGGATGCGCCGACGGCCCCGACCGCAGTCTCAACCGGGGCGCTGGCGACGACGTCTTCCGGCTGAAGCGGATGCCGATCAAGGACTGTCGCTGACCGCAGACGCAGTCCCGACGGCAAAAGGAAAAGGCGGCCCCTGCGGGCCGCCTTCATCCTGTAAATCGACCGGATCGGTCACGCCTGCGGCTGCGGCTCCAGCGGCGCGTCGGGCTCGCCGCGCTTGCGGCCGCGGCCGGCGCTCGGCACCGCCGAACCGCGCGGGGTCGATGGCGTGTCGGCGTCGTCGCGCACCGGGCGCTTGCCCGCGATCAGGTCTCGAATCTCGTCGCCGGTCAGCGTCTCGAATTCGAGCAGCGCCTCGGCTACCGCGACGAACTGGTCGTGATGCTCGGTCAGGATCGCCTGCGCGTCGAGATAGCCCTGATGGACGAGCTTGCGCACTTCCGAATCGATCTTCTGCGCTGTCGCTTCCGAGATCGCCTGGCTGCGGCCCATCGACATGCCCAGGAACACCTCCTCCTGATTGTCGCCATAAGCGACCATGCCAAGTTCCTTGGAGTAGCCCATCTGCGTGACCATGGCCTTGGCCATCTTGGTCGCCTGCTGGATGTCTCCCGTCGCGCCGGAGGTGACGTTCTCCATGCCGAAGGTCATCTCCTCCGCCACGCGACCGCCCATGGCCACCGCGAGCTGCGAGGTGAACTCCTTGAACTTCATCGAGTAGCGGTCGCCCTCCGGCAGGAACTTGACCATGCCGAGCGCGCGCCCGCGCGGGATGATCGTCGCCTTGTGGACCGGGATGCCGGCCGGCACATACAGGCCGACAATGGCATGTCCGGCCTCGTGATAGGCGGTCAGCTTCTTTTCTTCCTCGGACATCGCCATGGATTTGCGCTCGGCGCCCATCATGACCTTGTCCTTGGCGTCCTCGAACTCGGCATGGGTGACCATGCGCTTGGCGCGCCGCGCCGCCAGCAGCGCCGCCTCGTTGACGAGGTTCATCAGGTCCGCGCCGGAGAAGCCGGGCGTGCCGCGCGCCAGGATCTTGAGATCGACATCGGGCGCCAGCGGCACTTTGCGGACATGGACGCGCAGGATCTTCTCGCGGCCGGCGACATCCGGGTTCGGGACCACGATCTGGCGGTCGAAGCGGCCCGGGCGCAGCAGCGCGGGGTCGAGCACGTCGGGCCGGTTGGTCGCGGCGATGATGATCACGCCCTCATTCGGCTCGAAGCCGTCCATCTCGACCAGCAACTGGTTCAGCGTCTGCTCGCGCTCGTCATTGCCGCCGCCTAAGCCGGCGCCGCGATGGCGGCCAACGGCGTCGATCTCGTCGATGAAGATGATGCAGGGCGCGTTCTTTTTAGCCTGCTCGAACATGTCGCGCACGCGGCTCGCGCCGACGCCGACGAACATCTCGACGAAGTCGGAGCCCGAAATCGTGAAGAACGGCACATTCGCCTCGCCGGCGACGGCGCGCGCGGTCAGGGTCTTGCCCGTGCCCGGAGGGCCGACCAGGAGCACGCCGCGCGGAATGCGCCCGCCCAGCCGCTGGAACTTCTGCGGATCGCGCAGGAACTCGACGATTTCCTGCAGGTCCTCCTTGGCCTCGTCGATGCCCGCGACATCCTCGAACGTCACGCGGCCATGCGCCTCGGTCAGGAGCTTGGCCTTGGACTTGCCGAACCCCATTGCCCGGCCCGCGCCGTTCTGCATCTGGCGGGACATGAAGATCCACAAGCCTATGAAGATGACGAAGGGCAGCGAATTGACCAGCAGCGCCATGAACCAGGGCGTGCCCTCCGACGGGGCGCGGGCCGAAACCTGAACGCCCTTCATCGCCAGCGTCTTGAGCAGTTGCGGATCGCCATAGGGCGCGTAGGTCACGAAGCTGCGACCGTCGGAGAAGGTGCCGGTGATCTCCTGCCCCGCCACCACGACATTGGCGATGCGCCCGGCTTCCGACTCGTTGATGAGCTGGCTGTAGGGAATCTCGTTGGTGCTCGCCCGCTGGCTCGGCGACTGGAACAGCGTCACGAGCGCCAGCACCAGCAGGAAGATCACCACCCAGAGGGCGAAATTGCGGAAGTTCGGATTCATCACCAGTCCGATCGGGCCTGCCGGAAAAACGGGAGAGGCCAAAGGTTTGCAGAAAGCAATCTATGTGCGGCACGCCCCCTTGCCAAGGGAAACAGGCCGCCTCGTCGCGCTTTACGATGCCGCAGGGTGAACGCCACGTCGTCGCATCCCCTCCCGGCGGATCGTCAGCACGCCGGAGCGCGACAAGGAGAGCACGCACCCCGATAATGTCCGGGTGATGGCGCGGTCTTCGCGGGCCGCGCAAAGCAGCGCCTCAACGCAGGCTTCAAGCCGTTCCTGCCGCATCAGGCCGGGTGCGGCGACATCGTCGATGGTGGCCGCAAGCACGCGCAGCGCCATCTCCTCGGGCTCGTCGGCGAGTGGCGCGAAGGCGATGCGCACTGCGTCGGGCGCCGTCGCCGGCAAGGCCAGGCTCGCCCGCAGCAGGCACGCATGGTGGTCGAGCGCCGCCTCCATCCGCGCCAGCCGATGCGACAGCACGGAAAGACGCACTGCGTCGAGCCCCTCCCTTGCCAGGATCGGCAGCAGCGCGCGCCAGCGCACGCGCTCGAAGCGCGGCTCGGAATTGCTCGGATCGGTGACGAAGTGAAGCCCGCGCGCCTGAGCGGTCGCAAGGAGACGCGCCTTGGTGACGCCGAGAAGCGGCCGCAACAGGACGAGCCCGTCCCGCTCGCTGCGCATCTTCATGCCGATCAGCCCGGCCGGACCGGAACCGTGCGCCATTCGCATGAGGATGGTCTCGGCCTGATCGTCGGCGGTGTGAGCGGTGATGAGCCCTGCTCCGCCAAGCCGCTGCGCCTCGTTCCCGAGCAGGCGGTAGCGCGCAGAACGCGCCTGCGCTTGCAAGCCTGTGCGCGGCTTGAGCCCGGTCCACTGGAGCGTCGCATGCGGCACGCCGAGCCTTCGGCACAGGGCGCCAACGCGTTCGGCCTCTTCGGCCGAGCCTTTGCGCAAGCCATGATCGACAGTCGCGGCCATCAGTGCGGGTCGTCCGGGCACATCCGCCCATTCGCTCAGGAGCCCGAGCAGCGCCACGGAATCAGGCCCGCCGGACACGGCGACCAGCAGGCGGGGAATGGGTTCGAGATCGGCAAACAGCGCCGCCGCCTCGTCGGCCGCGATCGGCGCGGCGGCCTTGGCTGGCGGCGTGGGCCCGCTCAAGCGCAGCCGGAGCGGCGGCGCTCGCGCTCGACGCCCTGGCGCACGGCGTTCGAGGCGGTGGGATAATCCACCCCGACCTTGGCGTAGGTGGCGCAGGCCTGGTCGCGCGCGCCGAGCCCGTTCAGCGCCATGCCGAGCTTGAGCAGGCTCTCGGGCGCCTTGCTGGCGCGCGGCGAGTCGCGCGAGATCTTCAGGAACTGCTCGGCCGCCTCGCGATAGCGCTGGCGCTGGAAATAGGTCTCGCCGAGCCAGTAGGTCGCGTCGACCGCGAGCCGGTCGCGCGGATAGCTCTGCAGGAACTGGCGGAAGCCCATTTCGGCCTGCTCGTACTCCTTGCGCAGGATCGAGGCGTAGGCGACGTCATAGGCGTCCTTCGCGGTCGCAGGTCCCGATGCCGCGGCGACGCTCGGCCCGCTGCGCGGACCCGCCGGCGGCAGCGCGCCCTGCGGCACGCCGCGGCCGACGCCCTGCAGATCGAGCGGGCCCTGATTGCCTCC
>FWWL01001507.1_pt1 | contig 54650 bp, 38 predicted proteins | sample 2228331 | NCBI WGS metagenome assembly FWWL01 (sample SAMEA103939775, study PRJEB20133) | metagenome | reverse complement strand
AATACTCCGCAAACGGAGTTCCGTCAAATCGCATCAGAACGCCCTGCGCGATAATCTCCAATCCAAAATCTAAAATCTAAAATGGTATTACGTGTGCCCCTTCGATCAGCGCTGATCGAAGGGGTTTTATGTGCTCACTTGCGCGCGGGTGTATAATCGGAAGTGAGGATAAGGCGCCTGCCATTCAGGAGACGATGATGCGACGAGTCGTATATCTGCAACTGTGCGCAGGAATGGCGCTGGCACTGTTGCTGTCCGCCTGTAACCCGTTCCGTCCGGTTGTTCAGACGCCAGATACTCAGGTGATTATTGCACCGACCGATACGCCGTCACCCATCCCAATCCCTCCATCTCTCACTCCGGTTCCGGCGCCACTCTCGCCACAACCGATTCCTCCTGCTCCTGACGGCGCTTCAGTGCGCAATACGCCAATCTTCTATGAGGTTCAGCACAAAGGGAATACGATGACGGTGGTTGCTCTCGATCTGGTCAATGGCAAGGAACGTTCTATCGCCGATATTCCTTTCGAGGCGAGCGCGGATATGTTTCTCGACGGCGTTGTGCTGCCCTCGCCGGACGGACGCTGGCTGGCGGTATCCGTCAGCACTGGCGCCGCGCAACAGGTCTATCTAATTGACGGTGGCAACGTGCGCCCGATCCTGTCAGCCGACAGTGAGCACAGGATTGGCGCATGGTCTCCGAGTGGCGACCGCTTCCTGCTTTTCTCGACAAAGGAGAGTGATCGGGGATGCATTCAGCAAACCTGTTTCTTCGACATCTACGCCATCGATGCCGCAAGCGGCGCCGAGACGCGCCTCACTGCCACTGATGAGGCTGAAGTCGATGCGGTCTGGTCGCCTGATGGTTCGCAGATAGCATTTTTGCGCGGCTGTGTCGATGAAAGCATCGATGAATGCAGCCCTGATCTCTATCTGATGAACGCCGATGGGAGCAGTGAGCGTCTGCTGGCGGAGGAGGGATGGATCACGAACCCTGCCTTTCTGTCGAACGATCAGGTGGCATACATCCGGCGCACTGGCGAGCGCTCCGACATCTACCGGGCAGCGACGAATGGCCCTGCACCACAGCCAATGATCGATGTGGACACAGACATTCTCAGTCTGCGCGTTTCCCCTGATGGCGGCATGCTGGCGTTTCTCGATCAGCGAGGAGATTGTCGGTTCGAGCTGTGCGACCGGGAAGTCTATGTGGTTGCACGTGATGGGAGTGGTCTTCGTCTGATCGACCGGATCGATGCATGGCCTCGGGCGTGGGATTGGACTGACGATGGACGGCTGTGGCTGCTGTTTTCTGGCGATGCTTCGTTCCAGCAACTGGTCATGTATGCCCCTGACGGTACACTGCTCGACAGATGGGAGTTCAGGCGGCGCCCGTCGTCTCCCTGACGTGAACAGAGCCGATAGCTGACAACGTGCGCGACAATTTGCTCTCAGAGGCATTCCGCCTTATGGGTTTTCAGGAAACCATCCTCTCTCGTCTTACAACGAGACATCGCTTGATGATCGCACCACAAAGGCGCGAAGTCCACACTTGTGAGTCTCACTTTTTCGAGGATTGTTGCGCCTTCGCAGATGCCTGTTCACGACGGCGCCCATGCAGGCGTCGCCCGCTGTCAGCATCGCTATCGGCTATCGGCTATCGGCTATCGGCTATGCCAACCGGCGGGCTTTGCCCTGGGAGCCGAGAGCTTCAGCCCCACGGCAACCGGCGTAGACCGGATTCATTGCTGAAAGAAGGCGGTACGCAACAGGCTGAAGCCTGTGGTACGTGCGCAGAGCGCCTCATTGACCGCCTTTATGCGGTACGCAACAGGCTGTCAAAGGGTCTCACTCGTCTGCCGCCCATACCCGGTCGCACCCCTGCGCGACTCGTTCACAAACCGCGAGGAGATGCGCGGCACGGCGTGTGTAGGTGTATGGCGCAACACACTCGCGACCGCGCCGTGCCAGTGTGTGTCGCTGCACGTGGTCTTCGAGCAGCGACCGCAGAGCATGGGCAAGCGCCGCGCGGTCACCACGCGGAACATGCCATGCGCCGGCGCCGCCGGTGATCTCGCGCAGCGCCGGAAGGTCAGGGCAGATGACTGCTCGTTCCATCGCCATGTATTCGAACAACTTCAACGGTGACGCGGTGACATCGGTCACTGTGCCAGGAATGACCAGCACATCGGCGGCTGCCAGATAGAGCGGCACTCGCTCTTGCGGTTGCACGCCGATGAATACGACGCGCTCTGCAAGACCGAGACGTTGCGCCTGCTCTGCAAGCAGGGCGCGCTCCTGGTCGCGGCCCCCGACCAGGAGTAACCGTGCGCCCGGAACATCCACCAGCGCGTCGAGCAGCAGATCGACCCCGCGATAGGCAAACGTCAGTCCGGCGTACACAATCGTCGGTTCGTCGGGGAGACCGAGCGCGCGACGGGCAGCGTCACGATCCTGTGGCGTGTAGATCGTTTCATCGTAGGCGTCGGGCAGCACTGCAACCTCGTGTGGATGGCGCAAACCAAGCGACATCAGCAGGTCACGGAACGCAGCGGTCAGCGAGGTCAATGCCGCCGGTCGCGTGAGTGTCAGGCGGTCGATCAGGTGCAACAGCGGTTGCGCCCAGCGCTCTTTCGCCCGCGACGGGTTGTGGCTCTCCAGGTCGTGCACTTCGTACACAACGCGCGCGCCGGTCAGACGCGGCGCCAGCAGTGAAAGCCAGAGTGCGCAAATGATTTCGCGCACATAGACGACATCAAACCGCTGGCGGCGTATCAGGCGCAACCAGACCAGTAGTGCTAGCACGAGCCAGGCATAGACGCTGCGCTCGGCGTAGTACCAGAGGGTCGAACGGTAGAGTCGCGACAGGCGACCGATCCCGATGCGCGGCAGGTGGAGCGCCAGCCCATCGAATGCACTGGGACCGGCTTCGACTCGTGGAACGATTGCCAGGGTGTCCGGCGCCAGCGCCTTCAGCGCCCGCAGGGTTGCGTGGGTCTGCACTGCATTGGCCGAACGCAGCCGCAGACTGTTGGGATAGGCGACATAACAGATGCGCATGGGACTACCTGTGAGGCGCTGCAACATTCCTGCCCGACAGAAACGGTTCGTAGAGATGCAACAGTTGTCTGGCGATTGTGCGTGAATCGAACGCTGCCGCCATTGGCGGGCATCGTCGGGCATATGTTTCCCACAGCGACCGATCACGCAGCAGGCGCACCAGTGCCGCACCGATTGCCTCCCCGCTACGCGGCGCCACAACGATCCCGCACTCAGCTGCAGCGACATAGTCGCTGACACCGGTGGTGCATGTGACGATTGGCGGCGTACCGACTGCTGCCGCCTCGACCACCACCCGGCTGAACGACTCGGCAACCGATGGAACGACCACGACATCGGCGGCGGCGAGGTGCGCCATGGTCTGGTCGTGCGGAATGCCGCCGGTGAACGTGATCGCTGATGCGACCCCCAGTTCTTCTGCGCGACGCTGCAGGTATGCGCCATAATCGCCAAATCGCTTTGTGCGGCGATTCGGACCTATAATCAACGCCTGCACATCAATGCCGCCAGCACGTGTGTATGGCAAAGCTTCCACCAGATATTCAATCCCCTTGAACGGATGGAGACGATTCAGACTGACCACGACCGGACGGGAGGGATCGAGATGGTAACGTTCGCATATGGATACTCTGCTGTGCTGGCGTAGCGTGTCGAGACTGGCGTTGGTGGGAGGATAACTGTCTTCAGTGATGTTGTAGGGAATAGCACTGACACTGTCTGGTGCAGCGCCGAGGCGCACCGCCAGCGAGCGAATCTGCGGCGAATCGGCGCGCAACACATCAGCGCGCCGGAAGACGAAAGGCAGCAGCATGCGCACCGCAAGGAATCGCGCATACCCATAATCGAACTCCGGCACACACATAATATCAGCGCCGGGCAGCGTGACGGCGAGCGGCGGCTGGAGCGAACGCGGAGTCAGTGCAGCGATCAGACCGAGCGGAAACGCCGTCTCGATATGCACCAGATCGTAGCGTCGTGTCGCAATGAACCGGCGGTAATGCATCAGCGCTCCCGCCAGATAGGGGTATCCGGTCGGGAATGCCAGAACACGATTAAGCGCCTTCAACGCAACGCTCGAACTGACCGGCAGGCGATGCACGACGATCCCTTCCTGAGTCTCGCTGGTCACACGGGTGACATCTGCAGCAAGTGTCATGACCTCGGCATCGACCCCATGTTCACGCCAGACATTGATCACCTCGGCGTGGATGCGGTTGCCCATCAGGGATGGATCGTAGCGCGGAATGAAGTACAGGATTGTCATAGCGCTTCCTTGAAGACAACGAAAAGCGGTATAATCGAAACATCCAGCGTCCACACGACACGCCGATCAGCAATCGATGCGCCCGATGCCGCATCAGTGTACCATACCCTCGCCAGCGCATCGCGCATTTCTCGCACCAATGCGATGATGGTTATCTGATTGTTATTCCTTCCCGCTACAATAGGCATGTCGATGAAGACACAGCTGTAAGAGTTTAGACCATTATCACTCTGGTGTCCACGGAAAGACACGTATGGATATCGAAGCGCTCCGTGCCGAGAATAACGCCCTGAAGGCGCGCATGCGCGATCTTGAGCAGGCATTGCAACGCGCGCACAACGTCAATCCGGCTCTTTTGTCCTCATTTGACCACTTCGCTGTTCTTCACGAGACAGCGCTCGCGGTTATGAGCCGTCTCGATCTCAACGAGGCGCTCGAAGTCATTGTGACCCATGCCGCACACCTGGCAGGAACCAGCGATGGATTCATCGACATGCTCTCTCCAGATGGAACGGCGCTGGAGATCAAAATTGGAGTCGGCAAGTATGTGCGTGATTTCAGGGAGCCAGTCAAGATCGGCGAAGGAATCAGCGGACGGGTTTTCCAGTCTGGTGAGCCAATGATTGTCAGAGAGTATCGCACCTGGGAAGGGCGTCTGCATTCAATCGATGCATCGTCGATTGGAACAGTTATTGCAGTGCCGTTGAAGTTGAGAACAACAACCATTGGCGTCCTGAGTGTCTCGTATAGCGAACTGCGTCAGGAAGCGCTCGACCCAATCGTCACGCTGCTGACACGTTTCGCAGACCTGGCTGCGATCGCGATCGACAACGCCCGTCTCTACACCATGGTGCAGGAGGAACTGGCAGAGCGGCGTCGCATCGAAAGCGAACTGCGCGAAAGCGAACAGCAATTGCGCCGCCTGTATGACGTAACGAGGCGTCAGGCGCAGGCATTGCATCTGATCGGTCAGGTGCGCGAGGCAATTGCCCGTGAGGTCGAACTCCCTGCACTCTTTCGCACGGTTGTCGAGACGATTGCAGCAACATTCGGCTATACGCTCGTGAGCCTGTATCTACGCGACGGTGATAATCTGGTTCTACAACATAAGGTTGGCTACCCCGGCGGATGGGATCTTATCCCGCTGGGGAAAGGCGTGATGAGTCGCACCCTGCTGAGCGGAAAGCCTGTTCTGATTCCTGATGTGCGCACCGATCCGGATTTCATTGGTGTGCTGGACAATATCGTGTCGGAAGTGTGCGTGTTGCTTCGGAACCAGGATCGCATTGTCGGCGTGCTCAATATCGAGAGTACTGAAGGGGTTGTTCTGACCGAGGACGATCTGCACCTGATGATCGAACTGGTTGAGCACATTAATGTTGCCATCGAACGCGCCTGGTTGTATGAGCAACTCCGGCATCATATCCAGCAATTCGACGCACTGTACGATACGATGTCCGATATTACTGGAAATCTGGATCGAAAAACGGTCTTGAAGTCAATCGTCGAGCGCATGATCGCACTCATTCATGCGACAAGCGGTATGATTGCCCTGTATGAGCCGGAGCAGCAGCACCTGCGGATTTATTACAGTTCCGGGATGGATCGTGACTATGCCGGCGCGTGTCTGGCGCCTGGCGAAGGCGCGATTGGTCAGGCGGCGCTGACACGCCAGCCGATAGTGGTGTACAACTATGATGAATGGGAGGGTCGATCGTCACTCTTTTGCACAATGCCTCCTTCGCACGTGCTGGCTGTGCCGTTGTTAGCCGGGGACGAGTTAATCGGTGCGCTTAGCGCTGGCGATACCAACCTCAAGCGAGCATTCACCCGTGATGATATTCGTCTGCTCGGCTTGTTCGCCCAACAGGCGACGATCGCAATCAAAAATGCGCGGCTGTTTGCCGAGGTGCAGCATCTGGCGATCACCGATCCCCTGATGGGCATCTACAACCGGCGGCACTTCTTCAGTGCGGCGGTGCGTGAGTATGAGCGGGCGCGGCGCCATGGCTACCCCCTGGCAGTATTCATTGCCGATCTCGACAATTTCAAGCAGATCAATGATCGCTATGGGCATCCGATCGGTGATCGAGTGTTGCAGGCGGTCAGCGGCATCTTCCGTCGCGAACTGCGCTCGGTCGATCTGCTCGCTCGTTATGGCGGCGAGGAAATCATTGTGCTGCTGCCCGAAACCGATTGTGACGGGGTCATTCGGGTGGTCGAACGTTTGCGCGCGCATCTGATGGAAGGAGTAGACACCGAACGCGGCCGGCTTGAAGTGACAGCCAGTTTTGGCGCTGCAGTGATGCAGCATACTGATGCCCGGGATGTCGAAACATTCGTGGTATACGCCGATCAGGCGCTGCTGCGCGCCAAGCGTCTGGGGAAGGATCGCCTCGTGATCTGGTGTGACATGTGCGATGCTGCCGGCGCGTGCCAGCACGTTGCGCCCGACGCGCTTCAGAACCGTGTCGTGGTGATTCCTGCACTGCAGCGCTCGGATGACACGGCGTAACCGTACCACATCCGCCTCTGACACGCTAAAATAAAGATAGACGAGAATGCCTCGACAGATGTTACATCTGTCACACTCTGCCGCAGACTATCGCTGGTGATTCCGATCCCCGAAAGGTATCGAACGACGTGTTGAATAAAATCGCAGCCCGCCCAAAACTGTTTGTTCTGGCGTATGGCGTTCTGGCGCTTCTCCTCGGCGTGGTGGCGATCGGCTTACGAGGACGCGAATACATTCTCTACATGCTGATCTGGCCCGTGATCCTGAGCGCTGCAGTCGTTCCCTGGCGCATGTACCTGATCCTGATTGGCATCGGAGTGATAACAACGATAGCAGTCGTGCCGCAGGCAGCGCCGGATCTCGACCAATCGATTGGAACCGCGCTGTGGGCTACCCTGGCTGCCGTCCTGATCAGTGAAAGCATCTACCGGTTAATGCGCCATCAGCGTGCAATGCAGCGAGCGCTGCAGGAGAGCGAAGAACGGTTTCGCTGCACCTTCGAGCGCGCCCCGGCGCCCATGGCAATGACTGATATGCAGGGGCGACTGCAGTGGTTCAATCAACGTCTGTGCGATGCGCTTGGCTACGAACGCACGGAGTTGGGTGGACAAATGATGAATCGGTTTGCCCATTCAGAAGATCAGGATAAGCGCCTGCATGCTGCACTGCTCGCTTCTGACAGCGGGGAAGCGGTGATCGAGAAACGGTATGTGACAAAGGACGGTCGGGTTGTACCCTTTCTTCTCAACGGAACGTTGCTGCGCAATGCGGCAGGCGAACCCCACGAGGTACTGGTCATTTTCTTCGACCTGACGATGCAGCGAGAAGCGGAAGCGCAACGTCTGGCGCTCGAGCGCCAGATGCTCGAAGTGCAGCGAATGGAAAGCCTGGGGGTGCTGGCAGGAGGAATCGCACACGATTTCAACAATCTTCTGGCGAGTATCCTGGGAAACACAAACCTGGCGTTGCTTGATACGCCATCTCATTCACCGGCGCGCGCCTGCCTGGAACAGATCGAGTCCGCAGTCCAACGTGCAGCGGAACTCACGCGGCAGATGCTCGCCTACACCGGGCGTGATCAGGCGATGCGCGAGGTGATCGATGTGAATGCTGCACTGAATGCTATGGATACGCTGCTGCGCACTATCGTTCCTTCTAACATATCGATCGACTACCAATTCGAACAGGAATCGTTGAGGGTCTGCTTTGATCGGACGCAGCTGCGTCAGATTATCGTGGCGCTGGTCACGAATGCAGCAGAGTCGATCGTTGATCGGTCGGGTCAGATTGTGATCACGACCGGTGAACGCACGTTCGATGCAACGCGCCTTCCAAATGCTGCCGTTGGTGCAGTGATGCAGCCAGGGCGCTATATGGTCATTGAGGTGAGCGATACCGGCTGCGGGGTCGAGGAGCAGATTCGTCCAAACCTGTTCGAGCCGTTTTTTACGACGAAGCCAGGCAGGCGGGGCCTGGGTCTCGCTGCGACTCTCGGTATTGTGCGCAGTCACGGTGGTGCGATTCAGGTCGAAAGCGCTCCTGGACAGGGGAGTACGTTTCGTGTCTTTATTCCATTCGAGGCGCCGACGGCAGAGATCCTGTCTCCGGCGCCTGCTCCATCCTCGCAGGTCGAAGCCGCACAATCGGCGTCCAGCGAGTCGCCAGGCATTGTTCTGGTCGTCGATGATGAACGGTCGGTGCGCTCGGTAGCAGCGCGCATGGTCGAGCGTCTGGGATACGAAACTCTTCAGGCGCCCGATGGCGAAGCGGGGGTTGAATTATTCAGCGCTTACGCCGACTCGATCGCCTGTGTGTTGCTGGATGTGTCCATGCCGGTTATGGGTGGGGCGCAGGCGCTCCAGCTGATGCGCGCCATCCGCCCCGACGCCCCGATTGTTCTTATGAGCGGGTATGCAGGTGAAGAACTGGCTGCACAATTTGGGCAACTGCAACCAACTGGCTTTTTGTACAAGCCGTTCGATACCGTCGAACTCAAAGCCTGCCTCGATGCTGCGCTTGGAAAAAATTGATGAACTGATGCCGCGACTCTCCCCACAGGCGATGGAAGCAGCATATCTTTGCGCTCTCCCTGGCGGGTTCAGGCGCAAACCGATGACGAAGGAACGCTCCCCACATCAATAATGCGCGTTCTGAATACGCTGCATGCCAACCGCCTGCCGGATCCAGGCTTCCTGTTCCTCACGTGTGACGGCGATCCCATCGAGGTGCGCCGCGCGCAGTCCGGCGAGCAGTTCACCGAAACGGGGTCCCGGGCGCAGCCCGAGCGACTCGAGGAATGTTCCGTCGACTGCGAGTTTGACCCCGCGCAGATGGTCGATGTAGCGTCCAATGTACTCAGGGGCGGGTGGCGGCCCGGCAATCTGCGCTGTGCGCAATGCCGCAATGCCGATGCCGTGCAGCGCTCGATCAATCGCGCTGTCGGCGATCGGCTGATCGAAACGTTCGGCTTCGCTGCGGAGCGCCTCGACGCGCTCACGCACCAGCGTCAGGTCTGCCAGGAGACGGGTTTCGCCCGCTGGCAGGCGGTATCGGGTTGCGAAGGCGGTGCGCTCGTCGCCGGTCAGCGGGTAGACCAGCAGCAGCAGGTACAGCTCCGGCAGTGGAACGTCGGGGAACGCAGCCTGTCGTGCCGCTGCAAACCATTCGGCAATGACATGCGTCCAGCGAAGCGCCGGATGTATGGCGCGCAGTACGCCGAGATCGTCGAGGAGCGCCAGCGCTGGTTCGGGATGCTCCTCTGCCAGAATGAGCCGCAGTTCGTGCATAATTCGCTGCGGAGTGGCGCGCCCCAGGACGCCCTGCTCGAGCGCGTCGCCGATCAGCGCGCGCGTGCGAGGTTCGATGATAAACCCCAACCGTGCCGCAAGACGCGCTGCCCGCAGCATGCGCGTCGGATCGTCGATGAAACTCAGATTGTGCAGGACGCGGATCAACCGGCGGGCAATGTCGCGCCGCCCGCCATAGAAATCGTAAAGCCGGCCGTAACGCGCCGGATTGAGGCAGATCGCCAGGGTATTGATGGTAAAGTCGCGGCGGTGCAGATCGTGGCGCAGTGACGCGGCTTCGACGTCGGGCAGGGCTGAGGGTCGCTCATAGAACTCGGTGCGCGCCATCACGAAGTCGAGGGTGAGAGGCGGCCCATTTGGTCGTTCGAGGTTCAGAGTTGCCGTACCGAATGCCGTGTGGCTGCGCACTGTGCCGCCGAGTTCGGTTGCCAGCGCTTCTGCAAGCGCAATCGCATCGCCTTCAACAACCAGATCAAGATCGTCCGGTGCGCGCTCCAGGATCATGTCGCGCACTGCGCCACCAACAATGTACAGCGCTGCGCCGCGCTGCTGCGCAATGGCGCCGGCGCGCCGCAGAATGACCAGCAGTTCGGGATCGAGGAAACGTTCCAGCGCCTCGCTGACGATGGCATGGTCACTCTTGCCAGCCTCCTGCCCGACTGCCCAGGCGCGCAGCAGATCACTGCGGGTGATGATGCCCAGCAATCGCTTTTGTGCATCAACCACCAGCAGGCGCCCGGTGCGATCACCGTTGTCAGCGGCGAGCGCGCTGCGCACGGTTGCGAGTGATGCATCCGGCGGCAGCAGCGTCGGACCGTGCCAGAGGTAGCGTGCCAGCGGAGCGTCGCGTAAGCCGTGGCGCAGCGCCCGATCAAGATCGCGCCGTGAAATGAGTCCCTGCACGACCCCATCGTGGTTGACGACGGGCAACGCACCGTGACCGTAGCGCAGCAACAACTCCTCCGCCTGCGCCACGGTTGCATCGACCGGCGCAGTGTGCACCGGACGGGTCATGATATCGGCGGCGGTCAGCGCGGGCTGCATCATGTCGCGCACGGCTGTTTCCACGCGGGCAAGCAGCGTTTCGGCATCAATACCGCGCGCATATGCTGCTGCAGCATAGCGATGTCCCCCGCCGCCGAACTGTGCCGCCAGCGCGCCGGCATCGAGCGTATCGGCACTGGCGCGCAAAATGAGTTGCGTTCCGGTATCGCCGGTTGCAATCGTCAGGGCAATGACTGCCGGGGCATACAGGTCGCGCAGGCGATGCGCCAGCGACGAGAGTTCAGGAACCGGTCCATCGACGCGCGCCCAGGCAAAGAGCACCGTCCAGCCGCTGATTTCTTCCAGGCGCATGGTCTGCTCGAGCTGGTGCAATACCTGTTCCTGCACCGCAGAGAGTGGACGGCGGAGGAACTCACCAACCGCCTCGATCCGCGCTCCTCGTTCGAGCAACCAGGCGGCGCACGCCACGTCGATTGCGCGCGTGCCGGGTAACGACAGGTTTCCGGTGTCTTCATAAATGCCCAGAAGAAGGAGTGTCGCCTCCACCGATGTCAGAGGAAGATGGTGTTCCATCAGGCGACGCACCAGAATGGTGGTGGTTGCCCCTGTATCGGCGTAGATCAACTCCTCGTGCGGAGCAAGATCCCGTTCCGGACGGTGATGATCGATGATAATCGTCGGGATCGGCGCATCGCCCAGCAGGGGAAGGCGCGGAACCGTCGCGGTATCGACCAGGATCAGGCGTGTGACCGGTTCGCGCGGCAGATCGTTCATGCGCACGAAGGGAAGTTCGTCGCGGTGCAGTGCGGCAAACTCGCGCACATTCTCATTCATCTGCGGATTAAGGACAGCCAGCGCGCCGGGGTAGAGGCGCGTCGCTGCCATCTGTGACGCGAGTGCATCGAAGTCGGTATTGCTGTGGGTGAGGATCAACTCCATAAGCCGGCGACGGCGCGTTCGAGCCATTCCATCCAGGGCCAGGCGCGCTGCCTGCTGAACTCAGGAAGCGGTACACGCCGCATCTCGAGGTCGAGCAGCGAAAGGGTGCAATGCTCTGCGACCCGGCGACACTCGATCCAACCGGTGATGTCACGCCCGTCATGCAGTGTAACATAAACAGCGATCGTCACTGGTCCGACATAGTCGCCATACTGGCGATTGACCCGATCCGGGTACATTTCGCCGAATCGAATCTGCCGGTACGTGATCCCTTGCGTGCGCAGGGCATACGCAACCTGGTCATCGTATGTCCGGATCAACGGCGGACGGAACAACAGCAACGCCCCAAATCCAAGCAGGCACATCAGGGCGCAAACCGCAGCAACGAGCATCACGCGCACAATGAAGGATCGATCTGCTATCACAGCGCAATTTCGCGTCCGGTCTCAGCGCTTTCCAGCACTGCTTCCATCATCTCCTGCACAATCAGTCCGTGACGCAGCGGCGCCTGACAAGGAACGCCATCGAGGATGCACTCAACGAAATGTGCGGCGATCACTGTCCACACGCCGTCCCAGTCTTTGGCAATATGAAACGTGCTATCGACCGGCGCACCGGCGATGGTACGATACACCGTCAGAGGATTATAGCAGCGCACCCCGGCTTCTGTGCCAAACAGTTCGATCTGAAAATCGTCCGGCTGGTGCGATGCCCAGAAACTTTCCACCTGCAGCCCTGCACCGTTGGCGAAGCGAATGAACCCGCCAGCGTAATCGTCGGCGGCATACTGTTGCGCCAGTTCTGGTTGCAGTTTGTAGTCGAAATACCCCAGTCCGCGTGGACCGAACTTTGCTCCTGCGACCGCGACTGCGCTCACCGGTTGCGGCATGCCCATCATCCACCAGGCAGCATCGAGAACGTGCACTCCCATGTCACGGAACGCGCCGCCGCCTTTCTGGACAAACCCCGGACTCCAGTGCGGAATGCCGCTGCGGCGTATGCTCCGCGCGCGTGCATAGTACACCTCGCCAAGTTCACCTCGCGCAACCATGGCGCCGACGATCTGGGTTTCGCGGGTGAAACGGGTCGAGAGCGACATCATGTTGACGACGCCGGCGGCTTCGGCAGCTGCAACCAGATCGCGCGCCGGAGCGACGGCGTCTGCCAGCGGTTTGGTGACGAGCACATGCTTGTCGTGACGCACCGCTTCGAGCGCAATCGGTACGTGGAGTTGATTGGGGGCGCCGACGAACACCGCATCAATCGAGCGATCGCGGCACATCTCACGATAGTCGGTGTACAAGGCGAGCGGTTCGGGAAGTTTGAGTTCCGCCGCCAGTTTGTGCATGCGCTCTTCGGCAATATCACAGAGCGCAACGATACGAGCGCGCGGCGTGTTCAGAAAGCCGCGCGCATTCGCTTTACCGATACCCATGCCAACAATGGCGACTCGTACTTCGTTCATGGGTGACGTCTCCATGTCCAGCTATGATGACCCACACGACCACGTGTTATTCGAGTTTCAGCGACCGCCCGATGATCTCTTTCATGATCTCGGTTGCGCCGCCGTAGATCGTCTGCACGCGCGCATCGAGAAAGGCGCGCGCAATCGGGTATTCGCGCATGTAGCCGTAGCCGCCATGCAGTTGCAGGCAGGCATCGACCACACGTTGCTGCAGTTCAGTTGTCCACCATTTTGCCATGGCTGCCGTTTCGGCGGTCAACTCGCCACGGTTGAGCGCCAGGATGCACTGATCGACAAACACCCGCCCGATCTGCACGTCGGTCGCCAGTTCCGCCAGCGTGAAACGCACAGTCTGAAGCGCACCAAGCGGGCGCCCAAAGGCTTCACGCTCGCGGCAGTAGCGAATGGTCTGTTCCAGCGCCGCTTCGGCTGCAGCCACGGCGCCGACCGCGATAGCCAGACGTTCGCGTGGCAGTTGTTCCATCAGGTAGCGAAACCCCTGCCCTTCTTCGCCGAGCAGGTTGTCGCGCGGCACACGCACATCGTGAAAGAACAGTTCAGCGGTATCCTGCGCGTGCAATCCGATCTTCTCCAGGCGTCTGCCCCGCTCATAGCCTGGCATGCCGCGTTCAACAACGAGCAGGCTGATCCCTTTGGCGCCGCGATCCGGATCGGTCTTTGCTGCAACAATCACGAGATCGTTGAGGATACCGTTGGAAATGAAGGTCTTCTGCCCATTCACTACATACCCGCTGCCGTTACGTACTGCTGTGGTCTGGATTGCCGCCAGATCACTGCCAGCCCCCGGTTCTGTCATGGCAATCGCAGTAATGCACTCACCGCTGACGCAGGCGGGCAACCAGCGCTGGTGTTGCTCCGGCGTACCATAGTGGAGGATGTAGGGAACCACAATGTCGGTGTGGAGGACGAAACCAGGTCCGGTAGCGCCGGCGCGCCACAATTCTTCGCCAATAATGGCGTTGAACCGATAATCGCGCGCGCCGGCGCCGCCATACGCTTCCGGTGCGTCCATGCAGAGGAACCCCCGCCGACCGGCAGCGCGCCACAGGTCGCGCGGGACGGCGCCGGCGCGCTCCCATTCCGCATGGAAGGGTAGAATCTCGCGTTCGACAAAGGCGCGAAATGCTGCCCGGAAAAGGTCGTGTTCCGTCTCGAACAGCGTGCGTTTCATCAGACGAGAAAATCCGACGGTGTAGCCGGCGTGCGGGTTGTAATCTGTTTCCCCAGACGTTCAAGCGCGTATTCAATGCCCGCCTGTAGATTGCTGCGCGTTACAACGGTGCTCAGATCGATCCCCAGGTGCACCATTGCCTGGGCGACCTCCGCTGAGATCCCCACCAGCACACAATGTGCACCGAGGAGCGAAGCGGCGCGCGTTGTCTGAATCAGATGATTGGCGACCGATGTATCCACGACCGATACGCCCGTAATGTCAATGATTGCGATTTCGGCTGCATAGTGCTGGATGCCGTTGAGCAACGCTTCCATGATCTGGGCGCTGCGCTGGCTGTCGATCGAGCCAACGAGTGGAAGCACGATGATTTCGTCGTAGATTGGCACGACCGACGTGGACATTTCGCGGACTGCCTGGATAAGGCGGTGCATTCGTTCTTCGCTGGCGCGAAATTCGCGCTCCATCGTTTCGTAGCGCTGCACCTGTTGCTCGAGTTCTGCCACACGCGCACGCAGTCGCTCGATCTCGGAGTCGTGGGTGTCGGACATTGGTTTGCCTCACACTGGATAAACGTCGTACAACACGTATTATAAGTCAGAAGATGCGCAGGCGGTTGAGCCTGCACACGTCCTCTGTCATGTAGTGTACTGGTCGGTCATAACCAATGTGAAGCGGACCACTACTGTTCCAGCGGCGCAACATGCTCCAGATAGCGCTGACACATGAGTGTGAGCGCTTCCTCTCCCGGCATGTTCCAGATCGCTTCGTTGAAAATCTCGACCTCGATGAACCCGGTGTATCCGACGGCGTCGATCGCCTCGCGTAACGCGCGCAGCTCGATCACGCCATCGCCCATCATGCCGCGCCCGTTCAGGACGTCTGGCAGCGGAATAATCCAGTCGGATACATGGTACGCCACTGTGCGTTTGCCGCAACGTCGGATGAGGTTGTAGACCTCCACATCCCACCAGACGTGATAGGCATCGATGACCACGCCGACGTGCGGTGAGTTGAATCGTTCCGCCAGTGCAATTGCCTCTCCCAAACTGGTGATCACCGATCGATCCGCAGCGAACATCGGGTGAAGCGGCTCGATGCCCAGGACGACATTGTGTGCAATGGCGTCGGGCAAGATGGCAGCGATCCCTTCCTCGACCATCTGCCGCGCTGCACGAAGATCGCGATCCGGCGCCGGTCCGCACACCAGCACCAGCACATCGGCACGCAGCGCGGCTGCTTCTTCGATTGCCCGGCGATTATCATCGACGCGCGCAGCCCGTTCGGCGCGCGTGGCAGCCGGAAACCATCCGCCACGACAGAGGCTGGAGCAGTGCAGCCCGGCGTCACGCAGCAGGCGTGCAGCTGCTGACATCCCTGCCTCAGCCAGGCGGTCGCGCCAGATGCCGATGGCCGGAATGCCCATGCGCGCGCATCCATCGACGGCTTCGCGAAGCGACCAGCGCTTTGTAGTCGCCTGGTTCAGACTCAGGCGTGAGAGATCCGCTGCCATTGTTCACCCCTCGATCCCTGCCAGCGCCAGGACATGGCGCATACGTGCAGCAGCGAGGTCGGGATCGCGGAGAATACCTGCCTGATCTGCAAGCATGAACAGTCGCGATAGATGGATGATGGAACGGGCGCTTTCCTGAGCTCCGACCATGCGAAAGTGACTCTGGTGACCGTTGAGATACGCCAGGAAGACCACGCCTGTTTTGTAGTAGTACGTTGGCGATTGGAAAATATGCCGCGAGAGGGGGACGGTTGGTTCAAGGATCGCCCGGTACCGTGAAGGATCATCGGCGTCGAGCGCCTGGAGCGCCGCTGATGCCGCCGGAGCAATGGCGTCGAAAATGCCGAGGAGCGCATCGCTGTACCCCTGATCGTCTCCCAGGATCAGGTCCGGGTAATTGAAGTCGTCGCCGGAGTACATGCGCACGCCTGGCGGCAGGCGGCGCCGCATCTGGACTTCCCGATCGGCATCGAGCAACGAAATCTTGATCCCATCGATCTTTGCCGCGTGCTCATGGATCAGCGCCAGCGCGGTTTCCATTGCCTCATCGAAAGAGCGACTTCCCCAATACCCGGCGAGGTGCGGGTCGAACATCTCGCCAAGCCAGTGGAGAATAACCGGCTGGCGCACCTGAGACAGAAGCCGCCCGTAGACCCGGAGGTAATCGTCTGGTCCGCGGGCGCAGGCGGCAAGTGCGCGGCTGGCCATCAGAATGACCCGTCCGCCAGCCTGTTCGACGACCTCGATCTGCTCGAGGTAGGCGTCCTCCACCTGATCGAGCGTATACCCTGTGTGGGGAGGCAGATGATCGGTTCCGGCGCCACACGCGATAGCGCCGCCGACCGAACGCGCCTCAGCGACAGAACGAACGATCAGTTCACGCGCGGTTGGCCAGTCGAGCCCCATCCCGCGTTGTGCCGTATCCATGGCTTCGGCGACCGCCAGCCCGAGCGACCAGAGATACCGCCGATACGCCAGGGTCGCCTCCCAATCGAGAACCGGCGGCGATGCAGGAGTCACATCGGCGAGCGGATCGGCGACGACATGCGCAGCAGCAAAAAAGACGCGGCTGCGCAACGGCGCCTGGGGCGGGGTGAAGCGGGCAGATCGACATGGCGTGTATGGACGGAGCGAACGATCAGGTTGCGGGAGCATCACAACAGGAGGCATGCTTCGACCTTCTTTCACACTTCGAGGTTGGGAACGTCGATCCAGCGGCGTTCGCGCCACGAGCGCAATCCCAATTCGGCGAGCTGAACCCCTTTGGCGCCTTCGAGAAGCCCCCAGCGGAACGAACCGTCACCGGCGATGTAACGCAGGAACAGTTCCCACTGGACGCGAAACGCATTGTCGAAGGTTCCATTATCTGGAACTTCCTGCCATCCGGCGCGGAAATCAATTGGGTTGGGCAGGTCCGGATTCCACAGCGGACGGGGTGTCGCCACACGCGGCTGCACGCGACAATCACGGAGTCCGGCGACGGCGCTGCCGTGCGTCCCATCGACCTGAAGGACGAACAGGTCATCACGGTAGACCCGCACACACCATGACGAATTGATCTGAGCGATGATGCCGCCTTCCAGCTCGAATGTCGCATATGCCGAGTCATCGGCGGTAACCGCATAGCGGCGGCCGTGCTCATCGACCCGTTCAGGAATATGCGTGGCGCCCAGACACATCACGGCGCGGACCGGCGCAAACAGATTATCGAGCACATACCTCCAGTGGCACAGCATATCGACAATAATGCCGCCGCCTTCTTCCTGGCGATAATTCCAGGACGGGCGTTGCGCCGGCTGCCAGTCGCCCTCGAAGACCCAATAGCCAAATTCACCGCGCACCGAGAGAATCTTGCCGAAGAAACCGCTTTCAACCAATCGCTTGAGTTTGAGCAGTCCAGGAAGGAAGAGTTTATCCTGCACCACGCCATGCTTGATGCCAGCCGCCCTGGCGCGGCGCGCCAGATCGAGAGCGTCTTCCAGAGTGGCCGCCGATGGTTTCTCGCAGTAGACATGCTTGCCGGCTGCAATGGCCGCGCGGATGCTCTCGGCACGACGCTGGGTGGTCTGCGCATCGAAGTAGACGGTATCGGCGGGATTCGCCAGACAGGCATCCAGATCGGTGCTCCAGCGCGCAATACCATACGTTTCCGCCAGTGTGCGCAGCTTCTGTTCATTGCGACCAACCAGGATCGGTTCAGGCATGACGATATCGCCATTCGCGAGCGGCACGCCGCCATCACGACGGATAGCGACAATTGAGCGCACCAGATGCTGGTTGGCGCCCATACGTCCGGTAACGCCATTCATGATGATGCCTATGGGAAGTGTGGCCATCGAACGTCCTTTCTATCAGAAAGCGATTCCTGTCGTTGCGCGTCAGGCGGCGCGCCGGCAGAACAAAACAATATGACATGCCGCTTATTGCGCGGGTGGTGGCGCAGTGCTTTGACGTATAATCACCTCGGTTGGCAGGTAGACTGTTCGCAGCGTCTCTTCGGAGGAGAGCGCCAGTGCCAGCGCTTCTGCACCAAGCTGGCTCATCGGCACATGCACCGTGGTCAGTGTTGGCGTCACATCACCAGCGATCGGGATGTCATCGAAGCCGACAAGCGACACCTGCTCAGGGACGGCAATGCCGCGTTGTCGCAACGCAGCAAGCGCACCGATCGCCATCACATCGTTCATGGCGAAGATTGCCGTCATCAATGGAAAACGTTCCAAAAGCGCAATTGCTGCGTTTGCTCCCCCGTCTCGCGTAAAATCACCGGTCATGATCGCTTCTGGCGCAAGAGTTATGCCGCACGCGGCAAGCGCCTGCACGAAACCGCTCTTCCGGTCGCGACTGGTGGTCAGCAACGCCGGACCATCGATCACGCCGAAGGAACGATGCCCCAGGTCGAGCAGATGGTGAGCCAGGGCGCGCGCACCGCCAACGTTATCGGGAATGACTGCATCGGCGGCGATATGATGGCGCCCGATCACCGCAACTCGCCCGCCAAGCGATGCAAACGAGTCGAGTTGATCGATCAGCGCCCGACTATGGGCGCGGTCATCAAGCCCGCTGCCTGCCAGAATGATGGCTTCGACCCGCTGCATCTGGAGGAGGCGAATGTACTCCAGTTCGCGCTGCGGATCGCGGAATGTGTTACAGACGATCATCAGGCGCCCGGCATCCGCAGCGCTCTGCTGGATGCCGCGCAAGATTTCGGCGAAGTAGGGGTCGCCGACATCGTGCACGATGACGCCAACCGTGCGCGTGGTAGATCGGACCAGCGCCTGGGCGTGGGCATTGGGCACGTAGTTCAACTCACGCGCAGCCGCTGTGACGCGAGCCCGCATCTCGTCGCTCACCGCACGAGCGCTGCCATTCAGCACGCGCGACGCCGTCGCCAGCGAGACGCCGGCGCGACGGGCGACATCAGCAAGAGTAACGGCCATATGCTTCCTGATTAAACCGGCGTTTGACATGCCGATTATACCATGCTATACTCACTTTGCAAGTGAAAGCGCTTTCCATATATCGATATTTCTGGGGATATCCGAGATTGACAGATCGCGTGAGTCGTGTGTATTGTTATGGTATCCCCATCTCCGCAGGGCCTGACGAGTTGTAATCAAGTACGAGGTCAGTGATGACTGAGCACGCGAATGATCCCGCAGTCTTGCTGGAAGTCCGCAACCTCAAGAAGCATTTCCCGATTCGGCGTGGCTGGTTCTCGCGCACCGTGGGGTATGTCAAAGCGGTTGACGGTGTGAGTTTCTTTGTGCGCGAAGGTGAGACGCTGGGACTGGTCGGTGAAAGCGGTTGCGGTAAGACCACCACCGGTCGGCTGGTGTTGCGCGCGATGGCGCCGACCGAGGGAGAAATCTGGTTTCGCGATCGCGAGGCGGGGCGGGTCAATATCCCTTCTGTTGATCGTAATGCGCTCAAGCGGTTGCGTCGCAACATGCAGATGATTTTTCAGGACCCGTACTCATCGCTCAACCCGCGGATGACATTACTCGAGATTGTTGGCGAACCGTTGCTGGTGCACGGCATTGCCAAAGGCGCCGAGTTGAAGGATCGCGTTGCAGAGATGTTACGGGTCGTCGGGCTGCGCACGGAGTATATGAACCGGTATCCGCATGCATTTTCCGGCGGGCAGCGCCAGCGTATCGGCATCGCACGCGCGCTGGCGCTTCACCCGCAGTTGATCGTATGTGATGAGCCGGTTTCTGCACTCGACGTCTCCATCCAGGCCCAGATTCTCAACCTGCTCCAGGATTTGCAGCAGCAGTTTCGCCTGACCTATCTCTTTGTCGCGCACGATCTGAGTGTGGTGGAGCATATCAGTGATCGTGTTGCGGTGATGTATGTGGGGAAAATCGTCGAGAGTGCGCCAACTGCCCGACTCTATACCATGCCGCGCCATCCGTACACCGAAGCGCTGCTTTCCGCCGTTCCCAAACCCGATCCGCGCCGCCGCACCGCGCCAATTGTGCTGGAGGGCGAGGTGGCGGATCCCGCTCATCCGCCGTCCGGGTGCTACTTCCATCCTCGCTGTCGCTATCGTATTGATCGTTGCACTATCGAGACGCCGGAATTGCGCGAGATCGCCCCTGATCATTTTGTCAGCTGTCATCGCGCTGAAGAACTGGAATTGCAGGGGGTCATTCCGCTTACGCGAGCGCTGGCGTCGTGAGGCGCTTCACGCTTGTGACACTATACCCGTTCCGCCGGAAAGGAGGTGCGATGCGTTTCATTTGATTGGCGTCTCATTTACTCTTCGGATTCCCAATTCAGCGTTGTAGCCCGGCAGATGTGCAGTGATGCATCTTGAAAGTCAGAGAGGCTCCTTATGAATGATAATGCCAGGCGATCGATCGGCCGCCGTCAGTTTCTCCGTCTATCCGCCGTTCTCGGCGCAAGCGCCGGTCTTGCTGCGTGTGGCGGCGCTCCATCAGCCCCCGCGCCAACTGCAGCGCCAACCGCTCCTCCCGCTCCAACTGCTGCGCCAGTTGCAACTGCCGCGCCTCCGCAGGCGGCAACCGCCGTTCCCGCCGCCGTCTCGACCTTCAACGAAGCGCCAGTGCTGGCGGAACTGGTTAAGCAGGGTCAACTGCCGCCGGTCGATCAGCGTCTCCCCAAGAATCCGGTGGTGCTGACCGGCATGGATGGCGTGGGCAAGTATGGCGGGACAATCCGTCGTGGATTCCGTGGTTTTTCCGATCGCTGGGGTCCAACCAAAATCCAGAACGAAGGGTTGACCTGGTACAACCCCGATTTCAGCATCCGCGCCAATATTGTCGAGTCGTGGGAAGTCAGCAGTGATGCGCGGCAGTGGACCTTCAAACTGCGTGAAGGGATGAAGTGGTCTGATGGATCAGACTTTACCACCGACGACTGGAAATGGTGGTATGACCACGTGCTGCTGAATAATCAGATCACCCCGACGTCTCCGGGCGTCTGGTCGACCGGTTCGCCGCGCGTTGTGATGAAGGCGGAATTTCCCGATCGCTACACGGCGGTGTTCACCTTCCAGGACCCCAAGCCGCTCTTTGCCTACAACGTCACCCGTGAGCAACCGTTCGTCCACGCCGGCTTCATGAAGCAGTTCCACGAGGAGTTCGCCGATAAAGCCAAACTCGAGGCGGACGCCAAAGCGGCGGGTTTTGAGACGTGGGTGCAGCTCTTCCAGGATAAAAACTGGTGGTGGACAGTTGGGCGCCCCTCGCTCGGACCGTGGCTGGCGGTCAATACTATGACCGAGCAGTTGTTCATTATGGAACGCAATCCCTACTTCTGGCAGGTGGATGAAGCCGGGAATCAGTTGCCGTATATCGACAGGATTACGCATCTGTTGTTCGAAACGCCGGATGCATTCAACACACGCATCATTGCTGGCGAGGTCGACTTCCAGGCGCGCCACGTGAGCATCGGTGATTTCACGTTGCTCAAAGAAAACGAGAGTCGCGGCGATTACCAGGTGGTGCTGGGCGTCAGCGCCAACCATGTCGCGTTTCAGCCGAACCATACCGCGAAGAACCCCAAACTACGCGAGTTCTTCCAGAATCGCGACGTGCGGATTGCGCTCTCGCTGGCGATCAACCGCGACGAAATCAACGAACTGGTCTTCAACGGCACCGCCGTGCCGCGCCAGTACAGCCCCCTCAGCATGTCGCCGCAGTATTACGAGAAACTGACGAAAGCGTACATCGAGTACGATCCCGCTCGCGCCAACCAGCTGCTCGATCAGGCCGGTTATGACAAGAAGGACGCGCAGGGTTTCCGTCTGTGGAAAGATGGCAGCGGTCCGATCAGTTTCATTATCGAGGGAACGGCCCAGGCCGGCTCGCCCGATGAGGATGCCGTCCAGACAATGATCAAGTACTTCGCTGACGTGGGCATCAAAGCGACATACAAAGCACAGGAGCGATCCCTGTACACGGAACGCTACGAGGCCAATGAGATTGAAGCGGCGTTCTGGGGCGGTGACCGGACGCTGTTGCCGATCATTGCGCCGTGGATCTTCCTTGGTAGCATGATTGATCGGCCATGGGCGGCTGCTTGGGGACTCTATTACAACAATCCAAACGATCCCAATGCAGAACCGCCGCCGGAAGGTCATTTCATCAGGAAGATCTGGGACATTCAGGATCAGATCGATGTCGAGCCGGATGAAAACAAGCGGAATGAGCTATTCCGCCAGATCCTCGATATCTGGGCTGAGGAATTGCCGATGATCGGCATTCTTGGCGAGTTGCCATCGCCAACGATTGTCAAGAATGGGTTCAAGGGTTTTCCGAGCGGATTCCCCAACGACGACACCACTGAAGACGAGAATCTGCTCAATACGCAAACATACTATTGGGATGATCCGGCGCGGCATACGAATTAGTGATCGACACGAGCAGTCGTTGCAGATGACGCGCTTCTAAGGGGGCGCCGTTTCCGGTCTTTCCAGTCGAGTGCGTATTTCTCTTCTCAGTGATGTGCGCCAGGTGGCGGCGCCAGCCTCCCTTCACCTGGCGCACCGACAGCGGGTTCTGCCATGCTTCAGTATATTGTGCGTCGTGTGTTCTTGATGATCCCCACGCTCTTTGTGATTTCGCTGATTTCGTTTGCCATCATTCAGTTGCCGCCCGGCGATTTTCTCAGCTCATATGTGGCGCAACTTCGCGCCGAAGGCGATGCCATCGATGCGGCGCAACTGGCGGCGCTCGAGGAGCAGTATGGTCTCAATCAGCCGGTCTATGTCCAGTACTGGAAATGGATCAGCGGGATCGTGCTGCGTGGCGATCTCGGACGTTCATTCGAGTGGGGCAAGCCGGTGAGCGAGTTGATCTGGGATCGGATCGGGATTACGTTGCTTATTTCGCTGTTGACCATTCTCCTGAGCTGGGCAATTGCAATTCCGGCAGGGGTATATGCTGCAACCCATCAGTATTCCATTCCTGATTACCTGATGAGTTTCATCAGTTTTCTTGGTCTGGGAACGCCCAGTTTCCTGGTGGCATTGATTGCGCTGTGGGTGGGGCTGGCAATGTTCGGCGTCAATATCAGCGGCCTGTTCTCGGAACAATACATTGACGCTCCCTGGAGCCTCGAAAAGGTGCTGGACATGCTTTCGCGCATCTGGCTGCCGGTGATCGTCCTCGCCATTGATAACACGGCCAGCATCATTCGCACGTTGCGCGCCAATCTGCTTGATGAACTCAGCAAGCCCTACGTTGAAACAGCGCGTGCGAAGGGTGTGCGCGAGACTGTGCTGATCTGGAAGTATCCGGTGCGTGTTGCGCTCAATCCGTTCTTCAGCACCGTCGGCTGGACGCTGGCGGCGCTGGTTTCGGGCGAAACGCTGGTGTCGGTGGTGTTGAGCTATCAGACGAGCGGTCCGCTGCTGTTGCGCGCCCTGACGTCGCAGGATATGTATCTTGCTGGAAGTTTCATTTTGCTGCTCAGCACGCTTACCGTTATCGGCACGTTGATTTCGGATATTCTGCTGGCATGGGTTGACCCTCGCATCCGTCTGGAGGAATGAGCAATGGCAAGTGAAGGGAGCATCGAGCGAACCCGTGCCGATGACGCTGCGGTTTCCGTCGGTCATTCGCGCGCGGAGCAGATCTATGTCGCGCCGCAGTGGAAACTGATGTGGTGGAAGTTCCGCAAACATCGCATGGCGGTGGTGAGCGGCGTGGTGTTGATCTTCCTCTACCTGGCGGCGTTGTTCTGTGAGTTTGTGGCGCCATACGATCCAGAAAGTTTTTCGACGCGCTATACGCTGGCGCCGCCGTCGCGCATCCATTTCTTCGACGCCGAGGGGAACTTTCGCGGACCGTTCATCTATGGTTTGAAACGTGAGCGTGACCCGGTGACGCTCCGCCCGATATTTGTCGAAGACACGAGCGACATTCATCCGATTCGCCTGTTCTCACCCGGTCAGCCGTACAAGTTGTGGGGCGTCTTTGAGTCGAATATTCGCTTATTTGGCATCGATGCCCCCATCGAAGAGCATGGTTTGTTTTTGCTCGGCGCCGATCGACTGGGGCGCGACCTCTTCTCGCGCATTGTCTATGGTGCGCGTATCTCGCTTTCAATCGGGCTCGTCGGCGTTTTTTTGAGCCTGATCCTCGGTGTCGTGCTGGGCGGCATTTCCGGCTATTACGGTGGAGCAATCGATAACATCATTCAGCGGGTCATCGAGTTTATCCGCTCGATTCCTTCCATCCCGCTCTGGATGGGTCTGAGCGCTGCTCTGCCGGCAGACTGGCCCGTCGTGTGGGTGTATTTCGGGATTACGGTCATTCTGTCGCTGATCGGGTGGACTGGTCTGGCGCGTGTGGTGCGCGGTCGCTTTCTGGCGCTGCGCGAGGAAGATTTCGTCCTTGCAGCGCGCCTGGTTGGTTCGAGTGAGATGCGGGTCATCCTGCGGCACATGGTGCCATCGTTCTTGAGCTACATCATCGCGACCCTCACACTGGCGGTGCCGGGCATGATCCTGGCGGAGACAGGGCTGAGTTTCATCGGTCTGGGATTGCGCGCTCCGGCGATCAGCTGGGGGGTGTTGCTGCAGGAAGCGCAGAATCTGCGTTCGGTTGCGCTTGCGCCCTGGGTGTTGCTCCCCGGTGCAGCTGTGGTTATCTCGATTTTGAGTTTCAATTTCCTGGGAGATGGTCTGCGGGACGCCGCCGATCCGTATGCGCGTTGAGCCTGTGAGGAATGTTATGACCGACTCACGTCCGTTGCTGCTGGAAGTTGACGATTTGAAAACCTATTTCTACCTGGATGAGGGTGTGGTGCGCGCGGTGGATGGCGTCAGTTTCACCATTCGGCGCGGGCAAACGCTTGGCGTGGTCGGGGAAAGCGGCTGTGGCAAGTCGATTACCGCGCGCTCGATTATGCAGATCGTTCGACCCCCGGGGCGAATCGTCTCTGGATCGATTCGCTTTCATCGCGTTCCTCCTTCGGACCGCCGTCCCGGCGAAGTGATCGAGATCACGAAACTCGATCCCATGGGGAAACCGATGCGCATGATCCGCGGCGGCGAAATCTCGATGGTGTTTCAAGAGCCGATGACCTCGTTGAGCCCGGTCCATACCGTTGGTGAGCAGGTGATCGAAGCGATTACGCTCCACCAGGCGGTCAGCAGAGAAGAGGCGCGCCGTCTGGCCATCCACATGTTCTCCAAAGTCGGCATGCAGCAACCATCACGCACAGTTGACCGGTATCCACACCAGCTGTCGGGTGGTATGCGGCAGCGTGCCATGATCGCGATGGCGCTGAGCTGCAACCCAAGTCTGCTGATTGCTGATGAGCCGACCACAGCGCTCGATGTTACGACCGAAGCGCAGATTTTGCAACTGATGCGTGATCTGCAGCGCGAACTGGGTATGGCGATCATGTTCATCACCCATAATCTTGGCGTCGTGGCGCAGATGACCGAAAATGTTATGGTCATGTATATGGGGCGGGTCGTCGAGACCGCCAGCGTTGATGATCTGTTCTATGCCCCAAAGCATCCATACACGCGGTTGTTGCTCAAAGCCATTCCGAAACTGGGTTCAAAGGCGATGGGCGCTGCAACTCGTCTCGAGTCGATCAAGGGAACCGTTCCGCATCCGTATGCAATCCCGAAAGGATGCCCGTTCCATCCGCGCTGCAGCGATGCGATCCCAGGCGTCTGCGATGCGATCGAGCCGCCGGTGGTGTCGCTGAGCGACACCCAAATGGTGCGCTGCCATCTCTATGCATCTCCGCCGCCGGCCCGTGATGTGATCCCGCTTGCTGTGGAGCAGACGACCCGAAATGAGCATTGATCCGTCGGTGACGCAAGGAGATCGTTATGCATGTCATGCTCTTGTTTCCGCCGAACTGGACGCCGACCATGCCGCATCTGGCGTTGCCGACCCTTACCGCATTCCTGCGCGGACACGGTCTGCAGGTGACGCAGCGCGATCTGAATATCGAGGTGTTCGAGACTGTGCTGACGCGACGTTACATCGAGCGTATGCTTGATCGTTTGCGTCGCGAGTACGGACCGCACGCCGAACGGCGTTCCTTGCGCCGGATTGCTCCGCCGCGCGATCTGGTCGTTCAGGCGTTGCGCTCCGGTCCGGCGATTGCAGCGCGAGTCGATCGCGCCAAAAAGGTGCTCCGCAGTCCGGCGTTTTTTGACGGTTCGGCCGGTCGGGAAGCGCTTACCACGGTTGTGGAAGCGCTTCAGATCGCATCGCTGCCTTTTTTTCCGGCGGCGCTCGAGCTTGGAACGTATCGTCCGGCGCGCACGGCTGATAGCACGCGCAATGTTCTGAGTGAGGTGCGCGATCCACAGGTCAATATGCTGATCGACCTCTTCACCCGCGGGATTCTGGCGGATATCGAGCGGGAACGACCGGATGTCGTCGGGATTTCCATTCCATCGATGGCGCAGATGATCCCGGGGTTGACCATCGCTGCCTTGATCAAGGATCGCGGGTTGCCCTGCCATGTCACCGTTGGCGGACCGCACATCACGATGCTGCGTGAGCGTCTGGTGCGCTCACCTGGTGTGTTTGCGCTGATCGATAGCGCCGTTGTGTTCGATGGCGAGGCGCCGCTCTTGCACCTCTGCCAGGCGCTTGCCGGCGATGGCGACCTGTCGCACGTTCCGAACCTGATCTATCGTGATGGTGACACGATTCGCGTCAATGCACGCAAGGAGCCGGAAAAGATCGGGACGCTTCCGCTGCCCGATTTCGATGGTCTGCCGCTCGACCGTTACCTGGCGCCACAGCTGACCCTGCCGTTGATGTCGGCGCGCGGGTGCTACTTTGGCAAATGTGCGTTCTGCAATGTTGGGTATGGTGAAGCTGAGAATTTTAGCCTGATGCGCAGCGAGATGCTGGCAGAGCAGATGGTCAGCCTGCAGCGGCGCTATGGCGCTGAGCGCATCTTTTTCGCTGATGAAGCGCTTACCCCGCGCACTCTGCGCGAGTTGTCGATGATTTTGCAGCGCGATCAGTCGCCGATCCTGTGGGGTGGATGTGCGCGCTTCGAGAAGGCGCTGACCGCTGATCTGCTGCAGCAGATGTATCGCGGCGGTTGCCGGATGATCCTGTTTGGTCTGGAAAGCGCTTCTGAGGCGATTATGAATCGGATGGTTAAGGGGACGAAGCTTGAGCATATGCATCGTATTCTGCGTGAAAGCGCCGAGGCCGGCATCTGGAATCATACCTTCTTTTTCTTTGGTTTTCCGGGTGAAACGATCAACGATGCCCAGCAGACGGTCAATTTTCTTTATGAACACAGGGATCACATTCATTCAGCAGCGCTTGGGACCTTTCTGCTGGAGATTGACGCGCCAGCCCATCGTTTTCCCGAAAGTTTTGGCATTACAAAAGTGATCGATCCACCCGAGAAAGATCTGGCAATCTATTTCGATTACGAGGTCTCTGAGGGAATGGACGCGAGCACCGCCGAACTGGTCGAAACACGCTTTATGGAAACGATGCCGATCAAACCGTTCCCACAGTTCTATATCAACGATGTCTACCGTTTTCTGTACGCCTGTCATTTGAGCCAGCAGGGGTTGTCGCTGCCGCCGCTTCTTGCTCATCAGGACGCGGCGGTTGCCGCCTGACGCATGTTACGCCGCTTTTCCAGCGCTCACGATCTGTGAGTCGATCTATCGTAGAAAGGATAGGGATATGCCTGCCGCTATCAAGATCGGCGTCATCGGCGCCGGAAGCGCCCAGTTCTCGCTCGGTCTGGTCAAGGATCTCTGCCTGACTCCCGGTCTTGCCGGCAGTCTGGTGAGTTTTATGGATGTCGATCATGATCGCCTGGCGATGATCGAGAAACTTGCGCGTCGCTATGCTGCTGAGCTGGGCGCTGACCTGCGCTTCGAGCACACAACCGAGCGCGCTGGAGCGCTGTCGGAAGCCGATTTCGTGATCAATACGGCTTCGGTCGTCAGTCACCACCATCAGCGCGCTATCCGCGAGGTGACCGCGCGGCACGGCTATTACTACGGCGGCGTTAACTTTGGCAACCATGCGCAACTGTCGTTCATGCTCAGTGTAGCGCGTGATATGGAACGTATCTGTCCGGACGCCTGGTTGATCCAGTCCGGTAATCCGGTATTCGAGGGATGCACCCTGATGACTCGTGAGACCGGGATCAAAGTATGTGGTCTGTGCCACGGTCATTATGGCGTGCATCAGATTGCAATGACGCTGGGGCTCGACCCATCCCGCGTGACATGGCAGGCGCCCGGCTTGAACCACAACATCTGGTTGACCCATTTCCTCTACGATGGAAAGGATGCCTACCCGCTGCTTGATCGCTGGATCGCCGATCACGGAGAAATGTACTGGCGCACGCATGTTGCGCAAAGCACGCACGATATTCAGATGTCGCGCGGCGCTATCCACATGTACCGCATGTATGGGTTGATGCCAATCGGGGATACGCCGCGTCAGTGGCGTAACTGGTGGTACCATACGAGCCTCGATGTCAAGAAATACTGGTTTGGTGAGCCGTGGGGCGGTCCTGATACCGAGCTGGCGCGTCCGTTCTTCGTTGAGGGTTTGGAGCAGCGCATTGCGTTCATGACCAGACTGGCGCATGACCCGAAGTCCAGTCTGGTCGAGGCATTCGGCAGCGAGAAAACGCGCGAGCAGCAGGTTCCGATCATCGATGCTCTGGTCAACAACAATGAGTATGCTGCTCAGGTGAATATTCCCAATGGTGGGGCGCTGCCTGGCGTCGCCGATGATGTCGTTGTTGAGATTCCGGCTATCGTTAACGCCAAAGGTATCCAGCCGCTGCGCGTGCCGCCGCTGCCGCCGAAGATCATGCTGGAAATGATCCTTCCCGAAGTGCTCGACATGGAACGCGAACTCCTGGCGTTCAAGAGCGGTGATCGCTCGATGCTGCTATGGAGTGTGCTCCATAGCCCGCAGACGCGCTCATATGAGCAGGCAGTCGCCGTTCTCGACGATCTGCTGGCGATGACTGGGCACGAGGAACTGGCGGCGCGCTTTCAATGGCCTGAACACTGGTAGAAAGAAAGAACCATGGGACGCACATGGCCGTCAGAGATGACGTCATTCACCGATCAGGCAACCGGTCGCACCATCCGATGCCTGACTGCAACCGGCAACAATGTGCATCTCTACTTTACCGAAAACTCGTTCGATGCCGTTGAGCCGGCGATCATCTTCCTGTCGGATCGCGCAAGTGGCGTGAACCGCGCGCCTCACGAGGATCTGTGTTACAACGTGTTTCGCATGGACCTCGTCTCGGGTGACATAGTGCAGTTGACCGATGAGCCGGAAGGGGTGAGCAGCGTCACCAAGACGCCAGATAGTCAGATCATCGTGTATATCACTGGAAACCGTGTCCGTGCTCTCGATAGATCGACTGGCGTCACCACGACCATTTATGAGGAAACCGGTAACTTTACACTTGGCGCTCCTTCTATCGCGCCGAATCGCCGCTATGTTGCGTTCTGCCGCAATGAGCAGGTTGATGTGCCGCGTGGACCGAACTATAGCGGGTTCAGAGAAAGCTTCTATCGGATCAAGGATGGTCGCGTGACGGTCGCGTATCTTGATGGTTCTCAGTCGTTCGATGCCTGGCGCGATACGCACTGGCTGGGACACTTTCAGTTTTGTCCCATCGACTCGACGCTTGGCAGTTTTTGCCATGAAGGTCCGTGGCACCTGGTCACGCAGCGCATCTGGTTGTTCGACTTCGTCGCGCGCACAGCGTTTCCCTGCTTTCGCCAAACGGAAGAAGATGCAGTCGGACATGAGTTCTGGACGCAGGACGGATTGATCTTCTTCGATAATCGGGGACCCGGGCACGATGGCACGATTACCAGCCATCGCACGCAGGCAGTGGCGGTCGATGTCGCCGTCAAGTCTGCCACTGCGTCCTTTCGTCCGTATGTTGGGCTTGCGAATCGGAAAGGGGAGGTCGTCAGGCGAATTGATATGCCGTACTACACAAACCACTACCACGCCAATCCCGACGCAACGCTGCTGGTTGGCGATGATGTCGATGACCTCGTCCTGATCGACCTTTCCGGCGAGCAGGCGCGCCTGGAGACGCTGGTGCGCGATCATGGCACGTCGTGGCACACCCAGAGCAGCCACTGTCACCCAACCTGGAGTTGGGATGGAACACGTATTCTCTACGCCTCGGATCGGGGTGGCAGGGTCAACCTGTATCTGGTCGAACTCTGAGACCTGGTTCCGATCTGAGACCTGAACTGATGCATGAGAGGTTACGGGCATGACAAACGGTAGCGCAACTCCTCCTTTTCCTGCAGCAATCGGTGTGACCCATCTGCTGGTCTACGACACGCTTGCGCCAGATGGGCTGGTTGGGGGTAGTCCGCACGTGCACTTCCTTTGTTCCGAGATGTATATCGTGATCGGCGGGCACGGCGCGGTGCAGACGTTGAGTTCAGCAGGATTTTGTGAGACGCCGCTGGAACCGGGGCAGATTGTCTGGTTTACGCCAGGCGTCATTCATCGTCTCATTAATCACGGGAAACTCGAAATCCTGGTCATTATGCAGAATGCCGGCTTACCGGAGGCTGGCGATTTTGTGCTGACCTTCCCCGAGTCGATCCTGTCCGATGAACAGGCGTATGCTGATGCTGCATCGCTGTCGCCGCGCGGTCATGTGTACGCGAGCGGCGAACGCGCGGCCTACCGGCGACGCGATCTTGCAGTGCAGGGATTTGTCGAATTGCAGCAGCGTTGCCAGAGCGAGGGATCAGCTGCGCTTGATCGCTTTTACAGTCAGGCGCTTCGGCTCATTCAGCCGAAACTCGATGCCTGGCACGCTGTGTGGGAGCGCGGACCGCTGATGGTGACGCAACAGACAGGGCAGCATCTGTCCGATCTTGCCAGGGGTGATGGCTCATTCCTCCGTCAGGGGAGCGTCTCTACTCTGCCGGCGCCGGCATCGCCGCGGCGTCTGGGCATGTGTGGAACCCTTGGCGTCTATCTGCCGGAAGGCGCTCAAAAGGTCGAACGATGAACATGCTCACCTATCACACGGTCAATGGATATATTCACCACTGGCTCGTCGCCGGTCCGCGGGTGTTGGAGGTTCCTGAACTCGAACGCTTCTACGGCTATGATTTTCGGAAGCGTATTGCCCGTCATTATGCGTCATCCACCCTTCCAGTCACGCAAGCGCCGCTGGAGGATGCAACCTTCGAGGTGGATGGTCAGGTGTTAACCTGGCGATACTATGCCTGTCGTGATGATCACTTCGTCGATCTGAGCGATTTCTATCATCTTGTCTGCCATCTGCGCGCATGGGCGTATGCCGAAGTCGTCATGCCCGAAGACCGGCAGACCGTTCTGACTATCACAACCAACGGTCCTGCAGAGGTGTGGATCAACGGTTGTTGTGTTCATCGCCACGATCATGCGCATCCGCAGATACCGGCCAGTATCCCGCTGACTGCCAGACTCTGTCAGGGATCGAATGCGATCCTGGTGCAATTCGACGCTGTTGCGGCGCGTGAGTGTCCGATGGTGATGGCGCTGCGGATCGACGATGCCGACTCGCTGCCTGTGCAGTTGCCGACATATCAGCGCCACATCGAGTTGCGTTCAGAAATCGAGCGGGTCATCGCGGCGGCATTTCTGGAACGGGATGTCTTCGATGCCGGCGAAGAGATTGTTGTGCGCTGGTCGCCGGATGCGACGTTTGCTGAACGAACCGTGTGCGTGCGATTGCAGAACACGCGCGGACAGATTTTTGCAGAGGCGTTGCCGACCGTGCGTCCTGGCGCAATACAGTCGTTTGGGCGCGCTGCACAACTCCGCGATGGGACGTATCAGATTCTCCTGATGCCGCACCCCGAAACATACTACCTCCACAATGTGCGTGTGACCCGTACACTCCCGTTCACCGTGCTGAAAAACCGGTACGCAACGACTCCTTACGGTTCGTATGAGGAACGGCGGATCGAAGCGCTGCATGATGCAGTCCAGCGGGGCGGATTGTACGGTGAAATTGCAAAAATGGAACTGGGCTTATGGGACGACCTGAACCTCGATATTATGCTGAAGGAGATCGAGGGTATCAACCGTCGCCGCGATTGCAGCGATTTTTTCCTGATCGGGTTGATCGGCGCATTCCTCCGCTACGGTGACGATGCGCGCTTTCCCCACTCATTGCGTGAGTCTCTTGAAGCGTGCATCCTCAATTTCCGCTACTGGTCTGATGAGCCAGGGGCGGATGCGATGTGGTTCTGGTCGGAAAATCATCGCATCCTGTTCCATGCGTGTGAAATTCTTGCCGGTCAGATCTACCCGGATCGCATCTTTACCAATAGCGGGTTGTCCGGGGAAGAGCATCGCGTCAAGGGTGAACGTCTTGCACTGAACTGGTTGCAACAGCGTGCAGCAGGCGGGTTCCGCGAGTGGGACTCGAACACCTATTTTGAGCATGATGCGCTGGCGTTGAGTCATCTGGCGGATCTGGCAGCGAATGATCAGGTACGCGAGTTGTCCGCAGTCATTCTCGATAAGTTGTTGTTTACGATGGCGGTTAACTCGTTCCGCGGCGTGTTCGGTTCCACTCATGGTCGCGCGTACATAACCGGTATCAAGGGGGCGCGTCGGGAGTTGACGAGCGGCATGGCGCGGTTGTTGTGGGGCGTCGGGGTGTTCAACGAAGCAACGCTTGGAACAGTTGCACTCGCCTGTGCGCGTACCTACACGCTGCCGTCGGTCATTGCCGAGGTTGCAACCGCCAGTGTAGAGGAATTATGGCATCGTGAGCGGCACACCGGTGTCAATGTCTGGGATCTCGATATGGCGGAAGGTCCATGGGAGGTCAATAAGGTTACATTCAAAACACCCGATTACATGCTCTGTTCAGCGCAGGATCACCATCCTGGCGAGCGCGGCGTCCAGCAGCATATCTGGCAGGCGACCCTCTCGCACGATGCGGTTGTGTTCGTCACCCATCCGCCATGCCTCGCCGAAGACCATACCCATCGCCCAAACGCCTGGCATGGTCACGTTGTGCTGCCACGTGTGGCACAGTGGCGTGAAACGCTGATTGCAATCCACCATATTCCGCCGCGCAGCGACTGGTTTGATCACGCCCGTCCCGATGGGTATGTCGATCTCGACCATCCGCAGACATCCGTCGATCCGACGTGGATGGGATGGACACACGCTTACTTTCCAACCTTTGCGTTCGATGCGTATGCCGTGCGGGACGGATGGGCGTTCGCGCGTGCTGGCGACGGGTATCTGGCGCTGACTGCTGCGAATGGGTTGACTCTGGTCACGACCGGTCTCAACGCATTCCGTGAGCTTCGCTCGTGCGGATGGCCCAATATCTGGGTGTGTATGATGGGGCGTGCTGCGCGTGATGGTGATTTTGCCACATTTCAAGAGCGGGTGCTGGCGTTGTCGCTGCGGTTCGACACGCTGCGCGTGCACTGTGAGACTCTGCGTGGCGATCGCCTCGCGTTTGGATGGGAAGGACCGTTGCTGGTCAATGACGAAGAACAGCCACTCAGCGGCTTCAAACACTACGATAGTCCGATCTGCACGTGCGACGTGGGTGCATCGTCGATGGATATTGCCGGATGGGAAACCGCGCTGCGGTTGAATTTTACATAACTCGAAGTGGAGGGCTGGATGCACATCCGGCGGCGTTTCTGGATTCTGCTGTCTCTGTTCCTGCTCACGTCGTGTGGCGCGCCTGCGGACGTGTCGAGCGACAATGATCGTGGGCGGGCGACAGTTGTTCCTGCTGCCTCGATCGTTCGTCCGGCTGGTGTTCCGGCAGGCGTCGAGAGCAGCGCCCCAATTGATCTGTATGCCCGGAACGCTCCTGAGTTTCCCGATGGTCTGGAATGGCTCAACGTTCCCCGCCCCCTCACCATGGCCGATCTGCGAGGCAAACTGGTGATCATCGACTTCTGGACGTATGGATGCATCAACTGCATGCACAACATGCCCGATCTGAAGCGGTTGCAATCAGAGCATCCTGATGAACTGGTTGTCATCGGCGTCCATTCCGCCAAATTCAGCGCCGAAGCCGAAACCGACAACATTCGCCAGACGCTTGCCCGGTATCAGATTGACTATCCGGTTGTCAATGATCGCGCCATGCGCGTCTGGAATCTCTGGAATGCGCGCGCCTGGCCCACCACGGTGCTGGTCGATGCTGCCGGCGTCCTGGCAGCGATCCATATTGGCGAAGGGTCGTATGCTGCGCTCAAACCAACCGTGCGGGTTTTGCTGCGTGAGGCTGAGGCACGGGGAAGTCTGGATCGAACGCCGCTCCCGGCGCTGCTCGAACGTGCGCGGATGCCGTCCTCGCTTCTTTCGTATCCTGCCGGTGTCCTTGCCGATCCGCGCGGTGGTCGCCTGTTCATCGCCGACACTGGTCATCATCGTGTCGTTGTGGTCGATCCGCAGAGCGGTGATGTGCTTGATCTGATCGGTAACGGACGGGAGATGTTTGCCGATGGCGATTATATCAGCGCTGGATTTGCGTCACCGCGCGGGATGGCGCTTTCCGACGATGGAACGACACTGTACATCGCTGACACCGGTAATCATGCAATTCGCGTCGTTGATCTGCAAGAACGCCGGGTTTCCACGCTGATCGGGAATGGCCGGCGCGCGCGCTCATACCCGCCTCAACCGGGCAGAGCGCCGGATGTGGCGCTCAGTTCGCCGTGGGATGTGGCGCTCGATGCAACGCATCTCTATATCGCGATGGCGGGGTCGCATCAAATCTGGCGGTATCGCTTCAGCGACGGTGTTGTCGAAGCGCTGGCGGGCAGCAGCATCGAAGGGGTCGCTGACGGTCCTGCAGGTCGGGCGGAACTGGCGCAGCCTTCAGGGCTGGCGCTGGGCGGTGATGGACGACTGTATGTTGCGGATGCCGAGTCCAGTTCTGTGCGCGTGATCACACTATCGGATCACCCCTCAGTCGCAACACTGGCGGGAGGGGGAAGAGACCTGTTTGTGTTTGGCGATCAGGACGGTATCGGTCGCGCAGCACAGTTGCAGCATCCCCAGGGGGTCGCTTTTCTCGATGGATATGTGTATGTTGCCGATACCTACAACCATAAGATCAAACAGATCGATCCGCATTCCGGCGAGGTGCGCACGATCACAGGCGGCGAGCGCGGCTGGGCTGATGGCGTCGCCGCTCGTTTCTATGAACCGGGTGCGCTGGCAGCGGCGGCGGGTCAGCTGTACATTGCCGATACCAACAATCATGCCGTGCGCGTGCTGGATCTCGATAGCGGAACTGTGACCACGCTGGTCGTCCGTGATGTGGAACGATTGCGTGCACAACAGGTCGATCCATCGTCAGTCCCGACCGTTGTGTTGCCGGTGGCAACTGTTGCGCCGGGAGCAGGCATGCTTCGACTCGATATAACATTACCGCCAGGATACAAAATCAATGACCTGGCGCCGTCATCAGTTCACTGGGACATTGATGGCGGCGCGGCGCTCGCAGGGGATGCTGATCGTTCGCTTGCCGGAATACAATTTCCGCTCGAGATGCCGGTGACCTTCACCGGGTCTGGAACCGTCGCGGCGGATATCGTTCTGATCTACTGCGAAGCGATCAAGCCAAAAGTATGTCTGATCGCAGAGACGCGCATAGCAGCGCCGTTTGTGACCGCTGAGGGCGGTTCTGCAGTTCTTCCGTTGCCCTACACGCTTTCTCTCCAACCCTGAACAACCACAGGAACTGACTATGTTCGCGCTTCCTCTCCTGAACGATCCTGCAAACACGACTGGCCAGCGTTTGTTTGCCGAAGGTATGGCAGCATGGCGCAAACGTTTCGATGAACAGTCCGGTCTGATCGAACAACGCACTGACACCGGGGTATTTCATCCCATCCGCGAGTCTTTTGGATATGCTTATGCGCTGCTCCAGGCTGAAGGCGCATCAGCGTTGCCACAGGTGGAACGTATCATCCGGCGCGCATTGCAGGCACAGGAGCGCAACCCGGCCAACATCCACTATGGCGGCTTCAAATGGATGGACGAAGACCGCGGTGTGACCGACCTGAATGCCGTGCAGTTCGTGCTGGAGCAGGTGCTGCCATTGTTGATCGACTACGGTGAATGGCTCAATCCCGACGTGCGGGCAGCGCTGCTCGACGCGGTGCGTCTCGGCATTGCAGAGGTTGTGCGTTTGAACGTCGCCGTCTGGTACACAAACATTACGCTGCTGGATATTCTGAACACCGTGCTGGCAGGTCAGGTGTTGGGAGATGAAGGATTGCTGGTTCGTGGACGCCGGCGAATCGATGAGTGGATTGCTTTTACCAATCGTTCGGGCGCAGTACCGGAGTACAACAGTCCCACGTATGCCGCCGTTGATCTTGCTGCACTGGCTGAACTGGCGCATCGCGCCGTCGATCCGGTGGTTCGCGTGAAAGCGCAGGTGATGGAGGAGCGGCTGTGGTTGCATACGACGTTGTACTATCATCATCCAACAGCGCAACTCGCCGGTCCGCACAGTCGCGCCTACCACAACGATGTGACCGGCGGCGTGTGCATGATCAAGCGTGTGCTCTTTCGCCTGCTGGGCGATGAGCGTCTCCTGCGCCGTTCGACCTACGCGCCTCATCGGCAGGATGAAGGAAGTGTCTTTGCCGGTCGCTGCCCATACCATCTGCCGCGCTATCTGGAACGTGTGTTACGCGAGAAGCCGGATCAGTTCAGTGTCGCCGAAACGGCTGTCGCCGATATGGGCATCGATCTGATGGCGTTTATGACGCCGGCATATGCCCTGGGCACGGCATCGGTCGGTCATCATCCGCAGAATGATCGGTTGATTCTCTACTATCGCGTCCCGGCGCCGCGCCATGCTGGCGTCCTCTTCTCGCGCTACATTGTGAATGAGAAGACATTTGGCAGTTACTATCACGCGACCGATCGCTCGATGGCTAATAATCTCAATGATGAGGGCATGTTCTGGGGAGTTCAGCACCGGAACAAGAGCATTGCGCTGTATGCGCTCGAGCCGCAACACGAGCCGGTTCATAGCCTGAAAACCGAGGTCTATGTGCTGAATGCTGCATCGCTGGATGAGGTATGGGTCAATGATACGCAGATAACGCTCCATTCGACGCCACATCGCGTATATCCTCACGATGCTGTGCTCATCGCTGATGGCGATGTGTATATCGCGATACGTCCACTTGAGCCGACCAATCTGGGGGATGATGCGCCTGTTCTGTTGTCGGAACGGAACGGTGAACTGGTTCTGTCAATCTACAATTATTATCGGGGCGAAGCCAAGCGTTTCTGGGAATACGCCAGTCTGAGCGGTCCGTTCTACCGCCAGAATATTCGCGCCGGGTTCATTATCGAAGTCGGCGATCGCGCTGAATACGGCGATTTCACCCGCTTCCGCCAGCATGTGCTGCGTGGCGCGATCGAGGATCGCCTCGATGGCGCAGTGCGTGTGGTTCGTTATGCCAGCGGCGCTGATCTGCTGGAACTATCGGTCGATCTCCACGCCAACCGGCTGATCGAACGACGTATCAATGGCGTCCCTTACTATGCGCCAATGCTGCACAGCCCGATTGCTGCACAATCGACAGCAGGCGACATTATGGCTGGCTCGGCGCATCTCACCTGCGGTGCAGTGCCGGCGTGGGTCGTCGCCGATGATGAGGGTGGATGCTGGGCGGCAGCCAATCCGTCGGACGATGAGACGCACTGGCGCTTCGTAACGCCAGAAGCAACGCTCGAATCGGCAGCGTTTGGTTTTGGGCGGGTGGCAGTGTACCGCGACGAGCGTCCACTCGTCGATCTGCTCGCAATCCGTCGCGGCGCTCCGCTTCGCCTGACCTGCAAGACCGCGCCGCGTATCCTCTGGAATGGCGAAGATGTGAGCGGAGAGTGCGTGTTCGATGCGCATAGCGGGATGTATGTGCTTCCGGCGCGTTTTTGAGAGGGTATCGTGACGACATCAACCGGTCATCTGGATCGATGGCTCATGATCGCATGCTATGCGCTGTGGCTGGCGCTCATCCTCGGAGTGGGCTGGATTCTCAGTCAGACCCACACTCTGCTACTGGAGGTCAGTCTGGAGCTCCGTTTCAATCCATGGGTTGCACGCGCCGTGCGCCAGCTGTCGTTGCCGGTGCTCGGGCTGTTCTGGCTGGTGTTCCTGTTCTGGCTGGAGCATTATTTGCGTAAGGGCGTTCAGGAGGGTCGTTTCGTGGCGCGCGCTCTTCGCGCATCTGGAGCGACAATCGGTGCAGGACTGATTATCATCATCCTTCGTTCGGTCATGTCGTGATTGGTTGGACATCTCAGGCGGTACGTGTCAGCATATCGTCGTTGCCTTCAGGCAGAAAGGGGAGGTTATGCCAGCTGAAACAGTGCGTTTTGCAGCCATCGGGCTCAACCATGCCCATATCTACGGTCAGACCAATCTGCTCCTTCGCGCAGGCGCCGAACTGGTCGCGTTCTATGCAGCAGAACCCGATCTTGCTGCCCAATACGGACAGGTCTATCCCCAGGCGCAACAGGTGAGTGATCCCCGTGCTATTCTCGAGGATCCTACCATTCACCTGATCATCAGTGCGGCTATTCCCGACGAACGCGCGCCGCTGGGCATCGCCGCCATGCGCCATGGGAAAGATTACATGGCGGACAAACCCGGCTTCACGACCCTGGAGCAACTCGAAGAAGCACGGCGGGTCCAGGCAGAAACCGGACGTATCTACTCAGTCTGTTTCGGTGAGCGTTTCGAGAACGCTGCAACCGTGCGGGCAGGCGAACTGGCGCGCTCCGGCGCCATTGGTCAGGTGGTGCAGACTATTGGTCTGGGACCGCACCGGGTCAATCTTACTGCTCGTCCGCCCTGGTTCTTCCAGCGCAGCCGTTTTGGCGGCATCATCAACGATATTGGTTCACACCAGGCCGATCAGTTTCTCTACTTTACCGGCGCCGTTCGCGCTGAAGTGGTGACCGCTCAGGTGGCCAACTACCGTCATCCACAGTTTCCAGAATTCGATGACTTCGGCGATGTCATCCTCCGTGGTGTGACACCGGAGGGAGTGGAGGTGTCCGGCTACATCCGGGTTGACTGGTACACGCCGGATGGTCTGGGCACATGGGGTGACGGACGCCTGATCGTCCTTGGCACCGACGGATATATCGAAGTTCGCAAGAATATCGACATCGCCGGACGACCCGGCGGCAATCATCTGTTTCTGGTCGACCAGCAGGGAACCCGCTATATCGACTGCAGTGACGTTGCACTGCCCTACGGTCCCAGTCTGGTCTACGACATTCTCCATCGCACCGAGACAGCCATGCCGCAAGAGCACTGTTTCCTGGCGTCCGAACTCGTGTTACGTGCTCAGCAGGCGGCGCATCGCCTGAAGTAGCGATCAAGGAGAATAGAGCCAATGCCCGAACCTCTCAGAGTTGCAATCGTTGGGTGCGGCATCGGTCAGATGCATGCGCAGGCATATCGAGCACTGCCAGAACTGTTCGATCTGGCGGCTGTCTGTGATATCGATGAACAAAAGGCGCGCCAGTTCGCTTCGACATACGCCATCCCGCGCGTTGTCACCAATCTTGCAGCACTCTGTGCGATGGATGACATCGACGTGATCGACATCTGCACCCCGCCAGGGTTGCACTACACTCAGGTTTTGCAGGTGCTGGAAGCGGGAAAACACGCAATCTGCGAGAAACCGCTCGTCGGTTCGCTTCGTGACGCCGATGCGCTCATTGCCGCCGAGTCTGCATCGGGACGGCGCGTTATGCCGATCTTCCAGTACCGTTTTGGCAATGGTTTACAAAAACTCAGGCTGCTCATTAAACGTGGTGTGGCCGGTCGCGCCTATCTGACCACGGTTGAAACCGCCTGGCGGCGACGCGCATCATACTACGATGTTCCCTGGCGTGGAAAATGGGCGACCGAGATGGGAGGCGCGTTGCTGGGGCATGCCATCCATGCGCATGACATGCTGACCTATGTGCTCGGACCGATCCGCAGCGTGTTCTGTCGTGCGGCAACACTGGTCAACGCGATCGAAGTTGAGGATACTGCCGCGGTTGCGCTCGAAATGGCGGATGGATCGCTGGCGACGCTGGCAGTAACGCTTGGTTCGAGTGTCGAAATCACCCGCCACCGGTTCTGCTTCAGCGGCATGGTGGCGGAAAGCAATACGCGACCGTACAGCAACTCCGGCGATCCGTGGACATTCATCGGCGATACGCCGGAGCAGACGGCTCGCATCGAAGAGACGCTGGCATCATTCGAACCGCTTCCCGAAGGGTATGCCGGTCAGTTCTTCCGGTTCTACCACGCGCTGCACACCGGCGACGAATTGCCGGTCACGCTCCAGGAAGCGCGCGCATCGCTCGAACTGGTTACGGCGCTCTACGACTCACAGCGTCGCGGTCAGCCAGTGTCACTGCCGCTGACGCCTGATCATCCCATATACGCCGGATGGCTCCCTCCGAACATCGCTGTTTCGTCGTGAGCAACACTGCAGGTTGACAGAGAAGGCGCTATAATGTCGCTCGACGGGAAAGGCGCCTGCTGTATGTCGGCTGCACTCGAACATCACTATCTCCGGGTGAATGGCATTCGCTTCCATCTTGTTCGCGCCGGCAGCGGCGGCAAACTGTTGCTGCTGCTGCACGGCTTCCCCGAATTCTGGTGGTCGTGGCGGCATCAGATCGAGGCGTTTGCCGATCGATACACTGTCGTCGCGCCTGATTTGCGCGGCTACAACGAGACCGACAAACCGGCGCGCGGCTATGAACTTCGTGTGCTGGTGCAGGATGTCGTCGAACTGATCCGGGCGCTTGGCTTTCAGCGCGCGTATGTTGCCGGGCACGACTGGGGCGGCATGATCGCCTGGTCACTGGCAATTGTCCACCCGGAGCGGGTCGAACGGCTGATCGCGCTAAATATGCCGCATCCGGCGCGTTTCTACCAGGAACTGCAACGCAACCCGGAGCAGCGACGGCGCTCGCGCTACATCCTGTTCTTCCAGATCCCCTGGCTCCCCGAAGCGCTCCTGAGCGTGCGCGGCGGCGCCGCGTTCAAACGCATCTTTCGTTCGACGCCGGTTGACCGGCTGGTGTTCGACGATGAAACCGTTCGACGCTACCAGCAGGCAATGGCGCGTCCTGGCACACTGACCGCTGCGCTCAACTACTACCGCGCCATCGGTCGCCATGGCGCCGGTGATCTGTTTCGTGGCACAGGAATGCGGGTTCACACGCCAACGCTCCTGATCTGGGGTGAGCAGGACGTCGCGTTCGCGCCGGAAGTGGTGCGCGACACTGAGCGTTTTGTTGCCGATCTGCGCATCTGTTCCCTTCCACACGCATCACACTGGGTGCAGCAGGTTGCGCCGGACGAGGTCAATGCCGCAATCAAAGCGTTTCTGGAGGCGTAAATGACCATCGTGTACCGTCGCATCGAAACGCACGACGAATACCGCGCCGTTGAGGACCTGCAGGCGCAGATATGGGGGAGTGATGCTCGTGATATTGTGCCGCTCCACATGTTGCTGACCGCCAGCAAACATGGCGGTCTGACGCTGGGCGCATTTGATGCCAGTCTCACGCCGCCTGATGATCTGATAGGCTTTGTGTTTGGTTTCGCTGGTCTTACGGCGGATGGTCAGGTAAAGCATTGCTCGCATATGCTCGGTGTCCTGCCGCACTATCGTGATCGCGGTATCGGCGAGGAACTCAAGCGTCGTCAGCGTGAATATGTGCTGGCGCAGGGCATCACCCTGATGACCTGGACGTTCGATCCGCTCCAGAGTCGCAATGCACGCCTCAATATCCGGAAACTGGGGGCAGTGTGTCGCATCTATGCGCGCAACCTGTACGGGACGATGAGCGATCGACTGAACGCTGGCGTTCCCAGCGATCGTTTCGAGGTCGAGTGGCATCTGGCGTCACACCATGTTGAGCGACGTCTGGCGCATGCCGAACCGGCGCCCTCGCCCGCCATGCTTGCTGCTCAGGGAGTTCCGGTTCTGAACGAGCCGCCTTCCGGCGCTGCTGCGGATGCCCCTGCGGGCGCGTGTCGTTTTCCTGCAGGCGATTGTGTCCTCATTCGCTTTCCGACCGATATTCAGACGATCAAAGACACGCGACCGGCTGAGGCGCTGACCTGGCGGATGCAGGTGCGCGAGTTGTGCGAGACCGCCTTCGCCAGCGGGTATACTGTTGTCGATGTTCTTTCCGAGGGCGCGTGCAGTTACTATCTGTTGCGCCGGCACTGGAGCGTTTCATGAAGATCGAGTCGATCACCATGCACCATCTCGACATGCCGCTGGTCGCGCCGTTCGAGACGAGTTTTGGACGTGAGACGCATCGTCCCTGCATTCTGGTCGAGATGCATGCGGACGGACTGACCGGCTGGGGTGAATGCGTCGCCGGCGCCGGTCCCTGGTACGCCTATGAAACGATTGGCACTGCCTGGCATATCATCGGTGACGTTCTTGCGCCACTGCTGATCGGGCAGGAGATCGACGAACCGTCGGCAATTGTCGAACGTTTCGCGTCGGTGCGCGGGCACCCGATGGCGCGCGCCGCCGTCGAAGCTGCGTTCTGGGACCTCTACGCGCAGGCGCGCGGCGTCCCACTGGCGCGCCTCATCGGCGCCACCCGCGAGCGGGTAGCGGTTGGGGTGAGCGTCGGCATCGAGCCAGACCTTGATGCGCAACTGGCACGCATCGCGCAGTTCGTCGAAGCCGGCTATGCGCGCATCAAACTGAAGATCAAACCCGGCTGGGATGTCGCCGTCGTGCGCGCCGTGCGTGAACGCTGGCCCGATATTGCGCTCCAGGTCGATGCCAATTCGGCGTACACCCTTGCCGATGCGCCGATGTTCCGCGAACTGGACGAGATGGATCTGCTGCTCATCGAGCAACCGCTCCACCACGACGACATCGTTGAACATGCGCAATTGCAGGCTCAACTCCGCACGCCAGTCTGTCTGGATGAAAGCATTCACTCGCCGCATCACGCGCGCTGGGCGCTCGCCATCGATGCCTGCCGGGTGATCAATATCAAGATCGGTCGAGTTGGCGGCCTGACCGCCGCGCGCCAGATCCACGACCTGTGCGCCGAACGCGGCGTGCCGGTCTGGTGCGGCGGCATGCTGGAAACCAACGTCGGGCGCGCGGTGAACCTGGCGCTGGCAGCGCTGCCCAACTTCACCCTGCCCGGTGACATTTCCGCGTCGGCGCGCTACTACCACAGCGACATCGCCGCCCCCGATTTCGTGCTGAACGACGACTCGACGATCAGTGTGCCCGATGCGCCAGGGACCGGCGTCGTCGTGCTGCCGGAACGCCTGCGCGCCGTCCAGGTGCGCGAGATGACGATCGGGAACGGATGAGGCGCCGCCAGCGGCAGACAGATCGTCCAGACCATGCGCCGCGCTGTCAGTGACGGGCGATTGACCACGCTATACCATTTCAGCCATCCTGTGTGGCTGTGCCGCACACTGTCGTGATAAGCACAGTGGATGTGCTTAGAGCCTATCCGAATAACGCAGGATACCAAACAACCGCCCCTTCGATACGCACTGCGCTGCTCAGGATGCGGTTGTTCGGATAGGCGCTTATATGCAGACGAAGTGCCTGCATGCCTTGCTGTATGGCTCCACGTAAGCGTGTTCCCCGTAAATCTAGCCACCCATGCATTCAGCGGTGCGGTTCCGAATCAGACCACCAATTTGGAGTCGAACGAAAGGCGCATATTTGGACGAAACGAGTATCTGACTGTGAAATCTCAGCGATCTGCGTGTAACTCGTGCCAGGCATCACGAACATCCCTTCCAACAAACCGTCTTACCTGAAGCATGTCGCGCACCTCAGCCAGATCAGCTCGAAGTTGCGGACCTCCTCGTTCCATCAGCCCAATAATCACGTTCTCCAGCATCTCAGCTTGCTCAGACGTCAAAATCGCTGTCTGATCGGGAACCGAGTCTGGATAGATTAGAGCCTGGAACAATGGCAACCATTGCTCTAATGCCAGGCGAGTCTGCGTTCGGAACTGGTTATCAGATGCCAGGATCAAAGCTGCTTCGAAGCGGTGGCGCTGGTAGAGCGTGATCCAATGTTGTCCAACTGGACTCTGTGTCAGCACTTCATCCCTGAAGGCGCGTAAAAGTCGCAGATTGTCAGTGCTGGCGCGTTCTCCGGATAGTACAATCTCAGCACCGCACCCTGGCGGACAGTCTGGCTCACTGCGACAATTGTCTGCTGGTGCGAAAACCTGTCCTTCAGACGAGGTGCGCAACGCACGATAGGCATTGAGTCGTCCAAATATGGTGCGCGTCTTTGATATAAGTGGCAGATAGACTTTGTGAGACATATTTGCGGGCTGTAGTCCAGCCGATCCAGACTCCGGTTGTGTGTCTTCGAGCAGCATCGTCATTCCGGGCAAATCATCAGTTGACTGATACAGGACCCACCAGACCTGAACATTCGTTAGAGCAGGATGGGCTGACCATATCAACCCGGCCACTCCAGCTACGTGCGGTGCTGCTGCCGATGTTCCGCTAGCCATTCGATACCCGCCATTGCGGTCCAGGCTATATATGTCTTTGCCAGGCGCCATAATGTCCAGAGCCCGGCTCCGGTTGGAGAAGTCAGCCTCCCGATCGCGGTGGTCACTGGCTCCAACAGACATAACTCGTGATGAGGACGCCGGGTAGCTCAGGCGTGTCTTATCGGAGTTGTTGCCTGATGCAGCGATCAGCAAACTGCCACGCTCAAAGGCATAGTTGATAGCACGGGCTACCGTTTGCGAGCACCCACAGTTAGAAGCAAAACCCAGGCTCATGCTAATAATCCTGGCACCTGCCTGCCCGGCATACTGAATACCTTGCGCAACGGTCGTGGTGCTACCTCTGCCGTCGGAGTCCAGTACCTTCACGGGTAGAATCTGACATCCCTGGCAGATGCCTGCAATGCCACGAGTGTTATTGGTGTTTGCTGCGGCAATACCCGCGCAATATGTACCGTGACCATGATCGTCCATTGCGTCGTTATCATTATTGATAAAATCTTTACCAATATCTGTGCGCACTCGTCCGACTAATTCGGGATGACGATAATCAACCCCGGTATCAACGATGGCAATCAATACACTTGGTTTGCCTTTTTCGATGTCCCATGCTTCTGGAGCATCTATGTCAGCGTCGGGAGTGCCGCCAGTCTGCCCTGTGTTATGCAATGCCCATTGCTTACCAAAGTCTGTGTCATCGGGAAAGTCGGCTATAGTATAGATGAGATTGGGTTCAGCGTAGGCTATGGCTGGATCCCGTTGATATTCATCTATCATCGCAAAAATATCTGTTCCAGGAGGGACACTTAATTTGAGCACGCCTGCCAATCCATATTGCACAGCAATAGGATCGGAAAGATCAACCTGAGGGAACACAGAAGAGATTTGTTGGACGGAATATCTCTGGTTTAATCGATCAAGAGAGGTAATGCTCAGTTTATTTGACGCTATCTGCTGTTTTGTCAGATTTTGTGTTAATTCTGAACTTAATCCAATAATAATCTCGTTTGGCACGAAATATCCCTCCATAAAAGGAGTTTTTGCGGCTATTTCTCTGTTTTTGGGGTTTATGTCGAAAGTGAGTGATAATAGGGATAATGTGGTAATGAAAATGACCATGATTGATAAAGATCGGCGTTTCATTGTATATCTCCTCTGATTGTCCCGCTATTTGATTTCATATATCTGATTGAGTTCCGCATAGTCAATATGTGGATCAGATTGATAATCCCGGATCATTGCTGCTAGATCCGCATCACCCAGAATCACTAACCTGTAGATGCCAGTCAATCCATAGCGGTCAGCGAGCTCGTCATCTGGCGAGATACCAGAAAACACACGTATCATTTGATACACACCCCATTTACGGTTGAGGGAGTCGAGCGAAGGAATACCTGTGTCGAGGGGGTCGGGTTGTTCAGGACGATTGAGGTTCGAAATCGCTTCGGGCTTGAGCGCGATCAGAATCTCGCTACTTGTGGTTTGCGAACTTTTGCGAGATAGCAAGAGGCTGGAAGCCAGCGCAATGACAAGAATCCCCAGCGGAAAAGCCACTAAGTAGATCATTCTGGCGCTTCGTCCGAACACCATTTTTAGTCTCTCTTTGTGTATTGCTGATACTATTATCTGCTATGTTTACCTCAGCAGTCCAGGTCATTCGTGCACATCACCCAAGGAACACTGTGCCGAAATTATCGGCTATCGGTTATTGGCTGCATAAGATGAGCACTCAGGTCATAAAGAAGCAATGGAATAACGGCAATTATCCACAATATACACAACGATCTTCTGCGCTGCGGGGGCGCGCGGCCCTGCAACCGGCGCTCTCCCCCGCAGCGGCGCGTCGTCCGCAATACTGTCAGGGCGTCGTATTGCCGCCGCCGAAGTCATCAAAGTGAGCGTTGGCGGTCTGATGGTACCAGACACCAATGCGGCCGCCACGATTGACGAAGAAACTGCTCGTCGACGCTGCACCGATCAGCACGCCGTTCTTGTAGACGCGCACCGAGCCATCTGCCAGCGCTCGCGCGCCGAGGACGTCGCCGCCGGCAAACGCGCCGGGGATCACCAGCCGCGTCACCCAGCCGCTCTGCCCGGGCTGAATGGTCTCCACCACTACGCGCTGATTCACGGCGTCGTAGGCGACCAGAATCATGCCTCTGGCGTAATTTTTGGTTGCCTGTGCTTTGAGGATGAGCGTGTGGTGCCTGCCGTTTGGATCGATGTCTGTCAGCTTCACACACGCCACCTGGTCGGCGCCGAAGGTGCGCGGCGCTTTGTTCCAGAAGATCATTCCGGCTGTGGTGAAGGGCTGCACCTCATTGTTGAAAATCCGGTAGGTATTGGTGGCGCCGGTCCAGTTGGCGCCAAGCCCCTTCGTCGTATTGGCGCGATTGAAGTCGTCGAGCAGCGGACAGACAAGCTGCGGACCGACGTAGGTGTTGAGCACCGTCACCTGTGCAGTTTGCTGCGGCGCCACCGTAACCGGCGACTCGCTGATGGCGACGAGCCAGTGACTGCCTGGCGACTCGCTCACAGTGTAGTCACCAGGGGCGAGCGGTCCGAAGCTGATCGTGCCGCCGGTAGTGGTCTGGCAGAAGGGTGTTGGATATGATGGCCCGCTGATGCAGATGTCGAAGGTGGCGCCTGGAATCGGCGGGACATTCTGCCAGTTAATCGTCTTCGTCACGATCAGGTTACCGGGGCGCAGCGTATTGGTGATCGTCACCTGGGCCGGCTGCGTGTCTGGAACACTGACTGTGCCAGGCAGTGTCACGCTCCAGGCCGGACCTGGATCGGTCTCGCTCACGGTGTAGTCGCCCGCCAGCAGGTTGTTCCACGTCAGAATGCCGCCGCTCGTCGTCTGGCAGTCGCCTGACGGATACGACGGGCCTGTGATGCAGACCTCGAAGCTCTGTCCGGCGACTGGCGGCGCGCCGCTCCAGTTGACCACTTTGGTGATGGTCAGATCGCCGCGCCCGTCGCAGGTGGTGGTGACATTGGGCTGGAAGCCGACTGCTGCCAGATCGGTGTCCGTACCGTCGCAGAGCCAGGGGGTGAAGTTGGTGTTGCCGCTGGCGCTGTCGGCGCCGGTGGTGTTCGGGCCCGTAGCTGCGCCCCACCAGTTCAGCGTACTGTCGCTGGTGAAGCTGCCGGTGTCGCTCTCCAGACCATTGGCGTTGCCGGTGATGCTGTTGAGTTGCACCGTGGCAGTGACAAAGCCGCTGCTCGTGCAGTACGACTGCCCAGTGCACTGGTAGAGCACGATGCCATACTCCCATTTGCGCACATAGTTGTTGGTCGCCGTGAAAGCCAGATTCTTGCTGCCAAGTCCGCCATCCGCCTCGATGGCGACGCCGCCTGGTGAGCCGTCACTGTCAAGCTCGTTGTTGATGACGCGGATCGTCTTGACATTGGCGGTAGCGGCGCTCACTGCGTTCGGGCCGGATACACCGGCGGCAGCAGCGCTTGTTGCGTTTGGTCTGGGCATACTGGTGGACGCGGTGGTCTGATGCTCGAACGGCGAGGGCAACCGTCCTGGCGGCGGGTCGTCGGCGACGATGCCCCAGAACCCGGACGAACCGGTGCCGGCGCCGGTAGCATTGATAATATTGCCGTTGTGTGTGCCGTTGCCATCGATGTGGTAGATGCCGACCTGGTTCTGGCTGATCGTGTTGCCTTCGGTGTCTGCGTCGGCTGCGTAGATGAGCACGCCGGTCGATACATAGGTAAACGGGGTGTACGAGTGTCCGCTGATGGTGTTGCCCTTGATGGTCGCTGTGGCGCCGCCGCTCACCTGCACGCCGTTCTGGGCGATGAAGTTCACTGCGCCAGCGCCGGTGATCTTGTTGTTTTCCACCAGCGCGCTCGAACCCGCACCACTGATCGTGATCCCGTTCTTCTGGTAGCCGACCAGCGTGTTGTTCTTGATTTCGGCGCTTCCCGCAGTGCTCAGCGATGCGCGGCCAACCTGAATGCCGACGCCGTTCTGACAGCCGCTGATCGGATTATCGCGGATGTCGCGGATGACGTTGTCGTGGATTCTGGCGTGGGCGCCATCGCGCACGAAGATGCCTGCGCCGATGCTGCCGCAGCCAGACGGCCCAGGCCCGGTGACGGTGAAGCCGGTCACCTCCACGTTGATGCCCGCGCCGGCGATCTTGACGATGGTCGAATCTGGGTTGGATGCCGTCGGGATGGTGGGCGGCGCCTGGATGAAGGTGACGGCTGCGCCGCTTTCGCCGACGAGTTGCAGCGTCTTGGTGATCACCACCTGTTCGACGTAAGTCGCCGCCTTGACCAGCACGGTGTCGGTTGCCTGTGCATTGTCCACCTCGCCCTGGATCACGGCGCCAATGCGGCGGGTGTTGGGGAAGGTGTCGCTGCCGGCGGTGTAGGTGTAGCTGCGCACGTCGAAGGGCGGATAGCCGCCCACCAGCGCCACAACAGCTTTGTCATAGGTGTTGTCGTACCAGTAGCTTGTCCAGTCGAACTCGCTGGAAACCACCGTCCCTCGCGAACGGATGTACTGTGTGGAGCCGCTGAAGCTGTTGCCCTGAATGACGGCGCCGCCGACCGGATGGACAAACCACGGCACGGTTGTGCCGGAGCCGGTCAGGCTATCGCCGGATAGTTGGCGCCGTTCATTGCAAAGACGTTGTTTTGGATCACACGATTGCTCACCGATCCGCCGATGCCTGCGCCGTTGTTGATCGAAATCAGCCCGCCCAGATCGAACCAGTTTTCTTCGAGCAGGTAAGACTGAATGTGCGAGACGTTGTTGACCGTGTCATAGCGCCAGTCGCCGAAATAGACGGCCCCGACGCCGCCGGTGACGGCAAGATGCACGTCGCGCAGCGTGAAAGCATCACCAATCACTTCGATGGTCTTGTTGTTGCTGGGGGTGTTGGGACCGATGCGCAGCCCCTGGATCGTGACGCCATCGCCTTCGACGAAGATGCCGCTGTAGCCAAACGTATTGGTGGCATTGGTGTTGACCGTAGCCAGAACAGCCGTGGCGTCGGTGATTGGGATGTCGCTGGCGTTGACGCCCATGATGGTCACATTGTTTTTGTTGATGAACAGACCAAACTGATGCGGACCGTTCACACCGAGCACGAAGCGGTTGGTCGCTGTTTCGTTGTAGGTTCCGGGCAACACGCGCACCTCACCGCCCGGCTGCACCGCGTCAATCGCCGCCTGAATCGTCTTCTTGGCAGTGGCCGGGGTCTGACCGCTATTTGCGTCATTGCCGTTGACCGCGTCGGCGTAGCAGACGGTTGTGCACTGATCGACCTCGAAATTGGCGTGCACTTCGTCAGTGCCCCACCGGAGGGTCACATTGTCCACGAATCCGCGGAAGGTGGCGCCCCACCCGGAGCCGACGCCGACATTCACGCCGAACACGAGCGAGTTGGCGTCGATATTGATCGGCGCAGGATCACCCGATTGACCGACCGGTGAACCAGTGATCCAGTCATTCAAGGTGGCGCCGTAATTCTGCACCACGCCGCTGGGGATCGATTGGCCAGATGGCACGAACATCCAGAACTTGCCGTTGAGGATGTCCTGCGTAATCCACTGGTCAGTAGGAACCGGCGCGGCGCCATTGTAGGCCGGCTCCCAGATCAGCAGGGCGTACTTGCCGAATGTCGATGACGTGGGCGTAACGTCGGCAACGTACAGGCGCAGCACCGGCGCAAGGTGGCTGGCGGTCGTGCTGCTGCTGGCGCGGTAATACTCGTAACTGAGCGCTGTCAGCCCGTCAAGCGTGCGCGTTGGAAAGTTGGCAGGGTCCCAGAGTTTCTGGTAATCCGCCTTGTCCTGACCTGGCGTGACAGTGTTGGTGGTGAATTCCAGCGGGCCATTGCCGGAACGGGGCTGCGCTGTCGTGATTGCAACGGTGGCATCGGTGCGCACATTGGCGGGCGCCCAGCCGTCGGGTGAGCCTGGCGTGACAATCACGGCCTGCGCTGGCGTCGTCATCGTCAGCAGCAACAGTACAACCAGCGCACCTGCCCATAGCGATCGCAGATGAGTCCATCGAGTCTTCATTAAGGTCTCCTTATCAGGAATGCAACTCAGGAACAAACAAAGCGCTTGCGACGTGATGTGTCAGCAGACCGTATACGGACGAGCATGATCAGACGGGCGGGAGAAAGCTGCGACGAGAAACAGAGACGTCAATCAGATGCACGAGACGAATCGCTGCTGTCGGCTACGCACCTCCTTGCAACGCACAATAGACCTGCGCATGGTTATGATCAGGCGATCGTGGTTTGACGAGATACATTGAAAGCGAGACCGGGATAGTGCACTGCGCTGCCATCGTAGCAGGTTTGCCTGTGAGCGCATAGCTCACGTATGCAACACTGTTGCGCTGATATGCGCGCCTGAATCCTGTTTTGTGCCGTTCAGATGAGGTATTCGGCGTTGCTGGATAGCGCCGCTGTCTGAACAAACTGTCATCTCGTTAGCGTGGGAAGACCTGACGATCGGATGATGAAACCTGCGCATACTCGCTTGTGTGATACGGTCTGGATAATACCGATTGGAATTGAACAAACCGCATGCGCACGCCCACCAGAGCGCACTGCAATGCCATCCCAGCAATCTACAATCCAAAATCTACAATCTAAAATGGTATAACTCCACTGCCCGCCGTTGTGCTACAATTGATGGGCATCCTGTGAACAAAACGATGACGTTTTGTCTATCACGAATGCCCCCGCGGTACAGAGCATATTGAACGTTGTGGATACAGAATCGGTGGAGCCTGTCGTGCCCCGCTCAACCTGCCGCTGACCTCCCGTCACGACTGGCTGGTGATGTATTGACGACCGACCACGATAGCTGCACCGGCGCAGAGCCGTGTGCAGCTCCTGGCGTCATTCCTGTTCCTGGTAGTCAGTCCGGCGTTGATGGAGCGGCTTATGACCCAACCGTCATCACTTCTGGAGTCACCTGCCATTGTTCCGCATCTCGGCGAACTGCTGCGCCGGATGCGCCAGGCGCGCGAACTGTCGCAGGCCGACATCGCCCGCGTCTGCGCCGTTCATCGCTCGACCATCCTGAACTTCGAGCAGCGGGGGGCGCTCTTTCGTGATCGCATCACCTACGCGCGCTATGTACAGGCTCTCGCTGACGCCTCGATTGGCTGTCCGGATCTCCAGATCGACCCGTCACGCCGCGCGCTGCTCGACGATCTCTTCACCCATGCCCAGCCCGCCGGTGTGCGCGCTGATGAGGAGCGTCTCGCCGCCATCGATTTTGTGGCCACGCAACGGGGTGATACGCCGGCGCTGCGCCGGTTGATCAACCAGCTCCGCGCCCAGCCTCTCCCCGGTGCTATCATCGATGATCTGGGGTTTGTGCATGTGCTCAACGGCGCGCTGCTGCGGATGTTCGACATCACCCCCGACCTCCCCTATCTGCAACGCTGGGAGGCCTGGCACGTCTTCGCAACGAAACTGGTGCGCGACTCACCGGTGCATCACGCCTATACGACCGTGCACGGCAATGACCTCTTCTTCATCGCCGCGCTCTATCAGTTTTTCGAGCGCATGCGCACTCTGCGCTACCTCTTCACCCGGCAGATGCAAACGCTCAACTGGCGTCTGGCAGCGCTGGCGCATCAGGAGGGGTATCTGCAGTATACGGCAGGCTGGCGACTCATCAGCGCATTTCAGGTGGTGCCGGGGATGGATGGGGTATTGCGCATCGTGCGTTTTCAGAATGAAATCCTCACTGTGCAGATCATCCCTGGTCATCCCTGCCAGGTATCGCTACCCGGCAGTGGCATGGTCACCTACCACCCGATCACCTGGCATCCGCTTGGCGCGAACGCAGCGCGCGTGATGGCGGCGTGTCGCGACCAGCGGCTCTTCTTTGCCGCTGAGTATGATCGCCATGAGCGCTTCCACGTCAACACGTGGTCGGAACTGCAGGACGGGGCGGCGGGTCGGCTGCGGCGCGCTGCACAGAGTGAGGGTGACCGGCAGGCAGGCATCCGTCATCATCCGGGCAGCCCTGCCGCAGGACACAGTAGAGATGGACTCTTGCGAATGGAATGGTCAGATACCCACGTCTGAACGACGTGGGCTTGTCTCTGGCGCGACCCCGCCGTATGGCGGGGACTCCGAGACAATAGGCGGTCTGACGGCAGCCCAGGAGATGGTGCGCACGGCATTGCAATCAGCATGCGCAGTATGCCCGCACACGACACACCAAAACACAGCTGCAAGCGAGGGACGGGCAGGTGCAGGCGGTCAATGCTGAACCCGTCCCCGTGCGCATCCCCCCTCAATCCCCCCACTGTGGGAGGGACGGGGGGCGCCGGTGCAGCCGCCGGTTGCAGCGCGAGATGTGCAGCGACCCGGACCGATACCGGAGGTGGCGCATGATGCACAACGCCCGCTCGTGATAGTTCTGGACGTATTTCGCGGCGACAACGGCGACGGTCCCACCCCGCCCTCCTCAGCCCCTCGCTCTGTGGGGGGCTGAGGAGGGCGGGGGGCGGTTTGGTCAATCACAAGAAATGCTGCTTTCATCCATTCGGCGTCCGTCGTGCCCTCCGGTGTGATGCTGATGTGACGATTGCAATCATGCCGGAACGACTGATGGACGTCAACGAGCAATCAAGGTATGTTATGATACCGCTATTGACGGTGCAGTATGGTACGCAATCATCCGCTTGCCAAATTGATCGCTAACGTCGGATGAGTCCTCGTCCTGAGGGTCCTTCGCACTAACGAAGAGCGCGCAGCGCGTATCGAAGGGGCGGTTGTTCGGATAGGCTCTTAATCAACCGACGCGCCGATGTGGGCGCTCATCCCATCAGCGCGCGAAAAAGAGGATCAGACCGATCAAGGCAATCCAGAAGGCTGCCTCGTACAGGAACTCAACCAGTTGCTGCGCCCTGGTCAACGCGCGATCACCTGCCACGCGCGCAATGGACATGATCAGACCAGCGATGCCGGCCAGAACCAACAACGGCAGGCGCCACTGATCGGGAGCGAAGAAGGCGCTGACCAGGGCAACCAGTCCGACAATAATTACACTGATCAGAAAGATCTGCTTCATAGATAGCTTGCCTTTAGGCGCGGAAACCCGGCAGCTTGAGCGCCGGGAGGAGCGCTCTGCTTGAGCGGCTTGAGCCCAGAGTTGCACGAACGTTCGATACGTGGTATGCTTGTTGTATGACACAGACGTTCTCCACCCGCACCGTCTGCTGTAAGCTGTCGCTTGACGCTGCTGCGATCGCCGCCATGCGCGCCACGGCGGAAGCGTTCAACGCGGCGGCAACCTCCTGCGCCTCGGTCGCGTGGGAGCAGCGCATCACGAACAAGAACAAACTGCACCGCATCGTCTACAGACCCACCCCCCCCCTCAATCCCCCCCGCAGAGCGGGGAGGGCTGGGGGGGGGTGCGCGCAACTGGCCTGTTGCGCCAGGGATAAAGCGGCCGAGGCGGTGCGGGCGGCGCGGGCGAACGGGTCCACGACCTGCTCCACCTTCAGGCCGGACGGTTCGATCCGCTACGATGCGCGCACCTATCGTCTGATGAGCCTGGATCGGGTGAGCCTGAAAACCCTCACGGGACGGGTGGTTGGCCAGCTTGTCTTGGGCGAGTTCCAGCGCCGCTATCTGTACGACACAAGCTGGACGATCGGCGGGGCGGAACTTGTCCAGCGCGACGGCGCGTTCTCCCTGCACATCACGCAGACGAAGGCGAATCCCGCCCCGGACGAACCGACCGGCGTCCTGGGGGTTGATCTGGGCATCGTCAACCTGGCGACCGACAGCGATGGCGAAACCTTCAGCGGCG
>FWWL01001506.1_pt1 | contig 54684 bp, 46 predicted proteins | sample 2228331 | NCBI WGS metagenome assembly FWWL01 (sample SAMEA103939775, study PRJEB20133) | metagenome | reverse complement strand
CACTCGGTCGGCGATGGCAAAAGTCTGCTGGCCATTGGCGGGGATGTTGACGCCGGTGAGGGTCTGGGTCCACTGATCGAGTTGGGTTCCTACGCAACCGGATTGGGTGTAGAGGGTGAACCTGACCGGGATGTTCCCCGTGAAGTTGTTCCCGCACCCGTTGTTGCCCACGGTAATCGTGCCTGAGATCCGGACTTGCCCATCCGCGGCACAGGTTGCCAGCAAAGTCTGCGAGATGATCGTGAGGTCGGGAATTGTGATGGTCCAAGGCCGCGCGACAGTGTTGTTGTTTTCCCGACACTCGCAGACCACGTCTTCGGTGTCCAAGGTAACAGTGAAGTTATACGTGCAGATTCCGCAAGTCACAGGCCAACCCGGGAGGGTGATGGTCCGTGATCCACCAGCGGGTATGGGAAGTGTTCCGCCAAAGTCGGCGTTGTACATACCGGAGACAGCCCACCCTGTGACGGTCTCCAAAAGCGTCAAGCGGAAGTCCCGGGTAACCGGAGCATCGCCTGCATTGCGGAGGGTGAGCTGCACAGCGCCTGAGTAGTTCCCATCGCCCATGCAGGTGAGGATAGGGACGATGTCGGTGGGGTTGAGGGTGAGGTCGGGAATGGTAGCTCGGGCTGTGGCCGTAACCGGCCCTCCGCCTTGGCAGCCCTCCGCGGTGTTGGGATCTCCATCAAATGTACCACAGCCCCACCAGACGCGAACTGTATTGGTTCGCAGCGCGGTGGAGCAATCGTTCGCAGGTTGCGCAAGGCGCACGGTAATCTCTAGATCTTGAGATTCGCCTGGAAGCAAGGCCCCAAACTCCCAGCCCCATTTCTGCGGCCCCATGGGGATGGCCGGAGGGTTGGAGTTGATGTACACCAAGTTGGAACCTAACGTGTCCTCGACGCGGATCCAATCGGCCATGGCGGTGCCCGTGTTGGTCACGCGAATTCGCCACGTCACCGTGCTTGCCTCGTTGTAGCAGTCCAAGGGCACGGTGGTCGGTGTCTTGCTCACTGTGATGGTGGGCGTTGCTGAGGTCAAAAGCTGGGTTCGGTCCACAAATTGCTGCTGACTTTCACAACAGTCGTAGAACCACACGCGAATGGCGGCATTCCCCGCCGTGACGTAACAGAAACCGTACACGGAGAATTTGAGGCGGATGATTCCACCCGGGGGAATCGAGGGGCAAAGATTCCAGGAAGGATCGTTGGGGTCATACCAAACGAGCGATCCTCCCACCATCTCGGGATCTGGGCCATATGAAAACCCTGTCCCGCAGTCGATTTCTGTGCTTCCAAGGATATAGGAGAGCCCCGCGGGCAAGGTCACGCGGACGTCGACGTTGGCCGCGGTGGCGGTTGAAGTGTTCTCGATGGTCAAAATCAGGTCCGCCTCGCCACAGGCAGGGATGGAGGCAGGGTCAAGGCTTGCGCTCAGGACCACGGTGGGCGACCGCGTGCCCTGGGCCGTGGCCTCAACCGGAACCGAGGCAAGACAGCTCGAGTCGTCGGTGCAAGAATTTCCGTCGCTCGCATCAACGCAGCCCCACTGCGCGCGCACGGTGTTGGTCAAATCCGTGCAGAACGGCTCCCCAACGTCAGGGGAACGAGCGGTAAGGGTGAGAACGGCCACGCCGTTAAGCGGGAGGTCCACGATCTCCCAGGTGACAATTCCGCCTTGCGCGCAGCCCCCATCCACGCCCCCTGTGGAAGAGATGTAGGTGAAGCCTGGCGGGAGTTCGTCTTCCACCCAAACATAGGGCACCGGGATGGGGCCAACGTTGCGGACTTCTATACGCCAAGTCACGTTGGCCCCACAGTCGATGGGCTTTCCCGCGGGAGGATCCACTTGGGTTTTCGTCACCGCGATTTGGGGTTGGCGCGGAGAGAGGACAAAAGCTCCCACCGGCAAGATCCCTGGCTCGCCGCAAACGTTGGTGTAATAGACCTGGGCCGGTAAGGATCCGCCGGCAAACGAACAATCCGCCCAGATTTGGAACCGAATCTCCAAGTTTTGGCGCGAACGAAGCTCATCGGCTCCAGGGATTTCATTGACCGTCCAAGTTAACGTGGAGCCCACAATTTGCGGATCAAGTCCAGGGATCCAACTTCCTCCACTTTTGCGCCAATAGGTCGACCCCAGGACGTAGTGAATTCCTGAAGGCAAGGTGATTTCCGCCACAAGGTTATACACCGCGGGGTCCCCCACATTGCGGATGGTGAAGTTCACGTCTTGAACGGCGCAAGTGTTGATGGGAGAAACCGTAACGACAGTGGCCACGAGGTTTGTAGAAGGAACCAGAACGGTGGAGAAATCACGGACTGGCGGCCGGCAGTCCTCGGGCACGGGGTATCCGCAACCCGAGCCCACCCACACCTCGTCGGTGAGGTCTGAGCAAGCCACCAGACGAGCCCGGAGGGTGATCACCCGCTGCTGCCCCGGCGGCATCTCCGCAATGCGCCAGGAAACCCCGTTGACGGGATTCCCTAGGTGATCTTGATTGGGGAAGGTTGTCACCCCGTCCCCGGGAACGACTGCGGAGGACACGTACTCGAGCCCTGCCCCGAGGAAGTCGTCCACCCACACATCGTAAGCGTAGCCCGCGCCGCTATTGACCACGTAAATCGTCCACTCCACCTCGTTCCGGGTGGCATAAACGGTCTCGGGCGTCTTGTACACAAAGAGGTAAGGCGTTCGGAGAATAGATGGGGTGGAGGAAGTGCCTACTTGGCACATTTCATCGCAGGCGTTCTTGTAATTGGCTGAGGCCGTGAGTACCTTGCCCGGGCCGCAGTTCTTGCGAACCTGCAGGGTAAGCACAGAGCTCGCGCCTGCAGGCTTTCCGACAAAGGCGTTCCCGTAGTTCCAGCGGTAGGCGTCGCCCACGTCGTCGGGTGTGCAGTTGAGCGGGACCACATCCCCTGCACATTGAATGCTCCCAAGGTCGACGATGTAGTAGTTGAGGTGTTCCAGGAAAAGCTCGACGTCGTATGGGTCAGCCTCAGAGGTCTTGGTGAGGGTGATGGTGATGGTGTAGGTTCCACACTCGTCGATGATGGGCGGAAGGCCCACGATGCTCACGCTCATCGCCGGGTTTTCCGCCCCCACCCACAGGGCCTCCTGTTTGTTGCAGTACGAGGTACACACGTCTTCCTCTTCGCAGTCCGGCCCGAGGCTGAGGCGCGACCATGTGTAAAAGCCATAGCTCCCTGGGCAGATCAGTGGTTGCGAACTTGGGGTGATCTCCAGGTCGTAAGAGATCACAAGCTGCCTGTTGCGCACCGAGCCGGGGTAATCGATGCCCTGAATTTCCAGCCAGCCTCCCGGCGTGTTGTCGAGCAAGAGAAGCGGCGGGACGGGGTTCCCGTCCACGGTGATCGTGAGGCTTCCGGGCACATAGCGCTGGTTGTTGGCGGCCTCTTCGATGAACGTGAGCTCGGAGAACTCCACGTCGTCGAGGAGGGAGCTATCCTCGAAGGTGTAGGTGTTGATGTAGCGGATGGTCCTACATTTGGCCTGATAGGGAGGCGAAGCCACTTTGGTGCTGTTGACCAGCGTGCGGCACTCGATGGCGATGGGTAGGGAAGTCTGAGCGGTCAAGGGGCAGCCGCAGCAGTCGGTGGCCGTGGCCTGAAGGGTCATGGTGCGCACCGAACCACAGGCCGTCACATCGGGGGAGCGCAGCACGATGGGCTCTTGCAGCACTTGATCAGGGGAAATGGTCCACGTGATGGTGCCTCCTGTGCCATCAGGTCCGGGAATCCACGTTCCTGAACCCGAATCCTCCACGGTGAAGCCCTCGGGCACCTGGAGGGTCACCGTGATGGGGCTTGTCTCCATGCCATCGCAGGGCATGGGGCAACACGGCAACCCCGAAAAGCTCGCGCGCACCTCGTACTGCAAATTGGGATCGCAGATGTGTACCTCTTGAGGGCCTATCAAAGCTACGTTAAGGGTGGGTGGCCCATAAGGCTCGTAACACACCATGCAGGCCCCAAAGTAGCCCACCGGGGGATAGAAATCTTCGCCACAATCGTTCTTGTAGTACGGAAAGTAGAAGATGTTCCGTGGGCCTGGCAAGGGACCGCACCAGTCCCCCGGGAAGACAAGGTCAAATGTGAGGTCAAAGGACTCGCCGGGGCCAAGATCGGGCAGGTGGAAACACGCCCCGTCATACCAAGCGCCACCCTGAACGTTTTGGACCAAAAACGGGGAAAAGTCCGCGCAAATCCGGATATCCCGGGCTTTTCCATCCCCGATGTTCCGCACCGGCATCGTGACGGTGACGCCCGAGGTGTTGCAGTAGGGCACGCGGATTTCCGGAGGGACAAGCTCCAACAGGGGCTGGCCCAGGACGAGCTGCACGGAGGCGGTGGCGGTGCCGCCCTGGATGGCCGTGTCGAAACAGATTGTTCCGTCGTCGCAGCCAAAGCGCACATCGGCCTTATTCTCCAGGCCAGCGCAGGCGATCACCTGAACCCGGAGCTCAAGCTCCACCACCTCCCCGGCCTCCAGGTCCCCGAGTTCCCACACCACGGTCTGGCCGATGTTGGTGCCCGGTGGGTTAGAGGAAACATAGGCCAGGCCTGGGCCCAAAACGTCGGTGACCACCACGTTGCGGACGGGGCCAAGCCCCGTGCTCTCCACGCGGATGGTCCAAACCACTTCTTCGCCCACCCGGGCTGGAACGACCGAGGGGAGCTTTTCGATGCGCACCGCCCCCGGCACCACCTCGATCCCCTGGGAGTCGCTCACCCAGAAGGGGTTTCCGCCCAGCACGAAGTCCACCCGGGCCACAAGGGTGCCCGACAAAGTTCCACAGGTGGTGGAAAGGGAAAAGGACAACGTCAGCGTTTCGCCAGGGGGAAGTTCATAGGCCTCGCCCAGAAGGTCATCCACGGCCCACACAAGGTCTAGCCCGAGCTGTTGGGGCTCGACGGGAAGGGTGGTTCCATCCGGCAAAGAAAGGGTTCCACTTCCGGCGACGTAAGCGAAGTCCGCGTTGGGGCGCGTTGCTGTGATCACAATCTGAGAAATCGGCGCACCAGCGGTGTTTTGGAACACGATTAGGAAGTTCCCTTCGTCGCACCAGCCCAGCTGGGTGGGCCCCTGGAGATCCACGGTCTGGGCCAAGCCCAACCCCACGGCCGCGAGAGCCCACAGACAAGATACCATCCAGGTGCGCATACCGCCTCCTTTCGCGCGCCTTTGGTAATGTCCGATACTTTGTAACCCCTGTTACATTGGGCGGCCCATTATAGGCCTGGTGCAAAGGAGGGCAAATCCATCTTGTCCGTTGGGGGCAGGTCTATATGGCCCAAGCTTGGAGACAGGCAGCAGCGCGCGTATACTTCGTACCTTCCCCTATGGATTCGTCGCAGATACGCAAGCGGATCTTGGCTGGACCGATCCTGCCCACGATGGTGCTTTTGGCGTGGCCGGTGATGGTCACCGCTGCCCTCCAGGCGTTGTACAACCTTGTGGACGCCTTTTGGTTGGGCCGGCTGTCCACTGCAGCGATGGCCGCCCCCGGGATGGCTTGGCCCATCCTTTTCTTTTTCATGTCCTTTGCTGGCGGGTTGCAAGCGGCGGGGGCCACGTTCGTCGCCCAGCACTTTGGCGCTGGTGACCGAGCGGGAGCGGAACGGGCCGCTGGCCAACTCCTCTCCTTCCTGTTCTTCGGCTCCATCTTGCTGGGCAGCGTCGGCTTTGCCCTGGCCCCCACGGTCCTTAGGTTGATCCGCGCCCCCGCCGACATCTACCCCTTGGCCCTCACGTACCTGCGCATCGAATGCGCGGGGCTGCCCATCATGTTCCTTGCCCAAGCGTTCGGTGGCCTCATGCTGGGCTTGGGCAACACCCGGCTCAACATGTACCTCAGCGTGTCCTCGCTCCTGCTGAATGCCGTGCTGGACCCGGTGCTGATCTTTGGCTGGGGGCCCTTCCCGGCGTGGGGCGTAGCTGGGGCTGCTGCCGCCACGGTGCTGTCCCGCGCGGGCATTGCCGCGGTGGGGCTGTTCCTCCTCAGCCTAGGCCGGGTGGGGTTGAAGCTGCGGCCGCAGAACTTGCGCCCCCGGTGGCGAGAAATTCGACCCCTCCTCAAGGTGGGCCTCCCCAACGTGCTGGATCAGGCCAGCACGTCGTTTGGCTTTGTGGTGATGATGGGCCTGGTGGCGGGGTTTGGCACGGCCGTGGTGGCCTCCTACACCGTGGGCAACCGCATCATCAACCTGATCAACGTGGTGAGCTGGGGGGCCGGCAGCGCCTTGGTGGCCATGATCGGCCAAAACTTGGGAGCGTTGCAGTACGCGCGGGCGGAGGCCATTGCTCGGAGGGGAATCCTCACCACGTTCTTGGTCCTGGTGGGCCTGTATTTTGTGACCTTGGCCCTGCGCCGGCCGTTGTTCGGGATCTTTGTGAACGACCCGGAGGTCATCCGCGAGGGCGCTTTTTATATCGCCATTTTCGGCACTTCCATCCCGTTCTTTGGGCTGTTCGACGCCGCTGCGGCGGTGTTCCGCGGTTCCGGCCATACCGTCCCGCCCATGGTCATGGCCATCGTCCGCCTGTGGGCCCTCCGCGTGTTCTTGGCCTGGCTTCTCGGCTACCCTGTGGGGCTGGGGACCACCGGCATGTGGGTGGGGATGACCCTGAGCAATGTGCTGGGTGGTGGGGCCATGGTGCTTTGGGTACAGAAGGGGACGTGGAAGAGGCGGGTGATCGCCCCGGTGGGGGCAGCCCCCCTTGACACCGGCCGCTAATTGCGGTATCTAAAAAGCGTGCAGCTAGTCATTTGTGAGCGGATGGAGGTGATCGCCGGGGTTAAGTCCTTCGCCTGGTACTGGTTTAACTGAGGGCGTCACCTCCTCTTTTTTTGTGGTGAGGTGCGCCCGGACAAGCCGCAAGAAAACTTGCGGTTTTTCGTTTTTCAAGGGGGTGCTGTTGGAGTACAAGTTTGTACTGAGCGAAAGTGGTCTTCCCCGGGCATGGTACAACATCGTGCCCGACCTCCCTGCGCCGTTGCCGCCGCCTGTGCACCCGGGGACCAAGCAGCCCTTGCGGCCGGACGACCTGGCCATGCTCTTCCCCCAAGCGCTCATTGCTCAAGAAGCGAGTTCAGAGCGGTATGTAGAAATTCCCGAGCCGGTGCGCGAGGCGTACCGGCTGTGGCGCCCTACCCCCCTGCACCGCGCCCGTCGCTTGGAAAAGCTGTTGGACACACCCGCCCACATTTACTTCAAGTACGAAGGGGGGAGTCCCCCGGGGAGCCACAAGGCCAACACCGCCTTAGCCCAAGCGTTCTTCAACCGCGAAGAAGGGGTGCAGCGACTGACCACGGAAACCGGCGCTGGCCAGTGGGGCAGTGCCTTGGCCTTTGCTTGTCGGCTGTTTGGCCTGCAGTGCCAGGTGTACATGGTGCGCGCCAGTTACCAGCAAAAGCCCTATCGGCGGATCCTCATGGAAACTTGGGGCGCGCGCGTGGTGCCCAGCCCAAGCCCTGAAACGCCCTTCGGCCGTCAGCTCCTGGAGCAAGACCCGGACCACCCCGGTTCCCTGGGCATCGCCATCAGTGAAGCGGTGGCCGACGCCGTAAGCCGCTCCGACACCCATTACTCCTTGGGCAGCGTGCTCAACCACGTCTTGTTGCACCAAACCGTGGTCGGCGAGGAGGCCCTCCAGCAGATGGAGATGGCCGGCGAATTTCCCGACGTAGTCATCGGTTGCGTGGGCGGGGGATCCAACTTCGCTGGTCTGGCCTTCCCCTTCATCCGTGAACGTCGCAAAGCCGGTGTTCCCACACGTTTTTTGGCCATTGAGCCGCTCGCTTGCCCCTCCCTCACCCGCGGCACCTACACCTATGACTTTGGGGACACCGCGGAGACCACGCCCCTTCTCAAAATGCACACCCTCGGCCACAAATTTGTTCCTGCCCCCATCCACGCCGGCGGGCTCCGTTACCACGGGATGGCCCCGCTGGTGAGCGCGTTGGTGGAGGCGGGCGTTGTGGAGGGCCGCGCGTACGCCCAGACAGCTGTGTTCCAAGCTGCTGTGCAGTTCGCCCAGGCCGAAGGGTTCCTCCCTGCGCCGGAGACCGCGCACGCCATCAAGGCCGCCATCGACGAGGCGCTTGCGGCGCGCGCGGAGGGCAAAAAGCGCGTGATTCTGTTCAACTTCTCCGGCCACGGGCACTTTGACCTGCAGGCCTATGCGGAGTTTTTGGCCGGTCGGCTGGCCGACCCCGTCTACGAGCCTGCACCCATCTCTTCGTTTGTGCCATAACCAGGGGGCCCCATGACCAGGATCCTGGGAAAGGAGGTGATCGCCGAAAACAAAACGTCCTGCGGGTATTGGTTTGCGTAGGGCATGCCTTCGTTTCCTGAAGGCATGCCCCTTGCCGCGGAAGCCGCGGCTTTTTTGTTGAGAAAGGAGGAGAAATGAAAAAAGTAGCCATAATGGTTGCGCTGTTGGTTCTCGGGCTTTCCGGGCTTGCCCGCCCGGTGGTGATCGGCATCACGCAGATCGTGGACCACCCGGCGCTCAACGCCACGCGCCAGGGGATCATCGATGGCCTACGGGCCGCGGGGTACGTGGAGGGCGAAAACGTGCAGTACATCTACCTCAACGCCCAGGGCGATTTCTCGGTGGCCATCGCCATCGCCCAGGAATTCAAGGCCCGCGGGGTCGACCTCGTCATCTCCATTACCACGCCCTCTTCTCAAGCTGTTGTGCAGGTGTTCGGTGGTACCGCCACCCCTGTGGTCTTCTCCGCCGTGACCGATCCCGTGGCGGCAGGACTGACGCAGTACCCAAACGTCACCGGAGCGTCGGACCTCATCGACGTGCGCTCGGACCTGGCGCTGCTGAAGGCGTTGGGCGCGGGGAAGGTGGGGATGGTCTACAACCCCGGGGAGACGAACTCCGCGGTGCTCACGGACATGGCCCTTAAGGCTGCACCGGACTACGGGCTGACCATCCTCACGGCGGCGGTGACGGGCACGGCGGACGTGCTGGCGGCCGCGCAGTCGTTGGTGGGCCGCGTGGACGCCATCTACGTGACCACGGACAACACTGTGGCCACCGCGTTGGAGGCGGTGGTACAGGTGGCCCAAGCGGCCAAGCTCCCCTTCCTCATGGCCGACCCCACCAGTTTGGAGCGGGGGCCTCTCCTCTGCACCGGGGTGGACTACTACGCCCATGGCCAACTTACGGCCAAACTGGTGGCCCGCATCCTGCAGGGGGAGAAGCCGTCGGCGATCCCGTTCGTAACCCATGAAGGGGGCTCGGAAATCCTCCTCAACCTTGATACCGCACAGGCGATTGGGTTTGTGTTCCCCGCGGCGGTGGTGGAGCAGGCTACGGGCGTGTTGTACGGCGGGCGCAGGTTCGTCAAGGCGGGGTAGGGCATGACGCTGATCCTGGCGGCGGTGGAGCAGGGGCTCCTTTGGGGCCTGGCTGCCCTGGGGGTCTACATCTCGTTCCGGGTGCTCAACTTTCCCGATCTGTCGGTGGACGGCACGTTTCCGCTGGGCGCCGCAGTGACGGCCACCCTGATCGCGCGGGGGTGGGATCCCTTCGCAGCTTTGGCCGTGGCCGCCGCAGCCGGGATGGCCGGCGGCCTCTGGACGGCGGTGCTATCCACGCGGTTCCGCATCCAGGGCCTTCTGGCCGGGGTGCTCACCATGATCATGCTCTACTCCCTGAACTTGCGGGTGATGGGGCGGCCGAACTTGCCCCTGCTCGGCCGCCCCTCGGTGTTCCGCGTTTTGGGCGTTTGGGTCGGCATCCCAACCGAGTGGGGCAACGCCCTCACGGCTGGCCTGTTCGGCTTGGGCTGCGCCGCCACCCTCGTGCTGATGTTTCAAACGGAGGCGGGTTTGGCCCTGCGGGCCAGCGGGGACAACCCCACGATGGCCCAGGCTTACGGCCTGAGCCCCAGCCAGCAACTGGCTGTGGGCTTGGCCCTGTCCAATGGGCTGGTGGCTTTGGCCGGAGGGTTGGCCGCCCAGTATTCCGGTTTCGCCGACATCAACATGGGCATCGGTACCATCGTGGCGGCGTTGGCCTCGGTGATCATCGGGGAGATCGTGTTCCGTCCCCGGGGTGTGGGGTTTGCTTTATTGGCCACTTTGTTGGGCTCCATAGTGTATCGGGGCGCGATTTTGGTGGCGTTGCGCTATGGGGCGCGGCTGGGGTTTACGGCATCGGATTTGCGGTTGCTTACGGCGCTTGTGGTGCTCATCGCCCTCATCGCCCCGGCGTGGCGGCTACGCAAGGAGGGATAATGCTGGCTCTGAAAGGGATTTACAAAGCGTTTCATCTGGGACGGGAAAGCGTGCGCGCGTTGGACGGCGTGGAGCTGGAGGTGGGGGCCGGTGAGTTCCTCACGGTGATTGGCTCCAACGGCGCGGGGAAGAGCACGCTTCTCAACGTGATTGCCGGCACGTGCCGGCCCGATGCGGGCCGGATCGTGCTGGGGGGCACGGACGTGACGGCCTGGCCGGCGCACCGGCGGGCGCGCTGGATCGGCCGCGTGTTTCAGGATCCCCGGCAGGGCACAGCCCCCAACCTGACCGTGGCCGAAAACATGGCCTTGGCCTGTCAAAAGGGGGCCCGCACCTTGCGCTGGGCATTGGGCCGGGCGCGCACGGCGTTCTTCTGCCGCGAACTTTCCTCCTTGGGCATGGGGCTGGAAAAGCGCCTTCAGGAAAAAACAGCGTGCCTGTCCGGCGGAGAGCGCCAAGCGCTGGCCGTGCTCATGGCCACCCTGACCCGACCCAAGGTCCTTTTGCTCGACGAACACACGGCCGCCCTCGACCCCGCCCACGCCGAGCAAGTCCTGGAGATCACCGACCAGCTCGTGAAGGCCCACCGCATCACCACCCTCATGGTGACGCACCGCATGGACCACGCCCTGCAGGTAGGTCAGCGGTTGGTGATGATGCATAAAGGGCGCGTTGTTTTGGACCTGGAGGCCGAGGCCAAGGGGCGGCTCAGCGTGGAGGACTTGGTGGGCCTGTTCCGCAAGGTGGGCGTGGTGGACGACGAACTTCTGCTCACCGACGTCCCTGCCGCGGCCAACTAGCCTGGCCACCCGTCCTTCACAGCGCTTTCCTCTTGCGGCTCTTTCTTGGGGTTGGCAACTCCACGATGGGACGCCGGCGCAAAGAACAACCGCGGTTTGCTTCACCGGTGGAGCCACGGCCGAAGGCCCGGAGAGGACCGCTAGGGCAATTCGCGGAGTCGGTTCTCCAATGCCGTTTTCATGGCCTGCAGGCGTGAGAGCTCGCTTTGCAGCTCACCGTACCGGGCTAGGGTCAGAGGGCGGCTCAGTTCGTCGTTGATCCGCCTCTCTTTGTCCCGGATGATGTTCAACGCGCGCGTGTAGTGTGCGCGCGCTTCGTCCCAGAGGTAGCGGCCGCGGGCGATGTCCCCCAGCAACATCCACGCCCGCTCAAACGTAGGCTCCAAAGCCACCAACGTCTCGCCCATCTCCTTGGCCTGGAGGTATTCCCCTTCCTGGAGAAGGGCCACCGCCAACAGATACCGCGCTTCCAACTCCTGCTCGCGGAAGGGGATGGTGGCCAAAAGCTCCTGCAGCAGGGCCTTGGCCTCTGCCCGATCGGCTGCAGCCCCCGCTCGATCCCCTTGCGCTTCTTTGGCCAACGCCACCTGGAGGTTGGTGCCGGCGAGGTGCGCGTACAGGCTCTCCGGCCGGTAGAGCCGCAAACAGCGCCGAAACAGGGCTTGGGCTTGCAGGAAGTCCCCGTCGCGGGCGTGCGCAGTGGCCAGCTGGTACAGGCTCATGCGGGGGCAGAAGTCCAACTGCACCGCGCGGGTCAGGAGCGCCTTGGCCTCCTTAACCTCGCCGAGCTGCAGGGCCACCTGACCTCGGAAAAGGTGCGCGTCGGCCACCATATCCCGCACCGCCACCACCGAAACCACAAGGCCGAGGATCAACGTGAGGGCAAAGGCCGTGGAAAGGGCGCGCCGGCGCAGGCGAATCGCCCATGAACCCACCGGCCCATAACGGGGGGACAAGGCCAGCCCCAGCAGGGTGACAAACGCCAAGCTGGAGGCGGGAAGGTGGAAGGGAAACGTGGGCACAGCGTGGACGAAGACGCTGACGAGGCCACCGCCTAAGAGGAGAAGTTCCAAGCGCTTGGTGGGGTCGGATTGCCGAGCCACGCGGCGCAGGCCCAAGGAGACGAGGAGCACAAGGCCGCCCAGTGCGACCATCGCGCCCAAGGCGCCCAGTTCAGCAGCCACCTGCACGTATTCGTTGTGGGCCTGATCGGCTCGTGGGAAGGGGAAGGCGTAGGTTTGGCGGGCTGGCGAGGCCAGGAACGGCACCTTGTAGGGCACGAAATAAATCTTGTAACCTCCCAGGCCGATTCCAGCGATGGGATGCGATTTCCACATCTCATAGCCCACCCACCAGTCCCAGGCCCGGATGGCCCCGGACTGGCGTTCCCACAGCTGCCGCACCCCAGCCAGAGGGGTGGTGACGGGCAAAAGCAGGAAAAAGGCAGCGAGGACCAAGGCGCCCACAGCAGCCCACGCCCAGAGAAAACGCCGCAGCAGCCGGCCCAGAGCCCAAACGGCGCCTGCGAACGCGCCCAACCCAACACCACCGACGAGGCCAACCAAGCCCAGAACCGCCCCGAGCGCAGCCAACACCACCAATCCAGCCAATCCCCAACGCCCCAGGCCGCCCCCCCGCGCGGGCCAAAAGCCAAGCCCAAAGGCCACAAACATGAGCCCAGCCCCTACCCCCAGCCGCACCCCAATCTGCCGGGTCAGAAGCATGATGGCCAAATTGAACCCACCTACTGCTAAGACCATAGCCCAGGTCCAAGGCCTGCGCACACGCGCCAGCAACACCCCAGTGGGTAACACCAAATAGCTGAGGTAGCCCGCGAGAAATTGTCGGTTGCCCATCGTGGCGATGATGGGATCTGGGCCTCCAGGGGCCAGCCCTACGTGTTGCAACAAGGCCAAAAAGGCGTTGCCGAACCCACCGGCGAGCAGCGCCGCCAGGATCCATAGCAGTTCGCGATCACCTGTGCTGTTGGCCACGAGGAGAAAAACAAGGCCGAAATAGAGCACGAGCGTGGCCGATTGCAACACCACGCACACCGGCGTCTCCCCAGTGAGCGAAAGCAACGAAACCCCAAGCAAGGCGGGGAGCACAGGGAAAAGCCAACTGAGCTCTACCGTGAGCTCCCGCCGCATGAGCCCCTCCACGCCCCACAGCACCACGAGCACGGACACAAACACCAACGTGTAGATGCTTTTCGTGTACCCGTACTCGGTGTTCCACGGCGTGAAAAAAAGCGGCATGGAGAAGAGGAAGAACACCAAAAGCCAGAAGCGTGCGCGGTTCAACCGGTCGGCCGGCTTGCGCCGCGCCGGTTTGCGCGCAGGGCCCTTGATTTTCTTGGGCATGGCCGCAGTCTAGCCAAAGCACCACAGGCGAGCAAAGAAGGTCTGCAGGGCACGGGTAGGGCCCAGGGTGCGCAGCAGGCGGGCAAGCTGAGCCCAGGCGGTGGGTCGCCGGAGCACGGTCCCCACCAGCCGGGCAGGAAAGTCGAGATCAAAGTTCTTTTCCAGCAACCGGGCCAGAGCGGGTTCCCTGAGCAAACTTACAAGCTGCTCCAACTGTTCATCGGTCAGGGTTCGGAAGACCTGCCGGGCGCGCAGCCCAAACAACACCTCTTGCCCCAACGTACCGCGCCAACGGCGGGTGTACCAACAGGCCGCGTTGGGTTGTAGTACAGCCTGGCCAGCCCATTGGGCCGCCCACATGCCCCACAGCAACCCTCCTCCCGTGAGGGGCTTGACTTGCGCTGCGGCGTTGCCCACCAAGAGGACCTGCCCGCGGGCCACTTCCTGAGGTGGCCCGAGGGGAATCAGCCCCGTGGCCCAGCCCACCACCGAGGCCCCGGGAAACCTGTGGCGCAGGAATTTTTGCAAAAGCTGCGCGGCTTGCCGCCCGTCCACTGTAGCTAAGCCCACACGTAAAATTCCTTCCTCAGCGGGAACAACCCAGGCCAAGAACCCGGGGGCTACACGCTGTCCGAGGTGGACTTCCACTTTGTCCGGAGCGCAGGAGCCTTCCACCAAGGCCTGCACGCCCACAAGCAGTTCGGAAGGTTCACCAAACCCAGCCCAGCGGCGGACCCCGCTTGTGGGCCCATCCGCCCCGATCAAAAACCCAAACTTCACGGGCCCCCGCGAGGTGTGCACGACTTGCCCCGCAAGTCCGGTGGCCTTGACCCCCCGCTGAACCTTTACGCCAGCTTCTTCGGCTTGCGCGAGCAGCCAGCGGTCCAACCCTACCCGATCGAGCACGTAGCCCTTCGCCTGGGATGAGACAAGCTCCACAGGCTGGCCTTGGGGAGGCACGATGCACACACCGCGGATGGCACGGAGGATCAGACGTGGGGGGACTTGGAAGTGGTCCACAAACCGCGGGCTGACTAGGCCTGTGCAGCGCAGCGGTCGGCTGGGCGCACGCTCCAAGAGCAAGACGCGGGCCCCGCCGCGGGCCGCGGTTCGTGCGGCTACGGCCCCCGCCGGACCACCCCCCACGACCACTACGTCGAACGCTTCCATCACATGGGCACAGGGCCGAGGCGGTGTTTGAGCTCCTGGATCACCTGAACGGGCGTGGGGTCCACACCGTTGAGCAGGGCCAGATAGACGCTGACCCAATCACCCAAGTACAGAAGCGAAAGGGCTTGGCTTAAGGCCTCGTCCCCTTGCCCTTGTACTTCCACAAACGGCAAGGCCCGCGTCCTCAGAAGGTCCTCCAAGATTTGCCTCCGCAAGGCCACGCGGGGATGGTCCGCTTGGGTGCTCAAGAAAACCACCACACCCTGGGGAAGAATCCGTCCCGCCAACTCCCAGCCCACGATTTCGTTGTGGCACAGTTCGGGCAGCTCGGCCCAAAACGCTGGCTGCTTGGCATTTTCGTTGATCTGGGTCTTCCACCGGAAGGCCACCGGTGCCGTGGCCTCGGCCCCGTACACCAGCGGGACCTTGCCTTGGAGCTCCAGGGCCAGCTGTTGGGCCCGGTTGCCTTCGTGGGGCGGCGCCAGCTCCCCGGACATTCGCTCCACAACCTGCAAGGCGGGGGCCAGGCGGCCGCGCAGGAGCCCCCACCGCTCCATAAGCCCCAGAAGGGGAAAGAGCAGGTAGCCCAGCGCCGCCCTGGGTTGCAACCCTCGGGGTATCTTCACCCAAGGGATCCGCTGCTCTGTGCACAGCTGGCCCAACCGGCCTCCTGAGGAGACGACGAGCAACCGCGCGGTGTGCTTCCGCGCTTGTTCGAACGCGGCCAGCGTTTCCTCGGTATCACCGGAGTAGGAGACGGCCACGACCAAGCTTTCTGGCCCTATCCAAGGCGGTAAGGTGTACCCGTGCATGGCCATGGTCTCCACTTCCACGAAGCGGGCGAGCAGATCCCCCACCACGCCCGAACCGCCCATCCCCAGCACCACTACCCGCGAGAAGCCGCGCAGGCGGCTGTCGTCCACGGTAGACGCCAGTTGCCACCCCTGGCGGCACTGCTCGGGAAATTGTGCCACGGCCTGCAACATCTGCCCGCGGTCCACTTGCTCAAGCTCTTGCCAATTCACCTTTTGCGCCATAAGCCCATGCTCCCGAAAGGACTATACCGCAAAGCGGGGAGCTCTACCGCGTGTGGCCGGCGGAGGCCGCCCCGGCTATCATGCCTGTCCACAAGGAGGTGAAGCGATGCCGGTGTACGTGTTGTTGAGCCGATTGACCGACGAAGGGGCCAAGACGATCAAGGAACGGCCGGAGCGCATTCAAGAGGTCAACAAAGAGATCGAAGCCTTTGGGGCTAAGGTGCTCCACCAGTACGCCACCCTTGGCCAGTACGATTTCGTGAGCATCGTGGAGGCCCCCGATGCGCTGGCCATCCTGAAGGTGTCGGTGGAACTGGCCTCGCGCGGAACGGTCAAAATTGAGACCCTCACCGCCATACCCGTGCAAGAGTTCATTGCCCGGATCCAACGGGCTTAGCCGGTATGGATCAACCGTGCGCTGCACGCTGATCGTCGGTTTGTTGGTCTGGGGGTTCCTTGTTCAGGGAGCCCAGCTGGAGTTTCGCACCGCGGTGAGCGCGGCGGGGGCGTGCGTGCAAACCACGGAGGAGGGCGCCTTCTGTCGCGTGCCGGCGGGAACCCAGGTACAGATCTCCTTATGGGCCGCGGTGCGGCCTGCCCAAGCCTTGCAGATCGCCGCGGCGCAGCTTCCTGCGGGTTTGCCGCCGTTCAAAACGGTTCTTGCCTGGGGCTCAGCCCAAGGGGAGTACACCTTTACCGCTCCCTCCACCTGGATCGGCCAAACCCTGCGCCTTTCCTTCCAAGCATGGTCCCAGGGGGCCAGCCCGGCGTGGGTGCACGTGGCTGTGGAGGTTGTCTCCTCCCCGGTGGCGTGCCCCACGCCCGCGGCGAAAGCGGGTTCTTGGCCCGCGCTGGACCTGGTGGAGTGGCGAGCAGACCGGCCCCTGAGCTGGAGCGACTTCCGGGGCCCACCGCCTGCGGATGCGCGACAACAGCGGCAAGGGGCGATGATTTATATGCTGCTGGGCTACCGTTTGGAAGCCAGCGCGGAGTTCGACCCGGGCCGTGGGCAATGGGTGGCGCGGCCCACACGCGTGGAAGTCACCAACGCCATGGATCCCACCCTGTCGTGGGTGCTGCCGGACCAAAGGACCCCAGCGGTGCTCAACCACGAACAGCGGCACTTCGACCTCCAGGAGGTATACCGCCGACGGCTGGAGCAGCGGCTTTGGGGGCTGTGGGCTGTGGGGCCGTCCGCTGACCAGGCCCAGCGGCAGCTTTTGGCCCAGGCCGCGGCCGTGTTCGAGCAGATCCAGCAAGAAAACGCCCAGGCCCAGCAGCGCTACGATCGGGAAACCGACCACGGCCGCTTGACCGAGCAACAGGCCTTATGGGACCAGCGCATTGCGCTCTGGTTGGCCAACCCTGCCTTGGCTATGGGCTCGACACCTTAGCCAACGCGTCCTCGATGCACCAGCCCACGACCCCGTTGTCGAACTCCACCCGCCACCACACGTAGCCATCGGCCTGTTGGGGACCGCCGGCGATCTTGCCCATGCTGCCGGGCGGCATGGAGCCAGGGTAATTGACGTGGGTGACCTTGGGGTGGGAAGTTCCAGCCCCCGTGCGCACGTTGACGCTGGCGGTCACGCGCACGCGATCGCCCACGGCGAACTTGCCCGTGGGCCTCGGCGCCGTGGCCAACAGAAGCTTCTGCGGCTGCTGAGGCCACTGGGCCACCAGCGTGGTGGGGTCCTTCCACAGGCTGAATTGGACGAGGAACTCGCCCTCGGCCTCCACCTTGTGCTCCCACTCCACGGTGAACTGCTGTCCAGCCGCCAAGAAAATGGGGGGGCGCTCGTAGTCCTTCACCTTCCGGCCTATGCTGTCCCACACCGCAGCGCGGGGAATGAGGGTGCCCGACTTGCTGCCGATGTTGGTGAACGTCATCGTGAGCTTGACGGTTTGCCCCACCTCCGCCCTGAGCGGCTGGGCAGGGTCGTTGGGGCTGATGCTGTCGATGCGCCCCATAACCCGCCCGCACCCAGCCAACAGCCCCAAACTGGCAACCACCACCACACCCATCCACCAACGGATCGTTTTTTTCATGGCGTTGGTCCTCCTCATGAGCGTAATGTCCGTTACACCCTACACTTCCTGCCCCGAGCCACAAGGTCAGGTGGGCCGGTGCGGAGTCCCGTCTGTCCACGGGGTGGCTGAGCGGAGGGCCGACCGCTACCATTGAAAGATGCCCAACAAGGGGCCGAGGGAGCCATGGACAAGCTGGTCATCCGGGGCGCGCGCGAGCACAACCTGAAAAACATCGACCTGGAGATCCCCAGGAACAAGCTGGTGGTCATCACGGGCATTTCCGGGTCGGGCAAGTCCTCCCTGGCCTTCGATACCATTTACGCCGAGGGGCAGCGGCGGTATGTGGAAAGCCTGTCGGCCTACGCCAGGCAGTTTTTGGGCCTGATGCAAAAGCCCGACGTGGACTTTATCGAAGGCCTGTCTCCCGCCATCTCCATCGACCAGAAAGCGCGGTCCCACAACCCCCGCTCTACCGTGGGCACGGTCACCGAGATCCATGACTATTTGCGGCTGTTGTTTGCCCGGATCGGCCATCCCCACTGCCCGCAGTGCGGCCGGCCCATCGAGCGCCAAACCGCCCAGCAAATCGTGGACCAGATCATGGCCCTCCCGGAGGAGACGGCGGTGCAGATCATGGCCCCGGTCATCCGCGGCCGCAAAGGGGAGTACAAACAGCTGTTTGAGGACTTGAAAAAGGAGGGCTTTGTCCGCGTGCGCGTGGATGGGGTCCTACGCACCCTCTACGAAGACATCGAGCTGGACAAAAACAAGCGCCACAACATCGAGATCGTGCTTGACCGGGTCAAGGTCACGGACCGCAAGCGGGGGAGGATCGCTGATTCCGTGGAAACCGCCCTGAGGTGGGGGCAAGGCCTGGTCATCGTGGAGGTCATTGGCCAGGGGGAGAAGCTTTATTCCGAGCACTTTGCCTGTCCGCAGTGCGGGGTGAGCCTCCCCGAGATCGAACCCAGCTTGTTCTCCTTCAACTCGCCCAAAGGGGCCTGCCCTTCGTGCGACGGGTTGGGCGCGCGGATGATCGTGGACCCCGATCTGGTGATGGACCCCCGCAAGTCCCTCCAAGAAGGGGGCCTTCTCCCCTGGGCCAACTCCAAGTCCCGCTGGCTTTCCGCCCTTTTGGAGGGCGTGTGCGAGGCCTACAACATCGATCCCCATGTGCCGTTGGGGCGCCTGCCCAAGGACAAGCTGGACATCCTGCTCTATGGCACGGGCGGAGAGATGGTCGCGTTCAGGTACACCACCACGTACGGTCGCACGCGCACGTACTACCGCCCGTACGAAGGCTTGATTCCCAGCTTGGAGCAGGCGTACCGGGAGGCGATGAGCGACGAGGCCCGGGAAGAGGTCGCGCAATACATGTCGGCGTTGCCGTGCGACGCGTGCGGGGGGGCGCGGCTGAGGCCGGAGGCCTTGGCCGTCACCGTGGGCGGGAAAAACATTTGGGAAGTCACCCAACTTACGGTCAAAGAGGCCCTGCGGTTCTTTGAACACCTGGTGTTGACGCCCCGCGAGGAGATGATCGCCCACCAGATCCTCAAGGAGATCCGGTCCCGACTGCAGTTCATGGCCGACGTGGGCTTGGACTATTTGACCTTGGACCGGCCGGCCAACACGTTGGCGGGGGGCGAAGCCCAGCGCATCCGCTTGGCCACGCAAATCGGCTCCCAGCTCACCGGCGTGTTGTACGTGCTCGACGAGCCCTCGGTGGGCCTGCATCCGCGGGACAATGCCCGGCTGCTGGCTACGCTCAAGCGCCTGCGGGACCTCGGCAACACCGTCATCGTGGTGGAACACGACGAGGAGACGATGCGCACGGCGGATTTCATCGTGGACCTGGGGCCAGGGGCGGGGATCCACGGTGGGTACGTGGTGGCCACGGGAACCCCGGAAGAAATCGCGGCTACCCCGCGCTCGCTTACGGGCCAGTATTTGGCCGGGGTCCGCCGCATCCCCATTCCGCCTGCCCGGCGTCCGCCCACGGGCCGATGGTTGGTGGTCAAAGGCGCCCGCGAGCACAACCTCAAAGGCATCACCGTGCGCATTCCCCTCGGTCTTTTCACCTGCATCACCGGCGTTTCCGGCTCGGGCAAGTCCACCTTGGCCGAGGAAGTTTTGTACCGGGGATTGGCGTGGCGGCTGGGGTATGTGGTGGGCAAACCCGGAGCCCATGACGACATGGAGGGCGTAGAGTACCTGGACAAGGTCATCGTCATCGACCAATCGCCGATCGGCCGCACACCCCGCTCCAACCCGGCCACGTACACCAAGGTGTTCGACCCCATCCGCGAGGTGTTCGCCGCCACGCCCGAGGCGCGCATGCGCGGCTACGATCCTGGCCGGTTCTCCTTCAACGTGCGCGGGGGTCGCTGCGAGGCCTGCCAAGGCCAGGGCAAAGTGAAAATCGAAATGCATTTTCTCCCTGACGTGTACGTGCCCTGCGAGGTGTGCCGGGGCACGCGGTACAACGCCGAAACCCTGTCCGTGCGCTACAAGGGCAAAAACATCGCCGAGGTGCTGGAGATGACCGTGGAGGAGGCCCTGGCGTTCTTTGCGGCCATTCCCCCCATCCGGGACAAACTGCAGACCCTCTACGACGTGGGCCTGGGGTACATCAGGCTGGGACAGCCGGCCACCGAGCTCTCCGGCGGTGAAGCCCAGCGGGTCAAGCTGGCCCGGGAGCTCAGCCGCAAGGCCACGGGCAGGACCCTGTACGTGCTGGACGAACCCACCACCGGACTCCACCCTGAGGATGTCCGCAAGCTTCTCAGCGTCCTCCACCGCTTGGTGGACATGGGCAACACCGTGATCGTCATCGAGCACAACCTCGACGTGATCAAAACAGCGGACTGGATCATTGACCTGGGCCCTGAAGGCGGGGAAGAAGGGGGAGAAATCATCGCCGAAGGTCCGCCGGAGAAGGTGGCGGAAAATCCACGCTCCTACACCGGACAATTCCTGCGCAAGGTGTTGGCCCTGCAGGAGGTCGCCTGATGGAGGCCGCGCTGTGGCTAGCCCTGGCTGGGGTGGTGGTGGCGGTCCTCGTTTTGGGGCAGCAAGTTCGGCGCCAGGCCCGGCGGAGCGAACAACTGGTGGAGCGGCTGTCGGCCGAGCTGCGCGGGCTCAGCGACCAAGTGGGCCAACAGCTGGCGACCACAGCGGACCTGCTGCAGCGCCAAGAAGCCACGGTGGGCGACCGGCTTTCCCAGGTGCAAACGGTGGTGGGCGAGGTGAAGGAGCGGCTGGGCGTTGTTTCGGAGATGGGCCGTCAGCTCACGGACTTGGCTCAGGACCTCGTCTCCCTCCAACAGATCCTGCGGGCGCCCAAAACGCGCGGAGCCTTTGGTGAATGGCTGCTCGCCGATCTCCTGGCCGAGGTGCTCCCGCAGGAACGCTTCCGGCTTCAATATCGCCTGCCAAGCGGAACCATTGTGGACGCTGTGGTTCTTTTGGAGAACAAAATCGTGCCGGTGGACGCCAAGTTCCCCGGAACGGGCTTCGAACGGCTGGCCCAAGCCACCGGCGACGAACGCAAAAGGCTCAAACGCGAGCTGGTCCGCGACGCCCAAAAGCATGTGGACGCCATCGCCACCAAATACATCCGGCCCGAAGACGGCACCACGGACTTCGCCCTCATGTACATCCCCGCCGAGGGGGTGTACAGCGAGCTCCTCACCGCCGAGGACCAGGACTTCGTGGCCTACGCCTGGACCAAGCACGTGATTCCCTGCTCGCCCAACACGTTTTATGCCTACTTGCGCTCGGTGGCGCTGGGACTGCGGGGCTTGGCCCTGGCCAAGGACGTGCAGGCCGTGCTGGGGGAGCTGCGGGGGCTGGAGGGCGCGGTGGGCCAGGTCATGGCGGAGATGGAAACTTTGGGCAACCACCTGCGCAATGCGCAAAGGAAGTATGAGGAGGCCATGAAGTTGGCGAACGGGATGAAAGAGAAACTGGGGCAACTGGCCCATCCAAAGGAGGGGACATGAACGGTGTGTTCGGGCGGTATTTGGATGTGGACCTCACGGCGGGAACCATCCGCGAGCGGGACATTCCCAAGCGTTGGTGGGAGCTGCACCTTGGGGGGCGGGGATTGGCTGCCCGCTTGGTTTGGGCGTATGCCCAACCCGGCACCCCCGCCTTGAGCCCGGAAAACGTGTTGGTGTTCGCCACCGGGCCGCTCCAGGGCACAGGCGTCGCTGGGGCCGGTCGGCACGTCGTAGCCGGCATTTCCCCAAAGACGGGGTCCCTTTCCGACTCCTATGCCGGAGGTTTTTTCGGCCACGAGCTGGGCCGATCAGGGTACGATGCCCTTGTGGTCCGTGGCCAGGCCGCCCGGCCTGTCTACCTCCTGCTCTACGACGGGAAGGCCGAGCTGCGGGAAGCCGGCGACCTTTGGGGCCGCTTCACCGCCGAGGTGGAGCAGGTACTCCAAGAGAGACATCCCGGCGCGCGCATCGCCCAAATCGGACCTGCGGGGGAAAAGCTGGTAAGCCAGGCCTGCATCATCCATGACGCGACCCGGGCCGCTGGCCGTCCAGGCTTCGGCGCGGTCATGGGCTTCAAAAACCTCAAGGCCATCGTCGTGCGTGGGGCGCTGCAAAAAGAGCTGGCCGATCCCCAAGGGTTCGCCGAGGAGCGGGCCAAGTTCGCTCAAGACCTCATGGCCGACCCCGGAACCCAACGGTTTGGGGAATACGGCACAGCCCGTGGCCTCACCTGGCTTTCGGAGATGGGCATCCTGCCCACGAAAAACTTCCAGGAAGGGGTGTTTGACCAAGCGGCGGCCATCGGTGGAGAAGCCCTCAAGGCCTCGATTCTGGTGGACCGGGACACCTGCGCGGGCTGCCCCGTGCGCTGCAAGCGGGTGGTCCAAACGGAATTCCAAGGCCGCCGCGTCGAGCCCGTCTACGGGGGCCCGGAGTACGAAACGTTGGCGGCGTTGGGCTCGCTTTGCTTGTGCGCCGACCTCTCAGCGATTGCTCTGGCCAACCAGCTCTGCAACGCCTATGGGATGGACACGATCTCGGTGGGCGTGGCCATCGCTGCCCTCATGGAAGCCTCCGAGAAGGGCCTGATTCGCGAGCGCATTCCGTGGGGCGATGGCCGCACGGTGGTGGAGTGGGTGGAGAAGATCGGCCGCCGGGAAGGCCTGGGCGATGAAGTCGCCTCCGGGTTGGCCGCATGGGCCACCAAGGTGGGCGCGGATTTTGCGGTCACCATCAAAGGGGTGGAGGTGCCGATGCACGAGCCACGGGGCAAGGTGGCCTTAGGCCTCTCCTATGCCCTCTCCCCCCGCGGGGCCACCCATCTGGAAGGCCTGCACGACACCATGCTGGAGATGGACAACCCCACCCCCGAGCTGGGCGTTGACCAGCGCATGGACCGCTTCCAGCTCGAGGGCAAGGCCAGGGTGGCCGTGATCTACGAGGACCTCCGCTCGTTCACAAACTCTTTGGTGATGTGCGTGTTCGTGACGAGGGAAGTGGGGCCACGCTACAACTTCCCGCACATCCGACGGCTGGTGGAGCTGGCCACTGGGCTGAGCTTGGGCCCCCAGGATATGCTGACCGTTGGAGCGCGCAATTTTGCTCTGTTGAAGCTCTTTGCGGCTCGGGCTGGGTTGTCCTTGCCCGACGGTTTGCACCCCCGGCTGCACGAGCCATTGCCCCGCGGCGCCTCGGCCGGCCGCCCCATCGACCCGCAAGCCTTTGCCCAAGAAATGAGGGCCTACTATGCCCTGCGTGGGTGGGACGAACGCGGCCCTACCGCGGAAACATTGCGCCGCTTGGGACTGGAGGAGTTCTTGCCGCACCCCTGAATTTGGGCAAGGGGAAAGGAGGGCTTTGACGCGGCCGTTGGCTTACGGTGAAGACGTGCTGCTGGTCGAACCGGGCAAGAACCGGACCTACCTCCTGCGCCTGGAACCGGGCCATGCTTTCCATTCCCACCGCGGGGTGGTTTCCCACGACGCCATGGTGGGCAAGTGGGAGGGCGAGGTGGTGACCACCAACACCGGCTTTTCGTTTCTTATGTTCCGGCCACGCATCGGGGAGCGCATGTTCAAGGTTAAGCGCCGCACGCAAATTGTGTATCCCAAGGACGCGGGATGGCTCGTGTTGGCGTTGGACCTGCGGCCTGGTGCGCGCGTGATCGAGATGGGAACAGGTTCGGGCGCGTTTACATTGCTGCTGGCCCAGCTCGTGGGACCGACGGGAAAGGTGTACACCTACGACCGGCGGCCGGACTTTTTGGAAAACGCTTTGGCCAACGTGGAGCGGGCGGGACTGCGCGACCGCGTGGAGGCCGGTGTGCTCATCGCCGGCGAACCTTTCCCTGTCTCCGATGTGGACGCCGTGTTTTTGGACCTTCCTGCGCCTTGGGAGGCTGTGCCCGCCGCTTACGCCGCCCTGGCTCCGGGTCGGCCGTTGGCCCTCATCGTGCCCACCGCGGAACAGCTCAAGCAAACGGTCAAAATCCTCTGCGAAACGGGATTTGTGGGCCTAGAGGCCGTGGAGATCCTCGAGCGCCACATCCTGGTACGGGAAAGGGAAGGTGTGCGGCCGCTTGAGCGGATGGTGGGGTTCACCGGCTACCTCGTCTCCGCACGCAAAGCCCTGCAGCGTCTAGGCGCGTGCGCCGGTGTAGAGGGTTCCGCGGCTTAAGGCAGGTGGGCTGGGGACCTAAGTGCCTCCTCGCTTTGCCCGGCCAGCCAGTGACAGAACTGGTTCAGTTTTTCTGCCGCGGCGGCCAGGACCTTTTCGCCCTTCTCGGGTGACGCAGGGCGGGGATCCCCCACGGCACCGCTGCGGGAAAAATCCCGCGTGTCGTAGCCGACCTCCACGCCGTAGACCTTTCGCCCCCATTCTGGGGCAGCGCCAGCGGCCGCTTCGTCCAACCGCTGGAGGTGCACAAGCTCACGGTCCAGGGCCCAGACCACGGAGGTCTCCATTTCCCCGGCGTGCCCCCCTCCCCCCGGGGAGATGACCTCGCTCACCGTCTCGGGGATGGCCCGCCACCACACGTACACGTAGGCAAATATGCCCTCCTGGCGCAGTTTGCGCGCGGCCTCCTCCAAGGCCGCTGTATTGCCCCCATGGCCGTTTACGAACACGATTTTGCGCAGCCCGTGGCTGGCCAGGGCTCGGGCCATATCCAGGACATAGGCTTTGAGCACATCCGGGGTTACCCAGAGCGTGCCCCAAAACTGGCGGTGGTGCTCGGAAACACCAACGGGTACTGTAGGAAGCACCAGCCAGCCTCCCAACCGGCCGGCGCGGCGGGCAATTTCCGCCGCGGTCATCCAATCCGTCCCCAAGGGAAGATGCGGCCCATGCTGCTCCGTGGAGCCCACGGGAAGCAGGGCCACCCGCGCTTGTTGCAATGCTTGGCGAGCATCGGCCCAACTCATCCGCGAAAGTTCCATCGCGCCTCCTTCTTTTCTCCACAAAGTTTGCTCAATCTTAGCCCAACCGGTATTCTTTGAACCAACCTTGGCAAGGAGGCACGATGCGCACATTCGCTGTCGTTTTCCTGTTGATCGGTGTGGTGGGAATGGCGTGGGCTGCGGAACGGGGGCCCATTGTCATTCTGTCCGATGAGGACTTCACACCGGAAAATGGCGTGGTCAGCGGGAGCGGAACCCCTGAGGACCCCTACCTCATCGTGGGTTGGGACATCCGCGTCCGCACGGGGGAGCTTTTTGGCATCCGCATCGAGAACGTGAGCGCGGCGTTTGTCGTGCGGGGCTGCACGATCAGCGGGGCTTTGCATCCCCACGGTGCGGCCATCTATTTGGCTGGTCTGACCGGCGGCACCGTGGAGGCCTGCGTGGTCCGCGATAGCCTCCATGGCCTGGTCGTCCAAACGTCCCAGGACCTCGTCGTACGCAACGTGTTTTTGGGCGTGCGGGGCGTGGGGTTTAGGGTCCTGGGCGTGGAACCCGCCCACTTCCGCCACATGGTCGATCCCACCGTCACCGTCAACGGTCAAGAAGTCCGGTATTACTACGGATTGAAGAACGTCGAGCTGGAGGAAATCCAGGCTGGGCACATCACCATCGCTGCCTCGGAGAACGTGATCCTGCGTGGGGCGAGGATCGACCAAGGCGATGGCATCACTGTGGCGTTCAGTTCAGGCATACGTGTCGAAGGGGCGGACCTTTCCCGCGCCCGTAGCCACGGCATCCTCATCCTCTCTTCACCAGGCACGGTGGTTACCCGCTGCGATCGCATCGCTAACTCCGCCCAAGCGGGCGTAGCGGTCATCCTTTCCGACGAGGCTGTTGTGGAGCACTCGGGTATCTACGCGAACCAAATCGGCGTGTACGTGAACGCGTCGGATCGGGTGAGGCTGCGCCAGAGCGTGTGGGCGGCCAATCCATTGGCGATCCGGGTGGAAGGCGTCTCAGAAGACGTTTGGATCCAAGACAGCTTCTTCTACCAAAACCGCAACGACATCGAGGTGGAGTCTGGCGTGCGCCCTGTGGTGGAGCGCTGCGCATTTGCGGAGTCGGACATCGCCGTGTTCATGGGCAAGGGTGTCACCCACCCGCGGGTGCTCTACAGCACCATGGTCCGCGTAGGTTACGGCATTTCTACGTTTGCGTCCCATGGGGTGTACGAACGGAACCTCATCGCCCGGGCCAACATCGGCATCATCTTCGAAGAGGCGTACAAAGAGGCCTTCCCCACCGGCAATGTGGTCCACGCCAACGTGCTTTATCGGTGCATGGACGGGTTGTACTTGGGGACGGAGACTTACGACAACGTGCTGTACGAGAACTTGATTTGGGACTGTTCGCGCGCCGCACGGGACCTCGGGAAAAACCAGTGGACCCTTTACGGTCGGGGCAACTGGTACTCCAACTATACCGGCCGCGATGAAAACGGAGACGGGATTGGAGACACGCCGGTGGTGTTCCCCGGCGGCGGTCAAGACCCGGCCCCGCTTATGGATCGTGCGTTCTACCCCGGCATCCCCGGCGTGGTGGGGACCATGGAGGAGCGGATCATGGCGGTGGAAGACAGTTCGGGAAGTCGGCTGGTTCTTCCTGTGCGCATCGCTGATCAGCCCCACAAACGGTTCATCGGCTTCCAAGCCCTGCCTCCCGCGATGGCCCAGGACTTGGCCATCTTGTTCGTGTTCGAACGGCCCACGGTGAGCAACTTCCACATGCGCAATGTGTTCCTGGACTTGGACATCGTGTTCTGGGGGCCCGAAGGGGAATACTTGGGGCGGAACCTGATGAAGGCCGACTCCACGGATCTTTACGGCACAGCGAGCCCCTTCCTCCAAGCCCTGGAGATCCCTGCGGGGAAACTGCAAGCCGCTGGATTGGAACCGCCCTTCAAGCTTGTTGAACAGCCGTGATCCGCGCGGTGTTCTTTGATCTCGACGGTACCCTCGTCCGGTACCACGGGGTGGAGTACGAATCCAGCTGGGGGGCCATTGGCCGGGCCGCCGGCCTGGCCCCCCAATGGGACCAGCTGTTGGAAAAGTACAAGGGCCACCTGGAGCTCTACCCCCAGTGGGTTCAGGAATGCGCCGCCTTGCTCAAGGGCCTGCCCGTCCACGTGGTCGAACAAGGTGTTTTTCCCCCTCCTTACGCCCGGGGAGCCCAAGAGGCGTTGGCCGAACTGCGCCGGGAAGGTTACATCCTGGGGATTGTTTCCTCGGGCGTGAGCCTGGTGGCTGAGCGCGTGCGGGAAGAGCTGAAGCTGGACTTTGCTGTGGCCAACGAGCTTGTGGTGCGGGACGGGCACTTCACCGGTGAGGCCATCCTTCGCGTGGGACTGGCGGAAAAGCGGCAGGTGGTGGAAGAGCAGGCCCGACGCTGGGGGCTTCAGTTGGCTGAAGTCGCGTTTGTCGGGGACCACTTCAACGATGTTCCCGTGCTCCAAGCGGTGGGGTGCGGCATCGCCTTTGCCCCCAAACACCCCGAAACGGAACGGGCTGCTCGATTTGTGATCCACGACTTTCGTGCCCTTCCTCCCCTCCTGCGGCGGTGTCGAGTTGACGAATCGCGAAAGTAGGGCCACAATGCGCGAGGGATATGGTGCGGCAGCCCGGCAAAGAGGAATGGGCCAAGCGATGGCAGCAGTTTCTGGAACTCGTTTCCGATCAGATGCTTCGTGCTTGCTTGCCTACGTCAGCGGACAAAGTTCGTCAGGAGGGCCGGGTCCTTACCATAGAAATTGAGTCGGAGTACAAGCGCGGCTATGTCCAGCGCAAAGCGGAAAAACTCCTCGATCCCCTGCGTGAAGTGTTTGGCGATGTGGACTTACGCTTGGTAGGCCCTGCACCTTCCCCCAAACCGGAGCTGCCCTTGCGCCCCGTGGAACGGCCGATGGAGCGCCCTGGGGTGCCCCGCCGCACCCCACCGATTCCCGCCCAAATCCTGGTTGTGGGCATTGGCACAGGCGGCATCAACGCCTTAAGGCGTATGCGGCAACACGAATTGGTGGGGGTGCGGTTTGTGGCCATGGACACCGACAGCCAAGTACTGGCGCACTGTGGCCTGGAACAAACCGTGCTTTTGGGCAGTCGCGTCACGCGAGGGCGCAGCGCAGGGGGGGACCCAGAAAAGGGCAAGCGGGCCGCGGATGAAGTGGCTTGGGAGATCGAGCAAGTTATCGACGACGCGCAGTTGGTGTTCCTTACCTGCGGCCTGGGCGGGGGGACAGGCACGGGGGCCGCCCCGGTGGTGGGACAGATCGCCCGCGCCCACAAGGCCTTAACCGTGGGCGTGGTCACCCTGCCGTTTTCCTTCGAAGGGGTGGTGCGCAAAGAGCGGGCACAAGCAGGTCTGCAACGGCTCGCGGAAAAAACCGATGTCCTGATCGTCATTCGCAACGACCGGCTGCTGGAGATGGCCCCCAACGTCTCCCTGTCCAAGGCGTTTGCGCTGGCCGACGAGGTACTCCTGAAGGGTGTACAAGCCATTGCAGACCTGATCACTGTACCGGGGCTGGTGAACCTCGACTTTGCCGATGTAGCGGCCATTTTGCGTGGGGCAGGAACCGCCATGATGGGGACCGGGGAAGGCATGGGCGAGAACCGCGCGTTGCGGGCGGCCAAGGCCGCCGTGGCCAACCCCCTGCTCGAGGGCGGCACCATCAAAGGGGCGCGGCGCGTGCTGCTCAACATCACGGGCGGAGAAGACCTGACCCTGAGCGAGGTGATCCAAGCTGCGGATTTTGTGCGCAAGGCCACAGGCGTGGAAACTGACCTCACCTTTGGCGCTGTAATCCGCCCGGACTACGGCCACCGTGTGTACATCACCACCATCGCCGCAGACTTTCAGGTGGTGGTGAGCGAGGAAGAGGAGAAAAGGGAGCGGCCCCGGCCGGTTCGGCCGCGGCGGCCGGCCGACGAAAACACCGACATCCCTGCGTTTTTACGCCGCAGGCAAGAAGAGTGAAAGGAGGGAGCATGGCCAAGAAGGCGGCGTGGCTGGTTTGCGCGCTGATGGTGTTCCTGAGCTCGGCCACGGCCCAAAAGACCCTGGCCGACCTGGAAAAAACGCTAGGGGATTGGCGGCTAGGGTGCTGGGGATGTATCCAGCATTGGGGCCTAGACCCACAAAGGTGGGCCATCTTTACAGCGGGCCGCTTGAGCTCGTTGGGGTTTGCCACTCAACTGGCCAACACCGGTTCCCAGTGGTGGGTGTTGGTGAAATTGGACGGTCGCCCTGTGCCTGTACTCCCGGGCCTTCCGCCCGCGCACCTCGAGGGCCAATACGCCTTAGGCGTGTTCCTCGGCCGCATTCCCCGCCTGCCTAACGGGGAGATCGACCCCCAATACCTGACGCCCAACCTGGTCCAAGACCCTCCGCCCAACGTCCCTCCCGCGGTTCGCATCCGGTGGGATCCTCAAGAACCTGCTCCTGGCCAAGAAATCTCCTTCTGGGCCGACGTTCACGACCCCGACGGTGCCGTCGTTTTACTGGGCTGGGACTTCGGCGATGGACAGACCGCCGCCTACCGCTACCCCACGCATGCGTACGCCCAAGAAGGAACCTATGTGGTGACGGTGACCGCCGTGGATGACCGCGGTGGGGTCGGTGTGGCGCAAGTGTGGGTGGTCGTGGCCAAGCCCGTGGCTCCGCCGCCGGGTGGAGGGGGCGGATGCGGCTGCAAGCGTTGATTTGGGTTTGGGTGCTTGTTTGGGCGGCCGCGGCAGCGGACCTCCGCTACGAGCTGCGGATCCAAATAGGGGCTGATGGCCAATTGCAAGGTGAGGCCACAATCCGAGGGACGGCCGCCGCAAACTGGACGGAAATCCCCTTCCGCTTGTACCCCGCCGTCGACGGCCGCGATCGCCTTTCTGTGCACGCAGTCTTCGTGGAGGACCAACAGGGGGAGTGGTGGTCGCCCGAGCCCACCGTGGTGTGGGTTTCGGTCCGCCTCGAACCCGGCCAGACCTTTTCCGTGTCCTTACATTACAGCGGTCAAGTGCCGCGCTTTTCCTCGACCACCGGGTACGGCATCTTTGCCCGCACCGAATCCACGATCACCCTGGCCCAGGCCTATCCTATCCTCGCCCCTTGGCGTGGTGCATGGATCATGCCCGCGTCTTTCCCGTGGGGGGACGCCATTGTGGCCGAGGTAGCGGATTACACCGCGGAAGTCCAAGCGCCTGTAGGATGGCGCGTCGTGGCCTCCGGCCGCGAGGAGGAGGTTGCACCGGGTGTGTGGCGTGTAAGCGGCGAGGACCTGCGGGAACTGGGGTTGGTGCTGGTGCGCGGCTACGAGGTCCAGACGGCCCTTTGGGAGGGGGTCACGGTGCGCAGCTTCTATCCTCCGCGGGTGGGGTCCCGCGCCCAGACAGCCCTGCAAGTTACGATCGACACCTTGGAAGTCTACAAGGTGTTGGGTGAGTTCCCGTTTGACGAACTGGACTTGGTGCCGGTGCCCCTCGCCGGAGCGGGCGGGGTGGAATACCCTGGCCTGATCCTCGCTGGCCTGACGCACTACGAGCCCTACGCCCATGATCCCTTCTTTTTCGCCATGATCTTCGCCCACGAGGTGGCCCATCAGTTTTGGTACGCCGAGGTGGGCAATGACCCGGTCACCGAGCCGTGGTTGGACGAAGCCCTCACCACCTACACTTCCGGCCTCTACTTTGCGGCCCAGGGCCAGCTCCCGGCCATCCTGGCCTATTGGGAGCGCAGCTACGCGGCTGGACGGTCCGCCAACCCCCAGGCTCGCATCACCAGCCCGCTTTGGGAGTTCCCGCAGGGGCGGGGGTACGGGGGCATTGTGTACTCCGGCGGGGCCTTGTGGTTTCATCGCGTGCGCGAGCGCATGGGCGATGAGGCGTTTTTTGAGGCCCTGCGGCGCTTTCGCCAAGAATTCCAGGGTCAGATCGCTCGTGGCGAGGACCTATTGCGCATCTTGGCCGAGGAAAGCCCCGTTCCCCTCGACGACCTTTTCTCGGAACTGGGAGGTTAGACGCCGCGGCGGGGTGTGCCCAACCCGGGAATGCGCACCCGCTCCTCCGCCCAACGCAACAGGAGCGTGAGGATCAGCACCACAGCAAGGTAAAACAAGGCCACAATGATGTACACCTCAAAGTAGCGGAACGTGCGGGCTTGGATCCAGCGGCCGGCGCCAAACAGGTCCATGGTGCCCGGCTCCAGGCGGGTGAGGGAGACAATGGACGAGTACTTGAGCATGTAGATGAGCTCGTTGGACCAAGGGGGAATGACCAAACGCAAGGCCTGGGGGAGAATGACGTAGCGGATGGCCTGCAGGCGGGTGAGGCCGAGGGAGCGGGCGGCCATCATTTGCCCCGCCTTCACCGCTTGAATGGCGCCGCGGAAATACTCCGCTTGGTACGCAGCCGTGTTCAGCGTCATGGCCATAAGCCCTGCCAAGTAAGGGGACAGGGCGGGAAGGCCTACGGTGGGCAGGCCGTAGTAGATGGCGAGGAGCTGCACGAGGAGCGGGGTCCCGCGGAAGAAGTGCACATAAGCGCTGGCCAACCAGTAAAGCGGCGAGAACTTCCCTCCCCCGTACACCCGAACGAGCCCCAGCACGAGGCCAAACGCTGCGCCCATGGCCATGCACAGCCCCGTCAGTTGTAGGGTCAGCACAAGGCCCTGGGCCAGGCGAGGAAGCCAAGCCCAATCAAACACGAGGTTCATCGGCCGTGTTCCCCATAGAGCTCGCTGATCCGCCGCAGAAACTCCGCTGTTCGTGGCTTTTCCGGTGAGCGGAACAACTTCTCCGGCGGGCCCTGCTCCACAATCACCCCGCCCTCCATAAACACGATTTCGTCAGCCACGCTGCGGGCAAAGCCCATCTCGTGGGTGACGACGATCATCGTCATCCCCTCTTCGGCGAGTTGGATCATCACCGCCAATACTTCGCCGATGAGCTCGGGATCCAAGGCGCTGGTGGGCTCGTCAAACAACATCAGCTTAGGATCCATGGCCAAGGCCCGGGCAATGGATACGCGCTGCTGTTGTCCCCCCGAAAGCTGGGCAGGATAGGCTTTGGCCTTGTGGGCCAACCCCACGCGGGCCAGCTCTTGCATAGCCCGTTCGGTGGCCTGTTTCTTGCCCATACCTTTGACTTTCATCAGACCCAGCCGCACGTTGTCCAAGGCCGTGAGGTGGGTGAACAAGTTGAAGTCCTGAAACACGAAGCCGATCTGAGCGCGGATTTTGTTGATGTTCACCTTGTGCGAAGTGACTTCCACGTCCTCCAGCCAAATCCGGCCCGCATCGGGCTCGGTCAGGCGGTTGATACACCTCAAAAGCGTGGACTTCCCGGTTCCCGAGGGGCCGATCACGACCTTGGTCTCCCCTTTGTTCAACGTGAGGGAAATGCCCTTAAGCACCTCCTCACGTCCATAGCGCTTGTACAGTTTTTCCACGCGCAGCAGGGGCAAGGTTTACCTCCGTGCTTCCAGCCCAGGAATGCGCAGCTTCTTCTCCACCACCCCAATCCCCCAGTTTCCCAAGTAGGTGAGCACGAGGAACATCAAGGCCACGGTGATGTAGATGGGCAAGGTGAGGGGAAAATCCCGACCGCGGATGTAGGCGGCTTGGCGCATGACCTCCACCACGCCAATGCCCCAAGCCAATGTAGTGTCCTTCAGCACGGAAGAGAACTCGTTGGACCAACCGGCAAGGGACAGGCGCAGCGCTTGGGGGAGCATCACATAAAGGAGTGCTTGGACACGGCTGAGGCCCAGGGCCCGCGCGGCCATCATTTGCCCCTGGGGAATCGACAACAGGGCCCCGCGGAAGATCTGGGCTTGGTAGGCCGAGGAGCGGAAGCCCAACGCCAACACCGCCGCCCAAAAGGGTGAGATCGTCCACTGAAAGGTCATCGTGGGCCCGAAGTAGAAGAGGAACAAAAGGACGATCTCGGGCACGCCGCGGAAAAACCAGGAATAGGCACTGGCCACAAAAGCCAGCGGCCGCGGGGCATAGACCTCAAGAAGAGCCACCACAATGCCCACCGCAAAACCTAGGCTGATGAGTCCAAGAAGGATTTGAATGTTGACGGCCAGCCCTTGCAATAGAACAAGCAGAGAAGGCCCAATCCTCAGCCAAGTTTCAAAGGCCATGGGAAGGAAAAGAGAGGGGGAGGCTTAGGGCCTCCCCCTGTCTATTTCACTTGCGCACCTCGGCCAGCAAGCACTGGGCGTAGTTCAAAGGATCTTTCTCCTCCAGAAGGATGCTGATGCACTTTTCCCAGGCAGCTTCGATGGCCTCAAGGGATGGGCCGAAGTAGGCCTCCACCAGCAAGTCCCACGCGCCGGACTCCTTGAGCTTGCGGATGCCCGCGTGGATTTTGGGAAGAATGCCTTTGGGGTCGCCCAAAGCCACGAGGAACCCGAACTGCTCACCCGTTTCGATGAGGCCAGCGATCTCCAGTTGGCCGGGGTACTGGGCTACAGCCATCTTGGAGGGATCGACGTCCTGAACCACGGCGTCCAGCCGGCCAGCCAAAAGGTCCAGCACGGCCTCAGGGTAGGTCTCATACTCGACCAAAACCACGCCCTTGGGGACGAGGTTTTCCTCCACCCAGAAGGCTCCGGTGGTCCCGCGCTGCGCCCCCACCTTGCGGCCGGAGGCAAAAACGTCCTCCACCGTGAGCCCCAAACCAGCCCGCACCACCACCGCCTGGTCCGAGCTCCAATACGGCTCGGAGAACGTCACCACCTGGGCCCGCTCCGCGGTAATGGTGAAGCCCGAGGCACCGATGTCCACCTTGCCGGCGATCACAGCGGGGATGATCGAGTCAAACGGCATGTCCACAATTTCGATCTCGAACCCCTCCAGGATCGCGATGGCCCGCATCACGTCCAGGTCAAAGCCCAGGTAAAAGCCCTTGGCCGCGGTCCACTCAAACGGAGCCCAGTTGATGTCCGAGCCCACCACGTACTTGGGGACCGGCTGTCCCCACGCCACCAGTCCCAGCACCAACAGCACACCTACACACATCGCTTTCCGCACTCCTACCACCTCCAAGGAAAGGTTTGGGTGGACTATAGGGTACTCGGGCGTGAACGTCAATAGGGGGCAGCCTTGTCTCCCCACTCCCCTTGAGGGAAGAGGGATCTGTGCGGCAAGCCCGGAGATGGCCGAGCTCATCAAGATTTTCGAGCGGTTGCATGGGGGAGGATGGGATGGTACTCTCTTTGGGCGGGACGGGAGACCTTGCTGCCCAGGCCTCCATAGTCGATCGCATTCCCTCCCCGTCTCGTAATCCTCAGGTCATAAGGAGGGAACGATGCGACACCTCAAGCACGCGCTGGTGGTTGTTCTGCTTTCGCTCGTGGTCATCCCCGCCTTCGCCCAGACGCGCACGTTGGTGGTGGGGATCGAAGCGGACGTTCTGACCTTGGATCCCGGCAACCACCGCGACCGCACCACCCAGGCCGTAATCCGCAACATCTTTGACGGGCTGGTGGGCCGCACCGCGGGCATGCAGGTGGTGCCCGAGCTGGCCCTTTCGTGGGAACGCGTCTCCGACACGGAGTGGATCTTCTACTTGCGGCCGGGCGTCACCTGGCACGATGGGACTCCGTTCACCGCCGAGGACGTCAAGTTCACCATTGACCGGACGGTCAAGCCAGGGAGGATCGGCGGGCTCACCTCCCCCCGCAAAAGCCTCCTCGATCCCGTCGTCGACGCCGAGGTGCTGGACCCGCTCACCGTGAAGATCATCACGGGGGCGCCATTCCCAGGACTGCTGTCCTTCCTTCCTTTCCACGAGATCGTCCCCAAGCACTACGTGGAGCGGGTGGGTGACGCCCACTTCGCCGAGAACCCCATCGGAACCGGTCCGTTCCGGTTTGTGCGCTGGGACAAGGGTGTGCAGGTCATACTCGAGCGCTACGACAACTACTGGGGCGGGCCGGCCCAAGTGGACCGGGTGGTATTCCGCGCCCTGCCAGAGACCTCCACCCGCATCGCCGCCCTGCGCGCCGGGGAAATCCACATCGCCACCCGCATCCCCATCGACCTCATTCCCGACATCGAGGCCGACCCCGACCTGGTGGCCATGAGTGTGCGGGGGACGCGGAGCGCGTTTTTGGAGATGAACGTAACCCGGCCGCCGTTCGACGACATCCGCGTTCGCCGGGCCATCGCCCACGCCATCGATGTGGACCTCATCATCGAGTACGTGCTTGCGGGAAAGGCTACGGCCATCCCCAGCATCATGTCCCCGGACTCCCCGTTCTACTTGGACCTCCCCCGCTGGCCGTATGACCCCGAGCTGGCCCGAGCCCTGCTGGCCGAAGCCGGCTACCCCCAAGGGTTCTCCGTGACCATCGACTGCGAAGACCTGTTCAAGGACATCGCGCTGGTGATCGCGGAGATGCTGCGGGACATCGGTGTGGACGCCAAGGTCCAGGTCTGGGAGCGGGGGATCCTGCGCACCAAGCTGCTCAACCGCGAGCGGGAGATGTGGATAAGCGACTGGGGCAACGCCACCCTCGACCCTTTGGACATCATGATCCCCAAGCTCAAAACCGGGGAACGGGGCAACTACACGGGCTATTCCAGCCCGCTGTACGACGGGCTGATGCACTTTGCGGAGTGGATTGCCCCGACGGCGGAGCTGCGCAAGGCGGCCTACCAAGTCGCCCAAGCCCTGGTCCACTACGAAGTGCCCCTCATCTCCCTGTACGTGGCCGAGGAGGTCTACGGGGTCAACCGGCAGGTGAAGGGCTGGGCGCCCCGTCCGGACAGCTGGCTCCTCCTCCACGGGGTGGAGCTGTAGTCCTCGACGGTCTTGCGTGCTGGGTTACGTCCTTCGGCGGCTGATCCAGGCCCTGCTGGTGTTCCTCGGGGTGACGGTGGTGGTGTTCCTCCTCCTCTACCTCACCCCGGGGGACCCGGTGGAGCTCTTGCTGGGGCAAGCGGGCCGGGTCTCTCCCGAGGATGTGGAGCGCCTCCGCCACGAGCTCGGCCTCGATCGGCCGTTTCTCGAACAGTACGGCCGGTTTTTGCGGGGGCTTGCGCGGGGCGACCTGCGCTCCCTCATTCACCGCAAGCCGGTCATCCAGCTCATCGCTGAAAAACTGCCCGCCACTGTGGAGCTCACGTTGGTGGCCTCCCTCATCGCCTTGGGGGTGGGCATTCCGGCTGGGGTGATCGCCGCTGTGCGGCGCAACTCGCTTCTTGACGCCGCAGCCACGTTGGTGTCCTTGGCGGGCGTCTCCCTGCCCGGTTTCTGGCTAGGGATCGTCCTCATCGCCGTGTTTGCGGTGACGTTCAAGGTCCTTCCCGTGGCTGGCCGCATTTCCTTCGCCGTGGACCTCGCCCCCCGCACAGGCTTTCTTGTCCTCGACGCTTTGCTGGAGCAAGACTGGACAGCCCTGGGCGACGTGCTGCGGCATCTCGTGCTTCCGGCGCTGGCCATGTCGGGGGGGATGATGGCCATGACCATGCGCTTGACCCGTTCGAGCCTGTTGGAGACGCTGCACCAAGAGTACGTGCGCACAGCCCGGGCCAAAGGCGCTTCCGAACGTGGGGTGGTCCTCCGCCACGCCCTGCGCAACGCCCTCCTTCCCGTGGTCACCGCGATTGCCCTCAACTTGGGGGCCCTTCTAGGGGGGAACATGGTGGTGGAAGCGGTGTTTGGTTGGCCGGGGCTGGGCCGCCTCACCGTGGAGGCGGTGTCCACGCGCGACTACCCGCTTGTGCAGGGATGTGTGCTGTTCTACGCCTTCACCTATGTAATCCTGAATCTGTTGGCTGATCTGTCCTATACCTATCTGGATCCGCGCATCGCCCATGGAGGGAGGTCATGAGCGGACGGGCTTGGCGTGCGTTTTGTCGGAACCGCCTGGCCTTGACCGGCGGGGTGGTGGTGTTGCTCCTTGCCCTCGGGGCTTTGCTGGCCCCATGGATTTCCCCGTATGACCCCACCCAAGGCGAGTTGGCCCAGCGGTTCCGCCCTCCGGGCGCCTCTGGAGGGAAGCTTTACCTCATGGGGACGGATAACCTGGGCCGCGATGTGTTCAGCCGGGTTCTCCACGGGGGCCGGGTTTCGCTCGCCCTCGGCCTTCTCGTGGTCGGATTGTGCAGCGCCATCGGTGTGGCGGCCGGCCTTGTGTCCGGTTACGTGGGTGGATGGCTGGACACGGTCATTCAGCGATGGGTGGACATTTTGTTGGCGTTTCCCTACCTGGTGCTGGCCATCGCCCTCATGGGGTTGTGGGGGCCGGGGTTTGTGAACTTGGTGGTGGCGCTGGCGTTCAAGGAGTGGGTGACCCCGTGCCGGGTGGTGCGCAGCGAGGTGCTGGCCCTCAAAAGCTCGGCGTTTGTGGAGGCGGCACGGGCCGCTGGGGCCTCCCCGTGGCGTATCCTGTTCGCTCACCTGCTCCCCAACGTCCTTCCCGGGGCCGTTGTTGTGGCCACCCTGCGCGTGGGTTGGGTGGTGCTTATGGAGGCCTCCCTTTCCTTCCTCGGCTTGGGCGTTCAGCCCCCGCAACCCAGCTGGGGCACGATCATCGCCGATGGTCGAGCGTTTTTCCCTGTGCGTGCCTGGTGGATTTCTACGTTCCCCGCGATCGCCATCTTCTTGTTCGTCTTGGGCGTGAACCTTCTGGGCGAGGGGCTGCGGGACGCCCTCGACCCCCGATTGGCCCGCATGCCCCTGCCTGAATAGCCCCACTAGCGATAGCGCTCCTCCTGCCAGGGGTCGCCCACGTCGTGGTACCCCCGCTCCTCCCAATACCCCCGCTGCCTTTCCCTCATGAACCTCAATTCCATCAGGTACTTCGCGCTCTTCCAGGCATAAAGCGAGGGCACCACCAGCCGCAGGGGGGCCCCGTTTTCTGGGGCCAGGGGCTGGCCGTTCATGCGGTAAGCCAGCACGGTGGTCTCGCGGGCAAAGTGCTCATAGGGCACATTCGTGCTGTAGCCCTCACGCCCCAAGGCCATCACCCAGCGCACGTCGGCATGGGGCCGCACCAGCGCGATGACAGCTCGCGCGGGCACACCTTCCCACCTCACGTCGGCCACGCTCCAACCGGTCACGCAGTGGAAGTCCTGCTGGATCTCCACCTGGGGCAAGCGCATTAGCTCGTCCCAGTTGAGCTCCACGGGGTTGTCCACCTCGCCGGTGAGGCGGAGACGGAACTGATGGAGGTCCAGAGGCGGCACCGGGCCGATGTCGTAGGGCACCAAATGATCGATCCAACGCTGGCCAGGCGGTAAGCGCTTCATGCCCCAAGCCTAGCCGGCCTGGCGGGGCCCAGCCACCGCGGTAAGCTTGCTTTGGAAAGGGGCTTCATTTGGAGCGCAATCCCACCAACCTCGTTTGGATCGATTTGGAGACCACAGGTTTGGAGCCGGAGACGGGGGCCATCCTGGAAATCGCCGTGGTCATCACCGATGCCCAGCTGAACGTGCTGCAGGAAGGGCCGGTGTTGGTGATCCACCAGCCCGAGGAAGTTCTAGCGGGTATGGATGAATGGGCCCGTCGCCAACACGAAGCGTCCGGGCTGTTGGCGGAGGTGCGGCGCTCGACCCTCGACCTGGCCGGGGCTGAAGAGCAAGTGCTGGCCGCGGTGGCCGCGTTCTGCCCGCCCAAGGCGTGCCCCTTGGCCGGAAGCTCCGTGTGTTTCGACCGATTGTTCATCCGCAAGTTCATGCCCCGCCTCAACGCCTACCTCCACTACCGCCACGTGGACGTGAGCAGCTTCAAGGAGATGGTCAAGCGCTGGTACCCGGAACGAGCTTTGCCCAATGGCGTAGGGGCCAAGCACCGTGCCCTGCCCGACATCCTCGACTCCCTCCACGAGCTCCGCTACTACAGGGACACGGTGTTTATCCCCAAGCCGCTCAACAGCTGAGCCGGTCGCAGCTGACGCCCCGCTGCTACCAACAGCGAGGTGGGCAGGCCCAGTGGAGGGCAAAATTGGTCAGGGGGAACTGGCGGCCGGTCAAACCCCGTGCGGCACGTTAAAACAGGGAGGACCACCAATAGCCGTTCATGGGGCCGAACCGGCTGAAGGGCCACACCCGGAAAAACGCAGCCCCAATGAAGTCTTCCTCGGGCACAAACCCCCAGTAGCGGGAATCGTAAGAATTGAGGGTGTTGTCCCCCAGCACGAAGTAGTGCCCAGGGGGCACCAGGGTGGGCTGCACGCCGTAGCGTACCCCTGGTGTGGAGGTGGAATAGGTCCAATGGGCCACGGCCTCCAGGGGCTGGCCGTTCACCAGCACTTTGCCGCCGGGTCCAATCTGCACCGTTTGACCGCCCACAGCGATCAGGCGCTTCACGTAACGCATCTCCCGCACAGAGGCCTTGATGCCCAAATCGGCTAGACTCTTGGCTCCGGTGGGCACAGCCAAAGTCATCGTGCGTTGGCCCACCGCTTCCCGCAGCACGGTCACGGTCACGGTGCCCCCCGCCGCCGCGGAAATCACGCGGCTTAAGGTGCGCATGGAGGGGATGGGCTCGCCGTTTATGCCGATGGTGTTGTAACCAGGGGCGACCAGCCAGTCCCCAGGTTGCAACCCCGCCTGGGCGGCAGGGCTACCGGGCTGTACTTCCCGGATCCGCAGCTCTTCCAGGTGCCAGAACACAATGACCTGCCCCGGCTTGGGATCGCGGAAGTGATAGGTGAGGATGTCCACGAAAAAGGAATCTCCGGGCATGACGGTGGGGATCATGGAGCCGGTAGGGACGGTCATGCGTACGGTGACGAAGGTGATGGTCAGCCAAAAGATGACCCCCACCTCGAGGAGGGTCTGCGCCCAGCCCACCAACCACTCCTGGCGGGGTGTGAGGTGCACCCCCCGGCGGCGTAGCAGCCGAACGGACCACGGCGGCTTCTTTTCTTTCTTGCGCCCTTTGCGCCAGGGCCAGAGGGAGCTCATTCGATCTTGTGGATGCGGGCCACGCGCCGCAGCCAATACGGCCGGCTGCGCCGAACCTTGGTGCGCTTGACCACCTCGATCTTCTCGATGCGCGGGGAGTACACGGGCACCGTGCGCTCCACCCCCACCCCCGCCACCACCTTGCGCACCGTCATCATCGTCCGTGTGCCCGAGCCCGAAATCTTGAGCACCACGCCCTCAAAGGGCTGGAGGCGCTCCCGTGCCCCTTCGGAAATCTTTTCGTAGAAGCGAATGATGTCCCCAGGGCGGAACTCGGGAACTTCTTTTTTAAGGTGTTGGGTTTCCACAGCGTAGACGAAATCGTCCAATCCGGTCATGGTTCGTCTCCTTTCAGGCGATCCAAAATGATGGCCGCAGCAGCTCTTACCGAAAGCCAATTGTACCGGCCCGGGCGCACGGGGGGAAGGAGGGCGTCGCACGCCGCCAGAAGTTCGGCCGCCATGCCATTGCCCGTGCCGAACAAAAGGAGCACCGGCCGCTCCTTCATCGCCGCCCGCGCCTCCTCCCAAGTTAAGCGCGGATAGGGCAGCCCGCTGCGGGCACTGGTGCCCCACACCCACGGCTCTTGCCCCTCCAACCGCACCACGTCCCGATAGCACTCCTCGAGGTCCGAGCAGATCTCCACCAAGGACACAGCTTCCCGGCGGTTGACGAGCTCCTCTTCGGTCAACCAAAACTCCCTAAGCCTGCGGGCGATGCGCTGCTGGCTTTCCAGGGGCGTCACAATGTAAAACCGCTTCGCCCCATAGGTACAGGCCGTGCGGGCGATGTCCGGAACGTTGATGGAGGTCAGGGAGGTGGCCACCACACCTCCGCTGCGGTTTTGCATGGGAAAGTGCATAAGGGCGACGTAGAAATTGGCCATGGGCCCTTGAGCGTAAAAGAAAGGGCCAGCCCGGGCAAGGTTTGGTGGTGAGGCCAAGAGCACGGTAGACTGGCTACGTGCAGAAGATGCGCGGGTGGACGCTGGCCCTGGCGGCAGGGATTGTGGGTCTGGATCAGGGCATCAAAGCGTGGGTGGCGCAGTCCTTGGCCTTGGGGATTCGACAGCCCGTTTGGCCAGGGGTTTTGTACCTTACGCGGGTCCACAACCGCGGGGCTGCGTTTGGACTGTTCCCGCAACAGACGTGGGCGTTTGCCTTGGCGTCCGCGGCCGTCGTGGGGCTTCTCGCCGGCTTCCTTCTCTCCGGGCGGTGGCGGCATCCCTGGCCCTTGACGGGCGGAGCCCTCCTCCTGGGTGGGGCCCTTGGGAACCTCCTGGACCGCGCCCGCTGGGGCTACGTGCTGGATTTCCTTGAACTGCCGAACTTTCCCGTGTTCAACGTGGCGGATGTGGCCATCGTGGCTGGGGCAGGATTGATGGGCCTGGCTTTGCTCCTGGGGAAAATGCGATGAAACCCCTGTTTATCGTGCTGGAGGGGCCGGACGCGTCGGGAAAGTCCACGCAACTGGAGCTTTTGGAAAAGGCCCTGCGTGCGCGCGGGATTTCGGTTTTGGCCACGCGGGAGCCAGGGGGAACGGAAGTGGGGCAACGGCTGCGGGAGCTTCTGCTTAATCCCCGCACCCACCTGCATCCCCTTACCGAACTTTTGCTCATGGTGGCCGATCGCCACGAGCACGTGGAGAACGTGATTCGGCCGGCACTGGCCGCTGGACAATGGGTGGTGTGCTCCCGCTACACCCTGTCCAGCCTGGCCTACCAAGGCTTTGGTCGGGGACTGGATCTCAACTTGGTGCGCCAGCTCAACGCCCTGGCCACCGGAGGATTGGAACCGGACTACACCTTCCTCCTCGACCTCCCCCCTCAAGTGGCCTACGAGCGCACGCGGGAACGCGATCGGTTTGAAGGGGAAGGCCTGGAGTTCTTCACCCAGGTGCGGGTGGGGTACCTCGAGCTCATCCGCACCGTGCCGCGGGGATACGTGATCGACGCCACGTGGCCCCCCCAACGGGTGCTCAAAGAAATTTTGGCTCACCTGCCCCTTTCTGGGTTATGATGCCCTATGGTGAAGGAGGGGAAATGGACATCGTCTGCCGACAACAAGACTTCGTGTTTGGCGTGAGGACCGTAAGCCACGCTCTTGGTGGCCGCACGAGCATGCCCATCCTGGGCGGGTTGCGCGTGCACAGCGAGGGTCAGGACCTGGAGTTCACCGCCACGGACTTGGAGCGCACCATCCGCTGCCGAGTTCCGGCTGAGGTCCGCCGGAAGGGCACCTTGGTGCTACCTGGATCCGTGCTCACACCTTTGGTGGCGCGGCTGCCCGAGGCCGAAGCGGTGGAATTGGCGGACAGAGACGGTCGGGTGAAGTTGGCCTGTGGTCCGGCTTTGTTTGAGCTGCCCACCATGAGCGCCGACGAATTCCCCGAAACCCTCCCCACCAACGTCCAGACCATTTGCCGGTTTTCCTTGCCTGCGCTGCTGCAAAGCATTGCCCAGACCGCGTTTGCTGCCCTGCGGCCTTCGGAGACGACCCGGCTGGCCCTCACCGGGGTGGACATCGTGCTCCGCGACGGAGGAGCCAAGTTCGCCGCCACCAACGGCTACCGACTGGCCATCAAAAGGGTGAGCGTCGATGGGCTCGCCCCCGATTACGAGGGCTCTTTCCTGGTGGACGCCACGGTGCTCAACGATCTCCACCGCGTGCTCAGCGGACTGGAAGTCACCGAGGTGGCGATGGCCGCCGACGGGGGCCAACTGCAGTTCCAGGCCGGGCCCGTTCTCTTCTCCTGCCGGCTGATCCAGGAACAGTTCCCCGACTTCGAACGGGTGATCCCCAAGGACAACGACATCGGTCTTTTCCTCCCCCGGGAGGAGTTTTTGGACACCTTGCGGCGCATGGAGATCACCGCGGCGGAAGAGTCGGGCGCGGTGACGCTCAAGGCCACGGCCAAGTCGGAGGAACTGGAAGTCACTTCGGCTTCCAAGGAACGCGGCGCAGGAAGGGAAGTGATTCATCTCGCTAAACCCTCGCCCAAGTCCATCGAGATCGCGTTCAAGGCGGAATACCTCATCGACGCGCTGCGCCGGATGGAGTCGAGCCAGGCCGCGTTGTGGCTGGCCGCGCCCGAACGCGCCGGGCTCATCGAACCCGCCGGGGACATCGCCCCCGGGGACGAAGGATTCCTCTACGTGTGCATGCCCGTGCGGCTCCTGTAGGCCTACTCCCGCTTGAGCAGAAGCTGATCGAAACTCACGCCGGCGAGGCGCCACACCGCCTCGCGGAACGAGGACAATTCCTCCTGGGTGGGGGCCTCCCGCACGTCATAGCGCTCCTTGCGCTGGAATTCCCGAAGGTGGGTGAGGAGCGCTTGAAGGCGACGGATCTGGTCGGAAAGGAGCCGGGGCCGTAGTTCGAAGGGGGCCTCCATAAGGGTGAGGGTGAAGTGGGGAAGGCACAGGCCCTCCGACCGTTCATAGGCAGTCCAAAGGTCGGGGTGCGCCAAGGCCTGGGCCAGGAACGCCGCTTGGCGAGCTGCCGTATCCCGACTGGAACGGCAAAGAGGGCACTCCGCGGGCTTTCCCCTCTTGAGGTCCCCGTTGCTGAGGATGGCCAGGGCTTGCGCCACCACCGTTTCGTAAAGCCGGGCCACGCCGGTGGGGGTGACCAGTTCGCGCTCGGTGGCCACCTGGACAAGAAGCCGTCCATGGGCGGGGCAAAGCCCAAGCGAGCGGGCCAGCAGCTGGTGGATCTCTGGATCACCAGTAAGCTCGTAAAGCAAGTTCCAGGCCCAGCGTTCCTCGCTTTCCCTCACCAGCCGGCAGATGGGGCAGCCCCGCTCTTTCAAGGCCCGGTGCAGGTGGTGCACCCCGGGAGGAAGGCTTTTCATCTCTATCTCCTAAGAGCCGAAAGCCAAAGGGGGAGCTGCGTTGGGAAAAGGGGTTGGGACCCGGCCAAGTCCGAATTTTGTGAAAGCCGGGGGTCAAAGGCGCGAACGGAGGACCTCCCGAATTTTGGCCAGGGCCTGGGGAAGCTGAGAAACCTGAGGGCCGCCTCCCTGGGCGAAGGCCTCCCGACCACCGCCGCTGCCCCCCAACACCGCAGCTCCAGCCTTCACCAGCTCGCCCGCGGACACGCCGCTCACGCCGGCCACCTTGACCACCAAGAGCCCCCGACCAGCATAGGCCGTGCCCAACACCACCACGCCCTGGCCCAGAAGCTCGGCCAGCCGATCGGCCAGAACTTTAAGCTCCTCGGGTGTGCCTGCCACCTGGGCCGAAACCACCTTGACGCCCTGGACGTCTTCCGCCTGGGCTATAAGCTCCTTGGCGCGGAACAGGGCCAGTTCTTCCTCTTGCTCGGCAAGCTTTTTGCGCAGTTCCCTCAGCTCAACCAAGATTTTTTGCGCTTTGGCCAGGGTTTCTGCCTCCGGTGACTCCAACAGCTCAGCGAGCTTTTTTCGCTCCGCCCTCAGCTCCGCCAAATACTTCCGTGCCCGTTCACCGACCAGCGCGCGGATCCTCCGCGTGCCCGCGGCCACCGCCTCCTCGGAAAGAAGCACCAGGAGGCCGATTTCTCCCGTGCGGTCCACATGTGTTCCACCACACAGCTCCATGGACACGCCCGGGACTCCAACCACCCGCACCTTCTCCTTGCCCTGGTACTCCTCCTCGAAGTGGGCGATGGCGCCCCTCTTTTTCGCTTCCTCAAGGGGAAGTTCCTCGACCGTCAAGCCCAAGTTGGCCAGGATGGGCGCGTTGGCAAGCTCCTCCACCTCGGCCAGCTCTTGGTCCGTCAACGCCGCGAAGTGGGTGAAGTCGAAGCGGAACTCCTCCGGGCCTACCCAAGAGCCGGCCTGGATGACGTGTCCACCCAGGATTTTGCGGAGGGCGGCGTGCAAAAGGTGAGTTGCGGTATGGGCCCGTTGGATGGCCTTGCGGCGCGGTTCGTCGACCTTGAGGAGGCAACGGTCGCCCACGTGAAATTCGCCCTCCACCACCCGCACGGCGTGCAACGTGCCCTGAGGCCTCTTCTGCACGTCTACCACTTCCGCCCGGCCAGGCCGGGAAAGGTTTTCAATCCAGCCGGTGTCCGCAATCTGGCCACCCGCCTCAGCGTAGAACGGCGTAGCTTCGAAAACGAGGTGACAGGTGATGCGTGACGGGTGACGGGAAGGTTCAGTTTGAAAGTCAACGTGAGACACGTCAGGGGAGGTTGAATCGGTGAGTTGGCCGGCTTCGTCGAAGATGGCGAGGAGGGTCGACTCGTCGACCAGGGTGCGGTAGCCCACAAACCGGGTGGAGAAGGCTTGGACGCCGCGGGCCGCGGCACCTGTGCCAGCGGTAAGGCCCGAGGCGGCACGGGCCTTGGATCTTTGGGCTTCCAGCTCCCGCTCAAAGCCAGCCCAATCCACCGCCACACCCATGTCCTTGGCGAACGCCTCGATGAAGTCCTTGGGAATGCCGTAGGTGTCGTACCACTTGAACACAAGCTCCCCGGAAAGCTGGGTGAGCCCTGGGGGAAGGTCCTCCACCAGGCGGCGGAACGTCTCCCGCCGGCGGCGGAACGTTTCCTCTTCAGCCACGATCACCTTCTCCACCAAGCGGCGGCGCTCCACGATCTCGGGATAGATCGGCCCCAACACCTCCACCACCGGCTCCACCAGTTCCACCACCCGCTGGGATGGCAAGCCCAGCTGCTCGCAAGCCAACAACATGCGCATGAACACCTTGCGCAGCACCGATCCCCGACTGTCCTCGCTGTCGGGCAGCACCCCATCGGAGATCACGAACACGGCGGCGCGGACGTGGTCCGCGACCAGGTTACGCGAAGAGAGGAGCGACGGGGAGCGGGCTGAAGATGGGGTCAGGGCTTCAATCGCTTGCACAATAGGACGGAACAGATCCGTGTCGAAGTTGGAATAGACGCCCTCCAGCACCGCGGTCATGCGTTCGAGGCCCATGCCGGTGTCGATGTTTTTGCGGGCCAGTGGGCGGAATGTCCCATCCGGCTGGGCATCGTACTGCATGAACACCAGGTTCCACACCTCGCTCCACCGGCCGCAGTCGCAGCCGGGCTGGCAATCGGGCCCGCAGGCGGGCCGACCCCAGTCCCAGTAAATCTCCGAGTCCGGGCCGCAAGGACCGGTTTGCCCCACCGGTCCCCACCAGTTGTTGTCCTTGCCCAGGCGCACAATGCGCTGGGCAGGAACACCGATCTTGTCCCGCCAAATGGCGTAGGCCTCCTCGTCTTCCTCGTACACGGAAACCCATAGCCGCTCTTTGGGCAGTGCAAGTTCCTTGGTGAGGAACCGCCAGGCGAACTCAATGGCCCCCTCTTTGAAGTAGTCCCCAAAACTGAAGTTGCCGAGCATTTCAAAGAACGTGTGGTGGTAGGCCGTGGTGCCCACGCGCTCAATGTCCGTGGTACGAAAGCACTTTTGGCAGGTGGTCACCCGGGGATGTTGGGGCAGGACCTTGCCCCAGAAGATGTCCTTGAACTGGACCATGCCGGCGGAGGTGAAAAGGAGGGTGGGGTCGTCGGGCACCAGCCGCGAGGAGGGCAGCACGACGTGCCCCTGGGCACGGAAGAACTCCAGGAAAGCTCGGCGAAGTTCCGCACTGGTCATGCCGGAAATTGTAGCCGGGGCTCGAGCGGACTCCTAAGCCGGTTTGCGGCGCCACAGCCGACCTGCAATCAGCCAACCCCCAAACCCCACAAGGAGGGCTGCACTAGCCACCTGGGCTGCCCGCCATGGCCCGAGCATCAGGGCATCGCCCCGGAAGAACTCCACCACAAACCGCAGCGCACTGTAGGCGATGAAGTACACCGCGGACAGAAAGCCATCCCGCGCGGGCCGCTTCCGCAGCCTCCACAGCAAGGCGAGGATGAGCAAGTTGCCCACGGCCTCGTACAGCATGGCCGGATGAAGGGGCTGACCGGGGTACTCCATGCCCGCCGGCGACCCCGGGGGAAACACCACCCCCCACGGCAGGTTTGTGGGGGTGCCGAAGGCGTCGCCGTTGAGGAAGTTGCCGATGCGGCCCAGCACCTGGCCCAAAACGAGCGCCGCTACCACCGTGTCCGTCAGCTTCCAAAACGGCACCTTCTTCCAGCGGGTCACGATCCACAGCCCCAAGATCCCCCCTATGAGCCCACCGTGGATGGCCAATCCCCCGTGCCACAACATGAAAACCTCCCAGGGCTGGCTTCGGTACTGTGCCCACTGGAAGGCCACGTAATAGAGCCGGGCGAACACGATGGCCAAGGGGATGACCACAAGGAAGAGGTCCAGCACGTCTTCGGGCTTTTTGAACAATCCCTTGCGGCGGGCCTCAGCCCGCACGATGAAGTACCCCAGCAAAAAGGAGATCACGTACATCAGGCCGTAGTAGCGGATCTCCAAGGGGCCGATGCGCACTAAGACGGGATGCATAGGGCCATCACCGGGGCCCATTATAATGGGGCGATGTTCGGTCGGTTGTGGTGGGTAGCCGTAGGGGTAGCGGCGGTGCTTTTCTGGGCCGCTTTTTTCCCGGGGTGGGGATGGCTTGTATGGGGGGCGGTGCCTCTTGTGCTGTGGGCGTTGCAAGGCGTGGGCTGGCGTCGGGGGCTAGGGCGCGGCTGGCTGTTTGGCTTTCTGTTTTTTTTGCTGGAGTTCACTTCCTTGTGGGCCCTCATGCCCTTGGTGGGGCCTTTGACGTACGCCCTATGGGTTCTTCTTGCCCTGTATGGAAGCCTGTTTTTTGCCGCATTTGGCGCGGTGGGCGGGCGGTGGAGCTCCCCTTGGGTGTGGGCGGGTGCTTGGGCCCTGTTGGAGGCGGCGCGGGCTGCAGGACCCTTGGCCTTCACCTTCGGTTCCATCCCCCCTGCGCTGGTGGGCTCGCCGTTTCTGGCCGCTTCGGCTTGGGGCGGACCGTGGCTCCTCACCGTGGCCGTGGTGTGGTGCGCGGGCTGCCTCGTGCATGCCCGCCGATCTTGGACGTGGCTTTTTGCTGCAGCTGTGGGTCCTGCGGTCCTTTTTGTCCTCGCTTCCGTGCCTTCGGGGGTCTACGCCCAGGGCGATCTGAACTTGGCTTTGGTCCAGCCCAATATCCCCAAGATCGAGCAGATCGACTACACCCGGCTGGACGAGCACGAGGCCAAGTACCGCCGCCTGCTGGCTCGCGTGCCCGCGGAAATCCAGCTCATTGTGGTCCCCGAAAATGCCCTTCCCTGGATTCTCGAGAACCCCGAATATCTTGAGCTTTTTGGCGCTGCGGCCCGGCAGCGGGGCGCCCTTGTGCTCGTGGGCACGGCCGAGTTCCGTCGCGAACAAAACAAGATCTACAACACGGTGCTCGCCCTCAACGCGCAAGGAAGCGTAGAGGGGCAATACTCCAAGGTGCACTTGGTTCCGTTTGGGGAGTACGTGCCCTGGCGACCGTTCTGGCGCAGGGTCGGACTAGGCCCCATAGTGGATCGTTTTCTTCCTCTGGATCAGACGCCAGGGGAAGCTGTGCACCCCATTGGCCCTTTGGGGGTGATGATCTGTTTCGAGTCCACGCTTCCGGAGATCGGCCGCGAGCTCGTCCGCCAGGGCGCGGAGATTCTCCTCACGCCCACCAACGACGCCTGGTTCGGCCGCACGCGCATCTTGTGGGAGCACTACGCGATGGGGGCGTTACGCGCCGCGGAGACGGGACGGGTGTTCGCCCAGGCTGGACAGACGGGGATAAGCGGGGCTTGGGATCCGCGTGGGAAAGAACTGGGGCGCCTTGCTCCGTGGACCGAGGGCGTGCTCACGTTGCGCGTTCCCACCTATACGGGCCTCACCCCGTACGCGCGCGTAGGGGATGGCCCTGTACTGGCCGCAGGCGCGTTGCTCATGCTGTGGGGTGTGGTGCGCAAAAGAAAGTAGGCCCCGCCCGGATGAGCGGGGCCCGGAGGCCGGCACGAAGTTCAATTACGGACCGAGGGTAATGTCCAACGTTTCTGTATCGGTCTCCCCCGCGTCGTCTTTCACGGTCAGAGTAACCGTGTAATCGCCTGGGTCGGCGTAGGTGTGGGCATGGCCCGTCACGGTGAGCGTAGGCGTGTTCAGGCCGCTCTGAGTGAAGCTCGTGTTGTCCCCGTAATCGATCGTCCACTCCACGATGTTGCGTCCTGCGCCGGCCTGGGCCGTGAAGTCAAAGGTTACCGTGGGCGCCCCGCTGGTGTCTGCAGTAAAGGACGTGATCTCAGGTGGCGGCGAAGTGACGGTGATGGTCACCGAGGCCGAGGCCGTTTGCCCCGCGCTGTCCGTCACCGTCAAAATGGCCGTGTACGTTCCAGGGTCGTCATAGGTGTAGGGGAAGATGTTAAAGAAGGTGGGACCGCTGACCGGGAAGGACACCGGTGGGGTCAGACCGGCTGGATCTCCAGGATCGAGCACCGCGGAAGCCAGCGTCCTTCCCGGGGCTGCCGAGGCAGAAAGCGTAAAAAGCACGTCCAAGGGAGCATGGCCAGCCCCCGGCACTACGCTGAGCGAAGCTGTGGTGCCCGGCTGCACGGTGATCGTCACTTGATCGGTGTCCGTCTGCCCACCCGGCCCTTGCACAGTGAGCGTGGCGGTGTAAGTTCCTGGTGTGGTGTAAAGGTGGACCACAGGTGTTCCGATGTTGGCCGCTGTGCCGGTGTAGGGGGCCGAGCCATCCCCGAAATTGAGCGACCAACTCACAATCTGCCCTGTCGACCCCGAGGCGTCGAACTGTACGCTCAGCGGGGCAGCACCGGAAGTAGGGGTGGCCACCAACACGGCTTGGAGGGAAGGAAACAGCCACGCGCACCCACCCATCAACCCGGCCAGGGCCAGGATCAACACAGCACCCAACGCATAATGCACTTTTCGCATACCGACCTCCTTGAACATGACGAGCTCAGCATAACGCGGCTTAGGGCCTCCCTTAAGGAAGGGGGGAACCCCCAGGAGCCGGCTCCGTCCGACCGCAAGCGGACACGTGTCCTATTCCACGACAAGCGTTCGTTTCTCCTCTGTCCACTCGTACCGTTCATCGTATACCCGCAACGTGGCCGTGTACGAGCCGGTCTGCTCGTAGGTTTTGGTCACCGTGCGGGACAGGGTCTGGGGGTAGGGGACGTGGACCGGCTCGGAATAAAGCGTCCCGTCCCCAAACCACAGCCGGTACTCCACCAGCTTGTGCCCAGCCCCACCGGCCCGTGCCGTGAACGAAAACGACACCTCCACACCTTGGGAAGCCGTCTGGGGTGCGGAAAAACTCAGGATCTGTGGCGGGGCTGGAGGGGCTTCCTGCACCTCAATGGATACCTGGGCGCTGGCCGTCCTCGTTCCTTCGTAGACGGTCAACGTGGCCACATAGGTCCCCGGCTCGGGGTAGACCCGCACCACTGTCGCTGGCAAGGACGATCCTGTCTGCAAAGCCACGTTGGCACCCGGCGTCGCGAGCGTGAAGCTTGTGATCTGCTTGTTGGCCCCAAGGGTGAACGTTACGGTCAGCGGCGCCACGCCCGAGGTGGGCTGAGCGATCAACGTGGCCTCCAGCGGCGGGAACAACCACGCGCATCCCCCCAGCAGCAGGCCTCCGCCCAGCAGCAAAGCCATCCACAGTTTCGTGCGCATAAATCCTCCTTGAGGGCAACCATGCCCGCACCTTCCCTCTTCAGCAACCCCAAGCGTCCGGTGAAACCCTCCCCTGGGCCGCGTGTATATTCGTGCGGAGGAGGCCGGGTGAACGAGAGCGAACTGGACTTGATCCAGCGGAGCCTACAGGGCGACTTGGAAGCCTGGGGTGAGATCGTGCGTCGATACAAGGAGGCCGTGTTCGCCATGACGCTTGCGGTGCTGAGGAACCGTGCGGACGCCGAAGACGCCACCCAAGAGGCGTTCATCCGCGCCTACCAGAAACTTGGGCATTATGACCTGTCCAGGAAGTTCTCCACCTGGCTGTTCACCGTGGCCATCAACGTGGCCAAAAACCTGGCTCGCAAGCGCCGGCCCGATCCTCTGCCCAAAGAGATCGTGAGCGAGGATCCCGCTTATGCGGCATGGCGAGACGAGGTCCAAGTGCAGGTGCGGGAGGTGGTTTGGTCGTTGCCCGAGGAGTACCGCCTGCCGCTCGTGCTGCGGTACTGGCATGATCTTCCGTTGGAGGAAATTGGTAAAATGCTGAAGTTGCCTGTGGGAACGGTCAAGACGCGGCTGTTCCGCGCGCGAGCGCTGGTGGAAGCCGCGCTCGTGGAGCGGGGGGTGATCCACAATGCCCTTGGATGATGTGGAAAGGCTGATTCGCGACGCGGTGGCCCGAGAGGTGGAGGCAGGCCGTCCTGGATTGGTGGGCCTGGAGAAAAGGGTGATGGCCCAGTTGGCCCTGCCGCACCGCCCCGGCTTTGGGGAGCGGATCCGAAGCCTGGTGACGGCCCGCCCGCTGCGGTGGGGATGGGCTGTGGCCGGCGCCGCAGCCCTGGTGGTGTTGGGCTTTATGCTGGGGCGGCTGAGCTCGGAACCGCCCAAGGTGGCCGGCCTGCCGGCTGCAGCGCCCAACCTGTTCGCCTTAGCCGCACCCGGCGCTCGCTCCGTGGCCCTCATGGGCGATTTCTCCGCCTGGCAGCCCATCCAACTTTCCGACCCCGACGGCGACGGGGTGTGGGTGGTTTCCCTCGCTTTGCCGCCCGGCCGCTACCAGTATGCATTCCTCGTGGACGGGAAGTGGGTGGGGCAGGACCCCTTGGCCAGCGAGTACGTCCGCGCTTTCGGCGAGTACGTGTCCGTGCGCTACGTTCTAGGAGAGAACCCGTGAAGTGGCTCGCCCTCCTGTGGGCTTTGACTTTCCCTGCCTGGGGACAGGTCCAGCTTCTGGGCGTGCCCGCCACCACGTCCAATGAGGTGCTGACCTTCTTGCAGGGCATGGAGATCTCCGCCGAGCTTAAAGGGACGTTGAGCCCCCTGTTGAGCGGGGCCTTTGCCACGGGGCGGGCCACCCCGCACGTGAGCCTTCTCCTCCTGCGTCAGCTTTCCCCGCGCCCCCGCGAACAGGTCGAAGAGGCATTGACCGTGTTCCAGCTGGCGTTGGCCCAGGGGTTCATCGTGGACACCGGGCTTACCGGAAGCTCGCTCATGAACCGCGTACTGATGCTTTTGCAAATGGGGCAGCCTTGGGAGCAGGTCGTCGCCGACCTCAAGCTGCGCTACAACCTCTTGGTGGCTACCCGCACCGTGCTTTTGCGTTACGGTGTCATCGGCGCGTTTTCTCGCCATGTGGGCGAGCCTCTGCTTCCCGAGGACCGGCTGGTTCTGGAAGTTGCTTGGGCTGTGGGGGACTACCTGGGGCAACCCCCAGGGGCCCTCGAGGTCCAGGTGCGGGGTCGCCTGATGCAGCTGCGGGGGGCGGTGCTAGCCCCGGCGGTGGTGGACCCGCTTCTCATGGTGCTTTGTCCGGAGATGGTTCAGTCCATTGTGGTCTTGGCGTTTCAACCCGAAAGGAGGTAGCTGATGTTGAAGCAAGCGTGGGTGTGGATGGCGGTGCTGGCCCTGGGCGTCTTGGCCTGGGGGCAGGTGGAACCGTTGGGGATCGTCATTGAACCCCCAACGGAGACCGGGCTGCAGGTGAAGATCTGGACGGACAAACCCGTGTATGCGGTGGGCGAATCCGTCAAGATCTCCTTCAGCCTGAACCGTGCGGCGTACGTGTACATTTGGGACATCCAGCCGGACGGGAAGGTGACCCAGATCTTCCCCAACCAGTACGAGCACGAGAACTACTTCCAGGCGGGCACGTACACCATTCCCAGCCCGGGCCGGGGGTACAGCTTCCGGGTCCAGCCGCCCTTGGGAACGGAATGGCTGCAGATCATGGCCAGTACGGTGCCCATCCCCCAATTCGGCGGCTACTCGGAAGCGGATCCGTTCCCGTTGTTGGGCACGGAACCGCAGGGCTGGCAGCAACAAGTGGAGGCGCAAATCTTGGGTTTGGTGCCGGAACCCACCCAGCGGGCGTTTGACTTCACGTCCTTCGAGATCGTAGCTGGGCCTGCGCCGGCGTTTGGAACTTTGGAAGTGCGTACCACCCCTGCTCTGGCCAAGCTGTACATCAACGGGATCTTCCGGGGCTACACCCCGCGCAGCGTGAACCTCGTCCCCGGCTTCCACAACGTGCTCATCCGCAAGGATGGCTATCAGGACTACACGGCGCAGGTGTACATCATCGCCGGCCGGACCCGGGTCTTGGACGTGGTGCTTACGCCCACCATGCCTGTGGTGAACCAACCTCCGGTGGCCCAGTTCTCCTTCACCCCCTCCAGCCCCCAGACCGGCCAACCCGTGCAGTTCGACGCCTCAGCCTCCTACGATCCCGATGGCACGATCGTAAGCTACCAGTGGGACTTCCAAAACGACGGGGTGTTTGACCGCACGGGGGTGACGGCGACCTGGACCTACTCCGCTCCCGGCACGTATCAGGTCCGGCTGGTGGTCACGGACAACCGCGGAGCCACAGGGTCCGTCGTTCGTCCTGTAACGGTCACCGTGGCCAATCAGCCCCCCACGGCCAGCTTCACCTTCACCCCCGCTTCCCCACGACCCGGGGACTGGATCCGCTTCGATGCCACAGGCTCATTTGACCCCGACGGCACGATCGTAAGCTACCAGTGGGACTTCCAAAACGACGGGACGTTTGACGCCACAGGGTCCATTGCTTTCTTCCAGTATGCGGCTCCGGGCACCTACACGGTGCGGCTTGTCGTGACCGACAACCTTGGCGCCACAGGCAGCACGACGCGGACCGTGACGGTAACACCGGTTGCGGTGAACCAGCCGCCGGTGGCCCAGTTCACCTATTCCCCCATCAACCCCGTGGTCGGCACCATCGTGACGTTCAACGGCACAGGTTCCTATGACCCCGATGGCACCATTGTCGCCTACACCTGGGATTTGGACGGGGATGGAACCATGGACCGTGTAGGTCCCATCGTCACCTGGACCTACACCACGGCCGGTACGTATACGGCCACCTTGTACGTCACCGACAACCAAGGGGCCACAGGCCAGGCCAGCCAGCCGGTGGTGGTGAGCTCGGTGGGAATCCCAGGCATGCCCCCGATGGGAAACATCCCTGGAATTTACGTGTGGGGGACCGACACCTGGAACATCACGGTTAACGGCTCGCCCACGTGGCTCACGCCGCGGGCGTATCGGCTGGAGCTGCGCACCGACGGGCAGTTCGTCAACGTGCAGACCGAGGTTGGCCCTATGCCCTTGGGCCTTGTGCCTGAGCCCACAAGCGAAGGGTGGCGCCTGGTGTTGGAGGGCACGGTCACCTCGGGCCGCATCACCTACTCCTTCCAGGTGAGTGGAGCGACCTCGATCTACATGGACCTGCGGCTGGATATGGACGGAGATGGGACGCCGGACCGCTCGCCAGGGTTTGTGCGTTTGCGGCAGCTCATGGTGAACCCACCCACGAACCCCTTCGTGGTAGGTGTGCCGGAAGGGTACACAGGTCCTTTCGTCCCCAGCTTGAACTTCCGCATTGGCACCGCTCTCTCCTACACGGAGTTTGTGCGCATCGTGTTCTGGCAGACCACGATCGGCGCCTTGGAAGGGCCGTAAACTTCAAGCTGGTTTCCGTAGAGGCCCGGCGCAAAGCCGGGCCTCTTTTTGGTGCAACCTTCC
>FWWL01001505.1_pt1 | contig 54706 bp, 54 predicted proteins | sample 2228331 | NCBI WGS metagenome assembly FWWL01 (sample SAMEA103939775, study PRJEB20133) | metagenome | reverse complement strand
GAGTTCGATCTTCACGACCAGCGTCTCCCTTCACGCATTCGGACAAGCAAAACAAACTGTACGGTGCTTGGCGGCTGTTCCCGCCGCGGTCTCGGGCACGATGTCGCGTTGGAAGTACCTAGCCGGCGTGGGGATGGGATGGCCTTCGTGCCGACCTGCCGGCGCAGGCAGGCGACGAACTTGGCAGTAGACGCAACCGCCGCAGCAGATCGTGCGTTCGCAGGTGCAGGTAGTCTTCCGGGGAGCGCCCGCCGGCGGGCACCACCACCGTGACCGGGTGGGGCAACAGCGAGTCCGGCGAGCCCTCCCGCTCCCGTACCCAGCACAACAGGGCCAGCGAGGTAGCCGCCTCGGCGTCCGGCGCCCGGAACGCCCCGAAGAGCCAGCCGCACCGCACAGCGAACCAGTACTGATGCATCGAACCTCCTCGAGAACAAGTTGGAGAGAAGAGAAAGAAGAGAGAGAGGAATAATTAGTAGTTTTTGGTATCCACCCTTTCTCTGCATGATCTCTGCCCTGGGCAAACACATGGCGGATACCAAAAACTACTAAAAAATCCCCGTTAGAACGTCGTAGCCACATAGCGCACCCCGGGTGCCCCCCGACGCCCCGAGGGGGCATGGACCTCGCGGATGTCGCCGCACAGCAGCAACGCCTCGAGCACCTCGGCCCGTTCGCGGGTGGTGAAGGCCCTGGTCTTGGCGTACAACTCCGAACGGCTCAAGCCCGACTCCCCCGCGGCCGCGATCAGCCGCAACACCCGCTTGCGGCGTGCGTCGAAGGGGTTCTCCGCCACCCACTGGCTGGCCAGGTAGATGAGCCGCCGCGTCAGGTAGCGGCTCACATCGCAACCCCAACGGGCTGCGGTCTCGTCGATGACGGGTTCCGCGGCGTGGCGGCTGCAGGCATACAGCAGGGCCAGCTTGCGGGCCTTCTCCGTGGCCCGGGTCCACAGGGTTCCCAGCGGCTCACCCAACTCGGCCTGGCCCGCTTCGGCGTCGCGGTCCAACCCATCAAAGAGGGCCTGGGCAGCCGCGTCGGCAGGGATCACGCGTGGCTCGGGATGTTCGCGGTCGAGGTTGCCGCCGGGTTGGAAGTCGAGCCACCAGCGGGCCACTTGCACGATCGCCTCGGGCACGGGCTGCACGGCCGGCCGCTGCTTGGGCACCAGCACCGGCGGGGTCTCGAAGATCATCACCCGCGACAGGAAACCGTCGCTGACGTTCTCGGCGGTCAGACCCTCGTAGAGTGACAAGGGCACGGTGGTGCCCCACAGGCAGGCGTGCGGCTGGTGGATGACCTTGTTCCGTTTCGGGTCGGCATAGGCGTCGCCAATGTAGACCGAGCCGGAACTGGTGAAGAGCTTCATCAGGTTGGTGACGATGTGGTACAGGTGCGGGGAGCGGCTCGGCTCGGCCAGGGTCCGCAAGAGGCGGCCGACTTCGTCGAGCTGGAAGAGGATGGCCGGCTGCTGTTCGACGGCGCTGACCAGTCCGGCATGGCTGGCCAGCCCCTCGGGTCCGGCGAGCTGGGCCGCGCCGGCCAAAAAGAGGATTTCCTTGTTGACCAGGCGGGTGCGTTCCTTGCCGCCGCCGGAGGGGCAGACGCCCAGGCAGTAGACGTTGGTGCGGGTGTTGAGCTCGTCGCGGACCTTGCGGCCAGTGAGGGTGCCGAGCAGGGCGAGGGCGGCACCGAGGGCGAGGACGGGTTGCGGGCGGAAGGCAGTGGCCAGGGTGAAAGCCATGACCTCGCCGATGAAGCCGGGAACGGCGAGCAGGTGCTCGGGGAACGGTCCCGGATCGGTGGGGCCGGCGGGTGCCTCCGCATGCATCTGCTCGAAGTGGTTCTCGGCCAGCGCCACCGAGACGGCGTCTGGCTCATAGCGGGCGATGCTGGCGGCGATCCGCTCGACCTCGCGTGGCGACAGCGGCGGCGTGCAGCGGTCGCGATTGATCTGGAGCAAGGCGGCTTGGATTTCGGCGGCGGACATGCCCACCCGCCGCATCGAGCCGGCCAGGCGGGCCAGCGTGGCGTTGCGCTGCCCCTGGGGGATGGGGTTCCCGTCGCTGGGCAGCGTACCGTTGCGTGATGGCCCCGGCGCGCCTGCCTGCCGGAGAGACCCGCCGCAGCAGGCAGGCAGGTCCGTCAACCGATCGAGCGCCTCGACGAGCCAAGCGGGCGGTTCCGGCAGACGGTCAACGGACTGGTCCAGCTCCAGCCCCAAGGCCCAGCGGTAGTCGCCCGGCGTGGTCCGGCTGGGCGGCACGACGAGGTAGCCGCCGTCGGTGCGAACGTCCACGCCCGGAGCCAGCCGGCCGGCCGAGCATTTCCACGCCTTGCCCTTCGGCCGGCGGAACAAGTAGTGTCGGCCGCCGCGCGGCGTCAGGGCGATGGCCCCGGCATTCGCCAGGTCGGCCGCCTGATCGGGATCGCTGGGCCAGCAGTTGCCCGAGCCGTCGAGGTCGAGCACGAGCAGCCCGGTGGTGGGCAAGCCGATGTTAGCGTCGGGGTGTCGCGTCCACCACGGCTCGATCTGCTCGGGATCGGTCGTGGCATCATGGAAGCCGCGTGGGGTGAGCGGGGCCTTGCCGCCGGGCACGCAGGGAAAGACCGGATAGCCGAGTTCGGCGTAGCGCAGCGCGGCGGTGAGGAGATGATTGGGCATCACCACGGCACCTCCTCCGCGGCGACCGCGTTGGCCCCGAACGGGAAGCTGAGGGCTTCTTCGGACAGTTCGTCTTCGTTGAGTGGCGGCGGGAGGTCGCCCAGCTCGTAGCCGATGATCCGGTCGTATTCTTCGCCCGCGACCGACCGCACCGTGATCGCTTGGGTCTCCGCGAGCCGCCCGGATCGGGCCAGACCGACCGCTTCCTCGGCCGTTGCTGGCACCGGTTCGTGCGAGCGGCGTTTCCACCACTGCACCGCCTTGGCCCGGGCGTAGCCGGTGTGCTCGAAGCAGACCCACTCCGACTTGTACTCGTGGCAGCCGACCTGGTAGTCCACGCGCATGGTTCGCGGGGCGTCGTCCGGCGCACCGCGCTTGTGGTGCACGCTGTAGAAAACGTCCCGCACGACGTAGCGGGTCGTCGTCACCTGACCGGAAAGGATGCCGGCCTCGCTGGCCTTCGCGTCGTGCCGGGTGCGTTCCGGCGGCGGGAACTCATACCCGCAATCAGGGCAGCGGGCGTAGCCGGCGGCGATCACGGCATGGCACTCGGGACACTCCTTCGCCGGGGTCTGGCCGTTAGCGCTTGTGGCACGCTCCCGGACCTGGAGCTGATCCACCGGCCCATGCCGCAGCACGTTGCCGCCGAAGTCGAGCACGAGACAGTTCTGCTTGCCGGGGTGCAGCCGAAAGCCGCGGCCGACCATCTGGTAGTAGAGGCCCGGCGAGAGCGTCGGTCGCAGCAAGACCACGCTGTCGATGTGCGGGGCGTCGAAGCCGGTGGTCAGGACGTTGACGTTGGCCAGATACTTCAACTCGCCTTGGCGGAAGCGATGGAGCACGGCATCGCGCTCGGCGGCCGGCAGCTCGCCGGTGACGAAGCCGCATTCCAGACCGTGCTTTTCCCGCAGCACCCGCACGACGTGCTGACCGTGCCGGATGCCACTGGCGAAGATCAGCACGGCGTTCCGGTCGCGGGTGTGCTCCACGATCTCCTCGCAGGCGGCTTGCACCAGCTGCTCGTCGTCCATGAGGTCTTCCACCTCGTCGGCCACGAACTCGCCGGCCCGCACGTGCAGACCACGGAAGTCGGCCTTGGCGATCCCCGCCTTGGTGACGAGCGGGCAGAGGTAGCCCTGGACGATCAGTTCGCGCACGCCGACCTCGTAGCAGATGTGGTTAAGGAACCCGTCCGGGGTGCAGATCGGGCCGGTCTTGAGGCGGAACGGCGTGGCCGTGAAGCCGACGACCCGTAGGTGAGGGTTGATGGTGCGGGCGTCGGCCAGGAACTGCCGGTACATACCGTCGCCGTCGGGAGAAAGCAAATGCGCCTCATCGACCAGCACCAGGTCGAACGGGTCGAAGTCGCAGGCCCGCTGGTAGACTGACTGAATCCCGGCCACGATCACGGGCTGGGTCATGTCCCGGCGTTTGAGACCCGCCGAGTACAGGCCGAAGCGGACCTCCGGGCAAATGCGAGTGAGCTTGTCGGCGGTCTGCTCCAGGAGTTCCTTGACGTGGGCCAGTACCAAGACGCGGCCGTTCCAGCGGGTGACGGCATCGCGGCAGATGGTGGCCATGACCGGCGTCTTGCCGCCGGCGGTGGGGATGACGACGCACGGGTTGTCGTCCCGCGTCCGCAGGTGGTCGTAGACGGCGGCCACGGCCGCCTGCTGATAGTCCCGCAGGATCATCCGCCGCTCCCTCCCGTGCCGTTCGGCGGCAGGAGCTCGCCGTTGCGGCGTTTGGCCCCGCGTTGCCGTTGGAGTTCCGCTTCGCTGAGGTGTAGCCGGGCGTTCTCGCGTTGGCAGGGCGGGCAGATGCGGTGGCCCGGTCCGCTCGAGGGAAAGAGCCGACCACACTTCAGACAGGTGCGGGGCTTGGCCAGCGCGTCGTCGTCCGTGCCGCCATGGGCCGAACAGGGCCGGAGCCGAACCCAGACACAGCCCCCCGGCACGCACGCCCCACGCCGCACCCGCAGGTCGTCGATCTGGGCATCGTCGCTGTAAGCCCCGCCGTGCTCGAGGGCATCGAGCAGGGCCTTGAGGGCGTTGTCCAGGTCGCGGCGGCGGCGGTCGGGCGGATGGACGTCGATGGTGATCGCCAGGCGTCCCGCCAGCGGCTGCACGCCTCGGGCTGCCAGGGCAACTTGCACGGCCCGGCGGAAGGCCCGCCCGCCCCGGCTGATCAGCGTCCGGTGTCCGACGCGACGCCAGTAGTGGTTGACCGACGGCGGGTAGGGGAGTTCGAGGTCGAGCATCAGGATGGGCCTCTCCGAGCAGGTTCCGTGTGCCAGGCTGAGCGGGGCCACGTTCCGCCAAAACCGAGCTAGGTCGGATTTGACCGTTTCCACGGCGGGGTTCCGTTGGCCGGGGCGGTCGTCACGACCGGCGGGGCGTCCTTCTTGGCGTAGCCCTTGATTACGTTTTCCATCTCGCCAGTATCAGCACGACGTTTGAGCGCCACGCGGAGCAACAGTGGCAAACCGTGCAATTCGACCGAGTCGTTGGGGGCCAGCACCCCGACCGCCCGACAGATCGCCGACAGCTCCGCGCGGGCGATCTGCACCGCCGTCGCGTTCGGGTTGTCGAGGTTGAGCCGCGCCCACAGGAAGCGGTTTCGGTATGGTCCTTCGATGATCTGGAAGGTCAGTTGCAGGTAGTGTCCCGTGCCGGATTTGTTCGGCTTCATCTCCGATTCGGTAATGACGGCGAGATACTTGCCAGCCGGAAGCGGCTCGAAGTCGCAGGTGGGGTCCACTTGGTTGGCATCGAAGCCACGCAGATCAGCCATGTGCGGTCACTCCTGGGGTTGATGATGCGATTGGGTCAACGCCGCCATGAAGGCGGGCCACGACAGCGGCAGTTCCTCGGCGATTCCGTAGCGGTTCTTGGCCACGCAACTTGGTCCACCGACGCAGCGGAGGATGCGTTCACCGCCATCCTTGCCGATGGCGTGGGCGATGGTCCGCTTGCGGCCGAAGCCAGCATCCTCGCTTTGCGTGCGGAACTTCCGCGTGGCGAACAGCACTGCGTCGCACCACTCGCAGACCAGGGCCGCGGCGTGCTTGTGCAGCCGGGGCGAGTAGCGGTCATACGGTGAGGACTCAGGATCCTCGAACCGCTCGACCTTGGAGTGGGCGATCAAGAGCACGACCATGCCGCGGTCGTGACGCAGGACGTTGAGGTGGTCGATGATCTCGCGCCAGAAGCTGAGCGCGTGCGTGTAGCCGCGGGCATAGCCGCCATCGACCTTCTCGATGGAGCTGACGCCGTACTGCTGGCAGAGCCGGTCCCAGATGAGCCGTTCCAGCCAGTCGAGCGAGTCGAGGACCACGGTCTCGTAGTCGTGCGGCTGGGTGCGCAGCTCGCCCAAGGCAGTGATCACGTCTTCGTAGGTGGCCGCTAGCGGGAACTTGTCGCAGGCGATTTCGTTGAGGCCGTCCTCGGTCGGGACGAAGATCGGCTTGGGGGCCTGCGCGCCGAAGGTGCTCTTGCCGATGCCCTCGGTGCCGTACACCAGGATGCGTGGCGGTTTCGGGGTTTTGCCCCGCTGCACGCGGGCCAAGAGGCTCATGCGTGGGCCTCCTGCGTTTGCGGGTTGTGGGGAGCAACGACGCGCTCCACCCGGAACGCGTCGTTGCCGAACTCCCGTTGAACAAAGCCGACGAACAGGCGGTTGACGTCCCGCCCGACCGGCGTGCCGGCGTCGATGACGCACGCACGCCGGTCCCGGTCCAGGAGATGCGCTGCATCGAGCCGCACCTGGGTCTCGCCGTGCAGGCTCTCCGCGCCCCACAGCGCCAGGAGCAGCGTCCCCTCGATGTCCTCGAGCGGCACGTGCGGCGGGAAGGTATAGCGGTAGAGTTCCCGGGTCATGTTCCCTCCCCATGCGGAGAAGTCTCTACAAATAGACCTTTGCCAAACGCCTGCCAAATGACGCACCGTTCACAAAGAATTCCGCAAGCCGGCGTCCTCGAAGCAGCGGCGCAGGCGCTCGACCTGCCGCTGGAGCGTCGAGCGCGGCAGGCCCAGCTCACGAGCGGCCTGCGAGAGGGACCGGCTTTTCAGGCGCTCGGCCAGGGCGCGGAGATCAGCGGGCAACCGGGCCAGCACCTCCGCCAGGTCGGTGGCCAGGTCGATCTCCTCCTCGTGGCTGCGCCGCGGATCGGCCGGCTCAGTGGAGTCGCCGGCCTTCTCGTGCGCATGGTCGAGGGACCGGACGACGCCGCCGTCGCGCTTTTTGGCCAGCCGCTCGCGCACGATCCTCGCCACGGCGCGCTCGATCACCGTGGTGACGAACACATTGCGGTGGGCCTGGTTAGGGTCGAACAGGTGCAGGCTCTGCAGCAGGCGTAGGATCAGCTCCTGCTCCAAATCCTCACGGTCCTGGTCGGTGAAGCCGGCCCGGCCGACGAGCAGCCGGACCTTGCGGCGAATAAGGCTACGGGCGAAGCAGTCGAGAACGAGCTTGTCGTCGTGGAACACTTGAAATCTCCTCCCGGCCGCGGAGGAGCGGGCGTGGGCCACGACGACTGGCGAAGAGATGCAGGCCAACGCAAGGCGGAGGCGATGCGAGGAGCGCCAGGATCGGCGTCGCCCACAATCGCCTCCGCTTTGCGGCCGGCTGAATGTCTGGTGACTGGAATCGAAACGAGTTGGTACGACAGGGTGCCAAGCCCCGTGGTTAGGCAGCCACCTCCGTTACGATCATGCGGAAGGGCAGCCCATGCTTGACTTCGATGGCGTCGATGGTGCCGTTGCCGAGTTGATCGAAGAAGCGGAAGAGTTCGACGACCTGCGATTTCAGCACGAAGTCGCTGGCGCCGAGTTCGGGCCTGGGGCCGTTCTCGCCGCCGAATTTGATTTCGCGCACAACGCGCGGCGGCGGATCGAGCTGCGGTTCGCCGTTCACAACGGGCAGCTGTTCCACCCGGCCAAAGTTGACCTGCTGGAAGAGTTCCAGCAGGCGGCATCGCGCCGGCGACAACGACGCCTTCGTACGGTTTGGACCCATAACGGGCCTCCTGTCACCGGGGCAGAGCCCCACGGGCGACAGGTCCGGCTTGTAAGAAAAGCCCGTAGGGCTGAGCCCGCGGTCGCGGGTTAGTGGTTGACGCTTACTGGACCTGTCGCCCCTGACTGGCGACATGTCGCAGAGGGCCGGCGAAATTGTGGCAAGCAACTACGGGAAACGAGCGCAAAGCTCCGTGGAGACGGGAGATGTAGACGGAAAAACTCTCGTGAAAAAAGAATGGGCCGGCAAGAAAGCTCATCGACAAGTCGCTGGGGGAACCGGTTCAACGGTCCGGCTGCAACTGGAAAACCGTTCGCCAGCCCTTGGCGTCGTCGGTGGGAAGAATGGGCTCGCCGTCGATGCGGAAGAACTTCTTCAGGTCTTGGGCCAGCCGCTCACGGCGCTTCTGGTTCCTGCGATCGGCAGCTGGACTTTCCCATGTCAAAGTTCCATAGCCTTGGGCGAAGGATCGCAGCAACTCCCATTGCTTGGTCGGCCTGGCGTGGCGGCGATCGGCCATGCCCAGCTGGGAGTAGGCGAACGTGCCCGCAGCGGCACCCGCCTTGATCGACACGGTTTCGCCATCGATGAACTTGATCCGCAAATCTGCCCAAGAGACGTTGGGCGGCGTTGGAAAGAATACCGCCCCGTCTTGTTTGGTCACCTGCGGAACGACAGCATCGCGGAAAGCTCCAAGTTGCTGACGAGCTTCGGGCGTCGCAGCCCATTGGTTCGACGAATCGGCCATGATGGACTCGTCGAGTGCCAGGAAGCACGCCTTACGGGCTTTGAGCAATGCCTCACAAGGCGGCCGGAGACGCCTGGCAGTGGGAGCGATCAGAACGAATGGCTGGTCGGAGTGGGACGAGATCACCTGTACCGCCCGCAGCAGGTCCGCGGATTCGAGGGGCAGCGCAAGGTAGACGGGGAAGCAGAAGCCCGCGAACGGCCGATAAGTAGCGATCCTCGATGTAAACGGTGCGCCATCTACGGCGGCGCCGCCGAATTCAAAGTCCAAAGCGGTCGCGATGCTGCGGTGCAGCCGCCGGTGGTCCAGTCGGTAGATCAACAGGTCCGACTTCGACAAGGTAATCGTCGCACCGCCATCGGCTGGAACGCCGACAAAATCGTCAGGCCCGTGCTGCACGACCGTGTACGGCAACGCAGCGGAATCATGTAGAACCGGGAAGCAGGCAGCGAGTTCATCGGTCGGCCGGAGGAACGTTGCAACCCGGTTGAAATCGGACCCGAGTTGCCTTCGCCACTCGGCTTGAACAGCCATCGCACCAGGAATGTTCTCAAGCGCCCGCCACAGTTTCTCTAACGGCTGCATGCTGGCCTATTTCCTCCTGCACGATGAACCCCCGGAGTTGCAACCACTGTTCCACGAGTGCGGCGTCGCTGTCGCGCGTGTACGTGGCGATGTTGGACGGCCGGATTGTGACGGAACGGGGGGTCCTGGAGTCAGCAAACTTGACCTTGAAAACCGCTTTGATGAGGCGGGGGTGCTCCGGCAACTCGCGCTGCCGTGCCGATAGGGCTGCGAACACATCCGCTGCTTTGCGGATTTCAATCTCACGGTGCGCACCGCCCCAGAACAAGTGGACCTCCGTGAGCGTAATCCCTTCGATCCCCGGCACGTCGCCGCACGCAAGGGCGTCGGCGCCGTATTCGCGCAGCGGTTCGAGCGTGTATTTGCTGGTGCTCGGGAAGCAATTCTCATCGCCGAAGAGGTGTTTCCCAAATTGCTGGCAATAGAGCCTCTTTTCGCCGACCAACCGCGCATTGACACGCAACTCACCCAGCCGGCGATCATACACCACGACGTCGTGCTTCAGTGGGCGATAGCAAACGCTGGAAACATCGCACCCTTGCAGGCTGTCCTCGCGTTTGAACGGCTCGCCGTGCTGTACGAGAAACCAGACCTCGTCATCCTTTGGGTAGATGAAGACGCGCGTCCCTCGACCGCGCTTCTTTTGGTCAAACCAGTCATCCAGCTCGCACTCGAGATTTCTCTGTACTGCCTGGGATGGCATGTTGAAAGGCGGGGGATCCTCTGCTTCGGATTGGTAGTATTCGAAAGACTTCGCCCGGTACAGGAACTGCTCGGCGTGTTTCCGCTCCAAGATGTCGCGGTCCAGCAGCCACACCTGGATTGCGATATCGGAGGGTGAGTGATCCGATCCGGGGTCGAGGGCAAGCTGCGCGGCATGCGCGGCGTCAAGCAAGGCGTCCATGCCCTCAGGGGTTGACATTTCGTCAACCAGGAACAGGGCGTCGAGTAGGTCCTTGGGAGTGTTGCCGTCCGGGGACATGAAAATGTCAACGAGGGCCTGGTGGTCGAGGCCATCCGCGGCGGCCACGGGCGGGAGCGTGTAATTCCGCGATGCGAAGAACTTGCGGAAGGGATCGAGAAACTTGAGGAGGCGTTGGGGGGAAATCGCTCTCAGGGTCTCTGGATTCGAAAAATGCCTAAGTCGGAAGGTGGGCATCGATTCGCCTCTCCATTGGTTCCGGCGAAGCGCTCGTGTGGGGGGCTCGGATGGCCCCGCGCGGCGGGATAGCCGGCAGACCTCCTGCCAAGTACGAACTTCCCTATCCTCACCGGCATGCTACGCATCCTGTCAGCGCGTCTCGCGAGCAACAACATTATACCCGCAAGCCGTTACCTGAACGTGGCTTGTTGCAGTTCCCGCCACATCCGCCGCTGCTTCCGCCAGTCAGGCGCAGCTGCAATCGGTTGCAGCTGACGCAGGATGATCGGGTCGCGGCCCTGCAACGTGCGGGGCAAGTGCAGCAGGGCCTCCTGGATGTCCGGGGCCAGGTTGAGCAGGTTCATGATCTGGCTCACGCGGGCGCGGGTGACGTGCCCGAGCGCGGCCAATTCGGTGTAGCTCTCGATCACCCCGTCGCGGAGCATCCGGTCGAACCGGATGGCCAGCGCCATCAGGCGGGCGACACGCGGCACCCGGCCCGGCTCGGTGAGGCGGTGTGGTCGGGGACCGTTCTCCAGCACCTTGCGGCTGCCCCGCCCCTTCCGGTCAAAGTGGATGTCACACTCGATGGTCAACGTCGTGGTCATGCGCTCTGCTCCTTACCCTGGCTGGCCAGCTCGTTGGCCAGCGTCTTGATGCCCGTCGGGCGGAAGGCGATGGACACTTTGCCCTTGGACCCGTCGTAGTCCACCCGTTCCACCAACAAATGCACCACGCGAGCCTGCTCCTTGGGCGTCAGTGAGCCCCACACCGGGTCAAAGACCGACATCGCCAGCGCCGCCTCGTCCTCTGCGAGCAGGTGGTGGTGAATCGCGTGAATCTGTTCCCGGAGCTTCCGTACCCGTCCCTCCGCCGTGCCGATGCGCTCGTGCAGCTCCGCCAGCCGGCCGATGACGGCCCCGTTGTCCTCGCCCGGCCGAAGCCGCCCCGACAGGTCGCGGATTTCCCGGTGCCAGCCGGTCAGGTCCTTCTCCAGCCCCGCCCGCTCGGCATCCAGCGCGCCGGCGCGGGCCGCGTCCTGCTGGCGGGCCTGCTCCAGAACTTGCTGCAAGAGGGCGCGGTCCTTGCCAATGCACTGGATCTGGTGGACGACGAGCTGTTCGATCTGTGCCGCAGGTACCGACTTGGAGGGGCAGGTGTGCCAGCCGCGCTTCTGGGCGCTGGAGCAGACGTAGTAGCGGTAGCGCTTAGTGCCGTGGCGGGTGGTGTGCGACGGCGTCATGGCACAGTCGCAGGGAACGCAGCGGATGATGCCCTTGAGCAAGGCCCCGAACTGGTTCCGCACCGGCGCCCCACCTGTGCGGCCGTTGCGCTCGAGCAGGGCCTGCACCTTCTGCCAGACGACGGGGTCGACGATGGCGGCGTGCTCGCCGTCGTGGACCTCGTCCTTGTAGCGGACCTTGCCGACGTAGGCGACGTTGGTCAGCAGCTTGTAGAGGCTGGTCTTCGTGAACGGCTGGCCGCCCCGTTCGTGGCCCTTGCGGGTCGTCCACCGTTTGTTGACCCAGCCCCGGCGTTCCAACTCCCGCACCACGGGCAAGAGCGATTCGTGTTCCAGGTAGAGTTGGAAGATGGTCCGCACCCGCTCAGCCTCCTCGGCATTGACGACCAGCCGGAAGCCTTGTGGGTCCACGTCGTAGCCCAGGATCGGATGCCCCCCGGCCCACTTCCCCTTGCGCCGCGTGGCGGCGATCTTGTCCCGCGTCCGCTCGCTGATGATCTCCCGCTCGAACTGCGCGAACGACAGCAGCACGTTCAGAATGAGCCGGCCCATCGAGGTCGCGGTGTTGAACTGCTGCGTGACCGAGACGAACGACACCTGGTGCTTCTCGAACGTCTGCATCATGGCCGCGAAGTCGAGTAGCGACCGGCTGAGGCGGTCCACCTTGTAGACGACCACGCAGTCGATCTTGCCCGCTTCGATGTCGGCCAGCAGCCGCCGCAGCGCCGGCCGTTCCATGTTGCCGCCGGTGAAGCCGCCGTCGTCGTAACGGTCGGGCAAGCACGTCCAGCCCTCGCTGGCCTGGCTCTTGATGAACGCCTCGCCTGCCTCGCGCTGGGCGTCGAGCGAGTTGAACTCCTGCTCCAGGCCTTCCTCCGTAGACTTGCGGGTGTAGACGGCACAGCGGACCAGCGTAAGGACCGACGCTTCCTTCTTCGCGTGCCGCTTCATTCCTCACCTCCCTTCCCGCCCAGGCGGAAGAAGAGGTAGCCGTTGCAATGTGACCCGGTGATGGCCTTGGCCACGGCGCTGAGCGACGAGTAGACCTCGCCCTCGTACTCGAAGCCGTGCGGCAGGACCTTCACGTGCAGCACGTCGCCTTTGTAACGGCGGGTGATGACCGTGCCCGGCGGCGGCAACCGTTCGTCCGGCTGGAAGCGAAGAACGCGGGTCGGGGCCGGCTCTTCGGCAGCTGTGGCCGTCTTGACTAGCGGCGGGTTCATTCGCAGGTCGGCGTCGCAGGCCAGCTCGGCGGCGCGGCGGCGGGCGCGCTCGGACAGGTCGCCCTCGGCCAGGGCCTGGATGCGCCAGGCAATGCGCTTCACCAGCCAGGCCTTGTTGTGGGCGTGAGTCTCTTCGCCGAACACCTCGGCGTACTTCGCCCGCAGTTCCTTCACGGTCATCCGCTGCAAGGTGGCGACCTCTTTGGCGATGTTCAGGTCCACGGGATCTCCTTTCGTCTCGGTACGCGGTCAACCCGTGTGGACACTGAGCACGGTTTCCGACCGAACCTCAAGGCGATCTGGGCCGGTTTCTGGCAGATTCTTCGGGGTACCCTCACCCTGGCCCTCTCCCGGTGGGAGAGGGGGAAGGGTGAGGGGAATGCGGGCGCAGCCCGGATCGGCGGGGAGCGCGGCGCGGGAACGAAGGCGAAGCAGGCCGGCGGCGAGGATGGCCGCGACCTCGCGGAGCCGTTCGTCGGCGGTCATGCGGGCGGGATCGTCGTGCGGTCGCATGGGACATCTCCTTGCGGGAGCGCCCACAGCGACCTACGCGGAGCGGCCGGCCGGCTGTCTGGCGGAGCGAATGCCTCTACCTATTAACCTTTGCTAATCGTGTTCGAATTGACGCATCGGGGTCCGAGAGGAAACGGGTTGGTAACTTTGAGAGGGGTGGTAACCCGAGACTCTGAGAGTTTTGGTCGGAGAGTTTCGGGGTGCGAGAGGAACCCTCAAGGTTCCTTTCGCACCCCGATGCGTCTCTTTCGAACTGGAGAGTTTTGGGCCGCTGATCAGATCGTCAAAAACCCTTGCGGGAAAGGCGGAAAAGACAAAACGCCAAGAGCGCCTGCTCTCGGCGTTTCTCGGTAACTGGTGTGTCTGGTCCACTCGTAGAGGGACCAGTCAGCTCCCCGAGAGGAACACTCTTCGTAACAAACCTCACCCAAGTCGCCGTGAGAGTATCGATCTCACGCGAAGAAAGCGCTCTGAGTTCTAGGGCTTGGAAGTTCTGACTTGTCGTAGAGTCTGGCTGGCCCGATTCGGGACTGTGTGCCTCTCGTGTCCCAAGATCACGTCTTCGGATCGCGACAACATGGTGACAACCCGCCGACACTACCACTGACAACCACCAGCAGTTCCAACCACCAGCAGTTCACTCGAGCTGAGCCACGCTCAGCCGACCCAAATCGGCCGAGACAGTTCGTCGGCTTGCTGAACCGGCTGCTCGTCCGGGGCAGAATCGGTTGGGCGCTCGGCTGATCCGAGGCGCGCCGTCGCCTTGATCGCCTCCGGCACTCGTTCGGTTCGGGAGAGGCTGTCGCCGCGGATGTGGTAAAGGCCACTCCTAATGGGCAGGTAGACGAACTCGGCCCCCGTCAGAGCGAACCGCCGCCACAGGTCCCAGTCCTCCAGGATGCTGATCGTCTCGTCGAACAGCCCCACCTTCTCCAAGAGGTCTCGCCGATGGGCAACTCCGAGCGGGCAGGCGACGTTTCGGTGTAACAGGATCGACCGCACCATCGCGGGGTCCCAGGTGCGAACCTCCCCCTGGCGCAAAAACACGCCGTCATCGTCGATGGCGTCGTAAGCGAAGACGAGAACATCCGCCTTCGCGCGGCAGCGGTGGACCCAATCCAGGTAATGGGGGTAGTACTCGTCGTCGCAGTCGAGGTAGGCGATCATCCGGCCCTGGCAGTGCCGGAGGGCGAGGTTCCGGGCCGCGGATGGACCGCTGTTCGCGGCCAGTTGGAGCGGCCGGACCCGCGAGTCGGACGCCGCGTAGCGGCACAGCGATTCGTAGCTCCCGTCTGTCGAGCAATCGTCAACGGCAACCAACTCCCAGTCGGAGAAACTCTGGGACAAGACCGAGCGCACGGACCGGTCCAAGAACCGGGCTCCGTTGAACACCGGCATGACGACAGAGATCTGGGCTTGGGATCCGTCCATCGCTCACCGCCTCTTCAACATCCTCATCGGGGTTCAGTCGGGTTCAGCCTGGAGTTCTCTCTTGAATACTTTGGCAACCACGTCCTGCAGACTCGCCTGGGATAGTCATTCCCCATCCGTCCCAACCTGTCGTAGGTACGCAGGAACGCAACCAAGATCAAGTCGAGAAGGGCGAACGCCCCGGAGCGGTGAACCTGCTCCCACACTCGGGGCAGAGGCACGGCCCCCCAGCGTAGTACCCGTTGAGTGTAAGGTCGGCCGAGCACGACGGGCAGGTCGCCTGAATGGGCGGGATGGCCGGCCATCCGGTCGGTATGCCGAGCGACTTGCCGCAACCCGGGCAGTGGTTGGGCGGGGGTTCAGTCGGTGTGCCGAATGGGATCCGGGCCTTGCACTGTGGACAGACGTATACAGGTCGGTCGTCGGGCATGGCCTGACCTCCGACACCCAACAGGGAAGCGGATGCTGACGTTTTATAGAAGGGAAAGCCCGTTATAGCTCCGAATCGGCGCGATAGTTGAATCTATACCACGAAGTACTTGCTGGAGTCGTAGCATATCATGCCCTTCAGAATCAGACCGCTCCCAAGTCCAGCTAACTGTATCATTTTCCTTGTTCCATTCTGGGCCTTCCATCCGACGGTATTGACCACCGTACTTCCATTCTGGAGAGGTGACCTCTTGAAAGAATCCGGCGATGGCGAGTCTGACTGCCTGCTGCTCTTGAGCGTTCAACGACCTTTTGAAGAAGACCATGTCCGTGGCTCGGTATACTTCGTCGGGAGGCGCGCTGTTCAACAGACTGCTTACGTCTACTATTTGCAGATTAGTCTGCCGAATCTCGCTGGGTTCTCCTCGTATGTCACACACCACCTCCGAAAGGGGTGGGACGGCCTCCTTGGCTGCCGTGAGAAAGGGGAAGCCGCTCACCACGAACAGCTGTCCGCCGCGCAACTGTAGTACGGGGGTCGCACTTATCACACGACTCCGAGACACGTAACGCCGTAGATCATCGCCGACAACCTTCCGGTCCCACGCCGTCGGTTGTAACAGTGAAGAATCGACAGCGACGGCTATCGGATTCACCCGGGCAAGAATGGGCGAATTGGTCGCGCTCATCAGAGACCCTGCTGCCAGAAGTAAGCATAACGGTTAAAATATTCGATGGCATCAGTTGGCACATGGTCCTGGAAGTGGCCAGGCATGTTCGAAATTGGGGAGTTCCCGGTAGCTCCGTGTTGTCGCTGCAGCAGCCACCAGCGATAGCGAGAGATCTCAGCACCCAGCACCGCAGGACCTCCCTGTCGGCCGTTTATCCCCTGCAGTTCCGCAAAGGTCTGCGCCGTCTCTCGTGACCGCGTCAGATACAATCCCGGACCCAGGTCGAGGGTGGCGTTCGACTGTCGGGCCATAAGCCGCTCGATATTCACCGCCTGATTCTGCACCGTTTCGGCAACATCATAATGCGTACTGCCTCGGTAGAATCGCGTATAGACCAAGGGGCGCATGGCGGCGCTCGTCACGTAACCGCCGAGCGGGAGGAAACCGAGCGCATCTGTGAAGCCGAAGTTCTGCGGGTCGGTGATGAGGACGTAGCTACTGTGGCCGACTCCGTACACAGAACCTGCAACGGTGTACCCTTGGGCTCCGCGATACGCCCAGATCCCCGCCTGCGGAACCCGCCCGGCCGCCCCGTATCCCAGCGCGAAGCTGTGGATCGAGCCGCCGATCTGCCCGCCGGTGTAGTACCACGAGTTGTAGTCCACGTTGTCCCAGCCCAACCCGCGGCGGGCGTAGCTGGTCAGTCCGAAGGAGAGCGCGTCGGCGTACCCGGCAGAGATATTGCTGGCGTGCCCGATCCAATTGGACCTGGACGAACCGAGGTAATTGACCCAGGAGTCGGGCATGCGGCTGACTACCCAGTCGGACCAGTCCAGCCCCATCGGGTCAATTCGCCCGGTCGGCTGGTTGCCGACGTAGCGGTACAGGTTGCTGTCGCCCGCCCCGAACCCCTTGGGGTCCTCGCCCAGGAAGCGGCCGGTGGCCGGGTCGTAGTAGCGGGCGCGGTAGTAGTAAACGCCCAGCTCGGCGTCGTACTCCCGGCCGGTGTACTTGAACCGGTCGCCGGCCGACGGATTGGTTTCGCTGAGGACGTTGCCGAAACTGTCGTAGGTGATCGCGTCGAGCACCGTTCCGGTCGGGCCGACCACCTGCCGCACGGAGTTGATGTTGTCCCGCAAGTACCACGCGGCCGTGCCGTTGGCGGCCACGCGGGCGAACAGCGCGTCGGGCTGGTTCGGGTCGGCCAGGTATCGCATTGTCAAAGAGCCGCTGCCGTCGAAGTCGGCGTAGGGATTGACCCCATCATACACGGTCCAGAGCTGGGACGCCGGCTTTGGTCTCGTTGAGAATGTTGCCGAAAATCTATTACTAAATGTGCTGGCCAACTCGTAACATGATGAGTGTTAATCTGCCAACACTGAAACTGGCTTCTGTTGCCGAACTGCCTCTCGACATACATGTGAGATAGACTCTAGACAACTCATCATTCGTTTGTCCTCCTGGAATGCCTTCATCAACGAGTCGATATCACTGAGCAATTGAGGAATCTCTTCGACCAAATAAGTGTAGTCGGAATAATAGTCGTGCACCTTGAGCACGGAGTTCAACCCCAAGGCAGCTGCCTTTTCGACGAGCATATGATGGTCACTTACCCCGATCCCTGCCGAGACCGAGGGCGTTCCGGAACGATCCAAAACCGCAAAGTCAAGACTCATGAGTGGCAACCTCAGTCATTTCGTCAAGTTAAGTCGATCTATCGTCTCGACCCAGGGTTACCGCACTACGAAGTCCTGATTGTGCAGGGATTTATGACATTTGGTGCTGAAAAGAGGCCAGTGATTCGACCTCGGCAACTCGGAATCGCTTGTTTTTCAGGCGTTTTCATAGTGCGGTGACCCTGCGTCTCGACCACAGGCGGGGCGGCAATCTGCACCATCCCAGGCTATGTTAGGAGTCTTGTCTCACAGATCACGGCGCTCCGGGAAACGCAGTGACCAGCCGCCCGTCTGCTTCCGTGATGATCGTCATGATTGACGTCTGTCGTCCTGCGTTTCTGTCATATCCAATGATGCGTCCCACGTCAAAAGTTCTTGCGTAGCGTCCATTCGGTTGCCGAGTCATCGGCTGTTGGGTGCCACTGCGGATGAGAGCGGCGACGTCTTCACCAGCGTTGAACTTGCTCTTGTTGGCGAACTGCGGTAGTCCCGGAAGTGTATGCCGTTCGACTACATGCTGAAGCCCCTGGGGCGTGATGCGAATCGGAGGATTCAGCGCCGCAATGGGAGTGCCCGGCCGGCTGGCTGCGGCAGCCCGCGTCGCCGCTGCCGCTTCCTCGGCCGTCGCCGCCCGGTTCGCCGTGCTGTTCCACCACCCGCGGTTGGTCCAGACGAATTGCTGGCCGGCCGGGGACACCCAAGTCGGCCCGGCCGCCGTCCAGATCACGCCGACGTTGGCGAGCACCGCGGCGTCGCCCATCCCCTGCCGCCAGTTGCGGTCGAACGCCGGGTCGGCCACCCCGTAGGTGTTGCGGACCGACCACGTCCCGCCGCCCGACTGCATGACCGCGGCGAGTGGGTCGTACCGCCGCCGCTGGACCTCGTCGAGCCGGGCGTCCAGCTCCCGCCCCCGCCGCCACTCGCGGTAGTACTGGTACAGGTACTTCCCCGGGTACCAGACCATCCCGCTCGGGTCGGTGAGGGTGGTCGGCGTGTTCCCCACGTACCGGTAGAAGTTGGGATCGCCCGCCCCGATCCCGAGCGGGTCCTCGCCCAGGAAGCGGCCGGTGGCCGGGTCGTAGTAGCGGGCCCGGTAGTAGTAGACGCCCAGCTCGGCGTCGTACTCCCGGCCGGTGTACTTGAACCGGTCGCCCGCCGACGGGTTGGTCTCGCTCAGGACGTTGCCGAAGCTGTCGTAGGTGATCGCGTTGAGCACCGTCCCGGTGGGGCTGACCACCTGCCGCACGGAGTTGATGTTGTCGCGCAGGTACCACGCCGTTGTGCCGTTGGCGGCCACGCGGGCGAACAGCACGTCGGGCTGGTGCGGGTCGGCCAGGTAGCGGGTTGTCAAAGAGCCGGAGCGGATCAGTAGCTTCTGTTTCAGGCACTTCCATGAGGCGTATGATGGTCATCGGCCAAAGGGGCTCAGCCGGGAATTGATAACCTCTGTACCGTCAATAAAGCCTGCGAAAACTGCTTGCCCACAGGGAGAGGGTCACTTTCGTCATAACTGAAATAATAGAGGAGTCCATCTCGGGGATCAACGGTCAATACTCCGAATCCGTGCAACTCCGCCAGGAGGTAGTAATCACCTTGAGGCTGGTGAATGGCATAAATCTGTGTGAGACCAAGGACGGTCCAGTCGCCGACGGTCAAACCATCACACCTCTCTATAAGTTCGATGTAGTCCTCTGGCAACTTCACGTCGAGCTGTTGCAGCAGTCGGTTTCGGCTATCATTATTGAGTGGCTCATATACTTCCGAGATCGAATTAGACACTTGACTGATCCAGCTCGGTAGCTGGGGATTGACAGCCACCCGGCGAGCGTCTGCGCCCAGTGTGCCCTCCTGCATTGGATCGCAATTGATCTGAACCCGCTCGATACGCGGGGCATCGCATCGCAGGATCTCGCCCGGAGGGGCGTCGAACAGAATCGAGAAGAAGAACCCTTGTACGAGAAAGAACTTGGCTACCCAATTCCTTTCGCTACTCGGACAGGAAAAGGTAATGGTTGCGAGCTGAACCTCCAGGCCATCGGCGGGGAACTGCAGTCGAGGATCACGACTGACAGCTCCCCGCTCCAGCGAGTAACAGCAGACCTCCCGACCGTTCGCGTGCCGCTGAACCAGGTTAACCCTCTGTAACTGTCTGGCGAGCAAGTCTGCAGCGTCAGTTCGCAGTTGCGTTTGCAGCTCACGCAGCAATGCGATCTCGAGAGGGCTGAACTTCGTCGACGACTGTACCATACCGGTGTAGAACCTCACACTTGCAACGGACCTCAACCATTTTCCGTGTACTTGGCTGCCATCCGTCGGACGCAGCACTCCGGGTTGTCCAGGGAGGCCTTATCAGGATCTCATTCACTCCTGTGGCCATGGGGAGGGTGGCCTGAACAAGGAGTTGACCCCGATCGATGCACCCCCATACCCGAGGCCGCCGAGACTACCTTGGGCCCAGTATGGCACACGCCTCCATTGCTGTACGTACCAGGGCGGCATCGGGTTGGCCGCTTTCCACCAGCGCGGCATCATTCGGTAACGGAAGGGGTCGATCAGGGCATGCTCCGAACCCCACATCAGTTTAAGGTTCCACCGCTGCCAGCTCAGCCATTGAGGCAGGTATCGGTTTGGAATCCAGTGCGAACGCTCGACCCACTCGATGCCACGCGGGAATGCGGGGTTCGGGCGGGACATGCCCATCGCGAGGTTGGGCGCGCGAGCCGAGCGCCAAGCTCCACCAATTGCAATTGAGTGAAGCAAACCGAACGCTTCCCCACCGTGATACCAGCCGGAGCGGTGATCCACGACATTGTCATATCCCATCCATCCCCGAGCATAGCTCGTCAGACCGAAGGAGAGGGTATCGGCATACCCGGCCGAGAAATTGCTGGCTTTCGCGAACCAGCCGGTGCGGTAGTCACCCAGGTAGTTGTCCCAGCTGCGGACGTTGTCCACTCCGATCCAGCCCGCGACGGTTTCGGCCCAGTCCAACCCCATCGGGTCAATCCGCCCGGTCGGCTGGTTGCCCACGTAGCGGTACAGGTTCGCGTCCCCGGCCCCGAAGCCCTTGGGATCCTCGCCCAGGAACCGCCCCGTCGCCGGGTCGTAGTAGCGGGCGCGGTAGTAGTAGATGCCCAGTTCCGCGTCGTACTCCCTCCCGGTGTACTTGAACCGGTCGCCGTCGGCCGGGTTGGTCTCGTTGAGAACCTTGCCGAAGCTGTCGTAGGTGATCGCGTTGAGCACCGTCCCCGTGGGGCTGACCACCTGTCGCACCGAGTTGATGTTGTCCCGCAGGTACCACGCGGTCGTGCCGTTGGCGGCCACGCGGGCGAACAGCACGTCGGGCTGGTGCGGGTCGGCCAGGTAGCGGGTTGTCAAAGACCCGGAGCCGTCGAAGTCGGCGTAGGGGTTGACCCCATCATACACGGTCCAGAGTTGCGTCGCCGCCTGCGGGCCGGGGCCGTCCGGGTCCACCCGCTTGCCGATCCGACGGTCGTTCACGTCGTAGGTGAACACCGTCTCCTGCAGGACCGCCCCGCCCGCGTCCTTGACCACCACCCCGCTGAGCCGGTTGCGGTAGTCCCAGACGAATTCGGTCACCTGCCCGTCGGAGATCCGCGTCTTGGTCAGCGGGTTGCCTTCGTTGTCGTAGGTGTAGTTGTACGTGCCATCGCTGATCAGCCGGTTGCCGGTCCCGGTCTGGTAGCCGGTCATCGTCCGGTTGCCGTTGGCGTCGTAGCTGTAGCCCTCGCTCCGCGCCCCCGACGCCCCGGTCAACTGTGCGGTCGCGTCGTAGGTGAAGTTCACCGTCCCTTCCGGCCCGGTGTAGCTCGTGAGCTGACTGGCCGCGTCGTAGCCGTAGGTGAAGTTCGACAGCGGTGTGCTGCCGCCGCTCCCCCCGCTTCCCCCGCTGCCGCCCGAGCTGGACGAGTAGCCGTGCGCGATGCCCGTGAGCCGGTCGGCGTTGTCGTAACTGTACGCCGTGACGACCGAACCCGACTGCCCCAACACCTGACGCGTCAGGCCGGTCAGCCGACTGGCCGCGTCGTAACTGAAGTTCACCTGCGGCACGGGGTTGCCGGAGACGGTCAGCGACACCTGCGTCAGCCGCTGGGCGGCGTCGTAGCCGTAGCTGACGCTGCCGCCGAGGCTGTCCGACAGGCCCGTGCGCTTCCCGGCTGCGTCGTAGCTGTACCCGAGCACCACCTGCGGCACGCCCGGCGTGCCGGCGTTGTTGACGCTCGTGAGCCGGCCGGCCGCGTCGTAGCCGTACGCATACGACGAGTTCGGGTCGGCGGCGGAGACGAGTTGCCCGGCCGCGTCGTAGCCGAAGCTCGCCGTGTAGATCGGCTGCCCCTGCCCGTCGAGCCAGGTCTCGGCGGTGCGGCGACCGGCCGCGTCGTAGTCGAAGGTGCGCTCGCGGCCGTTGCGGTCGGTGACGCCCGTCAGCCGGCCCGCGGCGTCGTAAGCGTACAGCGTCGGGTTGTTCAGCGGGTCGGTGAGGCTCGTCAGCCGGTCGGCAGCGTCGTAAGCGTACTGCCAGACGTTGTTGACCGGGTCGGTAATCGAGATCAATCTCCCCGCGAGGTCGTAGGCGTAGCCGGTGACCCCGCTCAGCGGGTCGGTGACGCTCGCCAGGCGGTTCTGGGCGTCGTAGGCGTAGCCGGTGGTGCGGTTCAGCGGGTCGGTGACGCTCGTGCGGTTTCCGGCGTCGTCATAGGCGTAGTTGGTGGTGTTGTTCAGCGGGTCGGTGACGCTCGCCAGGCGGTCCCGGGCGTCGTAGGCGTAGCCGGTGGTATGCCCCAGCGGGTCGGTCACCGCGGTCTGGTTCCCGGCCGCATCGAAGGCGTAGTTCGTCTGGTTGCCGAGCGGGTCGGTATAGCGGGTCAGCCGGTCGAGGGCGTCGTAAGTGTAGCCCCATGTCCCGCCGCCGGACCACTGCTGCGCGACGGCCAGCCGGTTGCCGTTGGCGTCGTAGGCAAAGGCGGCCTGGTTGTCGAGTGGGTCGGTGACGCCCGCGAGCCAGCCCCGGACGGTGTAGGTGAAACTGGTGGTGCGGTTGAGCGGGTCGGTCTGCGACGTCAACTGCCCGGCCGCGTCGTAGGCGTACAGTGTCGTGCTGTTGAGCGGGTCGGTCACTGACTCCAGTCGGCCGACCGGGTCGTAGGCGTAGAGCGTCTGGTGCCCCAGCGGGTTGGTGATGCTCGTCAGGTTCCCCGCGGCGTCATAGCCGAACTGCGTCGTGAAGTTCAGAGCATTGGTGATGCCGACCAGGCGGTTGAGGGTGTCGAAGGCGTAGCTGGTCGTGTGGCTCAGCGGGTTCGTCATCGCGACGAGGTTGCCGGCCGCGTCGTACTGGTAGGTGTAGGTGGGGTTGTTGTTCGGGTCGGTGTCGCCGTCGGGCAGCGTCGTCACCAGCAGCCGGTTGAGGTTGTCGTAGCCGAAGGCCGTGACGAAGCCGCGCTCGTCGGTCCGGCTCGTGAGGTTGCCGGCGGGGTCGTAGGCGAAGAGCACCGTGGCCGTGTCGGGGTAGGTGATCTCCGTCAACCGGTCCAGGCTGTCGTAGGTGAAGAGGGTGACCCGGCTCAACGGGTCGGTCACGCTGCTGACCAGCCCGTCGGACGTGTAGGTGAAGCTGGTCACCGGCGCGGTCAGCGGGCCGGGGCCGTCCGGGTCGGGCAGGGTGATGCTCGTCAGGTTGCCGTTGGAGTCGTAGGCGTAGGTGGTCGTGTGGCCGCGCGGGTTGGTGGCCTGCGTGACCTGGCTGAAGCCGTTGTAGGTGAACTGCGTGGTGCTATCGTCGGGCAGGTAGGTCTTCGTCGGGTTGCCCTGGCCGTCGAAGGCGCTGACCGCGCGGCGGCCCAACTGGTCGGCCCCCATCCAGGCCAGGCCGTTGGCGTTGCGGTGCGCGACCGCCATGCCGCCCAGCGGGTCGGCCGCTTGTTTGGGGGTGCCGAAGCCGAGCCAGTCGAGGCGGGTTTGCCAGGCGTGGCCGCGCGGGTCGGTGTACGCGGCCTGCGCCTCCACGGCCAGGACCGGCGTCGCCGGGTTGCCCTGACTGCCGGAAGGTGGTTCCGCCAATCCGCGCATTTGCAGCGCGGTCAACTGCTCGGTAGTGCTATCCGGCCGAGTGACGGTCGCCACCCGGCCCGCGAAATTGTACGCGAATGCCGTGGCATTCGACCGTGGGTCGGTGATCTCGGTCAACCGGTGGGCACTGTCGTAAGCGTAGGACCACGCGGGCGAAGCCAGCGGTCCTCCACCGTCCGGGTCGGGTTCGGTGATCGAAGTCAGCCGGCCCGACCCGTCGTAACCCAGTTGCGTCACCCGCCCCGCCGGGTCGGTGATCGTGCTGACCCGGCCGCTGGCGTCGTAAGCCAGTTCGGTGATCTGCCCGTTGGGGTCTGTGATTGTGGCGAGCCGGCCGCTCCCGTCGTAAGAGAAGCTTGTCGTGTTGCCGTTCCGGTCCACGACCGAGGTCTGCCGCCCGGACGAGTCGAAGTTGATCTTGGTCCCATCCTTGAGCGTGCGGGTGTAGCTGCTGTCGGGATTGCGGACCAGGGTCGAGAAGTCGCCCGCCGGGGTAACGAACGTGCCGGACTGCTGCCCGTCGGCGAACCACAGGCTGGTGCCGCCGGGCGACTCCATGATCACGCCGCCGCTCACCGACCAGAGGCGCTGCACGCCCGCGAGTGACCAGCCGGCACCGAACGGGCTGGAAGCGGAGTTGATGACGTTCACCTGGCCGCTGTAGTTGGTCGTCACCGGCGTCGGGTAGTGGGCGGTGACGGCGATCTGGTAGCCGTAGCGGCCGGTCGCCAACCCGGTGGCGTCGCCCTGGAGGGCGATCTGCATGATCCCGCCGGGGTTGAGCAGCGACGTGTCGTAGTAGACCGTCGGGCCGGCCACGCCGTTGAGCGTCAGCTGGGCGCTGACCGTGGTGGGCACACCCTGGGCCGGGTCGAGCGTGTAACGGGTCAAGAAGATCGGCCGCGCGTCGGCCGCCGTGGAACTGTAAACCAGTTGGGATGGCGGCACGCCGGGGTTGTAGGCGGGCAGGGTGTGGCCGGTCTGCACCTCGCCGGTGGCCAGGCCGAGACTGTAATTCGGCCCGCCGACCGCCTCCTGCCGGCTGGTGATGGCGTCCGGGGTGACGACAGTCGGCCAAGTGCCGACACTGGTGGGGCCGGTGTAGGAGCCGCCCGACCCGCCCGACCCGCCGCCGGTGTAGCCGAGGTCGGAGGCGACCTGGGTGCCGGCCACCTGGAAGGTCAGGGTCTGGGTGAACTGCGTGCTGTCGGCGTTCGTGGTCGTGACGCGGACGGTGTTCGTGCGGGCCGGCCCCTGGAACGACGCCCAAGCGAACTGGAGGCGGTAGCTGTTCTGGCCGGTGACGTTGACCGCGTCCGGGGCGTCGCTCAGGTCCCAGCTGTAGCTCGACACGGTGGCCCCGGAGACCTGGGCGCGCAGGTCAACGGACCAGCCGGAGAACTCGTGCTCGACGACACCCGGCGTCACGACGATGGCGTCGTTGGCGTCGAGCACCCAGAGCGGGTCGCCCGTCGGGCCGTCCAGGGTGAGCGGCTCGAAGAACGAGAACGCGCCGCCGGACAGGCCGCCGCCGAGGAACAGCCCACCCGAGGTCGACGATCGAGTGCCGCTGGAGGACGGGGAGGCGGACGTGAGGACCACCCCTCCGTCCTGCGAGCCGGCGGACCCGTCGGATGTGGTGGCGGCATTGGCTTGCCGCACCGGGGAGCCGGTGAGCAGTTGGAATGCCCCGGGTGAACTCCCGACGAACCCGTCGGCGTCGCCCTGGAACGGGCGGATGAGGCCGTGCGGGCGAGGGGCCGGAACGTCCGCACCGAGTCCGCCAGCCGTGGCAGAGCTTGCGGGCAGCCCACCATTCAGCACACCCGGACCACCAGGAGCCAGGCCCTGTCCTGGCGAGGGGGCAGTGGCAGAAGGACCGCCGAAGGCGAGCAGGCCGTCCAGCAGATCACGGTCCAGGCCGATGGCGTCGCCGATGCGGAGCCCCGCCCAGCCCGTATCCCGGTTGCCGCTCCGAGCAGATGAACCGGTACTCTCCCGCTCCGGGTTCCGTGCCACCGCCGGCAGGAAGTGGGTCATGGTGCCGGGCGGGGTGACGCCGCGGCGGCCCGGCCCGTCCGCCGACCAACGGTCGGTCCCCTCCCACGGCCGCGCCGGCGCGGTGCCGCGACCGACCGGGGCGAGCAGGTCGTCCCCGAAGAGGAGTGCGTCGGGCCGCAGCAGTAGCGGCTGGCCCAGCAGTTCGAGGACGCTGCCGGGGACGCTGCGGTCCTCCAGTTGGTGGAGGGTCGGGGTGGCGTTGAGGTTGAACTGGCGAACGCGGGTGCGAGTCCGGAGCTTCCGCAGCTTCATGGTGCTTCTCCGTGCTGTGTCCCGAGGTCACGAGGTCGGTGCGCCGCCATCAACGGAGGGGAAGCCCCCGGTTGGGTCCAGGCGCGAAGCGCGAGCGGTACGTTACCGTGACGAAGTCGTGAGGGTGTCGCGAGCCGGCGAACGGCGGCTCAAGGACCGAGCGCCGGGCGGGCGAGAAGCCCGACACAGGAAGGGGGAGGGGGAATCGGGGAGCGGTGGGCGGCGAATGTCCCGACGGGGGCCGGAGCGGTGCGATCCAGACGCATGCGGTTCTCCTTCGGGCAATTCCTTTCTGTTGGACCAGATCGCCGGCCGCTCCGGAACACGCCACGGCGGCCGTCGAAGACTTTCCGCAAGCATCTTCTATGTGCGGGCGGCGAGGTGTCAAGAGGACAGGCGTTCAGAATCTTCCGCGGGGCCGGCACGGCCCGCGACCCCCGCGAGAAACGCCTCGTATCGCGGCCCGAGCCGCTCGGGCCGCCACACCTCCGCGGCCGTCCGGCACCGCCGCCGCGCGTCTTCGTAGAACTCGGCGTCGTCCCACAGCCGGATGACCGTGTCCACCCAGGGCGCGACCTCCGCGGCCGTCGGGATCAGGCGCGACTCCGGCGTGTAGTATGCCGGGATGTCGAACAAAAAGCCGGCTCGTTCCAGTAGCTCGGGGAGCGCGCCGCGGCGGCCGGCCAGCACCGGGATGCCGTTGGCCAGGGACTCGGCCGCGACCAGCCCGAACGACTCGTTCCACAGCGACGGCATGAGCACCAGGCGGCTGACCCGGTAGAAGTCCCGCGGATCGGGCGTGTTCGCCATGACGTGCAGGTTGCCCAGCCCCGCAAGGTCCAGGCCCGTGCGGTGCAGCCAGTCGGCCCGGCCCCGCCCCTCGACCACCAACAGCGGGATGTCCGGCCGCCTCCGCGCTAGCTCGTGGGCGATGCGGGCGAACACGAAGACCCCCTTGTGGGGTTGGGGGTTGACGAACGTGGCGTACCGGCCCTCGACCTCCGGGCAGAGGAACCGCGACCAGTCCAGCGGGTGGGGGAGGGCCGTGCAGTCCAGGCCGAGTGAGCGGCGGTAGTAGTCTTGGGCGAACCGCGAGGGGACGAGGACGGCGTCCACCGGGCGGAAGAAGGCGGCGTCGGTGTAGGCGAAGTTGTGCAGCCCGAAGACGACCGGGACGCCCTGCCGCTTGGCGCAGGCGATGACCTCCGCCGCCAGCCAGTGCCCGCCGTAGGTCAGCACCGCGTCGGGCCGGAACGTTTCCAGCAGCCGCTCCAGCAGGGCGAGGAAGGGAAGCCCTTCGGCCCCGGTGGGCACGCCGGCACGTGCGGCGGAGGGTGTGTAGATCGTGACCGGGATGCCAGCCTGCTCGAGTTGCAGGAGCGTGAAGGGCGTCGGGCCGGTGGCGCACGGGCGGCTGAGCCACCGGATGCCCTGGTCACTCAGAAGCTGCGGGAGGGACTCCCCGGCCTCGAAGTCCAGCTGCGGCCCGCAGAGGACCCGGCAGTCCCACCCCCGGCCGGCGAGCATCCGCAGCAGGTCGCGGGTGGCCAGCGCCGCCCCGCTGGAGGGATCGACGTAACAGTGGTACGAGGCGAACAGCAGCCGCCCGGGTCGCCGTTCCACCGCAGGACCATCAGCCATGAGGCACCTCGCCTGCTGGTTGACCCGAGGGCGTGCCGGCAGCGTCCTGACACCGCTCTCATCCTATCGACTTCCCAAGCCGAGCGTCCAGTGCTCCTGCGGCTGCGCGAGGATCGTATCGGCATCGGTCGGGACGATCTCGCCCTCGTAGTTAATGTGCCGGAGCTGATAGCCGGCGCGTTCGATCTCGTGCAGGAGGCCGACCGCCTGCGGCGGGTCGCGCCGGAGGTGCAGTTCGAGGACGACGGCGGCGTGCGGGAAACGGCGTAGGGTTACCTGCATGCCGTCCCAGACCAGCGCCTCCGCGCCCTCGGCGTCGATCTTCACCAGGTCGAGACGCGGCCAGTCGGCACAGAGGCGGTCGAGGGTGATCGCCGGGGCCTGCACGGTCCCGCAGCGATGCGCATAGGCCCAGCGTTCGAGCGACGAGGTGGCGAAGTCGCCGTCGTGCAGGACGAAGTCCACCGCCCGGTCGTCGAGGTTGCCAATCACCTTCGGGCAGATCTCGACGCCGTGGTAGAAGCCGTTGAGGGCCAGATTCTGCGGCAGGTACGTCTCGGCCAGGAGCGGGTTCGGCTCGCACGCCACGACCCGCCCCTCGGGGCCGCATGCGGTGGCCATGAGCAGCGTGTAGTAGCCGTAGTTCGCGCCGACGTCGACGCACCGCATGCCGGGTCCCAGGTGCCGGGCGATGGCGACCGTCACCCACGACTCCCAGAACCCGTCCAGCACCAGACGCGGGCCGAGCATCAGGTCGCGGGTGTCCACGAACGCCAGGAAGTCACCGAGCAGCCGGCAGAGCAACCGGTGGTCGCCGTAGTAGACGCCCGCGGCCTTGCGCCGGCTGGCCTCTTCCAGTTCGGCGCGGCTGGACACAACGTGCGACGGGATCGGCATGGTCAGGCCTCCAGGGGAATGAACTCGATCGGCATCCGCTCGTGTTCGAGCCACCGCCCGTGCCAGGAGCCGTCGCCGCTCTCCCGCAGGTGACACGTCGGCCGGTCCAGCCGGCTGAGGGTGAGGATCGCGTGCCCGTCGTCGATGTTCACGTCCCAGCGGCGTTCGCACTCGGCCGCGCCCTCGCCGACCTTCGCCGCGCGGTCCAGACGCATCGGTCGTTCGTCGTAGCCGACGCGCCGGTACAGGAAGCGCCGGCCGGTCAGCCCGTCGATCACCCGCTGCTCCTCGGGCGTGGGGTCCGGATTGTGCCACAGGACGCCGTCCCAGCGCTTGCGGAGTTCCGCGACGAACTGGAAACACAGCTCCTCGTTGGCCAGCGAGTTGTTGCGGCGGTTGCCGCCGCCGAGCTTCCACTTGTCCTGGCAGCGGTGGTTGAACATCTGTTGGCCGCGGAAGTCCCACTGGACGATGGTGTGCTGGTTCCAGCCGGGGGCCCTCGGCGGCATGGCGTAGTCGCTGCCGAGCTTCCGCCAGCCGAGGTGGAAGCACTCCTTGTCGCCGTACACGACCCGGAACACGAAGTCCGAGTGCTCGGCGTACCAGAGGGCCATGCGCAGCTCGCGCCAGCACCGCGTCTTGTTGATCACGTACTGGCCGCTCTCGAACGCGACCTCGCTTTGCCACCGGGCCGCGACTTCCGGGATGTCGAAGATCTCCCAGACGTCGCGCTTCAGTTGCCAGCAGGCGTAGTCGGGCCAGAAGACCGCGCCCGTGTCGAGGTACTCCGGCCAGGCGAAGACCTCGGTCACGTCGCGGCACGGGCCGCAGTCGGCGTCGAGGAACAGCACCTCCGCGAACGAGGAGTAGAGCGTGGAGAAGGGCTTCAGTTCCCAGCCGCAGAGGATGCGGCAGGGGTGCTCCTTCTCGACCTCGCGGGCATCGACGCACTCGACCCCGAGCGGCTTGAGGAGCCGCCGCAGGTACGGGTCGATCTCGCCGGTGCCGAGGTGCCAGAGCTGGATCGGGAGCGTGCATCCGAAGTGGCGGATGAGGTTGACCCCGACCCAGACGCTCGGGAAGTATTTCAGCCCGCCGCCGGCGATGACGATCCCGCGCTCTTGCGGGTAGCTGAGGCGCGGCGTCCGCAGCGTCTGAGCGAACCGCTTGGCCATGACGCGATGGGCTTCGTTCACATTGGCCCACGACGCCCAGCCGTTGGGCCACGGGCCGGGCGGGGCGTTCTCGATCAGGTGGATCATCTCGTCCACCGTCATGTCCTGACGTGCCGAAGCTGGGCTGAGTTGCGCCATCGACCACTCCTACACGTCTTCCACGGGGATCGGGACGGGACTGCCGGTGATCATGCCCGTCCCCTGGCCCGAATCGCCGCCTGAACCGGAGGCTTTCCCCGACACCCGGGCGCTGCCGGAGCCGTCGCCGGAACTTGAATCACTGCCCGACCCGCTGCCGTCGGCGGGGCCGCTGTCCGAGCCGGAACCCGAACTGCCTTCCGACGCCGATCCGGAACCCGACCCGGAGGCGGTGGGGCCGGGCACCGACCCACTTCCGGGCGTCGAGCCGCTGCCGCTGCCCGAGCCGGGGTGCGATCCCGACGCGGAGACCGATCCCGGGCCGGAGGCGCTGCCGCTGCCCGCGCCACTCGCGCTGCCCGACCCGGCGGCGCTGCCGGACGATCCGCTCGCCCCGCTCGATCCGGGCGAGCCGCTGGCGCTGCCCGAACCGCTCTCGCCGCTCAGCGAGCCGCCCGAGCCGCTCGCGCCCGAGCTGCCTCCGCTGGAGGCGCTGCCGCCCGATCCCGACGAGCCGCTCGGGCCGGACCCTTCGCCGGAAGACCCGCTCGCGCCCGACCCGCCCGAACTCCCACCCGACGAGGCGCTCTCGCCCGAGGAACCGCTGGCCCCGGAGCCTTCCCCGGACGACCCGCTCTGGCCCGAGCTGTCTCCGGACAGACCGCTGTCGCCCGACGACCCGCTGAGACCGGAGCTCTGGCCGGACGAGCCGCTGAATCCGGAACTCTCGCCGGAGGAGCCACTCACGCCGGAGCTGTCTCCCGATGAGCCGCTTTCCCCCGATGAGCCGCTGAACCCCGAGCTGTCTCCCGACGACCCGCTCTCGCCCGAGCCACTGGAACCGGAGGAGCCGCTCGAACCGTCCTGGCAGCACCCCAGCGCGTACACCGGCACGCCCTCCGGCGTCATGCCGACGAAGCGCATCAGGTAGCGGCCGATGCGCGGGAACTCACAGGTCGAGTAGCCGTAGAGCGGCGTCCCACCCGCGAGGCCGAGGAAACGTGCCAACACGCGCGGCACCTTGTTCTCGAACGCGGCCGGCCCCGACCCCGAACCGGGGCAGCCCAGCGCGAACAGCGGCGTGTCGCCGGTTCGGCCCACGAAGCACGCCAGGTATCGCTGCGATGGAATCACTGGTTGACGTCCACCACCTTGCACGCGAACAGCGTCTGCCACGTCTTCGTCGCCGCGTCGTAGCGCTGGACCTCGCCGGGGTAGTAGCCGTCGGCGTCGGGCACGTTGCCGGTGACGAGCACGTGCGCCTGGAGGTCGCCGTCGTCGAGGCGCACGACGGCCCAGCGTTCGATAGAGCCGCTTGGTTCGACCCACAGCACTCGCGCCGAACCGTGCGGCACGTTCCGCAGCCAACCCGTCTGGTCGAGTTCGACCGCCGCAAAGTCGTACAGTTGCGCGGGATCGACACGCAGTTTCACCGGCGTCACGCCGGCCACAACGCCCCGACCGACCGCGTTCGCCGCGAGCGGTTCGAGCAGAATCGCGAACCGCTCGCGCTTCGCCGGGTCAGTTGGCTTCACGCCGTCGAACGTGACTTTGTTCTGGAACTCTTGGAGGTTGTCCGTCGGCGTGATGACCGGCGCGTTGAGCGCGACCACGGCAAAGCGACCGAGATCCTCACCGGACGCGTTCCGCACTTTGACGATGCCCGTCTGCCGGAACGCGGCATCTTCGTCACGCTCGGTCTCGTGGAGTCGCCCCCGCGCGAACCGGGCCGCGTCGAGGAACGCGTTGTACGCCGCCGCCGGGATCTCCAGCCGCTGGCCGGGCGTTACGTTCTTGAACGGATCGCCGGGCATGTCAGGCTCCGATCCCGAGGAGCGCGAAGTTGCCCGGCTCGTAAACTCGCTCGATGTAGACCGACTCCGGTTGTTTCACGAGCACTTTCTGGTCTTCCACGTCGCCGTAGCGCACCCAGAGATACTCCCACCCCTTCTTGTTGATGTTCTGGATGTCGCCGACCTGGAGGTTGACCGCGTTCGGGCTGGCCGCGAACTGGTACGTGATCTCCCACTTCTCCAGTCCGCGACGCGAACCAGACGCGCCCAAGAACAACACCTCGCCGGCCGCGAAGCCCTTGAACGGTGCGTTGTTCACCTTCCCCGTCAGGCTGAAGACCGTCAGCTTGTAGCCGTGCGTGACGAGCGCCACCGGGATCGAATACGCTTCGGAGAAGCGGAACACCGGCACGGTGATGTCGGTCCCCTCGACCGAGTCGTTGTTGAAGCCGACTGCCCCCTTGAGATCAGGTGCGACCTTGCCCGGCTTGGTGTGCTTCGCCACCGTCTGGAGAGACTGCGTGACGTGCTGGGTGCCGCCCGACGTCTCGAACGTGTAACTCGGGCCGAGCGGCGTTTCGGGCGTGACCGGTTCGCCGCCGCCGGGCGGGGGTTCGCCGGCCAGTGGTTCCTCGCGCCCGTACCGCACCGACACGTCCCATACCCCGCCGCCCTTGTGGTCGATGTGGTAGTTCTGGAAGACCATTCCCCGGAAGATGGCCGGGATCGTCGCCTCGACCAGCGCCCGCACGTCGAGGTCACTTTCGGTGCCCAGCACGGCAAACGACAGATCGACCGACGGGCTATCCGGCCCGACCGTCGCCCCGCCGCTGTCGAACTTCTCGATGATGATCGCCATCGGGGGAAAGCCTCACGCGAAGACCAGCCCGCCGTGAACGGCCGCGACCGCGATCTTCTTGACGTTGTCGTTGATCTGATCGACCGCCTTCGCCGTGCGCTCGTTGAGCGATTCGCCGCCCAGCCCGCGCACCGCCAGCGCGTTGAACGTCCCCTGCACATCGACCTTCTTGGACAGGTCAATCACCTCGTCGAGCGAGGACATCGACCCGGACTTGGCCTTCGGCGGCACGCGCGGAGCGGCCTCGTCGCGTTTGCGTTCTGCTTCCTTCACCGCGTCGCGGAGTTCGTCGGCGGCCTTCTTCACGTCGTTCATGGCTTCGGCGGCGTCCGCGCGGCGAGCGTCGTTGGCTTCGCGCTGCCGGCGCGCCCGCTCGTCGAGGATCTGGTTCTTGATCCGGTCGCGGTTGCGGTTGATGTTCTCGTCGGAGAAGTCGAAGTTCTCGCGGAGCTTCCGGGCGAACGTCTCGAACCCGAGTTTGTCCGCGACCCAGGCGGCGGCCTTGAAGAGCTTCTCGATGGCGAACGCGAACGTGCGGGCGATCCAGGCGGTGAAGTCCCAGAACATGAGCTTCAACCCGGCCACGACATCGTGCCAACCGTCCACGAAGATGCCCTTGAAGGCGTTCCACTTCTCGGTCCACCACAGCACCGCCTTGGCCCACTCCAGGTTGATGGCCGCGAGTGCGATCTTGGCCGCCAGTTCCAGGTCGCCGGCCTGGATCGCGGCGACGATCCCGCCCCAGGCGGTCTTCGCCGTCTCCGCGAAGCTCATGAACCCCGCGCTCAACTCGTCCGTCATCCGCTTCCCGGCGTCGGTCTGCGTGGCGAACAGGTAGCCGAGGCCGACCAGGGCCGCGACCACCAGGCCGATGGGCGACAGGAGCGCGCCGAGGACCGAGCCGATCACCCCGATGACCGTGCCGAGCATCGAGAAGATGGTGATCAACCCACTGATGGCGAAGCCCACCAGACTGACGGTTACACCGAGCGCGACGAGCGCAGCGCCGACCCCGAGGACGACCGCGACAATCTTGGCGATCGAGACGACCAGCCCGCGATTGCGGTCGATCCATGCAGCAACATTCCGCGAGGTCGTGATGATCCAGTTGGCCAAGTCCATGAGCGACGGCACGAGCGCCGCACCGACCGCGAAAACCCCGCGTTTGAGAACGGCCCAGAGGATGTCGAGCGCGTCGCCGAACTCCTCGGCTGCCCGCGCGTCCTCCGTGGAGATGGTCAGACCGAGTGCGCGGGCCTTCTCCTGCAACTCCTCGATGCCCTTGGCACCGCCCGCCACGAGGGGTAAGAGTCGGGTGCCCGATTTGCCGAACAGGTCCATCGCCAGTGCCGCGCGCAGGGCCGGGTTCTCGATCCGGCTCAGCTTCTCGGCCAAGAGCTTGAACTGTTCCTCCGGGCCGAGGGCCTTGAGGTCCGCTATCGTCAGTCCGAGCCGGGCGAGCGTGTCGGCGGCTGTCTTTGAGCCGCCCGCGGCATCGACGAGGACTTGTTGCATCCGCCGGATGGCCGTCTCGAACGTCTCGAGGTCGGACCCCGACTGGCTGACCGCGAAGGCGAGTTCCGAGAGTGATTCGACGGCAATCCCCGTGCGTGCACTCATCTTGGCGATCTGGTCGCCGGTGTCGGCGAAGGACTTGACAGCCAAGACGAGGGGTGTAGCGAGCGCCGTACCAAGACCGAGGAACTGCGTGCCGAGGCTCGTGATCCCCGCACCGAAGGCCTTCAGCTTGGCGGATGCGGCGGCGAGTCCGCGCGTCAGCCGGTTGTCCTTGATGAACAACTCGACGTAGGCCGCGCCCGCACGAATGCCGCCCGCCGACACCGCCATTGCTTACCCTCCCTTCGGTCTGTCCACGAACACTTGCTTCAGGACCGCGATGCCGACCTTCGCCGCAACCGGTTCCTTACGCCGTAGGTGCGGGTTGAAGTCAGCCGGTTGGAACGGGCGGGTCTTCTTCGGGTCGCGGTGCGCGTTGGCGAGGAGCGCGAGCACGGCGGACGTGTGCGCCCACCGCTGTCGGCTGTCGGCCTCGGCCATCGTCAGGAGTTCGCGGAGGGTGAAGGGGCCAGGGTCGAGGCCGAGGACGCCGGCGAGTTCCCAAACGAGGCGATCAACTTGCTCGCTGCCTTGTCCGCGTCGAACGTCTCGATGACCGTCTCGGCGTGAATCAGGAGCTTGTCCCGCACCTTCCGCCCGGCCGAGAGCACCTTCGTCAGGCTGGCCCGCGTCCGGGCGTCGGGGAAAAAATCGATCAACTCCTCGACGAACGCATCGGCAGCGAGCGTGATCGCGTCGCCCGCCAGCGCCCGGCCGAAGTCCTCGTCCGAGACGCTCCTCGCGTCCGCCTCGTCCTTGCACAGGCAGTAGAGCACGTCGGCCAGTTGGACCGGATCGCCCACGAGCGCGCCGAGTGGTTTGAAGCCATCGTCGATGAGCTTGTAGAGGTCGACGCCGACCAACCCGCGGACGCGCTTGATCGCGGCCACGTTGATCGTCACGGTCCAGACCCGCCCGGCGTTGTCGCGGAAGCTGTGCATCCGACAAACCCTCCAGTATGAATGGCGCAACCCGGCACGCGGGCCAAATCCCTACCTGTTTGAATGGCGCTCTGGTCACTTCCGCAGGACGGGGATGTCGATCGGCTGCCAGTCGGCATCGGTCTTCTTGGCGATGCAGACGGGAATCGCGAGCGGTTCCCAAGTGTCCGTGTCGGTTTTCGCCACCGGCCGCAGCCGCGCTGCCCGCTCGGCGCTGCCGCCGAACATCAGCACCTTTCGGCCGCGCTCGGTGGTGCAACAGACCACCGCGATCAGTTCGTTCGTGTCGGCTCGGAAGATGCCGCCGCCCGAATCACCGGAGGAGACGCTCAACTCCATCGGCAACTGCCCGTCAGGCGTCTCCGCACCGGTAGTCTTCCCGTTCTCCCGATTGCCCGGCTTGTCGATGCCGTAGCCCATGTGCCAGACTTCCGTTCCCACGGGCGGGTTCTTCGCCGCGAGGTTGGCGAACGGCAGGTCGTCCACCGCCGCGTCGGTCACGAGCCAAGTGAGGTCCGCGTCCGTGTTCCGCGCCGCAACGGTGACCGCGAGCGTGCGACCGTCTTTCAGCGTGAACGTGCCTCGACTGCCGACCCCACCAGTGCAGTGCGCGGCAGTGAGGATGTCCCACTTCCCGTCGCTCCGCTTGGGACCGATCACGGTCGCGGTGCAACCCGCGTTACCGAACCGCAGCTTGCCGATGGCTTGCTCGGCGTTGGCCTTCCCCGGCGGCTTCGGTTCGGGTGCGGGTGGCACCTGCCCGCAGCCTTCGATAGTGACCGTGACCTGGCTCTCCTCGACGACCAGCCCGTCGTCGGTCTGTCGGATGACCAGCAACTCGATCTCGTAGGTGCCGGGATGTGCCGCGAACTCCAACACGCCGCGCGGCGTGGTTGCCCGCTGCACGTCCTTCGCCGGGTGAACGCGCCAGAGGATCGCGGCCTTCGGATCGACACCCTCGGCGCGCAATCGCACCAGCGAGTGTGGCTTGTACTTCGTCTCCCCCGTGATGCGAACGGGCTGGTTTGTGTCCGCCGCGCCAACCGACGCGGCCACGAACAACAGAATCCCAATGCAGGCAGTACGCATGATGCTCCTTGGGTTCAAAGGTCAGGAGATGGAGGTCAGAAGACAGAGGTCGGTGAATGCACTGCTGTCCTCTGCCCTCTGATCACGGTGGTGGCGGCGGCGGAACCGTCATCCACTCCGGCGGGTTCTCCGAGTACGTCGGCTTCACGGTCACGCTGACCGTGATCGCCTCTTCCAGCGGCTCGTTGCGGCTGAAATTGGTGACGGCGCAGGCGGCGCGCAACCCCTGCGAACCAGCCGTTTCGATGTCGCCGTCCATGACCGCGAACTCGATGGAGGTGTGGTTGAGGAACGCATCGCGGAGGGCCGTGAAATCGTCGTCCTCGGTGTCCCACACCATCATGAACTCGATGGAGCCGTCCTTGAGCGTCGCCACGGTTGCTCGCCAACCGGCGTTGCCGCGTGTCGTCACGTCGGCCTCGCCCGCTTCGAGGTTGAGCGTCACGTCCTTGACGTTCTCGATCTCGTTCCACGCCGGCGCGGGGTGCGTGCCGGTGTTGCGGTAGAGCTTGGCGTCAAGTCCGAGCCTCACGCTCATCGGTGTCTCCTCAGCGAACCGAGTTCTTCCACAAGGCCGACAGTTGCGGCTTCTCGGCCTCGAATGCCGGACCCATGAACGGGCGCGAGCGATAACGCGCTCGCTTCCGACCCTTCCGCGTTTCCAGAACCGTGTCGCCACCGTGTTCCAACAGGCGCGGCGCTGCCGAGCCTTCGCGGATCAACGTCGGCCCGATCACGACCGATTGCCGATCCGCGTCGTAGGCGAAGAGGATGAACTTCCGCAGGAGGCCAACGTGCGAATATGGCGGCTGCCCCGGCGGACTCGTCCCCTTCCGCTTCTTGATCGAGGTCTTGGCCCGCTGCCGCACGAACGCCCCGAACCGCGACAGCACTTTTCGCGTGGCCTTGTCCACCTTCTGTTGCACCGCTGCCCGGTCGAAGAAGCCCTGCTTCGCGGCCTGGAAGCTCAGCCCGATCATGCGTCACCGCCACACGCGGAAGGTCAGGGTCAGCAGGCTCGTGAACTGGCGGAACTCGTCCAGGTGTTCCGGCGCGTACACCGGGACATTTTCGACTTCGGTGCAACGGGCCTGCGGGTAACCCGCCAGCGGGTGCGACCGGAAGTGGTCGGCGATTTCCTCCACCAGTGCCATGAGCGCATCGAGGTTCCCCGACGTCGGGTCGAGCTTCTGCTGCACCGCCACGTCGATCTGGTAATCGAAGCTGTCGCGGTTGCGGTCGAGTCCCTTGCTCACCACCGACCGCGGCACCACGCTGACGCGCAGTTCGGTCATCTCCGACAGCTCGAACCGCGGGAGGTAGTGCCGCTCCGCCGTCAGCGTTTGACTGAATGTGGTCGCGTTCAACTGGGCGACCACGGCGTCGGCGATCTGCACAATCGTCGCGGGCATCAGGCGGGTTCCTTCGGCACGAGCGCCCGCACGATCTGGAGGATCAGGTCGTCGAGCGACGTGCCCGTTGCCCGCACGATCTCGGTAAGCACCTCGCTGTGAACGATGGCCCGGAGGATCGGAGCGGCCTCGCCGGTGTTGGCCCCGCTGCCGCGCAAACTGATCAGTTGCCGTAAGAAATCGAGCATCACTCCACCCCCACTTGTTTGGTGTGAATCCGAAGCACCTTCCTGTACACATCCGACCAGCGCCACGGCGGTTCCTTGCCGGGTGCCATCACCTCGTACACGAACGTCTTCTCGCCCTGCGTTTCTCGAATCGTGTCACCTCGCTCGGGTAACACGGTCGCAGTACCCAACACCAGGTCCGCCGCGTGGATGAGGAAATCGCGGTCGGTCCACTCCATCCGCACGCCCCCGTAGCCGTCGTCAAGCTTCAGCAGCGTCCGACCGATGGTCGCCTGCATCGTGACTTCGACCGCCCCGCGTCGGTACACAACCGGTCGCGAGGCGTGTTCCTTGAGCATGTCGGCCAGCCAGTCGGAGCCGGTGCGGAGCAGATCGGGCATGACTTCCTCACTGGCTCATGCGGATGCGAACCGTGGCGTCGGCATCCGCAGCCGCCTTCACAACCTTGCCGAGCAGTTTGTTGCCGGCGGCCGTGGCCGTGGCGACCTTCGCCACGTTGTCCCAGTACGCGAGCGCGCCAGCGGCCAACCCCGTCCCCCCTCCGGTCGCCTTGGCGAAATCGAAGACCCCCTCGACCGCCAGCGCGCCGGGGACGTTCGCGGGGATCGGTTGCTTGGCGACGCCGATCAAGTCGCCTTGCACAACCACCTCACCGGCCGCCACCGCCGCCCCGGGCGTGTAGTCGATGCACTCGCCGTCGTGAACGAACACTGCCTGTGCCATCGGTGAAACTCCGTGGGATTACGCCTCGCCCTTGACCTTGACCCCCGCGAGCCACTCGGCGAAGTCGACGCCGAAGTCGTGGTAGCCGCGGAACTGCACGCCCAACTGGTTGAAGTCGGCCTCGGCCATGTCCACCGTCGGCGTCTGCACGCCGTCGAGGAAGCTGACCACGACCGGGGCCAGAACGCCCGGCGCGCGGAACAAGTACCACGCCTTCGCCGACTGGCCGGCGAAGGCCGCGTCGGAGAGCCAGTCGCACACCACCGGCCGGTACTTGCCGGCGTGGATGTTGTCGCTGGGCACCGAGTCGTCCGCGGACGCGCCGCCGGTGTTGACCGTGGTGCTCTGGTAGAGCCGCTGCGCGACGAACTGCAGTTCGGGCGGGACCAAGAGGATCGTCGGCACGCCGCCGACCCGCTTGCCGTCGGGCGACTTCAACTTGCGGAAGGCGAGGATGCCGGCCTGCAAGCCGGTGCCGTTGAGGTCGAGGGCGGTCGCGGCCCCGGCGATGGAGTTGCCGCGGGCGGCGGTGAAGAACGCCGCGTTGTCGAGGAACCGGCCCCAGAAGACGGCGTTGAACTTCCGGGCCGCCCCGCCGCCGAGCCGGGTGCGGATGTCCTCGAAGGCGCCCAGGTCGTCGTTGATCAGGTCCTCGCGGGTCAGCGAGAACATCTTGGCGTAGGTCCGCGCCTGCCGGGTGTACGACTCCTCGGACTTCTTGCCGTGCTTGATCTCGCCGCCCGGCGGGAGTTCCTCGTACTCCATGTCGTCGAGCAGGCGGTAGCTGGTGACCTGCTTGAAGTCGCTGACCGACTTGACCGCCGCGACCTCGCGCCAGGTCTGGTCCTCCTCCTGGAAGCCGGCGAGCAGTTCCTTGTTGGCGACGTTCGAGAAGATGCCAGGCAGCGACAGGGTGCTGAACGCGGCCTGCACCGGGCCGAACGCGGCGCGGAAGATCGCCGGCAGCGTGTCGCGGCGGATCGCCGTGCGGCCGGCGTAGCCGTTGGCCTGGGCCGCCATCACGACCAGTTCCTGCAGGCCGAGGCCTTTGAACTGCCGGTCGGCGGCGTCGAGCGTCTCTTCGGAGAAGAGCCTCTCGCGGTTCGGGGTGCGGAGCGTCTTGCACAGCGCCGCCTCGATCACCTCCGCGCCCGGCAGACCGCCCTGGCCGCCCGCGACGGCGGGTGCGGCCGGGCGTTTGCGGCGCAGCAGTTCCAACTCGGCGTGGGTCACGTCCCAGCCTTCCTCGATGGCCTGGGCCTCCACGTCGGGGAGCTTGCCGTCGTACAGCTTGCGGATGGCGGCGATCCGCTTCGCCTCGTTCGCCGTCGCCGTCCGCACGGCGGTCACGGCGTCGGCCGCCGCGGTCGCGGCCAGTGTGTCCGTCGGGCTGGTTGCCGTCGGCATGGTCGGACTCCCCTGGGCGTGGGCGGCCACGCTCGCGCTGGTGTTCCCGTCCGCGCCGAGATCGACGAAGCTGATCTCCCCGAGCGTGGACTTGCGGACGATGACGACCGGCCCGGTGAACTCCCGGCCGTTGGCCGCCGCGACCTGGCCGTCCTTGACGAACTCGAACTGCTCGACCCGCGCCCCGATGCTCGCCTGCCACGGGAAGCCGTTGCGCGACCCGGCGATGACGCGCTCGGTGTCGGGGCCGGGGATGCTCAGCACGCCCGAGGCGACCAGTTTCCCGGCCTCCTGGCCGATGGCGTCGGTGTGGCCGACGAGCCGGTCGGTGTTGTGGCCGACGCGGATCGGGCGGTTCTGCGACGGGATCGCCATGCCCGCCAGATCGACGACGACCGGGTACTTCCACCCCTCCAGCCGCATCGCCCCGCCGGTGTAGGCGACCATGTTGAAGCGCGGCAGCTTCGCCGCGCCGTCGCCGACGGCCGGGCTCTCGGCGGCCGCGAACTGCATGGTCGCGGTCAGCCAGAGCTTCTCAGGCATCAGTTCGGGCCGGCTCGTCGGCATCGTCTTCCTCCGGGTTGGCATCGTCCGGTCCGGGAGTCGTCTGGGCCGGCGTCAGGCCGAGTTCGGCCATGAGCGCGACTTCCTTGGCCCGCTGGCGCAAGGCGTCCTCCCAGTCCCGCCCCTGGCGGGCGTACTCGTGCGCGAGGGTGGTCGTGTGGTTGGCGAGCCGCGTCGCCTGGGCGGTCGCTTCCTTCGCGGGATCGACGTGTTCGTGGCCGTCCCAGAACCAGGCGTGGTCGAGGTCGATGAACGGACCCAGGCCCGCCGGCAGTAGGCCCGGAATGAGGGCGGCCTCGTCGAACCAGGCGGCGAGGAGGCGGTCGAGGATGGTGTCCTCGACCTGGGCCTGCTCGACCCGGATCGCCTTGAAGTAGGTCTGGTGGTCGAGCCGGCCGGAGGCGTAGTTGTAAGCCGACGAGTTGCCCGCCGCGACGTTGAACGGCATGTTCAGGCAGCGGGCGATCTCGTTGAGGATCTCCCGCTTGAACTCCGCGTAAGTCGTTGCCGGCTGCTCGGCCTGGAGTTGGCTCATCTTCCAGCCGCCGGGCATGGTGACGAGCGCCCGCTTCTCCAGTTCGATCGGCTCGAACGGCTCGGCCGCGTCCGCCTCGCCGCTGGCCGGCGCGTCTGTGTAGAGGATGCCCGCGAAGTCGGCGGCGGTTTCGGCGGCCGCCAGCACCGCGAGGGTGAACCGCCGCAGTTGCGCGAACAGCGGCAGCGCGGGCGTGATGTCCGGGATGCCGCGCGCCTGGCCGGGGCGGTCGATGCGGAACCAGTGCAGCATCGCCTCGGCGGGGATGCGGTCGAAGGCCAGCGCCCGGCGGGACACCACGTCGCCCGGATGCTCCCGGAGGACGTGGTACTCGACCGGGTTGCCGGCCGCGTCGAAGACGATGCCATCGACCGTGGCGTCCAGGCGCGGGTTGGGCGTGGTCACCTGCTCGGCCTCGACCAGCTTCAGGTCGAGTTGCACGGCGTGCGGCAGCTTCGGGTTGTTGGTCAGGAGCGCGAACGCCTCGCCGTCCGTGGCGCGCGCCGAGCGCATCGTGCGGAGCTTCTCGGCGAGGCGGATCGCGGTCGTCCAGCGCCCGAACTCGCGCTCGATCCGCCGGTTGGCCTCGGCGTCGTCGGTGAGCATCTGCAGCCGCGGGCCGGTGCCGACGACGTCGTTGGCGAGGGTCAGCACGATCCCGCGGGCGTAGCTGTTGTTGGCGACCTCGTAGCGGGCACGGTTTCGCAGGACGCGGCGGACTTCCGGGTTGTTGGCGGCGTTGGCCGACAGCCCGTCCGCCGCCGCCCAGTGCCGGCGGTTGTCGTCGGTCGTCACCGCCGCGTCGTAGCGGGCACGCACGACGCGAACGCTCCGGTCGCGGCCGGGCCGCGTCGGCTTGGTGTTCCAGAAATTGGCGAGCCAGCGCAGCACTCAGTCGGCCCCCATTTCAGGAGTCAGGGATCAGGAATCAGGGGTCAGAGAAGACACCGGAGTCGAGTGTTCTGACTCCTGTCTCCTGACTCCTGACCCCTGGAATCAGTCGGCCCCCGGCGGGACGAGCTTGTTGAACCGCAGTCCGCGCTGCGGCTTCTTGGCGGCTTCCTTGGACGCGAGGTAGCGGTCGGCCTCGATCTGCTCGGAGAGCGGGTGCTGCTCGACGGAGCCGGCGTCGCCCGAGGCCTTGGCCGGTCCCTTCGCGTTCTCTGCGATGGTGTCGTCGAGTTCGTCCGGCATCGCTGCGCCGATCCGAAACTGGTGAATGGCCGCCTACTTTAGACCCTTGCCGGAGGGCGACCAAACTACGCAGAAATCTGGTAAAACGGCGATGCGCAGAAGTGACCGTTGCCCGAGACGGGGAAGGGAATCGTAGTGGGCTCGGGAGATCACGCCGGAATTCGGCGTGTTGCCAAGCGCCCGGATCACACGATTGGAATCAGCGTCGTTTCGCCTTCTGGAGTTCTGCGAAGCTCACCCGCTCGCGTTTGGGCGCGGGCTTCACGTCCGTGCCCGGCAGGGAGCAGCCCTGCATCGACGCGGCCACGGCGCAGCCGACGACGCCGTCGAGCCAGTGGTTGTCGCTCCGCTCGGGGCGCATCTTCCACTCGTCCACCGTGCGCCCGCGCCCCTCGGTCTTCACGCGGTACTCGGCGGTCAGGTGGTCCGCGAAGAGCCGGTGCGTCTCGGCCCGGTCGCCGAAGAGCGACAGGCACCCGCGGTCGCCCAGCACCACCGCCAGCCGCGCCTGCACGAACGACTTCCAGAAGTTCGTGTCGAAGAGGACGTGCCGGACGGCGCGCTTCCCCTGTACGTTCGGGATGCGCCAGTGGTGGCCGACGCGGTCGCCGGGGCGCCGCTTGTACTCGCTGAACGGCTGGCTCGACGCGCCGACGAACCGCCCGTGGCAGGGCATCACGACGGACGCGTGCGCCGACTCGCGGCAGAACTGGTACACGACATCGGTGCAGGTTCCCCAGTTGGCGTCGATCAAACATCGCTCGATCCGCAGCACCGCGCCATCGTCTCGAGGCCAATCGCGGGCGAGCAGAACGGCCGTGAGTTTCTCCAACCCCTGGTAGATCGCCCCCTCGATCCCCGCCGCGCCGGTTGCAATCGCCAGCGTCGGGTTCGCTTCGCGGAGGGTGAAGTATGCACGACGCTGGTCCGGCCACTCGCCGTAATCGAGAACGTAACCGGTGAAGTCATCTTCCCAGCCGCAGACAACCCAGAACAACAGACTCCCCTGCACGTCGATGAACGCCGTGAGGCGTCCGCACGCCAGCGGCACTTCGCCGCGCCCGCGCCGGTTGAACTTCCCCGCGATCAGGTCGGCACTCAGTTCGTCGTCGCCGGCGACCTCTTCGAGGAGCGGTTCATTCTGGTACTCCGCGAAGAACGCGGCCTCGTCCTGGAGCTTCAAGTTCATCGCATGCTGGATGGCCGACAGTTCGTCGGGGTTAAAGCGCTCCGGCCAGGCGACGACGGCGCCGGCATCCATCTCAGCCCGATGCTGCCGATAGAACTCGGTCGCCTCCTCGCCATGCCCGCCACGGCGGAAACTCTCGGCCCGGATTTCCGCATAGCGTTGCCACAGCTTCTCGTGGGTGGGGAAAGCGTAGATCATCTTGGTCCGCTCGCCGTTCCATTCCGGGTGCTTGTCGCGACTCAAGATGTTGTCGGCCATGTCGCCGGGGCGAATCACCGTGCAGGGCATGATGCCGCTGATCTTCTTGCCGGGACCGGCCAGGCCCAGTACCGCCCCGGCCAGGATGCTCTCGCGGGTGGCGCACTGGGACAGGCTGCGGGCACTCTCGTCGGTTTGCGGATCGTCGATGACCACCAGCGTCGGCCGCACCGTCTGACCGTCGGCCCGCTTGTACTTCATGCCGCGAATGCGCCCGGTGATCCCCGCCACCTTGATGATCGCCCCGCTGGCCTTGCTGCCGGGAATGGTCGGCAGGACGATCTCGCGGGCGGTCCAGCCGATGTGCGTGCGCTGGCCCTGGTACAGCTGCCCGGCACAGCGGTTGGCGATGCCGTCGAGGCACTGGATCGGGTAGACGACCTCGGGGAAATCTTCCAACAACAGGTCATTGCCGTCGAGTTCCATCTTGATGGAATCGAGCATATCCATTGCATGGCCTTCGTCCGAGCCGATGAGGCAAACGAACTCGCGGTGGCCGTAGAGCACCACCCAGATGCCGGCGCACTCGCAGAGGGTGGTCTTGCCGCTGCCGCGTGGCATGGCCATCGCAAACAGGCCGCCGCGCAACACGGCCTGCTCGATCTTGGCGATGACCCGGAGGTGGTCCGGCGACCACGGCAGGTGGAACGTCAGCGGGAAATACTGCTCGCAGAAGAAACGGAAATCTGCCGCCGCCCTCTCCTTTCGCTCCGGGTTCACGACTTCCGGCAAATCGCCGATGTCCCGGCCGGCCAGGGACAGCGCGATGTTGCGGGCCCGGGCGCGCTCCTTGAGGACTTCGTAGGGATCGCTCTCTGGCTCGGGCCTCGGCGTATGCCGCAGTTGCACGAGCCAGGCGACGTAGCGCACGAGGTCCACGTGCCGAGCGTCGCCGATCCGCAGCCCCGCCCGCACCCGGTGGCGGTGCAACTGCCGCTCGTTGAGGACCGCGCCCAGCGGGGTCGAGTTGAGCAGCCGGCACAGCTCGCTGGGTCGCAGTCGTCGTGGGTCAAGCGCCACGCCCCATCTCCCGCACCAGCCAGGCGGCGTAGTGGACCAGGTGGATCGTCCCGTCGGCGTTGGCCGGGGCACCGGCGGCGAGGTCCGCCTGGAGCATCGCCTCGGTGATCGGCCAGCCGGACGCGCGGGCCAGGAGCCGGGCCGCCTCGGCCACGGAAAGCGCCGCCGGGTTCAGGCCGCCGCCGGGCGTCGTGTTGCGCGCGTCCACCATCATCCCTCGCCCCGAAAAATCTCGCGAATTCCGCTGGAACCGCGCTTGCCTTCGTCCCGACGTCGAGGTAACTGACTCACGCGATGATGAACATGCGAACATCAGTTCCAGGAGGCCCGACCATGACCAACGCCACAACCCACACCCGACGCCTCGCCCCCGGCACCCTGGTGATCTCGGTCGCCGATGGCGAACCAGGGCGGATCATCCAGGTCTGCACCTTCCGCCGCAACGGGCTGGATGCCTACAGCTACGTCGTCGAAACCGCCGCGGGCCGCGAGATCTGGCACGCCGACGAGGTGGTCCTCCCGGTCGCGGACGAGGAATGAAAGCCGAAACCCGCTGCGGCGGGTCGCGGCGGGTGGTTCCCGCCGCCTGAGGATGGCAGCCACACCATCACAACCTCCAACGAGGAGACCCATCATGTCCACGAAGAAGAAGACCACACAGACCGAAGCCCCGAAGGCCAAGGCAACAAAAGCAGCCAAGACCACGTCCTCCGACGGTGGCGCCAAGCCGAAAAAGCTCAGCGCCCTGGACGCCGCCGCCCAGGTCCTGGCCGAAAACGGGCAGGCGATGACCTGCCAGGAGATGATCGAGGCGATGGCCGCCAAGGGCTACTGGACCAGCCCGGCCGGCAAAACGCCGCACGCCACGCTCTACGCCGCCATCCTCCGCGAGATCACGACCAAGGCCAAGGGGTCTCGATTCAGCAAGACCGACCGCGGCAAGTTCGCGCTGGCCCAGTGAAAGGAGCCAACGCCATGACGACCAACAACAACCACGGTGCGGCCGACGACTACGAACGGGTCCGCCCCGAATGGAGCTGCCCGCGCTGCGGCGAAGACGACATCGATCTTCTCGTTTGGATCGACGACGACCGGGTCTGCTGCGACCATTGCGGCACGACCTACAACCCCAACTGGCGGGAGAGCGATTCGCTCGGCGACTAGCCCGTTCCGACAACCCCCTCGCCTGTGAGACCCGCTGGCCGGGTCTCTTCTCGTTGGTCGCGTTCATCCGGGCACCTCCGAAGCGCCGTTGGCCAACACGGCCGTTGCGTTGGCCACGGTTGGGCTCGGGTCCGCCTCCGGCCAACCGGCCGCCACACGGGCCAACGTGGGCGTTCCTGTGGCCAACTCCGGGGCCAGATACCGCACCGGCTTGCCCAACTCCCGCGCGATGCGGATCTCCGCCTGCACGCCGACGCTCTCCTGCCAGCCAGGCAGCATCAGGACCAGCACCTCGTCGCACCGGGCCAGCAGGGCTCGGTCGAACCGGGACCAGAAGTCCCAGCCGGTCGGCAGACCATACGCCACCAGCGGATGGCTGTGGACGATCGGCGAACAGACCGGCTGGCCCGCCAGCAAGAGCGCTGCGGCCGCCTGGCACGCGGCGCGATAGCGTTCCTCGCGGACGGCCGGGTCGGGATGCGAATAGGGCGACGCCAAGTAGATCATGCGGTGGCCTCCTCCGGCGCGGGAATCCGCTCGGCCTTTTTGCCGCTGAATTGCTCGAACCTTTGGACGATGACGTCGCAATAGAGCGGGTCCAGCTCCATCACGAACGCGCGCCGTCCCGTCTGCTCAGCGGCGATCAGCGTCGAGCCGCTGCCGCCGAACAGGTCCAGCACGTTCTCGCCGGGCCGGGATGAGTACTGCATGGCCCGCACCGCCAGCTCGACCGGCTTCTCGGTGTTGTGCGAAAGCCCAACGGCCGTCACAAAGGACGGATGCCCCTCCACGCTGAGGTTCCACACGTCGCCACGGTACCTCACCTGCTCGACGCGCTTGACCCGGCGCAGCGAGTACTCACGCCCGTCGTGCTCCAGCCGCAAGGGGCAGCCGCGCCGGGCAAGGCGGCCCAGCTCGTAGAAGTACAGGTAGTAGACGCGCCGCCGACTCCGGAACCTGCGCTGGCCGATGCCGCCCAGTTCCTCGGGCGGATCGTAGCTGTAGACGTTCGCCCGGTAGCCAACCGACTCCGCGAGCAGGCAGAGGTGCGCGGCCAAGTCCGCGGAGACGGTGCTTCCCTGCCAGTAGGTGCGGTCCTGCACCATGCAGCCGTCGCCAGAAAGCCAGCCCTGTAGGATCGCAACGCGCTTCGACCGGGGCAGGGCGAAACATGCGGGGGCCAACCGCTTGCCCTGCGCGAGACGGCCACCCAGGGCTTCGAATCGTTCGCCGGCCTCGCCGTCGAACGCCATCACCACCGTGCCGCTGGTCGGCTCCAGGCGGTAGTCGTTGTGGTCGTACTCGCGGGCCTGGGGCCACTTTGCCCAGATGCGCTCCATCAGGTCCTGGCGGCGTTTGTGGAGCGAAAAGGCCGGGTAGCGGCGGTCCCCGTGGCCGGCACGCTGTAAGTGGCCCTGGGCCAGGTAGAGCCCGAAGAGGAACCAATCCTCCTCGTCCAGCTCCGGGAACGGGTCGGCGTCGGACTCCGCCAGGAGGGGTGTCATGGTGTAATCGCCGACACGGATCTCGTCGGCACGCACCCAGCCGACGTCGCCGCCGATGATTCGCTGGCCACGTTTCGCAGGCCGCCAGACCAGAAATGGATGATTATCGGACGCCAGGGTGTCGGCATTGCCTCCCTTGGCGACGATGCGGTAGAGGTGCTCCGAGGTGTAGGAATGCACCGAGACGTGCTCGACCCGGTGAAAGGCGCCATCGCCTGCGAAGACGCGGTCGCCAATCTGAAGGGAGCGGATCGCCCGGAACCCCGCTTCGGTCAAGACGAGCGCGTCGGGGTGCAGGCAGAGATGGACCATGTTTTGCGGATTGACCTTCTTGACGTGCCACAGGTCGGTCGCGTTGTTCGGCCCGAAGAACTGGTGGGCAGCGCCTTCTTTCCAGCCGTAGAACGCGAGCTCAAAGCAGCCCATGAAGTCCTTGCGCGTCAACACCGGATGCTGCTTGTCCCAAACGATGCCTTGGGAAAAGTAAAGCCCGTGCGCCTTGAGTACCGGCGGGTAGTTGCCGAGGTTCGCATAGCCGCCCCAGATGTAGAAACTGCGACCAGGCAGCAACACGCGAGCCAGGTTGCCGAACCAGGCGTGCAGCATCTGGTCGAACGCCTCATCCGAGACGAAGTCGTTGGCCAACGGCCGGTCCTTGGGCCGGAGCTTTTTATGCGTTGGCCTCGCTTTGCTGGCGTCGCGAGCCAGGTCGAAGCCCTGGTGGTGCAGGCCGCGGGCATCGACAACGTCAATGACCTCCGCCTTGCTGGCGGGGAAAGACGACAACCCAGCGGCGATGGCGTTGTTGGAACGCGGCTCGACCTTCACGTTGTAGGGCGGGTCGGTGTTCACCAGGTGGATCGGCGCGCCCTTAAGCAGCCGGTCCACATCCTCGGGCTTGCCGCTGTCGCCGCAGAGCAGGCGGTGGTCGCCCAGCAGCCAGAGATCGCCTGGCCGCGTGGTCGCCTCGTCAGGCGGGGCTGGCACTTCGTCGGGATCGCACAGGCCGTCCTTGACGCCGGGGTCGAGCAGCCTGGCCAGTTCGTCCGGGTCGAAGCCGAGCAGGCCGAGGTCGTAATTGCAGGCTTGCAATTCGCTCAGCTCGATCGGCAACAGGTCATAGTTCCAGTCCGACAGTTCGTTGGTCTTGTTGTCGGCGATGCGGTAGGCTTTGATCTGCTCCGGCGTCAGGTCCGTGGCGACATGGACCGGCACTTTCTCCAGACCGAGCTGGAGCGCGGCCTTGTAGCGGGTGTGGCCCACGACGATGACGCCCTCGGGATCGACCACGATCGGCTGACGGAAGCCGAACTCGCGGATCGAGGCCGCCACGGCGTCGACGGCATCGTTGTTGTGGCGCGGGTTGTTCTCGTAGGGCCGGATGTCAGTCAGCTTGCGGAGTTCGATCTTCACGACCAGCGTCTCCCTTCACGCATTCGGACAAGCAAAACAAACTGTACGGTGCTTGGCGGCTGTTCCCGCCGCGGGGCCGGGCCGCAGAACGGGCGGGAAGTACCTACCCGACGACTTCTTGACCTTTTGCTCCCCCTCCCTCGCGTATGCGCGCGGGCGGGCCGGATTCGCCCGCGAGGGATAGGGGGTGCAAGAAGTCAAGAAGGGAGGGGAGCGGCTGAATGTCCTTGTCTCTTCGCATGTTTCGACCTCCACCTTCTTGCCGACCTTTTGACTTCTTGCTCCCCGCCCCACCCTTCTTGCACGCGCAAGAAGCCCTCTTGCGAGCCGCCCCGGTCAAGAGGCCCCCAGCAGCCGGTAGAGCTTGCTGGGGCGTCCCGCCGTGCGGACCTCCGTGTACTCGATCAGCCGCTGGTTCAAGAGCGTGGTGCGGACCTCCTCGTGCTCGCGCTCGCTCCAGGGGTGCTTGCGGTTGATCTGCCAGAAGGGCATCCAGGCGTCGCCGTGCTTCTCCTGCCACTTGCGCAGCGTCACCACCAGCTTCTTGCAGCGGGCGTCGAACTCGTTCTCGCTGACGTACTCGCCGGCCATGAAGAGCATGCGGCGGGTCTGGTGCTCGACGAAGGCGCACGCCCAGCGGGCCGCGTCCGCGTCGATCCGCGGGTCGAGGTGGTTGGCGCTGCAGGCGTAGACCAGCGCCAGCCGGCGGGCCTTCTCGTTGGCCCGCGCCCAAATCGCCATGCCCACCGGGTCGCCCTTGTCCTCGGCCAGCGAGTACTGGTCGTCGGCCCGTTGGCGAAATGCCCGCAAGACGTCGGCGGCCTCGGGCGTGGCCTCGACGACCTTGGGGATGGGGTGCCAGTCCGCCAGGTTGCCACGCTTCTCCCCCGGACAGAAGTCCGCCCACCATCGCGCCGTCGCCAGGACCGGCGCCGGCAGGTCGCGGACGACCGCGTCCTGGCCCCGGCCGCGCTTGCCCGTCTCGAGGATGAGCATGCGGGCGAAGAAGCCGTTAGTGAGCATCTTCAGCGACAGCGCCTCGTAGTAGTGCTTGGGGATGGCGGTGCCGAAGATGCACAGGCACGGCTGGTCGATGACGCCCGGCTCCTTGCCCGCCTTGACCCGCATCGGGTAGAGCGCGCTGGCGCTGGTGTACATCTTGAGCAGCACGTTCATGATCCCCTCGTGCCGCGCGTCCTTGCCGAGGTTGATCTTGGTCATCAGGCCGTCGATCTCGTCAGTCTGGAACAGCACGGACGGGTGCAGGAACAGCCGGTCCTCGATCCCCTCGCCGCTGGCGAAGGTGTCGCCCAGGCTTTCGGTCAGTCCGGCCTCCAGCAGCACCTTCTGGTTGACCTTGCGCGGGTAGTCCTTGCCCGCCCCGGAGTTGGCCAGGCCGAGGACGTAGAGGTTGGTGCGGTTATCGGCGGCGTCGCGGACCTTGCGGCCGGCGAGCAGCGCCTGCAGCGACAGCGCCCCGCAGAAGGCGAGCGCCCGCTCCGGGTAGGGCGCGGTCTGGAGCGTGTACGTCATCACCTCGCCGATGAAGCCGGGGACGCAAAGCAGCTCGTCGGGGATCGGGCCGGGGTCCGGGTTGTCGGGGGCCTCGTCGCCCGGCCCCTCAGCGTACATCTGGTCCCAGTGGTTCTCGGCCAGCGCGACCGCGACCTGGTCCGGCTCGTAGCGGGCGACGCTCGACGCGATCCGCTCGACCTCGCGCGGCGGCAGCGGCGGGGCACAGCGGTCGGCGTTGACGCGGAGGAGCGCCGCCGCCATCTCGGCCTGGGACATCCCCACCCGCCGCATCGCCCCCGCCAGGCGCGCCAGGGTCGCGTTCCGTTGCCCCTTGGGGATTTGGTTCGCCTCGGGCGGACCGGCCGCGACGTGGGCCGACGTGGGCGTTCCGTTGGCCAACCCGTCGAGTTCCTGGGCCAACCACGGCGGCGGTTCGGGGAGGCGGTCGGGCGGGTCGTCCAGCTCCAGACCCGGTGCCCAGCGGTAGGCCTTCCCTCCCTCGATCACGGACGGCGGGGCCACGATGTAGCCGCCGTCGGCGCGGGTATCGACCTTCGGGGCGAGCCGCCCTTCGGTGCAGCGCCAGCCCTTGCCCGCCGGCTGGCGGAACACGCGGTGGCTACCGCCGCGCGGCGTGATGGCCATCGGCCCCGCCGCCAGGTCGAACATCCGCTCGGGGTTGCCGCCGGGCCAGGAGTTGGCGTCGCCGTCGATGTCGATGATGACCAGCCCCTCCGTGGCGACGGCGACGTTGGCGCTGGGGTGCTGCGTCCACCAGCGCTCGATCTGGTCGGGGTCGATGGTCGCGTCGTGGAAGCCGTGCTCGGTGAGCGGGACCTTCGTGCCGGGCGCGCAGGGGAACACCCGGTAGCCCAGCTCGGCATAGCGGAGAGCGGCGGTCAGCAGCTCGTTCGGCGTCACCACGGAATCTCCTCCTCCGCGGTGACCGCGTTGTACCCGAACGGGAAGTCGAGCGCGTTCTCAGGCAGATCGCCGAGGGCATCATCGGCCAGATGCTCGCCCTCCAGCGGCGGAGGGATGTCGCCGAGTTCATAGCCGATGACTCGGTCGTAGTCCTCGCCGGTGACACTGCGGACGGTGATCTCCCGCGTGGGGGCCAGGCGTCCCGCCTGCGCCAGGGCAACCGCTTCCTCGGCAGTATCCGGGACTGGATCGGGCGAGCGCCGCTTCCACCAGGCGACTGCCTTGTGCCGGGCATAGCCGGTGTGCTCGAAGCAGACCCACTCGGACTTGAAGTCGTGGAAGCCGACCTTGTAGTCCACGCGCATCGACTTCGGGGCGTCGTCGCCCGCGCCGCGCTTGCGGTGGACGCTGTAGAACACGTCCCGCACGGGGTACTTCTTGGTCGTCACCTGCCCGGAGAGGATGCCGGCCTCGCTCGCCTTGGCGTCGTGCTTCTGTCGCTCCGGCGGCGGGAACTCGTAGCCGCAGTCGGGGCAGCGGGCGTAGCCGGCGGCGATGACCGAATTGCACTCGGGGCACTCCTTGGCCGGGGCCGGCCCGCCGCCGGCGTCGCGCTCCCTGACCTTGATCTGGTCCACGGGGCCGTGCCGCAGCACGTTGCCGCCGAAGTCGAGCACCAGGCAGTTGGCCTTGCTTGGGTGCAGGCGGAAGCCGCGGCCGACCATCTGGTAGTACAGCCCGGCCGACAGCGTCGGGCGCAGCAGCGCCACGCAGTCGATATTCGGCGCATCGAAGCCGGTGGTCAGCACGTTGACGTTGCACAGGTACTTGAGCACGCCGGCCTTAAACCGGGCCAGGGTCGCGTCCCGCTCGTCGAGCGCCGTGTCGCCGGTGACGAAGCCGCAGTCAATGCCGTACTTCGCCTTCAGCACCGAGACGATGTGCTCGCCGTGCTTGACCCCGCTGGCGAAGATCAGCACCGCATTGCGGCTGCGGGTCTGCTCGACGATCTCGTCGCAGGCGGCCTCGACCAGCGCGTCGTTGTCCATCAGGTCCTCGACCTCGCCGGCGATGTACTCGCCGCCCCGGACGTGCAGCCCGCTGGTGTCGGCCTTCGCCTTGCCCGCCTTGGTGACCAGCGGGCAGAGGTATCCGCCCACGATCAGCTCGCGGACGCCGACCTCGTAGCAGACGTGGTTGAGGAAGCCGTCCGGCGTGCAGATCGACCCGGTCTTGAGGCGGAACGGCGTCGCCGTGAAGCCGATGATCCGCAGGTTGGGGTTGATGGTGCGGGCGTCGGCCAGGAATTGGCGGTACATGCCGTCACCTTCGGGCGGGATCATGTGCGCCTCGTCGATGACGACGAGGTCGAACGCCTCCAGTTCGCAGGCCCGCTTGTAGACCGACTGGATGCCGGCAATGATCACCGGGTGCGCGGTGTCGCGGCGCTTGAGGCCCGCCGAGTAGACGCCGAAGCGGACCTCGGGGCAGACCGCGTTGAGCTTGTCGGCCGCCTGCTCCAGCAGCTCCTTGACGTGGGCCAGGATCAGCACGCGGCCCTGCCACAGGCCCACGGCGTCCTTGCAGACCGACGCAATGACGGGCGTCTTGCCGCCAGCGGTGGGGATCACCACGCACGGGTTGTCGTCCCGCACGCGCAGGTGGTCGTACAGCGCGGCCTTGGCCGCCTCCTGGTAGGGTCGCAAGAGCAGCATCAGACGCACCGGACGCGGACCACGGTTTTCCCGCCCTCGACGGGGTCGCACTTGACGATGGCGAGCCGGACGACTTGGCTATCGTCACCGTAGACGCCCCCGTGCTGGAGGGCGTCGAGGAGGGCCTTCTGCACGTTATCGATGTCGCGCCGCCGGCGGTCGGGCGGGTAGACATCGACCTCCACCGCCAGCGGTCCGCTCAGCGGGTTGACGCGCCGGGCCGCGAGGATCGCCAGCACGCGCTGGCGGAAGCGGCGGCCCTCGCGGCTGATCAGGGTGCGGAACCCCACCCGCCGCCAGTAGTGGTTGATCGACGGCGGGTAGGGCAGCTCGGCCTCGAACATCAGTTGCGCCTCCACGGCGGCGTGCTGTTGGCGGACGGCTGCGTGCCTGCCGTCCCGGGCTGCAGGGCTTCCTTCTTCGTGTAGCCCTTGATTTCGTTGGTGATCTCGCCGGTGTCGTCGCGCTTCTTGCACTTCACGGAGATGACCAGGGGCAGGTTGTGCAGCTCGACCGAGTCGTTGGGGGCCAGCACGCCCACGGCCCGGCAGATGGCGGACAACTCGGCGCGGGCGATCTGCACCGCCGTCGCGTTCGGGTTGTCGAGGTTGAGCCGCGCCCACAGGTAGCGGTTCTTGTACGGCCCCTCGACGATCTGGAAGGTGAGCTGGAGGAAGTGGCCCGTGTTGGCCTTGTTCGGCTTCATCTCCGACTCGGTGATGACGGCCAGGTACTTGCCGGCGGGGATCGGGTCGAAGTCGCTGGTCGGTTCGACATGGTTGGCGTCGAAGCCACGGAGGTCAGCCATGTTCGTTCGCTCCTTGGGTGGGTTGGTGGTTGGAAAGGGCCGCGACGAAGGCAGCCCACGACAGGGGCAGGTCCTCGGTCAGCCCGTAACGGTTCTTGGCGATGCACGAGGGGCCGCCGACGGTCCGCAGCACGCGCTCGCCGCCGTCCTTGCCCAGCGCGTGGGCGATGGTGCGCTTGCGGCCGAATCCGGCGTCCTCCGTCTGCGTGCGGACCTTCCGCGTGGCGAACAGCACCGCGTCGCACCACTCGCTGACCAGCGCGCTGGCGTGCTTGTGCAGGCGCGGCGAGTAGCGGTCGTAGGGCGACGACTCCGGGTCCTCGAACTTCTCGACCTTGGCGTGCGCGATCAGCACGACGACCATGCCGCGCGTGTTGCGGAGCGCGTTGAGGTGCTCGACGACCTCGCGCCAGTAGGTCAGGGCGTGCGTGTAGCCCTTGGCGTAGCCGCCGTCGGCCTTCTCGATGCTCTTGGCCCCGGACTCCTGGCAGACCTTGTCCCAGATCATCCGCTCCAGCCAGTCGAGGCTGTCGATGACGACCGTCTCGTACTCGTGCGGCTCGGCCCGCAGCCCGGCCAGCGCGGCTAGGACCTCGTCGTAGGTGGTCGCCAGGGGGAACTTGTCGCAGTCGATCTCGTCCAGGCCGTCCTCGGTCTGGACGAAGACCGGCCTGGGCGCGCCGGCCGCGAAGGTGGACTTGCCGATCCCCTCGGTGCCGTAGACGAGCAGTCGCGGCGGCTTCGGGGTGCGGCCCCGCTGGACGCGGGCCAAGAGGCTCATGCGTGGACCTCCTCGGGTTGGTGGTTGGTCTTGTCGGTGACGCGCTCGACGCGGAAACCGTCCGCGCCGAACTCGCGGCGGATGAAGCCGACGAACAGCCGGTTGCAGTCCCGGCCGACCGGCGTGCCCGCGTCGATGACGCAGGCACGCCGGTCGCGGTCCAAGAGATGGGCCGCGTCGAGGCGGACCTGGGCTTCGCCGTGCAGGCTCTCCGTGCCCCAGATGGCCAACAGCAGCGTGGCCTCGACCTCCTCGAGCGGGACGTGCGGCGGGAAGGAGTAGCGGTAGAGTTCCTTGGTCATGTCGCGCCTCTTCCGAATGACGGGCCTCTACCCGTAGACCTACCCGGTCCGCAGGCGGGTTGACGCAGGGCTCAGAGATAATCCCGTAGCCCCGCGCCCTCGAAGGCGCGGCGGACGCCACTATGGGCGCTGGCGCGCCGGCGTATATGAGCCCCGAACAGATCTCTGGGAAAAATCTGAGTCCCAGCAGTGACA